>Ga0209542_10000739_pt1 | contig 78803 bp, 93 predicted proteins | sample RifCSPhighO2_01_FD_184028 | JGI IMG/M metagenome (GOLD analysis project Ga0209542, IMG submission 184028) | Soil microbial communities from Rifle, Colorado - Rifle CSP2_plank highO2_0.1 (SPAdes) (version 2) | ecosystem: Environmental > Terrestrial > Deep subsurface > Rock core/Sediment ...
TGAGTGCGCGCGCCAAATTTCGTTGCGCACTCAATTTAAAATCAAAATGTTAGAAAAACTTTATGGAGGACGGCAAGGCAATTCCTCTACACGCAAAGCGTGTAGTATCCTTGCCTAGAAACAATGATAAATATTGCCTGATACAATCTTTGGCTCAAAGGATTGATTTGGATTTTGATAATTCTTTGAGAAAAGGATTTCTCATAGTAAAGTTAATGCTTGATGCTTGCATGAGGGCATATAATAATAATGATAAAATAACTTTGCAAAATCTTTATCTCGAATATAATCAGGTAAAGAGATTCTGTTTTTTCTGTCTTAGGCAGTTAAGCAAATCGCAATATACTGCACCTGAAATAACACAACAATCACACATACTTTACAATCTTATAGGGGTGCTTGAGGAATTAGGAAGCAGCATCAAGATACTCTCGGAACATCTTGTGCAAGGCAAGAAAAAGAACAGTGATATCCTTAACCTGCTAACGATGATGATTGAGCAGTACTCTGTGGCATATTCATACTTTTACAAAGCAGACGTCGATAAAGCCAATGGTGCATACCACGTTCATATAAAAATAGACGAAAAAATCAATTCTCTCGTTAGTACTAAATTAGACGGATTTGAGATACTTACTTTATATAAAATTAAGGATGCGTCTTATTTGATACATCATTTTACAACAATGAGGCTGGATTTTTTAAAGGAGAAAGAGCAGGAAATAGAAATCAAGCACTGATCGATATTTTTGGGATGGCTGAAGTATCTTTATAGAGAATTTTAAAAAGTATAAATCATGTTAAAATTGGCTATTAGGCATTTGTTACTTCTATAACGGGTTTGACCATTTGCCGCATGTATTGCAAAGAGCAGCCTAATTCTACTCTAAAATAGTAAAAATTATATTCAGAAGGCAACTTGTAGCATAATATGCTAGAATTTATCAAGAAAATCTTCAAAAGCGAACAGCCTGAAACAAAACAGGTCACCGGAATAGAGCTCCAGAATCTGGAAGAATGGGTTAGGGAAAAAGCCAAGCCAACAACAGAAGAGATTAAAATTCGCACAGATGAGATTCTTATGAAAATAGATGAAGAGCTGCAAAGAACCAGATTTAACCTTGAGGTCCTGGAGAATGCAAAACTGCAGAATACAAATATCCCGTTCAGGGCAAAACAGTATATGGAAGGAAACAGGAAGTCATACATCAAATCTGTAACCTCTTTTGCAGGAAATCTGGAGATAAACAACAGGGATTATTTTTATCTTGTGAATTTTTACAAGGAATTTGAACTAATGCTGAATGATTTGCATAACGGGACTCTAAGAAGCTACACCATCCTTCAGGAATTCTTTGCAAATGAAACAAGCAAAATTGCGCAGAATATAAAAAATTTTGATAATTTTTTCAAAGGACTAAACTCCGTTTTGAAAGACGGCAGGATGGTAGCAATAGACAATGCAATAGAAAAAATAGGCGGCCTGAAAACAAAAGCAAAGCAGAAAATAAACCTGGATATTGAGCTGAAAGATGCAGGAGCGAGTGTAATGCTGGCCAAAAATGAGAAAGATTCCCTGATGGCGGACATTATGAATTTCGACCGGGGCGAGGAGCACAATGAATTCCTAAAGCTTAATGAAGAAAGAAAAGACAAAACAAAAAGCTTTTACGAGGATGAAAACCGGATTATCCAGTCATTCTCTGTGCTTGAAAGGCCCCTGAGAAAATACTCGCATATTGCATTCGAGCACGAAGAAATTGTTTTGGATTATCTGAAAGACCCCATTGACACTTTAATTAATGATAAAGGGCTGAAGATACTTGAAATTCTGAAAAATCTTGAAAAGCTGTTAAATGAGAACAAAGTGCAGATTGATGACAGGAAAAAAGAAAAAGCCCTTGAAGAAACAAAAAAATTAAACAAAGAATTTATCGAGCAGTTTATGAAAAAATATCTCTCATTCAAAGCGGAGATTGAAAGCATTGACGGCAAAATAAAATCTTCCGGAGTGTCTGAGAAATTAAAGGACTATAACAAAAAACTTGAAGATGTAAACATCAGAATTGACAAGGATAGTGAAGAATACGCCAAATTAAAAATTGATTTTGAAAAACTAAATGAATCAATTTTAAGATTAAAAAATGACGTTGAGAATTCTGTTAAAAATCTTTTTGGGGAAGAAGTTAAGGTTGTTATTTGAAATTTGTATAGTTCATTTTCAATTAAAAATTTGCAAGAAAAACCATATTAATTTTCAAAAATATCATAAATTGAAAGGGTTGTATCCTCTCTCTTTTAACCATTCTAAATATCTAATTTCCGTTTTAGATAGTCTTTCATTTTTGAAAAAATAGTCCGCTGTTTCATATCTTGAGATAGATTTGACTGAAGTATTAATTTGGAGCGAAAGTTTTAATTGAGAAATGTGCTCATGTTCTCTAATTTCTCGAGCAATCCCTAAGTCAAATGGATTGGACAGTGGATTCTGCTCTCGTTCCAGTCTACTAACTAAGCTTTCTAAACGTCCTATCACCCATCTTTGTCTTTGACCGTTAGATGAGCTATATAATTCTTTTATTTTTCTATAATATGCATCCAGTAATCTTATACCTACTTCTGATACCATTGCCCTAACTTCTTCGATTGATTTATCTTGCTCGGTCATTTTATTTCAAATTATATGGATTGTAACCTTTTTCCTTAATCCAGTGTAGATAGCTACGCGCAGGTCCCTTAGTTGGAATTTCTTCAGATAGCAAACACATACCTCTTTCAATTCTGCTAACAGTGGCTACTGAAATTTTTTTGAATCCAATTTCTCTAACTAATTCTATCAATGACAAACCAGCTCCCAATCTGATTCTTTTGGCAACTTCTGGCTCAAATGGAGAATTCAGGGCTATATCACTTTTAAGTAAACTTTCTAAATTTTTTTCTATTTTCTCTTGCTTTGTTTTATTAGATGATTCATATAACTTCTTAATTTCATCACAATATGCGTCTATTAGTTTCCTGTGTCCTTGTACAATATATGTCCTCGCTTCTTCGATTGGATTTTGTTCTCCAGCCATTTTATTCACTAAATAAATTACTACTACTAAGTTATAGCTAAGAATTAAAGATAAATTAACTATTTTTACCCGAAATCATTCGGTTATATATCTATATTTATAGAAAAAGCCGAAATTATACGGTCGAGAATTTAAAATAATTTCATTCCGTTCTTTACAGGCTTATCAATGGTTGTCAGTACAATTCCGCTATCTGTGTCAAATCCCGTTGTCAGGACTTCAGAAATAAATGGACCGATTTGCTTTGGATGAAAATTAACAACACAAACAACCCGCTTTCCAATTAATTCTTCCTTCGAATAAATATTTTTTATCTGAGCACTTGAGTTTTTGATTCCGATTTCTCCTAAATTAATTCTTAATTTGTAAGCCGGCTTTCTAGCTTCTGGAAAATCCATTACTTCAATTATCGTTCCCGCCCTTAAATCCACTTTTTCGAAATCTTCGTAATTAATTTTTGAGTTCATAATCCGTTGGGAAAAAGAATTTATTAATAAACAATTTACCGAAATTATACGGTACGATTTATCTGCTGCTCAATTATTACCGGCAACAGCTTAAGCTCTGCTTTTCTCAGATGCTCTTGGAATGTAGAGGTGCCAATCTTAGCTATTTTGGCAAGCTGCTCCAGAGTTATTTTTCTTGGATAGGAATAATACCCATTCCTGTAGGCAATTTCAAGCGCTGCCTTCTGGCCTTTGGAAATCTTAGGCATAACATTCGGAAAATAAACATCAGTCAAGGGAGAATTTTCCATTCTTAAGATTTCACAAATGTCCATGTGACTTTTCAATTCCTTTATGAATTTTTCAAGCTCTTCTCTTTTCCAGGAAGCAACTTCCCAATATTCATGGCCGTCGAAATGATTGACAACCGGCTTTACAAAAATTATTTCTTTTGTGTGGTAGAGCATTACGTGCTCCCCTTCCTTGCCTAAGTTTATTTCGTATGTAAAAACATCACCTGAAACTTCAAGATTTGAAATTCTCCTGTCCGCCCTCAAGTCATCAATAAATTTTGATTTTTGCTTTTCGTCATTGCTTTGAAAATAGCAGGTTGTTGTTGCGAATTTTTTTCCTTTGCTTTCATACCAAGTGCTGGGATAAGAAAGAACTATTACATTAAATTTTACACACCTGTTTACAATTGGGCAGTCTTCATGGTTTAATTTGAGCTTTGTAATCCACATAATACGCAAATTAGAAATCTACTACTTAAACTTTTTGTAGCTTTGCTCCAAAGCCAAAATTCCCGGCAGTTTTTTTCCTTCCAAGAATTCAAGCGAAGCCCCACCTCCTGTGCTCACGTGGGTTAATTTTTGAGCATAACCGAATTTCTCGACTGCAGCTGCTGAATCGCCGCCGCCAATTATTGTTGTTGCGTTTAATGTTGTTAAGAATTTTGCAAGTTCTTTTGTGCCGATTGAAAATTTGTCAAATTCAAAAACCCCCATCGGGCCGTTCCACACTACTGTTTTTGCGTCTTTTAAAATTTGCTTATAATTTTTAATTGTTTTCGGACCGATGTCCAGTCCCATCCACCCGTCCGAGATATTATTTACATCAACAGTTTTTGAATCCGCATTTGCATCAAATTTATCTGCTATTACCACATCTACTGGAAGAATTATCTTATTATTTTTTAATAACCTCTTAGCCATATCAATAAATTGCCCCTGCATTTTTGATGTACCAACATTTTTGCCCTGTGCTTTAAAGAATGTAAAAATAATTGCCCCGCCAAGCAGCACCTTATCAACTTTTAACAGCAGATTTTCTATGATGTTAATTTTATCAGAAAATTTTTCATCACCAAGTTTTGCGCCGCCCAGAATCCCTATCAGCGGCCTGTCAGGATTTTCCATCGACCTGCCCATAATTCTTATTTCTTTTTCAACTAAAAACCCGGCTGCTGATTTAAGGTATTTAGTTGCTCCGTAAGTTGAGGCATGCGCACGATGACATGTGCCGAAAGCATCATTGACATACAGCTCAGCCAAATCCGCCAATTGCCTTGAGAAACTTTCATCATTTTCCTCCTCGTCCGGGTGGAATCTTAAGTTTTCTAAAAGAACAACATCGCCATCTTTCATCTTCATAACTTCTTCTTTTACATAATCACCGACACAATCATTCAACTTATTTACTTTTTTATTCAGCAATTGCCCCAATCTATGGGCAATTTTATCCATTCTTAAATTTTCCACAACCTTGCCATCAGGCCTTCCCAGATGAGAGCAAAGGATTATTTTTGCATTTCTGTCAATCAAAAATTTTATAGTCGGCAGAGTTTCTTTTATTCTTTTGTCATCTGTAATTTCACCTGTGATTTTATCAAGAGGAACGTTAAAATCAACTCTCACAAGAACCCGTTTTCCCTTTACATTCAAATCATTTAATGTGAAAAATTTCTGCATGCTAAACGGGAGGCTTGGTTTATATTAAAGTTTTTTGTTTTTTATAAATCCGATAAGCAATCCTGTTAATCCTACCATACTGTGAAGGATTGTGTCTGTCCTGTTGAAAGTTTCCAAACTTGCGAAACCTGGAAACATCCAGCCAAATAATGCAACAAAAGTAAAAAATGCGCCGTTAGCCAAGCAAAAGGGCTTCCAGAATTTCTCGTCATTCCAGCCATAATACAAGACTGTAATACCTAAGCCCACATGAAATATCTTGTGCCAGGTCTCTGGCCTGTGGCCGAACTTATAGAAGTCAGTTACTAGGGATATAAACACTAAAACGAAAGCTATCCCTATAATCCTAGTATAATATTTCTGAAGTGTTGTCGGATCCATACATAGAAGAAGACTTATAATGCTTTAAAGGTTTGCGGTTTTTATAAGAAAAAATTTTTAAATTATATTGTTTTTCTATGAATCATGGCTATAAGTTTAAGGGATATTCTAAGAACGGACTTATTAGTATATGAGTTTGTTCCGACAGGAGAACGAGTTGTAGGGCTTTTGCAGGGTGATGTTCCCACCTGTGCGGATTTTTATTTAACCAGTGGTGGACAAGTGATTATACCTAAATATACGTCTCCGAATAACGGAAGGTATATTGGAAGATTTAGAGGAAATTTTGAGTTTACTCCTGGAAAAATTATTCCTGCTTCAGATGTCAGAACAATATTTCCAGATGTAGATATCCCAACAATAGACCAGCTTTTGGAATTATTTGAAAAAGCTCCCGAGAAGATAAAAGAAAGGGAAATTCAAGCCAGACAGGACATTCAAAGATTTTTGGATGTTGGAAGAATAATTCAAAATTAATTCAAATATATTTCAGCTTCTCGCCTTAATCCAGAAATACAGATAAATAAAAAATCCGAGAACTATAAGAAAATTAATTATCGTAAATATAACAACTGCCAACATTATTCTTTTCTGCTTTTTGGATTTTTGCATCATGGTTCTTAAAAATTATATGTTTAATAATCTTATTGATTTATAAAAAATTAATATTGTAATAACTTGAGAGTGAAGATTTTTAGAAAAGCTTTTAAAAGAGCATTCTTAACTTAAAAGTATGAGACTAGAACAACAAGTAAAAGAAATTCTAGAGAAGCCAGAAGTTTTTGAATTAATTGGACAATGTGCAACTAAAGTAAATGGAGCGGGATTTTTAGTATATTATACTGATGGAACAATCTTTCCAGGCCAAATTGTCGACGGAAAAGAACTGAATGTAGAAGAAGCTCTGAGTCGATCGGCTAAAGCTGACGCCCTAGACAAAGCTAGGGGAGAATACAAAGAAGAGCCACTTGGTCCGGCTCGTTTTAGAATGCTGCTATGGGATGCGCGTCAAGAATTAGATGCTTATGTAAATACTTACTTAGCACAAAACTATCCAAAAATTAATCCGAGACGGGGAGTTTTATTATTAACTAAATGGAGGTTGATAAGAACTACTGAAGAAATTAGAGCTGAGTTATCTGACCTTATAAGTGAAGGTGGGGAAAAAATACATTCTTCATTACTTGTTCATAATGCAGATGGAATTAGCTTAGCTCAATTAAACTATTTAAGAGGAGCATTTCCAAATGTGATGTTAGTAGAAGGCAGATTTTTTTCTGATTCATGTGAGGGAAATATTTTATTATATCAGCAGCTGAAACTAATTAGTAAAGCAGCTTTAAGGATGGAAATAATAGGTGAGATGTTTAATGGTGTTTCAAGCCTTCCAGAAAGATCAAAAGAAGTCACAACTTTTTATAGAAAAACAGAAGGAATCTTAGATTTGCAAAGTAGAATTTTATTAATGTAAAATCAAGCTTTTGCCTTTATCCTCTTCATCCGGAATATATTTTCTCTTTCCATCTCTTCCAGCCTAAGTGCGATAAATGATTTCTGCCTGTCAAGAACTGGAATGACCACAAATTCAAGAGCGTTTACCCTTCGCTTTGTTTTCTCAATTTCATTTAGCAACTTTCTCATTGATGTTTCAACTTCGGCGGCGAGAATTATTTTTTCCACCACTTTTTCATATGATGACGCGGCTTCATCAATTGCGGAAGAGCCGTAAATGCCGTAGCCCCTTTCCGCAAATGCCTTTTTTATATCAGCTGACTCCATTTTAGGAACTTTGACACCCATGATATTTTTTGTTGCAAGCTTCACATCTGGAATTTCTTTTATTGCCATTGCAATGGACTTTACTTTCAAATCGCTTTCCAATGTCCTCGCAATATTTATTTTTTCCAGAGCAATCTTATATTCCTCAACAAGCTCCTGCCTCAGAGTTTTTGCTTTTTTAAGAATTTCAAAGAATTCAAGAATTAAGCCGTCCCTTTTCTTCTTCAGCAGACTATATCCAGATTTGGCTAGCTTAATCTGCTTTTTTATCCTCAGCAGTTCGCTTCTTGTTGGTTTGACATCCTGAGCCATAGCGGTTAATTTTCAAATAATTTTATTTTGAATATAAACTAAATCGCAAAATCAAAAAATAAGTTTTATTGTGATGGTTTATAGTATTTCTTTTTCATCTCCGGGCTGATTCTTGCCAATTCGCTCTCCGGCAGCTTCCCCAATAATTTCCATCCCAAATCAAGAGTTTCTGCAATGCTTCTGTCTTCGTCACGATTTTGCCTTACAAATTGGTCTTCAAATTCTGCAGCGAACTTTAGCAGCCTCTTATCCCTGTCGCTTAACGCCTCCTCTCCGACTATTGCAACAAGACCCCTCAAATCACGGCCCTCTGCATAGGCCGCATACATCTGGTCCGATACCTGTTTATGGTCTTCCCTTGTTTTAGATGCACCAATCCCAAGGTTCATAAGTCTTGAAAGGGACGGCAAAACATCGATAGGCGGATATACTCCTTTTCTGTGCAATTCTCTTGACAAAACAATCTGCCCTTCTGTGATATAACCAGTCAAATCAGGAATTGGATGAGTTATATCGTCTCCGACCATTGTTAAAATTGGAATTTGTGTTACAGAGCCTTTCTTTCCTTTTATAATGCCGGCTCTCTCGTAGATTGTAGCAAGATCAGTGTACATATAGCCCGGGTAACCCCTCCTTCCTGGAATTTCTTCTCTTGCCGCGCCAATTTCCCTCAATGAATCGCAGTAATTTGTCATGTCAGTCAAAATTACAAGAACGTGGGCATCATGCTCATAGGCAAAATATTCTGCGGCCGTTAGGGCCATTTTCGGCGTAACCAGTCTTTCAACAGCCGGGTCATTTGCAAGATTCAAAAACACTATGCTCCTTTCAAGAGCGCCTGTCTGCTTAAAATCATTTATGAAATACTGTGCTTCCTCATTTGTGATTCCCATAGCTGCAAAAACAACAACGAAATTTTCCTGTTTTCCAATGACTTTTGCCTGCCTCGCGATTTGAAGCGCAATTTCACTGTGCGGCAGCCCGGAGCCAGAAAATAAGGGTAGCTTTTGCCCCCTGACAAGTGTGTTCGTTGCATCAATTGTTGAGACGCCAGTTTGTATGAAATCATGGGGCGAAGCCCTTGAAAATGGGTTGATTGCGGCCCCAATTATATCCAATCTTTTCTCCGGGATAATTTCCGGGCCGTTGTCAATCGGCTTCCCCGAGCCGCTAAGAACACGGCCAAGCATGTCTTTTGAAACGCTTAATTTCAGCGTGTCTCCCAAAAACTTGACTCTTGAATCAACATCAATTCCAGCTGTTCCCTCAAAGACCTGCACTACTACAATTTCATCGCTCGTATCCAAAACCTGCCCGTTTTTGATATCGCCATTCGACATCTGGATTTTTACCATGTCAGCATATCCTACAGGCTCTGTCTTCTCCACGAAAATAAGCGGGCCCTTAATCATGGATATTGTTTTGTATTCTTTCATTGTAAACCTCTAAATCCTCAATTCCTTTTCTATGCCTGAATTTAATTCCACCAAAAACTTTTCATATTCTTTTACGAACTTGACCTCGCCCAACCTGTCCTTTGATTTCGTGGCCAAAATCTGAAGCAGCCTCATTCCGGAATCCAATGCTGAGTTTGCAAGCCTTGAAAAGTTTTGAATCGACTTCATCATCAAGTAAGTTTTCTTCAGCTCCGAATAAGTGTCAATGTCATGGAAAGCATTCTGCTGGAGAATAACTTCCCTAATCAGCCTGGCTGTCAAAAGTGTAAGCTGCTGTTTTTCAGGAAGAGCGTCCGAGCCAACCAGCTGGACAATTTCCAATAATTTTTCCTCTTCCTGCAGAGTGCTCATAATCTCCCCTACAAGTGAGCCCCAGTCAGGAGAGACATTTTTTGCAAACCATGGCTCTAAAGTCCCAAGATACAATGAATAAGATGTCAGCCAATTTATAGATGGGAAATGCCTTCTCTGGGCAAGCTTCGCATCAAGCGCCCAGAAAACTTTTGTAACCCTGAGCGTGCTTTGAGTAACCGGCTCTGAAAAATCCCCGCCCGGAGGAGAAACTGCCCCTATTACGCTGACACTCCCTTCTTTTTTTGTCCCTAATGGAATTACCCTTCCTGCCCTTTCATAAAACTGCGCAAGCCTAGTGGAAAGATAAGCTGGATAACCTTCCTCACCCGGCATTTCTTCCAATCTTGATGAAATCTCTCTCATTGCTTCCGCCCATCTTGATGTTGAATCTGCCATCAAAGCAACTGAATATCCCATGTCACGATAATATTCTGCAATTGTAATTCCAGTGTAAATACTAGCTTCTCGTGCAGCAACTGGCATGTTTGAAGTGTTTGCAATCAAGACTGTCCTGTTCATTAAGGGCTTTCCGCTTCTTGGATCTGTAAGTTGCGGGAATTCTGTCAGGACTTCTGTCATTTCGTTTCCCCTTTCCCCGCAGCCGACATAAACTATTATATCGGCGTCTGACCATTTTGCAAGCTGCTGCTGGCTAACCGTTTTTCCCGCTCCAAACGGCCCAGGAATTGCTGCAACTCCGCCTTTAGCCAATGGAAATAATGCATCAAAAATTCTTTGTCCTGTAATCAGAGGCGCTTCCGGCTTCAGCTTTGAGTAAACCGGACGCGGAACCCGAACTGGCCAATTGTGCTTTAACTTTAATTCAAAGCCATTATCTAACTTCCCGATAACATCATTAACTGTAAATTTTCCGGTTTTTAATTCTGTAATTTTTCCTTTCTGGTTTGGAGGAACCATTATTTTATGTATGATGCCTGGATTTTCTTCAACTTCTCCAATTATGCTTCCGCTGGAAACCGTTTCTCCGGGTTTTGCATTTGCCTTAAAATCCCATTTTTTTGACTGGTCAAGCCCGGGCGCGTCAACTCCCCGCTTAATAAAATCGCCCATCTGCTTGATTAAAACAGGAAGGGGCCTTTGGATTCCATCATAAATGCTGTTCAGCAATCCAGGCCCAAGCTCAACTTTTAACGGCTCGCCTGTGTTTATGACGGGCTCGCCCGGCTTGATACCGGAAGTATCTTCATAAACCTGAATTATAACTTTATCCCCTTCAATCTGGATAACCTCACCCATCAATTTTTCATTTCCAACACGGCAAACGTCATACATTCTAGGCTTTATGCCTTTTGCAACAACAACGGGGCCTGCTATCCTGAATAAAACTCCTTTATCTTCTACCATATGATTCCACCTTTAACATTATCATTTCCACAAATCTACTCCAACGGATTTTTTGATTAATTTCCTCAGGCTGTCCTGCTCAACCTTAGTCGAAACAGGAATGAATACCGGCTCAACAGAGGCATCGATATCAATCCTCTGGTGCGGCTCCAATCCATCTAATATTTTTTCATCAACAATAACTATTCCAATATCTTTCCTGCTTTTCATATTTTTTAATTCGGCAAACGGATTGTTGCTTAATTCAATTGTCTCCTTTATTCCAGCCAGCTGAAAGCCAACAATAAATTCGCTTCCGCCCGCTGCTGCAATTTTTACCATTTTAATTTATTATTTTTGAACTTAATTATTTTTTTTCTGAATCAAATTTTTTCGCTAATGGGTCGCCTGGCTAATTTTTAATTTATTTTTGTTTTGGATTTTTTCTTTGGTTTATATTATTAATTGTGTTAAGCCAAATGTTCATTCATAAATTAATTGACTTTCAATAAATTGCTCGTTCAATCCCAACTGCTTGCCCTTGACTATAATTTTCAAATTTCTGACTTCAATGTCTTTTGCAAACATGTAGCCCAAAATAACATCAATTGACAGCAAGTGCTGGTGCATAAATAAGATTGTTTGCTTTAACAAGTGTTTGTAAAGCCCTATTTCCAGCGTAATTAATGATTTGGTTTTTTTGAAATCTTCCATGCCTTTTGAAATAATATCCCCATACCCTGTTTTTTCCAAAGACTTTGCCAGATTATCCAAGCCATCAGCATTAAGTAAATTTGAAATCCACAAATCTTTTGCTTTGTCGCCGTAAGGAATTATAAAATTCCTTATTTCCTCTTTCGTAAATTTGTGTTCCTTCAACCTCAATAATGTTAAAATGTTCAGAATGTCAACCTCCTTGTGGAAAAACTGCCTGAACAATGCGCCTTGTTTTGGGAGCCTTCTTGAAAATTGAATTAGATTAATATAATAATGCTTATCCAAAGCATTTTCAATGCCTGCAAGATTATTTTTATTTTTGAATTCTTTCAATGCAATTTTGAATTCTGGCATATCAATCATCCCTATTATTTTCAGGATGTCTTCAAGTGAATCTTTTTTCAAAAGCGAAAGCAAAAAGTCTTTGCCTAAATTTCCGGCCCCGATAATTGATGCTGCAATTTTCTCTTCATCAGAGTTTGTGAATTTACCCCTTAAGATTGTCTTTAGGTCTTCAATATCTTTTCGTTTTACATACTCCGCAACAAGCATTCCTATTTCCGGAGAGGAAATTCTCAGCAATTTCTGAAAACTCGCTGCAAGGTTTCTGTTTAATGCAAGCTCAATCAGATCCGCTCCCGAATATTTGGTCGCAAGCTCATTTATCTCTTTCCTGTAATTTGAGTCCTGTAAGAATTTTGCAATCTCGCTGAAGCTCATCTTCAGCAGTTTTTGATAGTCATCCCTCCTAAAAAGGAGCGCCCTCATTACAGTTGTCCTTACATAAGTGTAAGAATAAAATCCAAGTTTTATTTTTTCAGGTTCTTTTAATTGTTGCTTCATTTTCATTCTTAACCAAACAATAATTTGCTTATAATCTGCAACTCGGTTTCTTTTACGCTTTCGAGCTGAGTCTCGAAACTGTAATTCACTCTTATAGTTTTTTCCCTGTTCTCCGCTATTATGCCCCCGAGCATTTCCATAATAATTGTTTCAGTCTCTTTGACATATTTCAAATCTTTTTTGCTGCAATAAATGTATGCAACTTCCAGCTCCTTTTTTGACTTTTCGAGCAGCTTTTTTATGTAAACTTCCCTTTTCCTGTCATCGAGAGACTCAATCCTTTTTCTCGCTTCTGCAATTACATTCTCTATGGCCTGTTTCTTGGCATCCAGCACAATTTTTCTACTTTCTAACTCTGAGGATGCGAGTTCCTGCCTTTTTATTGTGTCTATTTGTTTCCTTGTGTCGGCTTCGCTTTTTGCTTTCATCTCTTCTGATTTGGCTTCAGCTTCCTTCACAATATTACCGGCTTCTTTTCGAGCTTCAGCTAACATTAAGCTTGCCTGTTCTTTTGCATTCCTAATTACTTCTTCCTTTACTGAATCCAATCCCATTTTGATTTATTTTGCTAAGTTCAATATTAATATAGCGACTACTAATCCAAAGATGACTATAGTCTCTGGAATTACTGTAAGCACAAGGCCCTTACCAAACAATTCCTCCTTTTCCGCCATTGCGCCCACTGCTGCTACACCAATTTCTTTTTCAGCAATAGCTGCTGCAATCGCACTCAATCCGATAGCTGCCCCTGATGCCAGAGCAATCAATCCCGTTCCCAAATCTGCTGCCATTTTTTACCTCCGAAACTTTTATTCTTTTAATCTTTTTATTTCTTATTGTTTAATTAACTTTGTTATTAGTTTACGATGATTTTTTGTTAATACTTTCTTTTATTTTATATTCAAATTTTATTCTTCATCTCTCATTCCAAACGGCTGGTACTTTTTTCCTCCGCCTGAAAAGAATTTTGAAAAAAACTCAACATAATGCAGTCGCAATGAGTGTAAAAAGCTTCCAAGCAGTCCAATTGCAATATTTACAACGTGACCTATAATTAAAATGAATACTCCAACAATAATAAAAAATCCGCCTTTGTTGAAGAATCCTTTTGCCGACTCGTTAACAATCAACGCCATAATTACCGATGAAAGCCCAATGGCCATCAATCTCATGTATGACATCATATTGACAAAAATGCCTGGTATTTCAATAATACCCCTAATTCCTTCTCCCTTAAACAGCATCAAAACTGATGCCAATAAAAATGTTGCACCAACCCACCATGGAATTAAAATTAGTTTCATCAATGACAGTATAAGCATTGCCGCTCCAATTTCCAAAACAATCCAACTTGATTTGGAATAAATTGCATGCATCAAACCGTGAGATTTTAATTCATTTACAAAACCAATTATTAATCCAATATTAACATGAATTATTCCAATTATGACCGATATTGCCAACAATGGAATCACATCGTGTTCTCTTTTTATTAGTGGGTGTATAAACTCAAACCCAAAAAATTCCCCGAATATGAATCCAAAAGCCATAGAGACTACCGAAGCCAAAATCAGTATATTAAAGAATCCTTTTGCTTTTGGCATCAATTTCTTCAGGACAAAAAATAAAATCAGGCTTGTGAGCCCGTAGCCGACATCACCGAGCATTATTCCGAAGAAGATAGGAAATGTAAGGAAAATGAAAAAAGTCGGGTCAATTTCGCTGTAAGTCGGCATATTGTAAAGATTTATGAAAAACTCGAAAGGCTGAACAATCTTTGAATGTTTCATCTTAACGGGCGCTTTTGAATGCTTTTTCGCAGGCTCGAATTCTATAAATAATTTTCCCTGGGCCGTTTTATTTAACTTGTCTATTGATGTGTGCAAATCAGTACTTGGGATCCAACCCTTTATAAGGAAGCTTGACGAGGTGGATGCAAATTTCAAAGGAGCTTCGGCTTTTTCCAGTTGCTCTGTCAAAAATATTTCTGATGCAACCAGAAAATCTTTGTATTCATTGCCTAATTTGATTAAATTTGCCTCAATTTTATATTTTTGTTTTTGAAGGATTTCAAATTCATTATCTAATTTCTTTAAGTTTAATGCAGCATTCCCTTTTAATCCGCCTATGTTCGCAAGAGGAATCTGTGAAAATCCATTTTTTTGCAGAATCGAACTTGCATCATCTTTATTTTTTACATCAATGAAAAGCACTGCAAAATTCTTATTATTGCCAGCAGGGCCAAGAAGTATAAAATTTTTTGTCAATTTTGAAATCTGATCGCGGATTGAAGCAGAACCTTTCTTTCCCTTGACAAAGCCGGTAAAACAAGCAAGCGATTTGTAATTTGTAAAATTTTCAAGATTTATATTTATATTTTCCAAAAGTTCCAATTCCTTCTTTGCGCTTTCATTTTTTGACATAGAAGCTTCGGTCATTTTTATCTCTTCGAGATTTGAATTCAGTTCTTCACTTATCTTTTTAACATTTGAATCAATTTCAAGCATTCCCTTTTTGAGCTCGAATTTAGTGATTTCTTTTTTTATGTTCAGAGCTGACTTCAATGACCTTACTTTGACAAGTATTTCAGAAAGTTTTGGAGCGCTGGCCAGGGGGGCGCCTATGTCTGCATGCTCGCTCCTGGAGTAATCAACGATATGCAAAACTTTCAAATCGTGCAATTCTTTAATTATGCTTTCCTGTATGCTTTTAGGGCCCGCAATCAGAACGCTCGACATTTCATAAGGGCTCGGCATCTAAACCATCTCTTCAAATTTTTTCATGACAAGCTCAACCGCCTTTCCGGAATTCTTGTCCGCTTTTGACTTAAGCTGCTTAGCAAGAGTCCTGCCTTCAATGAGCTTCTCTTCATTAAGAAGTTTTACCTTATCCCTAAATTCCATAACTTTTTTTTCCTGGATTTTTTTAATGTCTTCAGATTTTTTTGAAAGGATATTAGAAGCAACAATTCTCGCCTGGTGTATTATTGAATTCTGCTCGGATTTTGCTTTTTCCAGAATCTCTTCCGCCTTTTTTTCTGATTCTTTAATCTCGCTCAAGACAGCGATTTCTCTCTGAGAATCATCTTCTGCTTCATGTGATTTGTGCGCACCCATTCAACAACACCTATTCTGCGTGGTTCTCATGTTAGCCTTAATAACGTTGGCTATTTAGTATATGAAAAACATTTGTAATTTGAAATATAGTTACATATTTAGTATATAAAACATATAGTATAAGTACTCCCTATACATCATTTAGGTTTAATTTATGTTTTAGAGGGTTACCCTTTCTTAATGAACTTTAACCAATTTGCCGATTATATGACTTATTTTGCTATTTTTATCATGGGACTCATAATTGGTAGGATTTCCATGGCAATTCAGTACGCAATCATGAAACCCAAATCAAAGTAATTATTTCTCTATTTCTTTTGTAATTGCCCAGTCTGTAACAACTTCCGCGACCGTAGTCAATGACAACCGCATTCTTTCTTTGTCATAACTTTTTATATCTTTGACCTCAAAACTTTTTATTTTGCTGACTTTTTTGATGAACTGCAGCGCTATTTTATGATTTAGGGTGTTCGTGTTTTCAATTATAGACTGAAGCTGATCTACAACATCGTAAATTGAATTGAGAAATTCGGTTTCCTTGCTGTTAACCCGTATAAGATGGTCAACCATTCTTTCAAGATCTTTTGAAATCAAAGAAATATAATATAAATCTATCGTCTTAGACTTCGTTGTTCGCTCAAATGTGAGTGAGCTTATTATTGATTTATCAATAAGCATCTTGCTCCTGTCAATCTCGTCTTCATATCTTTCAATCAAGTCCTCATCATAGCTGTTCTGCATTACAACAATCATATTTTTTATTTTTCTCGCCATTGTTTTCAGCAGTGATTCCGGGTCGCTTATCGAGATAGATCCATGGCAGGTAATTTGTTTTTTGTCAATTTCAACGGATTCCAGGCTAATCAACCTTTTTTGGTTCAGCAGCTTTGTAAAGTCCAGCTCTTTTTCAAAATTTATTTCAAAAGAGGCAACCGGATTGATATAGCATGCTACGACCAATTTGTGAATTATTTCCTGGTCATCTTCAGAAATATTGAATTTTAGGTGCTTTGGCTTTCTTTCTGTAATCTGGGGCGAGACAGCTAGGGTTCCGTCGCTTGATTGCTCAATGCTTACTTTAGATTTGGATCTTATTTTATGTTCCCTGCACCAAGATGTCGGCAGGTACAAATAATGCATATCACCAGTTTTTTGTATGTTGCGTATTTCCATTATACTTAGTAGGCAAATAGGCGGTATATATAAATATTATTATTCAAGAATTCCACAACATATTGAAATAATTCAAGTGTGATTTGGCTAAATCTTTGTTTTGAATCTTAATAGCAATTGGCTCCTTAGACCATTGGATAAATATACAGTAATCCCCATATAGAATTGTTGTTGTAGGGTTTGTGTATTTATTATCAACAAATTTGTATTCGAGGAATTTTCTATTTTCCAGCTTCCCTTTGAATTTTCTTGAAAAAATAGTTCTTTGGGATATTTTTCTTTCAATTCTTTCCTTGTGCCATAATTCAAAGTAAGGCCCGAAAAATTCCCTGAATTGCAATTCTGCTGCGATTAGTGAAATTGGCTTTTTTGTTTCAAGAATATCTTCAAAAATCATTCTCAGGCCTTTCCTTCCAGTAAAAACATTTGCTTCCAATGGATTTGCATCTGATTTTGTTTGGTTTAGTGTTTTTATGTCTTCCAAAATTTTGTTTTTGGCTGTTTTGAATTCATCTTCTTTTTCTTTAATTAATGATAATAATGAATCAGGGCTTTTTGCCTCAAACCATTTAACTTTATTCTTGTTTATGAAAGAAACAACACCTTTTGAAATTAACCTATCTAAAGCTTCATAAACATTTGTTCTGTTTAGTTTTTTTTCTGCGCTAATTTTGTTGGGATAACTGCTTCCGTTTCTTAAGAGATGTAAATAAATTTTTATTTCTGAAGGGCTAAATCCTAGTTCAGACAAATTTTCTTCAATCATTTTAATTTATATTATTCTTTTCTTTATAAGTGTTGTGGTGTATGACAACAACTATAATTGTTATAGACTATGATAGTGCCAGTAGTATGACTATAGACGAAAAAATAGATGACGAATGGAAAAATAAGCAGCCAAGCATTTGGGATTCTTTGGTTGCGGCTTACAGTTCCAGCAGGGCAATAAAGGCAGGCTTGGCAGCCTTGAATTACTCTTATTCAGCAGCTACAGTTCAATACTTGGGATTTTATGCTGCTGCAAGAGCTGTTGGCTCCTCAATAAAGATTGCATCAAAAATTATAACATTTCAATACAACAATCTAAAACAAATTTATAATGATGTAAAAGACACTTTCAGCATCAGAAAAGTAAAGAGGCCGCTACTTATCGGAGGAAGTTTAGGCACAGCTGCGTCGCTCGGCATATAACTATTTCTAACAACAAAATGGCAAATAAAACAACTGAACATGAAAATAAATTTTGGCTGATGCATTATTGGTGGATCTACCTATAAAATATTTAGAATTTCTGCTCTCTCGCTTCGGATAGTTCTTTTCATGCTATTTTTCAAGCACTACTCCAAAGGTTCCTCATCAGTACGAGGCAGCTGCATTTAAGCAAAAACGCGCCGGGGAAGATTCGAACTCCCGGCCTAAAGGTAATTCCATTCGTTAGCGTAAAAACGCTTATCGTTAGGAACCTTTCGCTCTATCCAGGCTGAGCTACCGGCGCATTAATTATATAGAAATCAGGGGCTTTTAAAAAGGTTTATTTTTGTATAGTAGAAATCTAAGGCAACGATATTAAAGGTTCGCCCAGTTCTCTAGATAAGTTAGAAATATTCATAAAAAGTGCATTGTCCCTTGCGATTTTTTCCACGGCGTCATCAATTGTCCCATCAACCGGCAGGCCATTGGAGCCAGACATAATTCCCCTCCTCTTTTTATCGAATAAACTAAAATGTATCCGGTCGGAATCCACCCTATAAAGTATAGAGCCCCATTCCGGAAAATCCTTACTATTAGTATACTTCATCATTTCAAAAAAATAATTAACATATGTTCTTGCATTTCCCACAGCATCATAAAATTTTCCTGGATTTTTCATTTTAAAGTTGGTACCGACGATTCTATTTAAATGTTTATAATCACATCTTCTCCAGCGCCTTTTTCATAACCGGAATTACTTTCTCAGCTTCATCCTTAAACATCCTGCCAAGTTTCGCGAAGCTCCATTCCCCGTCCTGGTTCATATTTTCCCTCGAAACCTGCAATTTCTTTTCGCCGTCATTGTACGAGAAAACTCCAACTGTTATCCTCGTTGTCTCAAACGGAATTACCTCTGAGAATATTTCCTTGTCCAGGCTCTTATCAAATTTACCGAATGCCATTATTGATTCACCGATTACAAAGAAATGTAGTTTATGTTTTAAATGTTGTTAATTATTGATAAAATAATTTTTAATTTTAATAAATCGATAATTTTAAATAGCAATAAGCAAATTAACAGCTATGCTAAATAGGAAATTAATAAAGCGAGAGATTTCTACCCTGCACTTTTTATTTTTAGTTACAAGCAAGCTGCTAATAGGTATAGGTATAGGACTTGTAATAGCAACGCATTATTACTTTATACAACCTTACTGGTACTTGTGGGTTATAGTTGGGGTGGTCCTGCTGATTCCTACGCTGAATTACTTAATGAAAGAAGAATCTCAAGAAGAGTTAAAACTTAAGAATAAGTTATAAAAACATTCTGTTATATTCTGATTATTTCGCATACCTCTTCAGAATTTCCATTATTTTCTTTCCATCTACTTTTCCCCTATGCTTTGACATCACCAGACCCATGTAAGCCCCAATATTCAGGTTTGGTTTTTCGCTTATAATTTTTTTAATTTCGTTTTCTAGTTCCTCGTCTGAAACGGATTCAAAATGCGTTAAATCAATTTTTTCGTTTTTTATTTTTTTAATCAATAAATCGAGAATTGCTTCTTTGGATATTTTCCCTTCATTAAGATAGGATAAAATTTCTTCAAAGTCTTTTTGAGTTAATTTCGATGAATCCATGTTGAATCTGGTTTTGATTTCTTTCGGGATATTAACCAAAGTGTTTGCAATAGTAAATGGGTCAATTTTACTGAATGTTTTTACTAATAATTCAAAATTATCATAAGCGATAATCTCTTTTGCCATTTGATTCGGCAGACCATATTTCCTTTCAAATTCTTCCGTCTTATGGGATAATAATTTCGGCAATTTTTTTTTCAATTCCTCAAGATATTTTTTAGGGACATTTGCAGGAAGCACATCCGTTTCCGGATATAACCGGTGAGCCCCGGGCATTGGCCTCAAAAATGAACTACTAAAATCCTGCTCCGCTTTTCTGACTTCCTTCTGCAGTTTTTTTCCTTTATCTATTGAATCAATCTGCCTTTTTACCTCGTGCTCTATAACTTTTGGAATGCTCCTTAAGTCCTGAAACCCTTTTATTTCTGTCCTTGCGCCGTCCGTGATTGAAATATTCACATCCTGCCTAATTGTCCCTAAGCCCCGCTTGACTCCTTCAACACTTCTCAGCACCATCCCAATATAAGCGGCAACTTCTCTTGCATGCTCAGAATTTTTTATTTCCGTTCCTGTTGCGATTTCAATTAATGGAATTCCTAACCTGTCTAATTTATACCTTACAAAATCTGTTCCATCCTCTAATTTTTGGGCTGACTCTTCCTCTAAATAGATAGTCTGAATTGACACTTTTCCCTGCGGAGTTTCAACAAAGCCGTCCATTGCAATCAAAGCCGTTCTTTGAAATCCTGAAACATTTGAGCCATCTATAACCGTTTTTCTCATAATCTGGATTTCATCAATTATTTTTGCGTTTAAAAGCAAAGCAACTTTTAATGCCGTTTCAAGAGAATTTTTGTTTAATTCATGCGGAGGCTCTTCATCATATTCAACCAGGCAGGTATCTTGAGAATTGCTCTCGTAAATGAATAGCTTATCCTTTACCATCTCGTGCTGAGCGGCAATGTCAATTTCGCCTTTTTCACCTGCAACTGCCTTTAGCTTTCTTTCTATTTTTATGTCGGCTTCCTTATCAGAATTCAAAGTTGGGCAATTACAAAATAATTTTTTTCCGTCCAGCTGCTGGTGGATTTCCAATCCACATTTGAAGCCTATCTCTTGATAGTTTATTTCCATTTTATTTTAATTCAATACAAAAAGTTCTTTTCATCGCTTCTTTCATTTATCTCATGAGCGTAATTTGTAATCATCATTTTCTTCACTTCTTCCATTTTGTCCCCATGTCCAAGAACCCAGCCAAGCTTTACGTATGCGACTTCCGGCAGCATGTCTTCTACAAATATGCAGTTTAAGCCTATTGATAATTTTCTCAAATTAGTATAAACATAAGGATGAACTCTGCCGTAAATCGCCTGTGGAGCAATGACAACTAAAATTCCATTATCAATTAATTCTTTTAATTTTTTAATTAGTGTATGTTTTGGATTGAATGTTGGAACGTGGCCCAATCCTGTACCGGCAATTACAAGTCCCCTATATTTTTTCTTTATGTAAATGTCGAAAATATCTGCATCAATTCCGGGATAAACATAAATTAATGCCGTCTTGCTTTCAAATTTGTCGTGTATAGAAACTTTGTTTTCATTTCTTTTTTCATAATTATTATTCAGAATTTCTATCTTACCATCTTCATTTATTTTTGCAAGTGGCAATTCATTGATTGGGCGAAATGCATCTCGCCTGCTCGTATGCATCTTTCTTACTTTTGTTCCGCGATTTAAAATACAATACTTGTCATCGCTTGTGCCGTGCATGCATGTAACAACAGCCGCCCCGTCAAATTTTGCTGCAGCATTAACAGCACACAATAAATTGAAGAATGCATCGGAGCTTCCGCGGTCAATACTTCTTTGAGCTGCCGTGAACACAACCGGCTTGTTCAGATTTTTTAGAAAAAAGGACATTGCTGCAGTTGAAAAATGAAGAGTGTCTGTGCCCTGCGTTACAACAACGCCGCTGACTTCTTCATCATTTAACTCTTTTGCAATTCTTTTTGCCATCATCTGCCAGTCTTCAGGCGCCAAATCCTCGCTCATTAGGCCCATTACTTTTTCCGCCCTTAAATTTGCAACATTTTCCAGTTCAGGAAGCATCTGGATGAAATCCTCTGCAGTATAATCAGCATAAGTACCTCCGGTTTTGTAATCTATTTTTGAGGAGATTGTGCCGCCAAAAGACAAAATAGAAACTGTCAGCAGGCTTTTTTTGTGTTCAGCTTTCCTGTATTTTATTGGATCCAATTTTTTATGCTTGCTTATTAATTCAATTTTTTCAATTTTAGAATCTTCAATACCTACATTGTAGCCGTTATCTAGTTTTATTACAGTATAACCCTTTTCCAGGATTTCCGGGCGAGGCATCAGAATTCCCTCATAAACCCCGTCCTTTGCAATTACTTTTACCACATCTCCAAGTTCAGGTATCATGGTATTAAATGTAGAATAAGTTTATTTAAAGGTTTTTGTTTGAAGTTAAAAATCTTTACCCCATATATCCCGGCTTTTCATCGAGCATTTGTTTTGAGCGGGCTGCTGTTAATTGCTCCTGCAGCTCCTCGTAATATTTCTCAACATCTTTTGTGACAGAAGGGCGAACTTTGTCAAGCGCTTTATCGAAATGTTTTGGAAAAATTTCTTTTGAATCAATATCTTCCCTTAATGTAAGAATTGCTGCTTCCCTGCAAACCGCTTCGATGTCAGCCCCAACATAGCCCTCTGTTTTTTTTGCAAGCTGAGACAATAAATCTTCTTTTGTTTTCAGCTCATTTCTATCAAGAACATCTTCATATTCAATTGATGTGCTTTCTCCCTTGCCCGTTGTCTTTGTTGCAACCATTTTCTTTGCCTTGGCTTTCTCCGGATGCATTTCAACGCTTATCGGCATTCCTTTTGTGTGCACTTTAAAAATTTCAAATCTCGATTTTTCGTCGGGAATTGGAGTAAGTATCATTCTATCAAATCTTCCGGGCCTCAATAAAGCCGTGTCAACTATATCTGGCCTGTTGGTGGCGGCAATCACAACAACGTCGTGCAAATCTTCAAGACCATCAATTTCTGTCAGCAATTGGTTTACAACTCTTTCGCTTACGTGGCTGTCGGAAGACGCGCCTCTTTTTGGCGCAAGCGAATCAAATTCATCAAAAAATATTATGCATGGGCTGACCTGGCGGGCTTTCTTGAAAACTTCCCGCACTGCCTTTTCCGATTCGCCGACCCATTTTGACAGCATCTCCGGCCCTTTAACAGAAATAAAGTTTGCTTCACTTTCATTTGCTACAGCTTTTGCCAGCAAAGTTTTTCCCGAGCCCGGAGCGCCGTAAAGCAAAATTCCCCGTGGAGGCCTTACGCCAAGCCTCTTGAACGCTTCTGGATGCTTCAAAGGCCATTCAACCGCCTCAATTAATTCCTGTTTTATATTTTCCAATCCGCCAATATCCAGCCACTTGACGTTTGGAATTTCAACAAGGACTTCTCTCAATGCGCTTGGTCTAACGACCTTTAACGCTTCTTTGAAATCAACCTGTGTAAGCACCAGCCTCTCAAGGAGCTCTTTCGGCAGCGGCTCTTCTTCTTTTAGTTTGATGTCTGGAAGCACTTTTCTCAAAACAATCATTGCAGCTTCTTTTGCCAGTGAAGCCAAATCAGCACCGACAAAGCCATGGGTTATCTCTGCCAATTCTTTAAGGTGAACTATCTTGGAATCACTGCCAACTTTTTCCATGTATTTTTTCAATTTTGAAATATCGAGCTTCTTGAACAGATCATTTTTTTCAGGATTTTCAGTGATATAACGGCTAATAGTTTTTTCCATGCTTTTTGAATTGCCGTCCTTATACCTCATTAGATTAAGAATTGCCTCTTTGTATTCCGGCTCAAAATCACTTTCCTTGACGATGTTTTCCCTTGTGTACATCGGCATGTTTCTTGTGTGAATTTTAAGAATATTCAATCTGCCTTCCTTGCTTGGAACTCCAACTTCAATTTCCCTGTCAAATCTCCCAGGCCTTCGCAAAGCATTATCAAGAATATTCGGCACGTTTGTCGCTGCAATCACAACAACTTTTCCTCTTGACTGCAAGCCGTCCATCAAAGCCAATAGCTGGGCAACAACTCTTCTTTCAACTTCCCCCCTTGTTTCTTCTCTTTTGGATGCGATTGCATCGATTTCATCTATGAAAATTATTGAAGGCGCATTTTTTTCCGCTTCCTCGAATTTTTTTCTTAAATTTTCTTCTGACTGGCCGTAATATTTTGACATTATCTCCGGGCCGTTGATTAGTATAAAATGCGAGTTGGTTTCGTTTGCAACTGCTTTTGCAAGCAAAGTTTTGCCAGTTCCTGGAGGGCCGTGCAGCAAAACTCCTTTTGGAGCCTCGATTCCCAATCTCTCGAAAATTTCAGGGTGCTTTAGCGGCAATTCCACCATCTCTCTGACTTTTTTTATTTCATCTTCCAGGCCGCCAACATCTTCATAGGATACTTCTGGAACTCTTTCTTCCTCGACTTCAACAGCCTCTGATCGGAATTCTATTTCAGTTTGGTCAAGAATTATAACAGCCGACTTTGGGTTTGTGTCCACAACAACGAATTTTATGTCGCCAAATCCAATGCCCATCATGCTTTCATCCAGAATGCTGAAAATATCCTCATCAAAGAAAGGATTGTTTGCCATTGTTGATTTTCTTCTTCTTGCGCCTCCCAAAGAAACAATATCTCCTTTTACAACTGCCCTCCCCAACAAGCCCTGTTTGAAGATTTCCGGGCTTGCGCGAATGACAATTCCTTTTCTGGCCGGCGCAATGACAATTTTCTTTGCTTCTTTAACAATAGCTTTTCTTACTTTTGCAATCTCGCCAATTCCTGTTTTGGCATTTTTTCTTATGATTCCGTCCATTCTGATGATGTTTAATCCTATATCCCCGGGATAAGAACGGTCTGCGATTGCAACTGTTTTTCTTTCGCCTTCTATTTCAACAATGTCGCCCGTTTTTATGTCTACTTCTGACAAGTAGCCGGAATCGATTCTAACTATTCCTTTATTTACATCATCCTGAATTGCTTCAGCGACTTTTAATTTTAGCTCTTTGTCTGGCATTTTATTTTAACTTAGAGGTAGCGATTGAGTTTTATAAATGTTTTGGAAATAAAATTCATACTAAGAACTTTGCCTTTGCCGTAATATTCTTGAGCTTTCATTAGATGTGTATAAAGAAGAATAACCTTTTAAAACTTGAATCATTCCATAAGTGCAACCAACTAAAACAACTGCATCTGAAACTGGAAATTCATATTTAAAATCTGTATAAACAGATAGTCCGAGTGCAGTCGCCGCTGAAGCTAAAGCCAATCCACCTTTTATGCCTGCCCTGTTGAATTGCTTATTGGCTTCTTGAACTCTTGCTTCAATATTTTCATTTGTTAACGGCTCTAGTGATTTTGTTATTGTCCTTTGAGCATCTAGAATTCCCGCAACAGCCCCTGCAGTACCAACTACCATTTTATTACCCAATATAATTATTTTCCTGCGCTGCCATCTGCACTTTTGGCAGGGGAATTGGGGGCGGCAGGTTAATCTGCTGGCTTAATATCAAAGCCTGAACGTTGCATTTTACAAGCAGCGTGTTAAGAAGCATTGCCATTAACTCTTTGTCTATTTTCTTATCTTTCTTCCAGCCGCTGAGTATTTCCTTTGCTTTTTTAGGGTCATCAACATACAAAAGTTCACCCTCTAAAAGGACACTGCCGACATTCGGCTCGTATTTTGACGTGAAGTCAAAAGTAAATTTCAGAACATTCTGCTTTTCCTTTCCCATGGAAAAATTATCTTCCTGCACATCCTTAATGCTGACATTATTATTTATGTCAATGTTGCCTTTTGCCTGCGCGTTTTTCTGTGCGCTTAATTTAGTGAAACCAAAGCCTATTATCATTTTGCTTTAGAATTTTTTGAGGGTATTTAAAGGTTTTCAATTGCCAGTTTCAAGGTGTGAATTCAATATATCATTACGCAGCTAAACGCACATACATACCTTCATTATCAAATCTTGAAGTATGTGAACCTAAAATATTAGTTTGTGTACGGTAAGCCGCATTGTTAATAATTGGCAAGCGGAAAGCATATTCTTTCACATGCATGAAGTTCCTGCTATATTCTTCTTCAAATAATTTCTTTAACGGCTCGTCATATTTAAAAGCAAAATCACCAAACCTGCCGCGAATTTGCTGAAAATTTAAAATCTGCTTCTGTCCTTCAGCCAGTGAAGAATCTTTTACAATATTCCATTCCTTATCAGAATCAACATTAATTTTATACACATCAGTTTCGTACCTTAAACCATCCACAAATTCAACTATTGTATGATAATATGAACCCAGCTGAGTTAATTTGCCTATTAAAATTTCCTGTGCTTTTTCATTAACGACTTCTTCCCTGATTTCCCTTATTAATGCGTCTAGTGAGCTGCGATCTGTATGCTCCACTTTTCCGCCAACAAAAGCCAATTTTCCCCTCGCTTCTTTTATAGGATATGAAGATGGCTTTAATTCAAAATAGAATTCTCCTGTTTCCTTATTATATATTATTGCTGCTGCTGCCCTGTTTGTGCCTTCTTTTTTATCTAATCCAGATTCTTCACTTCCAAATTTTCGCACTTGTTGATTATCCTCGCTTGAATAACCTGAAACTTCGTTGCCCAATTCTTCTCCTAATCCTGATGCACACGTTTCTTGTTCGTTGGCTTCTTCAACTGCTGATTCAAGCCCACCATTGCCTTCCATAATTATATAGGAGAAAAAGAATTATTTTAAATGTTTCTATAAAATTAAATTCTACCTCTTCTTCTGGCTTTCAAATAATTTCTTTACATAATCTATTGTGGAGGCTTCTTCCGGCCCTTTATCCATTGTTCTGAGGCCGATTACTCTCGGAAATCTCAAGGCATAACCAGAATCATAAGTCGGAGATTTTTGTATTTCATTATAACCCACTTCAATCACTAATTTTGGCTTGACCCTGACTTCGCGCCCTTTTTCAGAAAGAATTAACGGGCGCAGTAATTTAGTCATCTCCATGAAGCTTAATCCTTCTTCCTCTTTTTCTTTCAATCCGGTGCTGGCTTTTCCGACCTCAGCAAAATTGCCGTCTTCATCCAGGCAGGCAATTGTGTAGCTGCTGAGCCATTTTGACCTTTTTCCCTCGCCCCATTCTGCAGCAACAATAACCAAATCAAGAGTTTCCATTATTGCCTTGAATTTTACCATGTGGCCTACGCGGGCGCCGGGCTTGTAAGGCGCATTCAAAGCCTTGAACATCAATCCTTCGTTTCCTGCATTAAAAGCATCTTTGAAAAACTGCCCGACAACTTTTTCATCAGAAACAATTTTCTGCTTTGAAAGAACTATTTTTTTCTTCTCCTGCTTTATGATTTTCTCAAGAATTTTTCTTCTTTTTTCGAACGGTTCTGAAATCATATTTTTGCCGTCGTAATAAATCAAATCAAAGACATTTAATTCAACAGGAAAATCTTCTGACATTTTCTCAATATCGTATTTTCTTTTTATCCTTTGGGAAATGCTCTGGAACGGAAGGTATTTTCCGTTTTTTTTGTTAAAACCTACTGCTTCCGAATCAATTATGAAAGTCTTTGCCTTGACATTGCTTTTGACATATTCAGCAATATCGGGAAATTGTTTTGTGACATTTTCAAGCCTGCGGGTGAATAATTTTATATTTCCTTGCCCATCTTTATGAGCCTGTATTCTGAATCCGTCATACTTGAATTCAACTGCGCACGGCTTTCCGACAGTTTCAAATCCTTCTTCAATTGTATCCACTTTCAATGAAAGCATGACCTGAATAGGTATGCCGACTTTCATTTCAATACTTTCCAGTTCTTTAAGCCCCTTTTTTGCTGCCTTTGCAACTTCTGCAAATTCATTTGTCAAATCGTAAGCTCTTTGGACAGCATCAGCGTATTTGTTGTATTTTTCTCGGTCGCCTATATCTATTTCGTTTCCTTCCTGTACATATTTTATTCCTATTTCATTGCCAAACGAAGACCATATGATTGAATCACGCATTACCCCTTCCCCGACGCCAATTCGCATTTCATCGAGAACCGTCTTGACAATGTATCTTGATTCAAGCGGCTTCGCTGAGGTTATTAGTTCTGCGATTAATTGGACTTTTCTTTCCACAGTGCCTTCGCCCTGCAGGTCTGCAAGCTTTCTTATATTTTCAAAAACTTTTTTGACTGTTACTTTTGTTGACTGCAGAGTTGACTGCTTTTTTGCCCTGACAATGATTTCAGCCACTAAACCTAGATCGCCCTGTTTTTTCCATTCATTTTCTATTTTATCAACGGCTATTCCTGTCGCAGCACTCAAAGACTTGAGCATTGTCCTTGCAGCTATTCCAATTTCTCTTGGATCGTAATTGGGAAAAACCCTTCCTTCAAGCAGGAGCATTACGTGCTCTGCATCCTCCACGCTTACATCTTTCAAGAATTCTGAAATTATATGGGTCTTTTCTAACCTTTTAGATGTTTTATTTAATTTCTCGTAAACTTCCACCAATTTGGAATATTCCATATAAAATAATTTTATTCTTAAGTTTATTAAGTTTTTTGATTGGAAAGTTTTATGTTGCTTAGATCTTATTTTAACATACCATCAGTCCAAATATTGATTTTTTAGTGGGCTGAGCAGTTGCGAAGCCTACCTTTTTTGATGAAACATTTTCGCAAAAAGTTTCCCACCATCAACTCGCGGAAGAGTTGTTTCAGTTAATTATTTAAATAGCCTTATTAAGAGATTTGATTATGGAAGCGAAACATAATAATCCTCAAAATCATACAGGAAATACGCACGAAGAAACCCATAGTGAAGAATCGCACAATTCTGGGTACCACATGGGCGTGTTTGACTGCATTAGAACGAGAAGGTCCGTCAGAAAATACAAAGACAAGCAGGTACCGTGGGATAACATCGTTGAGATTCTGCAGGCTGCCAAGTTTGCGCCTTTTGCAGGAAATGTACTGAATTGCAAATTTGTTGTTGTTAAAAATGAAGATAAGAGAAAGGCGATTGCTGAAACATGCGCGCAACAGTACTGGATGCAGGATGCGCCTATACACATTGTAGTTGTAGGAGAGCCGGAAAAATCAGAAAGGTATTATGGTGCCAGAGGAGGCAGGCTCTACACTATACAAGGAGCTGCTGCTGCAATGCAGAATATGCTTTTGACAGCCCATTCTCTCGGACTGGGGGCCTGCTGGGTCGGAGCTTTTGATGAAGAAGAAATTCGAAGATTATGCAATTTGCCTGAGAATGTAAATGTGCAGGGAGTTTTAACAATAGGATTTGCGGATGAAGTTCCTGAAATGCCCCCGAAATACAGGATAGAGCACATAATGTTCTTTGAGAAATGGTGGGGACGGCAAGGCCCATATCCAAAAACCGGTTTAGGATTATGGGCGCCAGTAATAGAGCATGGGTTTAAGGAAACAAAAAAGATGATAAAGAAAGCCGGAAATAAAATTTTTAAGAAGAAAGATAAAAAAGATGCTACTGAAGATAAAAAAATTAAAGAAAAGCAAAAAGACGAGACATCTGCTTATCAGGAATATTACACCCAGGATGATAGAAAAAGGAATTAAAATTAATCATAAAAAATTAAATTTATTTAAATTCATTTCAACTTCTAAAATAAAAAATGTGGCCCGTTACCGAGCCACTGCTTGCCTTCACAATTGAAAAACGTTGGGGGTGGTTTTCTAAATGAAGGCAAAGAAACAATCTCACCACAAAGACTAAAGGGTGATCGTGATATTTGCCTAATTAACTAATTCTAATCCAAGTTCTTGGCTTACTGCAACAGCCTCTGGAGATGGCTTCTTGTAATTGACTTTGCCAAGAACCCATGGGCTCTTGACTCCCGTAATAATAGTCATTACTGTAATTCTTCCTTTCATGTCTTCAGTGACCCTTGCTCCCCAGATTACATTCGCTTCCTGATCAAGGCTTTCTGTTACAAGCTCTCCAACTTTGTTGATATCATCTAGAGTCATGTCCGGGCCGCCGACAACGTGAATCAAAGCGCCTGTGGCGCCCTGGTAATCAACTTCCAAAAGGGGGTTTGCTAGTGCGCCTTTGACTGCTTCTTCAACTCGGTTATTTGTGTCGGAAGAGCCAACTCCAATTACTGCAACTCCACCATTTTGCATTATTGCTTTTACATCGGCAAAGTCCAGATTAACTAGTGACGGAACTGCTATTGTTTCTACAATTCCCTTAATCATCGTTGCGATTAATTCATTTGCCACTGCAAATGCCTGCTGAATCGGAAGATTGCCGGCAATCTGCACCAGCCTATTATTATCAATTACTATCACGGTATCAGATACATTTCTCAATTGCTGCAATCCAAATTCTGCTTTGTCAACCCGTGCCCGTTCAATCTTGAAAGGCATGGTGACAGTTCCAATGACGATTGAACCTGTATCTTTTGCCAGCTGTGCAACAACCGGTGATGCGCCCGTGCCTGTTCCGCCGCCCATTCCTGCGCAGACGAAAACCATATCAGCGCCTTTCAATGATTCTTTTAGTTCATTTAGAGATTCTTTTGCAGCTTCTGCTCCCCGTTCGGGAAAACCGCCGCATCCAAGGCCCCTGGTAACAGTTTTTCCAATCAAGAATTTCTTGTCAGCATCAATGATGTTAAGATGTTGCTTGTCGGTGTTGCAGGCGATAATTTCAGCGCCTCTTATTCCTTTTTTATACAGCCAGCCAACCATATTGTTGCCTGAGCCGCCCACGCCGATAACTTTTATGTTTGCTCTTCCTACTTCAAAATTCAAGTTCGTGTCTTGAACTTGTGCTGCACTCTCTATTAAAAAATCCATTTTGCATTCCCCCTTTACCCTAGCCCGTAGTTTTTCATATATACTTTACAACATAAACTTCCGATTACCGAAATATTTATATTGCTGTTCTGTTTAATCCGCTTTAGAATTAGTTTGTGCCAACAAACTGGTTTAGTATCGGTTTATAGTTTTTAACGTACAAAAAAACTAGAATAGACAAACCAAGCTTATTTAAAGCTGCTTTTCGCCAAAAAAGCTGCTAAATTTCGGTTTTTCGCCAAAAAAACTGAAATACAATCTTTTCTTAATTTTATTATGACTACTAAGTGAGTTTATAAGGATTTCTGAGGTTTAAAATATATTTTAGTGTATGTATTTCACAGCAACATAAACTTTAATTATCAATACTGTAGAAATAAAAACTATTTCTGCCTTTCAAAAACCTGATACACCCCCTCCTCAGTTGTCCACCAGTGAACAAAATCAACATATTTTCCTTGCCCTAAATCCCTCCCCTCCCGATTTATAGGAGAGACAAACATTCTTGTATAAAGCCTGCCAGCAAATCCCATAGGCATTATTCCTGCTTCATGAAGCTTCTGGTGAATTTCTGTAAGTCCATAGTACTTGCCCTGCTCGATACCGTCAATAAATCTTCCAAGAGCATCCCTCCTCTTCAGCCTAGTGGCTTCCAGTTTTCCTAAAAGGCCCGAAACATTTTGCGTATTTGATGTAGTTTCTCCAAGTCCCATATAGCCTGGTAATTATGTTTTATTTATAATAATTACTATGGCAAAGAATTTTAAACACTAGCAAATAACTTTAATTCATGCCCCTTTACTTTATTGGTTTGGGATTAAATAATGAGAAAGACATTACGATAAATGGTCTTGAAGCTATTAGGAAGAGTGATTTAATTTATTTGGAAAATTATACTTCTGTCCTGAATTGTGATAAGCCAACATTAGAAAAATTCTATAATAAGAAAATAATTTTAGCAAACAGAAAAATGGTTGAGAATGATGAAAATGAAATCATAGAAAATTCAAAAACTAAAAATGTTGCTTTTTTGGTTGTTGGGGACTCGCTTGCTGCAACAACCCATATTGATTTGTATTTAAGGGCCAAAAAAGAAAGAATAAAGTGCTTTGTGATTCATAATTCTTCTATACTGACTGCTATTGGAGTTACTGGATTGCAATTGTATAAATTTGGGAAGACAACATCAATTCCATTGGAAAATGAAAATGTTGAAACTCCTTATGATGTGCTGAAAGGAAATCTGAGATTGGGCTTGCACACTTTATTTTTATTGGATTTAAATCCAGAGGAAAATAAATTCATGACTATTAATGATACAATTAGATATTTATTGAAAATTGAATTAAAAAGAAATGAGAAAATATTTTCTGAAAAAACGCTTTGTGTTGGATGCGCAATGGTCGGAAGCGAAAATCAATTAATTAAATACGGAACTGGCAAAGAATTGTTGAAATTTGATTTTGGAAAGCCTGTGCATTGCTTGATAATTCCGGGCAAACTGCATTTTATGGAGGAAGAAGTTCTCAGTACATATAAAATTTAACTGCATAATTTCTGTATTAGCTCAAAGGCTTTCAGCAATTTATCTTCCTCAATTATTAGGATATGCTCATTTGAAGATATTAAGGCGTCTATGATGCTTATACCATTTTCCGCCAACTCATTGTAGATGATAGAGAAAACACCAGGAGTTTTCTTTAATATCCTTGGGTAATTTATTTCAACCATTCCAACTTTCTTGTTTTCTTCCAGTATCAAATCCTTGGGGAATGTTGATTTTATTTTCTCAAAATTCTTTTGGTCAATTACTATTGTTAAAGCTTGTGATCCTTCCAATACTCTGATTATATCATGTCCCTGGAAATCCATAAGCTTATCCGGCCTTCCGAGCTTTGTTTTTACAAAATCTGTTCTTTTTAACAATAAAGAAGACATCTTAGTCCGTACTGCTATTTTCGCCTGCTTTAGTACATCATGGATGGAGTTTTTTTCATCTGACTTTTTAATATCCAGATTATACCTCCTTACAGCACTTATCACTGCATCCAAAGAGGTGTTTAATTTTTGTGTTGAAATAATATATTTAGCAAGGCCCCTTGAGTTGATAATTTTCCTAGACAAATCTTTTTTTAATGAAATATCCGTGTCAATGAATTTCCAAACTTTTTCTTTTATATTTTCTTCCATATTCTTTGACACAAACATATGTCAATTTATAAATTTTTGTGCTAGATTTGTCATTTTTATTGAGATTTTAGCATATGTGTCAAAAACCTTAAAAGGCCGATTTGATTACTATCTTTTATGGATAATCAAGTCTTAATTGCAAGTTCAAAGCCTATCGATGAAAGGGTCCTGCAGTCCGCAAGTGCCGATATGGACAGAGAGGGTCTTGAATCTAAAGTCTTAATTTATAGCTCCCGAGAGCAGTTGCTTGAGGCAGTCAGGCAAGCCACTTACCTCCTTGTAAGAAATGATTCAGTCGACAGAGAACTTTTGGATGCCGCAGAAAAGCTAAAGCTTGTCGTCCGGCTAGGATCTGGAACAGATACTATAGATGCCAGTTATGCAGCCACCAAAGGAGTTCAGGTAGCCAATACGCCAAATGCTAACTCAACAGCGGTTGCAGAAATGGTTATAGGTCTAATGATTTATTTTTCCAGAAATCTGGCAAACCCGCAACAAAATTACATTGGATCGCAGTTGGCTGGAAAGACCCTAGGCATTCATGGATTCGGCAATATAGGGAAGAAAGTTGCCAGAAAAGCGCTAGGTATGGACATGAGAGTTGTTGCTTCTGATGTAAATCCAGATTATGAATCGGCAGTCAAATACGGAGTTGAGCTTGCTAGTCCGGCAGATCTATATAGGCAATCTCATATAGTATCTGTCCATATTCCAAAAAATCAGAACACCGTAGGAATAGTAGATTACCATCTTTTATCATCAGTATTTGGAGATGGCATTTTGATAAACACGGCAAGGCCTGAGGTTGTCAATCATCAAGATATTGCAGTTCGCATGATGGAAAATCCAAATTTTAAGTATGCTGTAGAATGCCGCGACGGCGACGTTGAAGGATTCAAGGAAAGACATGGGCTTAAAGGATTTGGTGAGAGACTCCTAGTTCTTCCGAAGATGTGCTCCCAAACAGCAGAAGCGCATCTGGCAGTATTTAATGATGCAATAAATATTGTAAGCCGGCATTATGCGAATGGAAAAATGCCCGGGCAATTCTTCAGGCATTAAATTTAAATAAGACGCTTTAATCTTTCTGAATGCTTCGGCAGATTCGCAATTTATAGCCCCGTGGTGTAGCGGTCAAATTCTCTAATTCTATTAGGGAATACCGAGAGCATTGGGCCCTTTGGAGGCTCAGACGGCAGTTCGAATCTGCCCGGGGCTATTTTATTCATAAAAATTTTTAACAATATTTATAAACACAATTAAAATATTATTTTAGATGGGGGTGTTTGGTATGTCATACTTAATTTATGGATTGATTTTTTTAGCAGTGATAATAGTATTGAGTTCTATAAGGATAATCAACCAGTATGAAAAAGGATTAGTTTTTACACTTGGAAAGTTTACCGGAATAAGAAATCCGGGATTAAATTTAGTTGTTCCAATTATTCAAAGAATGGTTGTTGTTGATATGAGAGTTAGGACTGCTGACATACAGAAGCAGCAGGTCATGACTAAAGACAATGTTCCTGTTGATGTAAACGGAGTTGTATTCTTTAAAGTTGATAAAGTGGATGATGCAATTATAAAAGTGCAGGATTATCAGTACGCAATCGCACAATATGCGCAGACTGCATTAAGGGATGTTATCGGCGGCATGACACTCGATACCGTTCTTATTGAAAGGCAGCAGATAGGGGAAGAAATAAGAAAAATTGTTGATAAGGAAACTGGCCAGTGGGGTTTGGATGTTCAGGTAATTAAATTACAGGATATTGAAGTTCCGGATGATTTGAAGAGAATTATGTCAAGGCAGGCAGCTGCTGAAAGAGAGAAAAGAGCCGTCATTATCAAGAGTGAAGGTGACCGAGATGCTGCAAAAAATTTAGCAGCTGCTGCAGAAATAATGGGAAAATCAAAAGGCGCAATGCAATTAAGAACTTTGCAAACTTTAGACGGCTTAGGACCAACTGCTTCGAATACTGTTGTAATGGCACTGCCAGTTGAAGTCATGGAAATGTTTCAGAAACTTACGAAGAAAGAATAAAATAATGACAAAAGTGAAAGGGGATAAACTTGCCATTGAAAAAGATTAAAAGAAGGAAGTGGACAAGAAACGAAATAATCCTTTTAATTGGTCTAATTATTTCAGCAGTTGGTCTTATTTTTAATTTTTTTGAAATAAGAAATGTTTCAAAACAAATTGAATTAAAGCAAGATTTTGATAACATAGAAGCTAAATATGGAAATTTTAAGAAGCTTGTTGCTGGAGAGATAATAGCTAATATTTCTTTTGAACAGATAGTTAATTTCCCAACTGAATGCCCAGAAGGTACTGCAATTACTTCCATAAGACAAGGGCATACGATTTGTACAGAATTTAAACAATGAGCAAGAAATCATTTTTTTATTTTCTATATCCAGCTAACTTGAAAACTCACTCATTTAACAACAACCTTTATAAATCGCTACATTATTCTATTCATTGAAAGATAGCTCGGTTGTGGGCGAGTGAGCGAATTCAAGGAATTCGCATGTCCCTGCTTCGCTATACTGGATGAAGAATACTTTTTTCTCCAGAGATTTCAATTAATTGATTTGAGGTAAATAAATGGCAAGAATGCACTCAAGGAAGAAGGGAAAGCACGGCTCAAAGAAGCCTTCAAAGAAGACAGCGCCTTCATGGATAAGATATAAGGGAAAAGAAGTCGAATTGTTGATTGCCAAGCTGGCAAAAGAAGGCAAGACAAACTCCCAAATCGGCATTTTGCTTAGAGATACTTACGGAATTCCAAATGTTTTTGCACTATGCGGCAAATCGGTAAACGCGATTTTAAAGGATAAGAAGCTTATTCCTGAAATGCCTGAAGACTTGACTGCAATGTTCAAAAGATATGCTTCAATCAGAAAGCATCTTGACTCTAACAAGCACGACACAACTGCATTAAGGGGGCTGCAGCTTTCAGAATCCAAAATCAACAGGCTGGTAAAATATTACAAAAGAACCGGCAGGATTTCAGAGGACTGGAAGTTTGATTCCGAGAGAATGGGATTCTTTGCGGAGTAATAATTTTTATTTTTTTAAATTTTTAATTTTACAAATTCTTTTTTATCAGAGATTATCTCTTTTATCTTTTCCACAGCTTCCCCTATCAAATAATCAGGTGTAGAAGCGCCGGCAGTAACTCCAATTTTTTCTTTTCCATCGAACCATTTTGGATTTATTTGTTCGGATGACTGGATGAAATAAGATTCAACTCCTATTTCCTTGCATTTTGCATAAAGCTCTTTTGAATTGGAAGAGTTTAATCCGCCGATTATAATCATAATATCCGACTCGCGCGCAAGCTCTTCTGTTCCCGACTGCCTTTGCTTTGTCGGATTGCAGATTGTATCAACATACCCAAATTTTTTTGTCAAATCTTTTAGATTCAATGGAATTTCTTCAAATTTTCCGTTCAATAATTTTGAATTAATATCCTCAATTAATTTTTCATATCCATAAACGGACATTGTCGTTTGAGATATTATTGCATATTTCTCATAATTAGTTTTATTGATATGATTTACTACTAAATCGCTATCTTCCGCATTTTCAACAATGAAAGTATCTTTTCCTTTCAGATGATAAGATGTGCCGATTGATTCTGGGTGGTCATGCTTGCCAAAAATGATAACTTCGTAATTATTATTTTTTAATTTGATTGCAACATTATGAACCAATGTGACTAGAGGGCACGTCGCGTCGTTAAGATTTTTTTCTTTCGTTATTGATTTTTGCTCAAGAACTTGATAAGTTGTGCCCGGTTCGCCGTGCGCTCTCAAAACAGTAATTGCGTTTTGCGGGATGTCTTGAATGTCATCAACGAAAACTATTCCTTTTTTTTCCAAATCATCGATGACTCTTTCATTGTGAACAAGCTGCCCAAGAACATACGTAGGCTGCCCATTATTTTTTTCAGCTACTTGCTCTGCTATTTCTATGGCTTTCTTTACGCCGAAACAGAATCCTGAATTTTTTGCTATTTTTATTGATGGCATTTTCTTTTTTTAATTTAAACTTCTAATTAATTTAGCTTCTGGGAGGGAATTTTATAATTGCACTAAAAGTGTATCAGGTAGCCCTCCACCCACCCCATTATGTGTAACAATATAGTGCAAGGACAATTAATTTATTTTCTACAAATTCTTATTGCAACAACCCTTCTGCCTTGAATATTTTAATTCTGGGACTGAGCGAAGCGAAGTTCCACTTTTTGATGAAACTTTTTATTTGAAAAAGTTTCTCGTCCTCAAGGGGCGAAACCCTTGCATTATATCGTCTTAGTCAAAAACACGAACGGATAATCATACTGTATCTTGAAGAATGCTTCCCTTGCCTCATAGATGGAATTGAAGACGCCAAAAACAGTTGGGCCTGAGCCTGAAACACAAGCATTCAAAGCGTCATTTCTCAATAAATTTGTTTTAATTTCATCAATAACTCTATATTTTTTTGTAACAATGGGCTCAAAATCATTGTGAAGGTTGTTTGCAATTTCTTTAATATCTTTTCTTTCTATTGCCTTTACTAAGTTGTTAACATTTGCATCTGTCTTTATTTTTGGCTTCTGCTTGTCATATGCAGAATACGCCCATTTTGTTGAAATTCTAAAGCCTGGGTTGATTAAAACAATATTGATGCTGAATGATTTTCTTATCCATTTTATTTTATCGCCAATGCCCTCAACCAATGCGGCATTTTCGCATATAAAGAAAGGAACGTCAGAGCCAATTTGGGATGCCAGTTCTATAAGCAATTTTTCTTTCAGTTTCAGCCCCCATAATTTATTCAGGTTCAATAATGTAGTTGCTGCATTGCTTGAGCCTCCGCCCAGACCGGCTTCAAGGGGCACGTTCTTTTCAATGTGTATTCTGACCCCGTGCCTTACCTTGTATTTTTTCTTCAGAAGGAGCGCCGCCTTGTAGGCAAGATTTTCCTCATTCGATATCTCCATGTTGGTGGATTCAACCAGTATCCTGTCCTCGCTGATAGGCTCGAAAGTCATGTTATCGCCCAGCTCTATCCTCTGCATAACCGACTGCAGATTATGGTAGCCGGAGCCTAGCCTCCTGCCTATCTTGAGGTACAAGTTGACCTTGGCATATGAATTAATGACCATATAACGAACGATAGTACTTTTGATATATTAATATTGCTGATTTTAATGATTATGGAGCAAAGCTGGCTACTACAAAGCACTGCATTCCCTTTCCCTGTCCAAAAGAAGTCAGTTGTTCCCCTGATGTGTATGTTATTCCAATATTTTCTTTATTTACGTTTAAGATATCTGATAATGATTCCTTTATTTTGTCCGTGTGTTTTTCCAATTTAGGCTTCAAAGCTTCAATTGCAACGCTTATATTATTTATCTTTATGTCCTTTTGATTTAATTTTTTTAATATTACATTCAAATATTCTCTGCTGTCGGTTATTCCATTTTTGCACATTTCATCAGAATAATAGCCCAAAGACCTTTCGCCAAGTGCGGAGCCTAAAGCGTTGAACAAAGCATGAAGAATCAAATCCCCGTCAGAGTTTGCTTCCAGCCCAGCTTCATTCGGAATTACATAACCCCCTAAAATCAATTTTTTATTTTTGTCAGTTGAGAATTTATGGCTATCCTGCCCAAAACCAATTCTGAAACTTTGATAAATATTATCTCTTTTCATAAGTATTCCTTCTGCTATTTTTAAATCGTCCGGAGTTGTTACTTTTATATTTTCATAAGAGCATTCTGTAATCCTTACTTTTTTATTTAATGATTCAACAACAGAAACATCATCTGTCACTTTTAATTTATTTTTTTTTATACTATTAAAACCTTTTACGAATAAATCATATTTTATTGCCTGCGGAGTCTGCATCTGATAAATACCATTTCTGTCTAAAGTCTTTTCAACAAACCCATTACTGATTTTCTTGATTGTATCTTTCAGTGCAAAACAGCAAACTGCTGCTCCAAATTGCTTTGCTGAATTTATGCAATTTGTTATTTCATTTTCCCTGACCAGGGGATTGCTTGCGTTATGAACTATTATAATATCGTTACTCTTTGCATTCTTTATCGAGGTCAGCCCATTGTAAACTGAATCCTGCCTTTCTTTACCGCCTTCTACAATGTTTTTTATTTTTGTAAAGTTATATTTTAATTTTATTTCATTTATTTTCTTGAAATCATTTTTTTGCGCTACTATTATTATTTCATTTATTTCATTACAATCTTGAAAAACTTTTAATGTGTAATACAGCATTGGCTTGTTCAACAATTTTAGAAATACCTTATTTTCCTCTGATGCCATTCTTTTGCCTTTTCCAGCCGCTACAATTATTGCAAAGTTCATTTTAGATTCTGGTTAACGTTATTTTTATATTCAGTTCCAATTCTGCCTGCCTAAAAAGTCTTATTAAGTTATCAATGTTATGTAATCCTAGTAAGTCTGCCCTTACAATCTGTCCATATTTCAAAAACTGTTTTTCTAAATGTATTTTTTTAATTTCTCTTCGGAAATTTCTTAAGTATTTCATTTGATTTTCAAAATCCATATTTACGAACTCTTTCAAAAAGAAAAATTCCTCTCGTTTTTTAAGGTATGCCAAAAAAATTGTTAAGCATATATATAATCCTAAAAAATATCTTTTGTTTAGAGGATTATGGTATCCCTCTTTTTTTAATTCCAAGTATTTTTGTGCGTCCTCTAACTCGTTTGAAAAGCCATGATCAAATAATAAATTTGATGTTATATACTCTGTAAATCTACAAATTCCATCTTCGTAAATTGAAACCCCGTACATGAAATTATCAAATTCTTCTCTGTAGTCATGCACATCTTCTGTCTTATGAGTTAATTCATGAGCTATTTGAGTAACTAAATAATCTAATTCTTCTTTTAGTAATCCTATATTTTTATTAACCAAAAATTTAACGATGTTAGTAAATAAATCATAATTTAAAATTAACGACGCCCCATCATGAGAAGCCATATAACCACAATTTTGAAAATAAATATTATTTGAAAAAGGGATTAAAAATCTATCGTGACTTATTATTTCTAATGCCTTAAATACAGATTGTGCCACTAAGTAAGAAACCTGTTGAAGACAATTTTTGCCATATTTTCTATTATAAGAGTCCGTTAATTGTGTAATAGATACAGTTTTATCCCCAAGTTGGCTTAAATCATCAAAAGGGAAGATTACAACCACAAAGAAACTTCTAGACTTTTCCTGATATGAGTAAAGTAAATTTTGAGAAATATAAGCAGGATAATTCCATCCTGGAAGATTACTTCTGATATAATATGGGATTTTACTCCATCTTTCAATAATTATATCATTTGGAATCCTTTCTATTTTCATTTTAGAATAAATTAATTTTTAACCATAATTTCTTCTTCAATAATTCTTGTTGTTTGTTCTTTTGTTTTCTTGTCAATTTCCAATATTTCATTCAAGCTTGGATTTTTTATTAAATTGTGCTCGTCCATCATTTTTTTTATTATCCTTTCAATATCCAAGAACTTTATTTTGCTGTCCAGAAACGCATGAACTGCAATTTCGTTTGCTGCATTCATAACAGCAGGAAGCGTTCCGCCAATGCTGCTGGCTTCATAAGCATAGTTTAAGCACGGAAAAATTTCAAAATTGGGCTCGCGAAATTCCAATGATTTTACTTTTGCCAAATTCAACGAATCGGAATTGTTAGAAAATCTTTTTGGATAAAACAAAGCGTACTGAATGGGAATTTTCATGTCAGGCAATCCTAATTGCGCAATGACTGAATTGTCCTGAAATTCAACCAAAGAATGAACTATGCTTTGCGGATGTATTACGACTTTTATTTTTTCATATTCAATTCCAAATAGCCAGTGCGCTTCAATCACCTCAAAACCCTTGTTCATCAAAGTTGCGGAATCTATAGTAATTTTCGGGCCCATGCTCCATGTTGGATGTTGTAGGGCATCCTGTAATGTAATTTTTTCGAGCTGCTCTTTTATATAATTTTTGAACGGACCACCCGAACAGGTAATCGTGATTTTCTTAATTTCATTTATGTTTTCCCCTTTCAGGCATTGAAATATTGCAGAGTGTTCTGAATCAATCGGCATTAAATTTACATTATTTTTTTTTATTTCATCCATTATAACAGAACCGGCTGCGACTAGTGTTTCTTTATTAGCCAATGCAATATTTTTTTTATTTTTAATTGCGTGAAATGTAGGTTCTATTCCAACTGAACCGACTAAAGAATTAATTACAGTGTCTGCTTCATCCAAAGAAGCAATCTTTTTCAGACCTTCCAGTCCAGAATAAACCTGGCAAGACGAGAAATTCAGCAAATCATCTTTTTTATTATTGTCCATTATTGCAACGGCTTTTGGCCTGAATTCTTTTATTTGCTTTAGCAATAAATCTGAGTTCTTGTTCGTTGTCAATCCAACAACTTTGAATTCGTTTGGGAATTGCCTAACTATGTCTAACGTTTGAGTTCCAATGCTGCCGGTTGAGCCTAAAATACTAAGATACTTCATTAGTTATTCCACCCACATCTATTTAAGAATTGGTTAATTTTGTTATAAAGGTTTCTATAAATAAATATGAAATTAAATTAAGAATTCGCCAATTCATTTATTTCCTTCATCAGAACTTCCTTTATTTCATTATCATTAATTCTTTTCACAATCTTGCCATCTTTGTACAATAAATGATTTCCAGGAGCGCCGACAATTCCCAAGTCGGCTTTTCTACTTTCTCCAGGACCATTTACAGCGCATCCCATTATTGCAACATGAATCGGTTTTTTTATTCTGTCAGTTTCATTTTCAATTTCTTCAACAAGCTTAATGACATCAATTTGGGTTCTTGCGCATGTCGGGCAGGAAGTTACCTGAACACCATCATTTCTTAAGCTCAAAGCGCGCAAAATTAGTTTTCCTGCCTTAACTTCTTCCTTCGGATCTTCTGATAATGAAACCCTTATTGTATCGCCTATCCCCTCCGAAAGCAGCATGCCCATACCCATCGCTGATTTTATTGCGCCAGGTAATTTGGACCCCGCTTCAGTAACCCCAAGATGTAATGGGTAATCTGTTTTCTGCGCAAATAATCTGTATGCCTGCACCATTCTGGGAACATCAGACGCTTTTAATGAGACAATTGTGTTATAAAAATCTAAATCTTCCAGAATTTTAACATGGCGCATCGCGCTTTCAACCATCGCCTCAGGAGCATAGCCATATTTTTCGTATAAATCTCTTTCCAACGAGCCAAGATTGACACCAATTCTTATTGGAACATTGTAATCGCTGCACGCTTTTACAACCTGCTGCACTTTGTCAGGATTTCCTATATTTCCGGGATTTATTCTTACTTTGTCAACATATTTTACCGCTTCCAGAGCAATCCTATAATCAAAATGAATGTCAACAACTAAAGGAATGCTGATATTTTCTTTTATTTCTTTCAGAGCTTTTGCGGCCTCCATGGTTGGAGCAGAAACCCTGATTATGTCGCAGCCGACTTCTTGCAGGCCATGAATCTGACCAATTGTCGATTTTACATCCGTAGTTTCAGTTGTAGTCATCGACTGGACTGGGATTTGCGAATCTCCGCCTATGAATAATTTTCCAATTTTTACTTTTCTTGATTTTCTTCTTTGAATATTGTTTTGCGTCATTTTTCTTGATTTTAGTTTGATTTATTTTTTAAATTATTTTATTTGCTCATACGTAAAAATTTAATTGTCAGAATTATTTTTATTTCCTGCTTAAAAGTTTATTGATTGCCAGCTTGATGCCGTCTTTATCAATACCGGCAATTTTTTTCTGAATGTCCTGCTTTCCGTGCTCAATGAATTCATCCGGAATGCCTATCCTTTTGATGTTCGCTTTTATTCCATTATCGTCCAATAGCTCTAAAATTGCTGAACCGAACCCGCCGTTGATTGTTCCCTCTTCCAGCGTGATTATGTTTTTAATTTTTTTAGAATAATCCAAAATCAAATTATTATCAATTGGCTTGACAAATCTTGCGTTTATGACTGTCGCATTGATTTTTAATTCATCAACTGCCTGCAGTGCGTCGTATAGCATAGGGCCTATTCCTAAAATCAATAAATCGTTTCCCTCCTTCAAAATTTCCCCTTTGCCAACTTCAAGTTTCTTGAATTCTGAATCAAGCAAAATTCCAATTCCGGCTCCTCGTGGAAATCTTACGCTCGAAGGCCCGTTAACAAAAGTTGCAGTGTAGAGCATATGCTGCAGTTCATTTTCATCTTTTGGGACCATTATTGTCATGTTGGGAATTGCCCTCAGGTAAGCAATATCAAAAGGCCCGTTGTGTGTTGGGCCGTCGTCGCCTACCAATCCTGCCCTGTCAAGCGCAAAAATTACCGGAAGATTCTGGATGCACACATCATGAATTATCTGGTCATAAGCTCTCTGCAAGAAAGTTGAATAAATTGCACAGACTGGCCGCATTCCAGCTATGGCCAAGCCTCCCGCAAAAGTTACCGCGTGCTGCTCGGCAATCCCGACATCAATTGTTCTTTCCGGAAAATGTTTCTCGAATTTATTCAGCCCTGTTCCGGATTTCATTGCTGCAGTGATTGCAATTATTTTTTCATTTTCTTCGGCTATCCTTATCAATGCATTTGCAAAAGCATCTGTCCAGCTGATGTTTGTTGTTGTGACGTATTTCTGGCCATTGATTGGGTCAAATTTTGACATGCCATGAAATTTTTCCATGTCTTTTTCCGCAAAAGGGTAGCCTTTGCCTTTTTCGGTCTTGACGTGGAGTAGGACAGGGCCTTTCAGGTCTTTTATGTTTTGAAGGGCCATTATGAGCTCGTCTATGTTGTGGCCATCGATCGGACCAAAGTATTGAAATCCCAGGCTCTCAAAGAAGATTCCTTCTGATGTAATGTTTCTCAGCCTTTCCTGCGCCCTGAAGACTTTTTCAAGGCTTCCCTCGCCGATGCCAGGGATTTTTTGCAGAAAACCTTTTGTCGTTTTTCTTAGTTTGAAGTAACCGGGCTTGAGCACAATTTTATTCAGGTAATTTGAAATCGCGCCGACATTCGGAGAAATTGACATCTTGTTGTCATTAAGAATTATTAACATGCTTGTTTTATCTGCTCCAAGATTGTTCAGGCCTTCAAAGGCAAGACCTGCTGTCAGGGAGCCATCGCCTACTATAACTACGACTTTGTGATTCTCGTTTTTGAAATCCCTTGCCTTTGCGATTCCAAGAGCTGCTGAAATTGCAGTCGCAGCATGTCCGGCCCCGAATACGTCATATTCCGACTCATTTATGTTACAGAACCCGCATACTCCTTTGTACTGCCTTAGAGTTTGAAAATTATCCTGCCTTCCCGTGATTAATTTATGAGGATAACTCTGATGGCCTGTATCTATCACAATCTTGTCTATTGGGGCGTCAAAAACGTAATGGGCCGCAATAGACAGCTCAACAGCGCCCAACGGGCCTCCAAGATGGCCTCCGTTTTTGGAAACAACTTCTATAATTTTGTCTCTTATATCCTGAGCCAGCTCCTTAAGCTGTTCCCTGGTTAAGTTTTTCAGGTTTTTAGGGGAGTTTATAGTACTAAGAATTGCATACTTACCAACCTGATTTTGTTGTTCCAATGAAACCCCTACCTGAAAGTTACGCTTTTGTTTATAAAACTTTTGAACGATGGATTCAGAAGTATAAATATAAATCAAAATAAGCCTAGTGTTTGAAAAAGTTTAAATATTTAAAAGTTAAGAGCAGAACTATGATAAAGAAAATAAAAGGTAAGTATGTTGTTTTGTCAGAGAAAACTACGAGAAAATTCGGAACTTATAATACAAAAGAGGAAGCTGTAAAGAGACTGCAGCAGATTGAGTTTTTCAAGCACCTGAAATCAAGTACAAGTCTAAAAAGAAAATTAAGGAAAAAATCTTTGATAAAATAAAAGGCAATATAATGAAAAATGCAATTACATGGTTTGAAATACCTGCTAAAGATTTTGAAAGGGCTGTAAATTTTTACAGCGCAATTTTTAGCTTTAAGATGGACGTGCAGGATTTTCAGGGATTAAAAATGGCATTCTTTCCTTGCGACAAGGGAAGTATTGGCGGTGCAATAGTCCATCATGAATGGTACAAGCCGAGTAAAAAAGGCACTTTGGTTTATCTTAATGCAAATCCTGACTTAGAAAATGTGCTTTCAAGGGTCGAGAAGGCAGGCGGCAAAATAATAATCAAAAAGAAATTGATAACAAAAGAAATCGGTCACATGGGTGTATTTGATGATACTGAAGGCAATAGAGTAGCGCTGCACTCGATGAAATGAGAAAAATTAAATTATTCATTGCGTGCAGCCTAGACGGATTCATTGCAAGAGTTGATGGCGGAATTGACTGGCTTTTTACAGGCGATTACGGATACAAAGAGTTCTATGATTCGATTGATACCGTATTGATGGGGAGGAAAACTTATGAATTGGCTCTAAAATTGGGTGAAACTTATAAAGATAAGAAAGCTGTTGTTTTTACAACGAAAGAGAATTTAAAAAAATCCTCCAATATTGAATTTATTTCTGATGTCATTTCATTTACAAAGAAATTAAAGAATTTAAAAGGAAAAGATATCTGGCTTGTTGGCGGCGGAGAAATTGTATCTTTGCTCTTAAACAATAATCTAATTGATGAAATGATAATTTTTATGCATCCAATAATTCTTGGAAAGGGGATTCCGTTGTTTAAAAGTATTAAAAAAGAGATTAAATTGAAACTAATTGGAACGCATAAATTTGAGGACGGATTGGTGAAATTATATTATAAAAAGTTGAAGTATTAATTTCCAAGCACAATTCTATAACTTCCTTAACTCCTTTCATAAGCTCTTTTTGATTTTTAGCTTGTGTGTGGCAGCCTTGAAGTTCAGGCACATCGGCTACATAATAACCGTCTTCATCGTTTTCAACCAAAAGTTTTTTATAAAATGCTAAAAGCCTCAATGGTGATGCGATAATGGATAATCTAAATTATGCAAGGCTTGCATTGAATGCTCTTCAAGGTCGTTATAGTGGGATTAATGCAAGAGGTTTAATCCGTCTGATATCTGGAAAAACTCGTACAGGCATACCAGTTTTAGAGGCTATGGTGCAAGATACAACGGAGGGTAGTGCTTTATCTAAAATAGTGACAATTGATCCCTACATTCTTTCTCCTCGTGATAGGATTGAATGGTATAGGGGTGTATTAGGGGAACTAAAAGAACATATCGATCCTGATGCATATAGGGAGTATTTAGACCAAGGAGAAATATCAGGTAACGCTCTGCGCGATGCACTTGTTGGAGTAAAGTCGGCGTGTGGACAGTTGACAGAAATTAATAAAACGGCAGAGTCGGCTGTTGAAATACTTGCAAAATCTCGAGAGCGTTTAAAAGATCTAAAAACTTTGGCGTCATCTATTAACTCAGCACATACCGATTTTAAGTCGCCTAATCAATACGAACCTCTTAAACCTTTTAATGCAAACAGAAAATTAAATTTTAATTAATTCTAAAACACAAAAAATCAACCATAAGCTTTTTAAATCCGCCAAATATCCTATAGTTATTACCCGTTATCAACTGCTTCGGCAGGAGGGCATAAATGGAAAAGGAACAATTTCAATCAGCGTTAGCAAAGGCGAAGGATATTTCTAATAAAAGAAATTTCAAGCAGTCAGTTGATTTAATCATAAATCTAACGGGATTGGACCCGAAGAAGCCGGAGCACCAGCTGGATTTATTCGTGACTATGCCTCATTCAAGGGGAAAGAAAATAAAAGTTTGTGGATTGGTCGGTGCTGAGTTAGGCGAGCAGGCAAAGGAAGTTTTTGACCACGCAATCATGTCCGACAGCTTTGAAAGATTAAAAGACAAGAAAGAGATTAAGAAGCTTGCAAATGGGTATGATTTCTTCGTAGCGCAGGCAAACATAATGCCGAAAGTTGCCACATCTTTTGGAAGAGTTTTTGGCCCGAGGGGGAAGATGCCTAATCCTAAATCAGGCGGAGTAGTTCCGCCAAATGCAAACCTTAAGCCGGTCTATGAAAAATTCCAGAGAACTGTGAGGGCTACAACAAAAAGCGCCCCGTTAATTCAGTGTGGGATCGGCTCAGAAGATATGGGCCTGAACGAGATAACCGACAATGCCCTGACAGTTTATAACGCAGTGCTTCACGCTTTGCCAAATGAAAAGCATAACATTAAGGATATTTACATCAAACTGACAATGGGCAAGCCGGTAAAGATTGGAGAGAAAATAGAGGTTACAAAAGAATTGAAATAATTAATTGATTAGGCATTACTGACGAAATAAAAAATATTATTAAGTTCCAATCAAAATTAAAAAATAATTATAATAAACATAAATTAAAAATAATAAAATGGAACAAGCTATAAAAGTGAGTGGGCCAAAAAGCTCGCAAGTGCATGCTCACGTTGCGGAATACAAGAAAGAGATTGTAGATGTATTAGTTAAAATGATTAACGAGTACCCGATTATTGGGGTTGTCAACATGGAAAATCTTCCTGCCCCTCAGCTTCAAAAAATGCGGGCGCAATTGAGGGGAAAGTTCGTCATCACCATGACCAAAAGGAGGCTGATAAAGCTTGCATTCGAGCAGACTAAATCAAAGAAAAAAGGATTGGAGCAGCTCGAGAGTCACCTTGGCGGAATGCCTGCATTAATTTTCACAAAAGAAAATCCGTTCAAATTAAGCAGAACTTTGCAGAGAAACAAATCGCCTGCGCCGGCAAAAGCGGGACAGACAGCGCCAAGGGATATTGTTGTCAACAATGGCCCGACGCCTTTTGCCCCGGGGCCGATTATCGGAGAGCTTGCCATCGTTGGCATCAAATCAGGAGTTGAAGGCGGAAAAGTTGCGATAAAAGAAGACACTGTTGTTGCAAAAGCAGGCGAGAAAATAAAGCCAAAGGTTGCTGAGATTTTAACGAGGCTCGGAGTTCAGCCAATGGAAGTCGGATTGGACTTGGTAGCGGTATATGAAGACGGATTAATTTATGGCAGGGACGTGCTTGCCGTAGATGAGAAAGAGTATTTAGGAAGACTGTCAAATGCCGCAAGATGGGCCTTTAATTTAGCAATTGAAGCAGGCTATGCAACAAAAGATACAATACAAGTGCTGCTCGGAAAAGCCCACAATGACGCTAAGAATCTCGGAGTATCGCAAAATATATTTGAAAAAGGAATAATTGAATCGTTGCTTGGAAAAGCAGACAGGCAGATGAAGAGCATCAAATCAACGGCTAATTTAGAGTAAGGGTTTTGCTGTAGATAAATAAAATATAAAAATTTAATTAATATAAAATAAAAATCAAGAATTAATATGGAGGTATCGAAAATAAGATTTTCGGACCTCCTCGTTAAAAACTCGGAGGAATAAAAAATGGAATACGTGTACGCAGCTATGTTGCTTCACAAAGCAGGACAAAAAGTAGAAGAAGCAAGTGTCAAGAAAGTGCTTGAATCAGCCCATGTGAAAGTAGATGAGGCAAGAGTAAAAGCACTAGTGGCAGCTTTGGAAGGAGTCAATATAGACGAGGCTATAGAGAAAGCAGCAGTAGCTCAGGTAGCAGCAGCACCGGCAGCATCAGGGCATGAACAGAAACATGACTCGAAGGCAGACGCCGGAAAGAAGGCAGCTGAAGAGAAGAAATCAGAGGAAGCTGCAGCAGCTGGATTGGGAGCTTTGTTCGGCTGAGAATGCTGAATCAAATTCATGGCATCACAGCACAAGGAGCTGATCGAAGAACTGAACAATCACAGGGTAGAGATATCCAGATTAAGAAATGTTCTGAACGAGCTTGGCAAAGAAAGAGAGTCATGGTTCGGCAAGAAAGAAGCTCTGAGAGCCAAAATAAAAGAGTCTATCCGGAAAATAAAGGACAATAAAACAAAAAGAGATTCTTTTACCTTTGAAGTTAAGGAGCTCAAATCAAAGAGAGATTTGCTGAATAAGGAGCTTTCTTCTAAATCTTCCGAATTAGAGAAACTAAAAAAAGAAAGAGCTGAATCTTCCAAATCACTTGATGTTAAGGAATCCCCTTCCAGGCTGAAACAGCAGATGGACAAGCTGGAATTCAAGATAGAGACTGATACTATTTCTTTTGAGAAGGAAAAAGAATTGATGAAGAAGATAAAAGCATTGAAAAAAGATTATGATAAATCGAGCATTCTGCAGGAATCAAACAAAAACTTGAGAGGGACTCTGGATGCTGCAAGGAAATTGAGAAAAGAGTCAAATGAATTTCACAGGTCAATACAGGAAAAGGCAAAGCAGAGCCAGATACTGCATGAAGAAATTATAAAGATTTCAGCAGAGATTGACAAAATAAAAGTTGAGGAAGAAGATGCTTTCAGGAAATTCTCTGAATTCAGGAAGCAGTTTCACGAGATTAATTCCCAGCTTAAAGATAAATTTAAGTTAATGGACGAAGTGAAGTCGCAGCTTGATAAAATACAGCTTGATAAAAGAGATATAAGAAAACGAGATGAAGAATCGTTTTTGAAATTAAAAGAGGAAGCGGTCAACGAGAAGATAAGGAAGAAGCAGAAACTTACAACAGAAGATTTGTTGGTGTTTCAGCAGAAGTTTGGGAAAGGGTAAATTTATGTTCTCAATTAGTAACTATTTTTAGTCAGTTCTATGGAAATGTTTAAATATTCTTAAAAACCTATTCTTCCTATGGTTAATCGTAGAGATTTATTGCTAGGCGCAGGAGCACTTATTTTAGGTAGTCCTATAGCTTATTCTACGTGGTCTGATATGGAAAAATGGCATAGGTTAGCACAACACGCAGAAGCACAAGTTATTTTACCATCAAATTCACGAACTACCGTTTCTCCGCAAGATACAGATAGAGTTTATAAAAGCGGAGAAACTATTGACACGATTTTGGGGCCTTTTAAGATTGACGGATGGAATATTGTATATTCTTCTCACGCAGTAGAAGATTTCAAAACAAAAAATCCAGGAAGGAAAGCAGATTATCAATTTTATCCTAATATGGATGAAGGAGCATCTTATGTATTTAGTGAGGATCACAGCAGGGATCTTGGCAAGGGAATTGAAGCTCAAGTTTTTCTCCCAACAGATTATCATCGTCAAGTATTGTTAGAAATAACAAATAATGGAAGACCAAGTATGTACCGAATACTCTTAGAGCCTCATATTTCGCCAGATGCTCCAGGTATTGTTTCAGAAATTCCTATAAATAACTCTAAATTAGAGGATTTGTCCGATATTATATCATCTTTTTGGATTCAAGGCCAACTATTTATTAATGAACCTTATCCAGCCTATATACTAAAAAGAGATGAGCCGAGAAGGGCTTATTTAGATGTTGAACAGAGACATATTGAAATACCGTCCAGCGTCGTTACCAACCCCAGGTTTGAAAATGAGGCGCAGATGCTTTTGTTTGATGCATTAGCTGGGCAATTAGCAGTGCGAAATTCAATTGACCCAAACCAAAGGCCGCACATCCAACTGTTTGAGTCTTATTTAAAATTAGTTGACGCTCTAGGTTTTAGACCAATATGGGTATATAGAGATATAGTGGAAAATCAACAACAAAGAAAAACCAATCTTCTAAATGAAGAAGCCGAGAAAGAGGCAGAAAAAAACCCCAATTTTGCAATTTTTCATGCGCCATCTTATATCCCCAATGGACAAGCTTTGGATACCTCATTTACCCCACCTTATGCAGGAGACCTTGGATTATTTGCAGCAGCGATTACCACATTTAGATTTGTTCCAAAAGAATTTATTGGGCGTTACAATAATAACCCATCGGTCAGAAAAGATTTAGTAAACCCTGCCGCAAATGCTGTCTTAAGTGCTTTGGAGGCTCGTATGTTACATCCGGATGATACTTCTGTTGTAATTGGAAGAAAGAAGATAGATGAAGACATTTTGAAATTAATACCTGCTTACTATGAATTAAGAAGTGCTTTGAATAAATAAAAAAAATTTATATTAATTTATTGCTTAGAAAATTCTGTTGCAAATCACAAGTTAAAAGTTATTTATTCTTTCTTAGAAATAAATTCAGTATATCTGCAAGCCCCGCATGTTGACCTGTTCGCGTGCTTTGCCATGAAAGTTCCTGAGCCGCATTTGGGGCAGAACTTGTTCTTGCGGGTAATTTTATCTCCTGCTTTCTCGTACAGATTCCATCTTCCTTTCTTTGCGCCTTTTGATGGCTTTGATCCTGATTTTGCTGGTGCTGGTTTTAGTGGTGCTGCCATTTTATTTAGATTTAATTTGCAATCAGTTTTTATTTTTCTTCAGGGGAACATTAGTTATTGCTCTTAACCGTTGATTGAAAGTTCCCACACTTCCGAATGTATGAGGAAGTTAGCGGAATTTATTCCGCTTCACCTTATCACTACTTTTCTTTTATTGAGCACGAATGATTATTAATTAACTATCTTACTTTTTCTCTTCTGCCTTTTTATCTTTCTTAACTTTTAATTTAGGTTCGATGAACTGCTTTTTCTGCTCGTCAGCGTAAACATACGCGACAACGTCCGCTTTTCTTGCGCCGAAATGGTTGTAAACATGCCGTATCACAAGCAGCTTCTCGTCTGATTTCAGGCTTGAAGCGAGAGCCGCTGAAACTTCTGAATATGATGGAGTTGATTTTTCAAATTCGAGTGTCGCTGAAACCATTGTCCTTGAAAGCAACGGCTCGTCTTTTTTGTTTATATCAGTTATTTGCATGAAAATCACCGTACTTTGATTGCATACTCGCCTTTTGACTTGATGCCGATTTTCTCGGAAACTACTGATTTGCTGGCGTCAATTATGTTTAATCTGCCCTGCCAGTTAGTTGAAAACTGGTTAGTCTTGCACATTGGGCATTCTGGGCCTTCAACAAACATCTTGCATCTCTTGCATACTTTTTTTTTCATTTTTATTCACTCTGAGTTTAATTTTTAAATCTTTTATTGTTTATTTATCTTTTTTCTTTTCCTTCGTTTCTTTCTCTTTTCCCTCTTTCTCTTCTTTCTTGGGGACTTTTCCTTCAGCTTCTTCCTTTATCCAGTCAAGCCTTCCAAGGCCCTGCTGTCTCATTGTCAGCCCCAATTTTGGATTTAGGACATCTTTGAATGAAACTGCAATAATTCTTGACCTGCAAACGTCTGCAACTTTCAAGACTCTCTTGGTTTCTTTTCCCGTGAGTGTCTTGTCTTTGCTGAAGCTCACGAAATCATCCATTGTCTGGGAAATGTGAATCATGCCGTCAATCGGGCCGATGTTGATGAAAGCTCCGAATTCTGCTATATCCTTGATTTTTCCTACAACCACTTCCTGCATTTCCGGCCTAAAGGTTAAAAGTTCGAAAGAGACGTCATAATAAGACGCGCCATCTCCGGGGATTATAATCCCCTCGCCTATGTCTTTCATTCCAGCTACATCTATAACAATGCCCAAGTCCTTTGAAATAAAACCGCTGTACTTGGTCTTGATTCGCTTTATTACGGCCTCTTCCAACGGCAAATCAAATAGGTTAGGAGGCACTCTGATGTGGTCTTTTAATTCTACCTTATAGAACATTTTTAACCTTTATTATTAGATGACTTCAACCAGTCAAGATATCATAGTAGATATGTTTTATTTATAAAGCTTTCTTTCATTCAGAATAAGGTACTTCTTCTTTCTCAATACTATCAGAGAAATTCCTTTCTTAACAAGTTCCCTTTTTAGCTGCATGTCCTGCGTTGCTACAAAATCATCTTCTTTGGCATTTTCTAAAATCAATGAATCCACATCTTTCTTTTCTGTTTTTATCAAGTTAATATTTTTCAGTTTGATTAACTTTAAGGCAAATTCAGCCGCTTTTTTGTCTTTTCCGCGCGAAGATGATGCTATATTTTTTAGCTCATTAATTGCCTCTTCGAAAATATAAAGCTTATAATTAAAATTACAAATCCTATCAAATTCCGAGAAAATATCTACACGAAACTGCCAGGGTATCATCAAAAAATTTGTATCCAGGATTATTTTCTTCATTTTTATTAATATTCATTATTGCAAAAATATTGCAAACCACAAAGTTTTTATCAAATGGTTGTGGTTTGAAATATAAATATACCTATAGAGAAATTTAAATGTCTTAAAAAATTGCAATGCAATTTTTGGAAATGTCGAAAATGAAACATTTTCGAGCACTCGAAAATTAACGGTTTTCTCTGCTTAAAAATCTTAAATATTCAAGTGAATGGGAAATACAATGAATTATTCAAAGTAATCAATTGTAAATCTGTCTCTTCAAAATGTTTTTAAAGAAAGTGGAATACTTCCTATTGGATGAAAGGATTAGCCATAACCTCAAAAGGAATTGAAGATACTGCAAGTACCGAGATAAAAGAGCTGATAGGAGCTGAATGCAAAATTGAAGAATCCTGCGTTGTCTTTGATTTCAAGAAATTTGAAGATCTGTGCCTGCTTTGCTATAAATCGCAATCTGTTGACAGAATTGTTTATCTTGTTGACGAATTCAAATTTCACAATTTTCATGACGAGTTTGAAAAATTTCTTGAAGGAGCCGATTTTGCTGAGTGGATTAAAAAATACAAAAATTTTAAAGTTGAATGCACCAGGATAGGGGAGCATAATTTTAAGAGTGTAGATGCTGAAACACAGTTGGTTAAATTTACCCTCAAGAAGTACAAAAACTACGGGCCAAAATTTAATCTGAAGGAATATGATATAGTATTTTTTATTTATGTAATCAATGATACTTGCTATTTTGGAATTGATTTTGCAGGATTTGAGATGAATAAAAGGCTGTATAAAATATTTCTTCATCCCGGCTCCCTGAGAGGCACTATCGCCTACGCATTGACAAGGGAAAGCGGCTTTGGAAAAAAAGAAACAATGCTTGACCCGTTCTCAAGAGACGGAGTTGTAGTTATAGAGTCAGCATTTTATGCAAATGATTTTCCGGTCAACTACTTTAAGAAAGACAAATTCGCCTTTCTGAAATTGGACCTAGGAATTGATTACGAGAAATTTTTTAAAATTTTGGATAAGAAGATTCCAAAAAAGCCTAAATGCAAAATTTACAGCTTTGACCACCTGTTCAAGTACGTTGATTTCTCGAAGAAGAATGCAAAAATTGCAGGAGTTGACAAAGAAATTAATTTTTCCAGAACCGAGCTTGAATGGCTTGATATCAAGTTCAAGAAAGAAATTGTTGACAGGATAATAACCAATTTGCCTAATTCAAAAAACGCAAATCTGGATAAAATTTACAACGAGTTCTTTTATCAGGCCGATTACATATTGAAAAAAGAAGGTAGAATTGCTGCAGTATCCGCTTTGCCTGATTTTTTGAAGAAACACGCTGAAAAGCACAATTTCGTTGTTGATAAAGAGAAAGATGTGTGGAGCGGAGAGCAAAAATTAAGGCTTATCATTCTCAAAAAGAAAAGTATATAAATCCAATATGGAAGTTAATCTGTACTGAGACAGATGGAAGAAAAAAAGAGGCGTACGAGCATATTTGAGAAATTACTGTTGGTTGTGGGGTTCCTAGTTCTGCTCATGGGATATTTTTTCATCAACAGGGTTTTTGCTGCGGAAGGCTATCAGATAAGCTGGGGCTTTTTGCAGACAGTCTTCTTGTGGCTCTTGATGGTCATATTCATCATAATGCTGGCAATTGGAGAAGATATAAAAGAAGGAATTCTGCTGCAGCAGCTGGATGAGATTAGGAGCTTGAAAGAAGAAATAATGAAGAAGAAAAACAGATAATTTTAAATACACTCTTCCCATACTTGTTCTCGGCAAGGGTTAGTACTTAGCTGCGGTTTGATGTAATAAGCTGATGAAAGTTAGCTTTTATGAAAACTGAGGAAAGTCCGCCCACCATAAAAGGCCACTCGCACAAGCGAGCTCTGGAAACAGAGGGCAACCACTCAGAAACGAGACCGCTTCAATCAAGGATGAAGTTTGCGACGATACTGGCGACAGAATCAAGTTAACCAACGGACATTTTTGAAAGCATGGGTGAAACGGTGAGCCCTGGCCGGTGCAAGTCTAATTTAAGACGCTTAGTTTAATGCTAAGACGGGCTATCGCAATCTTCATATTGCACAAAGGGCCCGACAAAAGGCGGCTTATTCTGACCCTCTGCCTTTTTTTCTTAAAATAGGGAAATATTAATAAATTCATGGATTAATCTATATTAAAATGGCAAATGATTCATACTTACGTCAATTAACTAGGGGCGTTGTCCTCACATCATTATTGGCTGGAAGCGCAACAGGCGCTGGATGTGCATTGCACAATACATATAACACCCAACAAAGTTCTATTGATGTTAAACTATGGAGAGCGGGTTCTGATACAGCATTTGTCGAGTATGACGGAAATGTATTTTATCTCTGGGGCATGCCTTCATTGCAAGGTGAGGATGCCATAACTTTTCTTGACAGAGTCACCAAGATGATAGGCAAAGAAGAAGTAAAACCGGGATTATTAAGAAAAGGCGCAGATTTATTGACAATAATTAATGGGGATAAGGTAGGATTTGAGTCATATGTTAGTGATACTGGTGAGACTAGACAAATTAGATTGAAAGTACTTCCACCTATAACCACTTTAACTCCTGCCGATTATTGGGTCACTATTCCAACTCAATGGAATTCAATAAAACAAGTGCAAGATTATTATAAAACATTAGTGCAAAATAAAAATTGATATAAAATGGCAAACGACAGAATTTCAATGCCCCAGGGAATGGGAGGCTTGGTAAGGTATTTTGACGAATACAAAAGCAAGATTAAATTCAAGCCCGGGCATATAATCGTTCTTTGCGTTGTAGTCATTATCATAATGATCCTTCTTTACACGTACGGCAACAGGCTGCTTGGAATAGGCTGATAAAATGTTTCCGGGAATGAATCCTAGGGATGTGCAGAAAGCCATGAAAAGGCTTGGCATAAAGCAGGAAGAGATTGAAGCCGAAGTTGTTATAATAAAAACTGCAGATAAGGATATTATAATTAAGAATCCTCAAGTTAGCAAGGTAAACATGGGCGGACAGGAGACTTTCCAGATTGCAGGAGAGATTGAAGAGTCTGAAAGAAGCGGGAAAGCCGAAATCAATGATGATGATGTCGCAACTGTTGTCGGGCAGGCAAACTGCACAAGAGAAGAAGCGCTCAAGACTCTTGAAGAGAGCAACGGCAACCTTGCTGAAGCAATTTTAAAATTACAAAATAAATAATTCTGCACTAATATGAAAGAATCTTTTGATTTAGCGATACAGGAGTTGAAAAGGGTAGACCATTTATTCTGGGTAAGCCTGAAGTACAGCAGGACTGTTGACGTTATTAAGCATGTAGTTGACAGATTGATTAGCTGCATCGGTTACGGCATTGAAGCGATTCTGAAATACGCGCAGGAAAAAAAACTTGTGACAAGCGTTCCTGAAAATGCAGGCTTAAGATGTGAATTGCTTAAGAAAACTTTTCCTGACAATGCTTACTTGATTGAAAATATTAATTTTTATCTCAAATTAAGGAAATTGAGCAAAGCTGAATACACCAAAAGGGAAGAGTTCAGAAGGCACGTTACAATGATTGCAACAATTGACAAAGGAGAGGTTGTAGAGGTTAATATTGATACTTTAAAAGAAGATTATGAAAAGACTCGGGCTTTTTTGATGTTCGTCAAAAGAATGATTAACGAAGAGAAAGAAGAAGGTTTATAAAAAGGAATTTTTGATCAATCACTACAAAATTTTCAAATGCAGAATTTATCCAATAGGCTGGAAAAAAGAGGATGGAGTGCAAAAGAGATTGAGAAAGCTGTCGGAATAATTGACACTGCAAAAAAAGTGAAGACATCCGAATCGCGATTTCTTGAAAAAAGAATTTATTTCGTTCTGCTTCTTCTGATAGTCGCTGCGAATTTTATAGTTTCGGTTGCACTAATTCCAATATTAATTGTGCTTAAAGGAGCTTACCTTTATTTTATAATTACTGTTTTGGGAATTACATTCGGATTACTGTTTGAATTAGTTATCAGAAGCATAGAGCACCTGGAACGGAGGCATCATCTTGTTTTGGCTTTTTTCATTCCAATAGCTGCCTTGATTAATGCTGTAGCAATATCCCAGATGTCAAACAAATTTGAATCCGTGTTCGGAATAAATAATTTTCATGAGCCTCTTTTTGTCGGGCTGGTTTATGCTGTTTCTTTCGTATTGCCATATATTGTTTACAGATTTGTTTTGAAGATTGAGTATTACGTGAAAGAATGAAAATTATGTTTTTTATATTTTACAAAAATAAATTAAAAAGGACCGCGGGCGAGAATTTCTAAAAGCAAGAATTAACTTGCCATTAATCGAACTCGCGCCAAGCGGGATCTGTTTTGAAAATACAAAACCACAGCCGCTTATTCTACCATTAAACTACCGCAGTCATAATAATAGAAATTTAAAATCAGATTATAAATGTTGTGGAAAAAATTTCTATAAAATTTTTATGAAGGATAAATTTAAAAGGCAGATATATTTACTATGTAGCAATGAGTACAAAATTATCAAGCCTTGAAAGGAGATTGCATGACGGCGCTATTAAGCTAGAGGCACAATATTTTGTAGATATGCTCCAGCTTTTGAGAGAGCGGTTTGGAGTTGAATTCGTGAAAGGCCCTACAATCAATATTGAAAATCCTGCAAAAGAAATTGAAATTCCTGAAGCTCACTACGCATGGCCCGGCTCACCGGTTGTTAAATACGAAAGATCATCGGGAGTGTATAATCAAGATTATAGAATAGAAGCTGTTGCAAGGATTAGAGAAAACAAATTTAATGTGTACATGTCGTTTTCTAATGGCTCATCAAATTTAGTAATCGGCAGAAAAATTGAAGTTGATTCTCCATATCCTATTTTAGCTCGGCACTTGGTCAATTTTAGTACAATGGTCGCCAGTTATGATATAACTCAAGATTCAGAGACTAGACAGGCACTTGACAAAGTTGCAGGCAGCAAAGTTCCGGCTAATATGTTAAGAGGATTCGGACGCACGATTGTGAAAGGAAATGTTACTCCAAGTGGAATTGAATCTATGGTGAGTTTATTTCTGCAAGATCCAAATCCAAAAGAAGTTTTGAGATGTTATGAGGTTGAGGTTGAAAATCGCAGCAATTCTGATCCATTGCTCGGGAGAGTTGTTCCAAGTTCAGTATATCAGCCGGATGAGCGACATTTTTGCATGACTGGTGCTGAATATCCACTCATCCCTGTTGACTTGAGTGAAGTATCGAAGTTGACAGTGCTTGTAAATACAGGTTCAAGATACTGGGGAGGTATTCTTCGCAAGATTTCTATCCCTAATTTCGTCAGCGTTGCTGGTGAGATTCCCCTATCTGTTGATGGAACAAACCATTGGTATGTGAAAGATGACATGAAAAGAGGCAAGTTAGCCCTTTTAGGAGCACCAAAATGGAAAAATAGTTTATGGTTGGTGTTGGATGAAAATTACAATTCTGTGGTTTCGCCGCAACATGTATACAGACGCTTAACAGAATTCTCAAATGCAAACAACAGGGTAACCAAAATGCTTGACTCTATAAAGCACTGAATTTATTCTTAACAAGTTTAATAAAAGATTAATGTAAACATTATTTCATGATACATCCATTATGCCCTTACTTCGGAACATGCGCTGGATGCGATACGCAGCATCTTGAGTATGAACTGCAATTAAAAAATAAAGTAAAGAGCTTAAGCAGCTTTACTGATTTTCCTGCTGATAAAATTGAAGTGTTTCATGACAAAGAATACCATTACAGGAACAGGATGGATTTTGTTTTTCAGTCAGACAGATTAGGATTAAGGGCCAAAGACAATAGGATTATGGATATTGAAAATTGCCCGATATCAAATGAAAAATTAAATGTATTACTTTCCGAGTTAAGAAGATTTTTCAATAAAATCAAGTCTTCGAATTTAAAACCTAACACTTTTCTTTATGCCGTTATAAGAACCCCTTCAATGGATTCCTGCATATCTTTTATCATAAATGATAATTCTCCGGATAAAACCAAAGCTATAGGCCTTGTAAAGGAATTTTCCAGAAATACTGAAGCCGAGAATATCATAGCCGGATTCGTAAATAACAATAACCAGAGTACGACTTCTGATTTTAGGGTTATTAAGGGAAATGAGTTTCTTAAAGAGAAATTTTCGGGCAAAATTTTCTTTTACCATTCGCAGGGATTTTTTCAGAACAATTCTTTTGTTGCTGACAAGATGGTTGATTACGTAAAATCCAAATTGCGAAATAAAAAAGGGCAGTTACTCGATTTATACGGCGGCGTTGGTGTTTTAGGTTTAAGCTCGAGCGAATTTTTTGAGAAAGTAACTATAGTTGAATCATTTTCACTTTCTGTTAAAAATGCCAATGAGAATATTAAATATAATAAAATCAAAAATGCGGAAGCAATTTGCATGAATGTCGAGGGGATTAATAAATTAATATTTTCCAAACCATTGCATGTAATTACTGACCCTCCAAGGACAGGTATGGGGAATATTGCGCTCCAAAAATTGATTGAACTAAAGCCTGAGACGATAATTTACATTTCCTGCAATTCGCTTAAGTTCAAGAAAGAGTTTATTAAATTCGGCAGAAACGGATATAAAATTAATTCCGTTGCGCTTTTTGACATGTTTCCGCAGACAAACCATATTGAAGCGGTGGTGGAGATGGTAAAATAAAAAAGTTTCCGTAACCTTTATAAACCGTCCTCGTATCCCGATAGTCAAGGATTAGCCCGAGTTTGTGGGACTTGCGAGGTTCGCTGAACGAAACTCGCTCACCAGGTCACAAGCGCGTTTAGGGTTAGCGAATAGTTATTCGTTAATTTTGCTAAATTCTCGCGGCTTAAAAATTAAACAATAAGATGGCTGAAGAACAAAAACCGGAACTGAAATATTTTGTAAGGATTGCAAATACCGATTTGGACGGAAATAGAAATATAGGAACTTCTTTAATTAAAATAAAAGGGATAAATTTTATGATTTCCAATGCAATCTGCAACGCAGCAGGTATACAGAAAACAAAGAAAACCGGATACCTATCAGATGATGATGTTGCGAAGATTGATGATGTGCTGAAGGACCCTTCAAAATTCAAGATTCCTTCATGGCTTTACAACAGGAAGAAAGACCCCGAGGACAATATAGACAAACATCTTCTCAGCACAAACTTATCATTCACACAGGATAACGACATAAAGATGATGAAGAAAATCAAATCTTACAAGGGAATAAGGCACTCTTTAGGATTGCCTGTTAGAGGTCAAAGAACAAGGTCAAATTTCAGAAGGAATAAAGGAAAAGTAATGGGAGTCAAGAGAAAAAGCTCGGAAGGAAACAAGCCGGCTAAAGCTTAAGGTTACACAATGGGAGATCCAAAAAAACAGAAAAAGAAATTTTCAACGCCAAATCATCCCTGGCAGAAAGAAAGAATTGAAGCGGAGAAAGAAATATTGAAGCAGTACGGATTAAGGAGAAAGTATGAAATATGGAAAATGGATTCCATGCTTAAAGATTTTCTGAACAGGGCAAAGACGCTAATTGCGCAGAGAAATCCGCAGTCAGATCTTGAAAAAAAGCAGCTGCTGCAGAGATTAAACTCTCTGGGATTATTAAAAAAAGATTCCAAAGTTGAAGATGTTTTGAATTTAACATTAAAAGATGTAATGGAAAGAAGGCTGCAGACACTATTGATAAGAAAACAGCTTGCAAGAACTATGAAGCAGGCAAGAGAATTTATAACACACGAGCATGTTGCAATCGGCGCGAGAAAAGTTACCGCGCCATCATACTTGGTAACTGTAAATGAAGAGCCCGGAATAAGATTAGTGAAAGCATTAAACTTAGCGCCTCAGGTTGCCCAGGAACAAAAAGTGGAGAAAGCTAAATAAAATGGAATCAAGGCCGCAGAGATGGGGAATAGCACACATTTATGCTTCATACAATAATACCATTATTCACATTACCGACATAACGGGAACAGAAACTTTGGCTGTCGGCTCAGGCGGAATGGTGGTCAAGAGTGACAGAATGGAAGGCTCGCCAACTGCAGCAATGATTGCTGCAAAAAAGGCAGCTGAGATTGCTATGGACAAAGGAATAACCGGAATTCATGTCAAAATAAAAGCGCCAGGAGGCCATAACGGTCCAACGAGCCCCGGACCGGGAGCGCAGGCCGCAATCAGAGCGCTTTCAAGAATGGGATTAAGAATTGGAATAATTGAGGAAGTAACTCCTTTGCCGCACGACGGTTGCAGAAAGAAAGGCGGTAGAAGGGGAAGGAGAGTTTAAGGATTAACAAAATTATAATTACAAAAAATAATATTTTACATTTGAAAAAGGATAAACAAGAGCGTTGGAAAAAATAAGAGGAGCAGCACAGAAATAAGCACTAAAAAAATAAAAAATTAATTTTCATAAAAATAAATTAAAACAAATCAAATTTTCAATTTAGGAGGAAACAAAATGGAAATAAGGGTCTTGGAAAATAACAAGGACAATGGAACGCTTTCATTTATTTTGAAGGACTCAGACCATGTTTTTGCAAATACTCTTAGAAGGTTAATGGTAGATGAAGTGCCGTCAATGGCGATTGAAGATGTTGAATTTCAGAAAAATAATTCCATACTTTATGATGAAATGATTGCACATAGGCTCGGATTAGTACCGTTAAAAACTGATTTAAAATCATACAATTTGCCAGACAAATGCAAGTGCGAGGGAAAAGGATGCAACAGGTGCCAATTAAAATTAGTTTTGAGGGCGACAAAAGGAAGCGGGGTTGTTTATGCTTCAGAGTTAAAAAGCAAAGACCCTGCTGTAAAACCGGTTTTTGGAGAAATGCCAATCGTAAAATTGCTTAAAGGCCAGACACTTGAGCTTGAGGCAACTGCTGTCCTGGGCAAAGGAAAGCAGCACATGAAATGGAGCCCTTGTCATGTATGGTACAAGTGCAAGCCAATTGTTGAAATTACCGGAGATGTAAAAAACCCAGAGGCAATAATTGAAGTTGACCACAATAATATTTTTGAAATCAAAGACAGGAAATTAACAATTAACAAAGATAGAGTGCTTGAATGTGATTTATCATTAGACTTTTCAGAAATTGACAAGAACGTTAAAGTTGCAGCAAGCGAAACGGATTTTGTTTTTTACATTGAATCGTTCGGACAGCTAAGCTGCAAAGAGATTGTCAACAAGGCGGTTGATATTTTAGACGATCAGCTTGATGAATTTATTGAAGAGCTCAAGAAAGCGAAGTAACACGAGGGTTCAGCCCCAAAAAATTCGAGTAAAGAATCCAAAATATAATCCATTGCCCTCATAACGCGGGGGTGGCAGAGCCTGGTCAAATGCGTATGCTTGAGGTGCATATCCCTTAGTGGGTGCGCGTGTTCGAATCACGTCCCCCGCATTTCAAATCAAAAACATTTACAAAAAATCAATTATAAATTAAAAATAATTAAATTCAATAACTAACATGAAAAGAACTGGGCCGACAAACATAATTTTGCTTAAGTTAGTTGCTGAACTGAAGAAAAGAAGCAACGAGCAGGAAGCAGAAATATGGAGAAGAGTTGCCAATGACTTGGAAAGGCCTACGCGGCAGAGAAGAGTTGTAAATCTTTCGAGCATAAGCAGATACACAAAAGAAAATGAGATTATCGTTGTTCCTGGAAAAGTTCTTGGATCAGGGGATCTACAGCACAAACTGACAATCTCGGCATTTCAGTTTTCAGACGGGGCAAAAGAGAAAATTGAAAAAGCAGGATCAAAAATTGTTCCCCTGCTTGAGTTAAGCAAGGATAATCCAAGCGGAAAAGGAATAAGAATAATTGGATGAGATTCAGAATTCATTGAAAAATAAACTAAAATGATAATCGACGCTAAAAATGTGGTTTTGGGAAGACTGAGCAGCTTTGCGGCGAAGCAGCTTTTGTTGGGAGAGGAAGTTGATATTGTCAACTGCGAAGAGGCTGTTGTGAGCGGAAAAAAAGCTCCGATTATTGAGAATTATGTGCGAAGAATAGACAGAAAAGCGCCTACTAAAGGGCCATATCTTTACAGGAACCCTGCTTTTTTCGTCAAGAAAACTATAAGGGGGATGCTGCCGTTCAAAAAGCCAAGAGGTCAGGAAGTTTACAGAAATGTAAAATGCCACATTGGAGTTCCACAGGAGTTTCATAATCAAAAATTCATGACGATAGAAAAAGCCAATGCTGGGAAATTGCAATCAACAGATTACTTGAAAGTCAAGGATATATGCAGGCAGATTGGCTATAATAGAGGATAAAAAATGAAAAACATTCACACATCAGGAAAAAGAAAATCAGCAATCGCGAGAGCGGTAGTAAAACAAGGAACCGGAATTATCAGGCTGAACAGCGTTCCTATTGATTTGGTCGAGCCAAGAATGTCAAGATTAAAATTAATGGAGCCTTTGATTCTTGCCGGTGATGTTGCCGGTAAAGTGAATATTGATGTCAACGTTATCGGCGGCGGAATATCATCTCAAGCTGAGGCTTCAAGGCTGGCGATTGCAAAAGCATTGCTGGTTTATACGAAGAATGACAAATTGAGAGAAGTATTCCTGAATTATGACAGAAATCTTTTAGTCGCAGACGTCAGAAGGAAAGAGCCTTCTAAGCCGAACAGGCACGGGCAGGCCAGGTCAAAAGTGCAAAAATCTTACAGATAAGGAGGAATAAAATGATAATACCAATCAGATGCTTCAGTTGCGGCAAGCCAATCGCGCATTTATATGAGAAGTACACCGAGCGGATTGGCAAAGGCGAAGAAAGAAAAAAAATTTTGGATGAGCTGGGACTGCAGAGATACTGTTGCAGGGCAATGTTCTTAGGGCATGTTGATTTAATAGACACGGCAGCGCAGTTCAAGAAATTTTAAAATTATTTCTTTTTTTTGTTGATTGAATTAAATTTATATAGTTTAACTTTGTTAGAGTAGTTATGGGTATTCATGATGTAGCTGTTAGATTGGGATTGTCCTATACAAACAACAAAGAAGCGGAATGGAAGCTTGCAAAATTTATAGAAATAAAATTAATTAATTCCGCAAAAATATTTGAAGAAAACATTGAGATTGTTCCACACACCAAAACATTCATTGCATGCATTGGTGAAGTTTGGCAAGAAAAAGGTCGCCAGAATAAATTCTTTGTAGAAGATTCTTTCTTAAAGAGATATTTTCCAGACCTCTGCGGACAAGACAAGCCAATAAGATTTTATGATGATATTAGGGGAACAGACTCATGCGCAGAATGTCATCATGTTAATGGCAAATATAAAGGAATTGCAATTTGGGTTGGACTGCTTGAAAAATGCAATAATGTTTCCGAACTGAGTAAATATTTACAAGTCATTATTGCAAACGTATATCATGAATGCAGCCATGCTTATATGGAGTCTAACAACAAAGAAATAGAGGATATTGAAACTCAAATATTATACTTCACAGATGAAGCTGAAATTAGAGCAATAAGCAATGCTCTTGCAGTTGTATATTCCAAAGCTTTTCCACACAAGAGTTTTAATTTCAAACTTCTTAAATTATTTATTTCAGAAAATTACGATGCTAATATTCCCATATATTCTCATTTTCGAATGATAGATTTATTTAGAGACCCAAAAAATTTTAGATCTGATAAAAATCAAGAATTAAACCAGTATATATCTGACAGGATACTGCCGGGGGGGCATAGGATTACCGTTGCAATGCTGAGAGTGGCATTTGTAAAGTATATGAACTACATGTCTTATTTTGTTGATTATTTAAATAAAAATTCTCGTTGATAGGGAATAAGCTCAATAAATGAATGGTTAATAAGAGGGCATATATAATAGAACATTTAGATGCTGAAATTTTTTACTGATGCTTAATTAAATACTAGCATATTTCTAAAATTGTTGGAATGAAGAATTTAATTTTTACGAATATGCAGAATAAAAAGGATATTATTAAATTAAAAAAATTTGGAAAGTATTTTAATGAAAAATTTTTTGAATTAAATAATAAATTAAATTTTAATCAAAATAAAATCTGCAGTTTATCCTAATATGCGCAAAATACTCTTGAAACGAGCGACAAAAATAATAAAATTATTTCTGAGAAATTAGTTGAGAATTTGATGAAGAGAAAAGAATTTTAATTATTTTTCATGCCTGGATAACATAAAAACCCCGACAAACAACAGGCAGATTCCAAAAATCTGCATTGTGGTGGTTATTTCCCCTAAAATAAAAAAACTCAAAATTGCAGCAAAGAACGGTGTTGACAATTCCAAAGCCCCGACTTGCGCCGCTTTTAATCTTTTTAATCCTTCATAGTACAGTATTGTTCCTACTCCAACTATAAGGCCAAGCATCACCTGATAAATATTTGAAATAGCAAAATAAGAATTTAAAATAAGATAGCCAGTCAGTGCAATGAAAGAGATTGTGTATCTGTAAAAAGTTATAACTCCCGAATTTACTTCCATTAGATATTTTCGCATAACTATGCTTGTTGTAGCCCAAAGTATTGCCGATATTAGAACAAGAAAATCTTCGAAAGTTCCAAGTTTTAGTGAATATAAATTGACAAAAGTTCTTGTAGTGACCAACAAGCCAGCTATTATCATGAATAGGATTCCAAAGTAATCAAATTTTGTAAGCTTTTCATCTTTTAATACAACATAACTCATCAAAACAATGAAAATGGGCTGCATGTGGCCCACCAATACTGCATTCACAATCGGAATCTTTGCAATTGCATAGAAATAAAGGAGCTCTGCAGTAACAGTTGCTGCAAATGCAATATAAAACAAGGCAGAAAGCTGTTTCTTATTGACTCTTAAGTTCCCTTTGTTTGCCATAAATACGTAAATTAAAGCAATTGCCGCAACAAAAATTGCCCTAACAGACGACGTGTGCAAAAAATCGGAATTAACATAAGACAATTTTACAAGTATAGGCTCAATCGCCCAGACAATGCTGGCTGCAATAATTGAAAACACTCCGAGAGTTTTTTTGTTCATATCAATAAAAATCCCTAACTATATTAAAATATTATGTTATTAGTAAAGTAAAGATAAAAAACCACAATAATTAATGGATAACCGGTGCCGTTTTCTAATGAGTTAAACACATTTTGTATGCAATAAGATTTCTCTGTTTTACTAGTATTACAAAATGTTTAAAAATCAGATTATAAAACTAGTGGTAAAATGGTTGATTTTAGGGAAATAGCCAAGAAATGGCAGAAGAAGTGGGAAGAGAAGCAAATTTTCAAGGTTAAAGAAGATTCCAAAAAGAAAAAATTCTATTGTTTGGAAATGTATCCCTATCCATCTGAAAAATTGCATATGGGCCATCTTCGTAATTATTCTATCGGCGATGCTTTGGCAAGATACAAAAGAATGCAGGGATTTAATGTTTTATACCCTATGGGCTATGATGCTTTTGGATTACCTGCAGAAAATGCTGCAATAAAGCACGGAATTGACCCGGAAAAATGGACTTTGACAAACATGAATACAATAAGGCAGCAGCAGAAAGAAATGGGCTTTAGTTATGACTGGGACAGGGAAGTTGCAAGCCTTCATGAATGGTATTACAAATGGAATCAGTGGATTTTCTTGAAATTTTATGAAAAAGGGCTGGCTTACAAGAAAAAAGCTGCTGTCAACTGGTGCCAGAGCTGCGGAACTGTATTGGCAAATGAGCAAGTTGAAGACGGAAAATGCTGGCGCTGCCACAATGAAGTTACCGAAATGTTTTTGGAGCAGTGGTTCTTCAAGATTACAGATTACGCGGAAGAATTATTGAAAGACATTGAGAAATTAGAGCATTGGCCCGAAAGAGTCAAGACAATGCAGAAGAACTGGATTGGGAAAAGCTACGGGATCGAGATATTTTTCAGATTGAAAGGCTCAAACAAAATTCTGCCGGCGTTCACCACACGGCCAGATACAATTCACAGCGTAACATTTATTGTGATTGCCCCGGAGCACCCCATAGTTTTGGATATAGTGAAAGGCACGAAATACGAGGAAGAAACTATTGAAACAATCAGGAAAATAAAATCACAGTCAAGAGCAGAAAGAACCGAGGGCAAGGACAAAATTGGCTGCTTTTTGGGAAAATACATTATAAATCCAGCCAACAATGAAGAAGTTCCGATTTATTTGGCAAATTTTGTGCTGATGGATTATGGCACCGGAATTGTCATGGCTGATGCGCATGATGAAAGGGACTTTGAGTTTGCAAGAAAATACAATATTCCATTAAAATTTGTCATATCTCCTGACGGCAAGCCGATTGACGCAAGCAAAGCAGACAAAGCATTAATTGAGGATGGTATTTTATTCAATTCAGGAAAATTTTCCGGAATGAAAAATCGGGATGCGATTGAGCCAATTTCAAACTGGATGGAAGAAAATAAATTCGGCAGGAGGACTGTTAATTTCAAATTGCGCGATTGGCTTATCTCCCGCCAAAGATATTGGGGAACTCCGATTCCAATGATTTATTGCGGGAAATGCGGCATGGTTCCTGTTCCCTTAGAGGAACTGCCAATCAAACTTCCAAAGCCGGATAAATGCAAATTCACAGGGCAGGGAAATCCACTGGAAACTTGCAAAGAATTTGTTGAAACAAAATGCCCAAAATGCCACGGTCATGCAAAAAGGGATACAGACACAATGGATACTTTTATCGACAGCTCATGGTATTTCATGAGATATTGCTCCCCAAGATATGAAAAAGAGCCATTTGAAAGGCACGCTGTTGATTACTGGATGCCAGTTGACCAGTACATCGGGGGCATAGAGCACGCTATTCTGCATTTGCTGTACGCTAGATTTTTCACAAAAGCATTGAGGGATTTGAGATTGATAAATGTCGATGAGCCATTTGCGAGATTATTAACTCAGGGGATGGTCATAAAAGACGGGGCAAAGATGTCAAAATCAATCGGGAATGTGGTTGACCCTGCGGAAATTTACAACAAGTACGGCCCGGACACTGCAAGGATGTTTATTTTATTTGCCGCTTTGCCAGAAAAAGAACTGGACTGGAACGATAAGGGAGTTGCGGGTGCATTCAGATTTTTGAATAAAGTTTACAACTTAGTTGAAGAAAATCTTGGAAACATTTCTTTGAAAAATTATGGTGAAACTAAATTAAGCAATCAGGACAAGTATGTCTTGAGCAAAATGCATTTAACAGTTAAAAATGTCACAGAGCATTTTGAAAAATTTGAGTTCAGCCTAGCAATAGGAAAAATAATGGAATTTGTTGATGTGCTCCAAAGGTATAAAGACAAGAACAAAGGGGTTTTTGGAGAATCAATTAAAAATTTGGTTTTTATGATGCAGCCATTTACCCCACATTTAAGTGAAGAAATCTGGCACATAGCTAAGGGAGAGGGATTTGCGTCTCTGCAGAAATGGCCAATCTATGACGAAAACAAGATTGATAAAAAAGCTGAGGCACTGGAGCTTTTGGCTGTAAACACAAGAAAAGATATTTTGGAAATATTAAGGCTGGCTGAGATAACAAAACCAAAAAAAATAACTTTGTTTGTTGCGGAAAAATGGAAATATGATTTCATGTTAAAATTGAAGGAAGAAATGCAGAATACCAGGAATGCCGGTGAATTAATTAAAAAAATAATGGCAACTGATTTAAGAATTTACGGGCAGGAAATTACAAAACTTATTCCAAGATTGCTCAATGATACGACAAAAATTCCGGAAGCTGTTTTGGAACAGGAAAGCGAGTTCCACTCATTAAATAATTCTGCTAAAGATTACATGAAAGAAATTGGGTGCAGCGTTGGAGTGATTGCAGCGGAGAATTCAAAGGAAGCAAAAGCAAAACAGGCATTGCCGGGAAAGGCTGCAATTTTAGTTGAATGACTATCTTTTTCTTTTAACAGAATTTTCATATTCCTTAACTAAGGAACCGGGCTTGTAGTTAAAAGCATTTTTTATTTTACTCCAAACTGTTCCAGTATGCTGCCTTATCATGGTTTTCTCGAGCCTCTCCAGCCAGAATTCTTCCCTCACTTCAACAAAATGGGATGCCATTAATGATAGCGAGTATAATGCTACCCCTACTCCAGTAAATAAATAGATTATAGTGAAAAATTTACCAATATCTGTAACTGGATGAAAGTCCCCATAACCGACAGTAGTTATTGTAGAAGCGGAAAAATAGACCGAATCAAGATAAGTCCAGTTCTCCGCATAGTGGTAGAAAGTAGCGCCTCCAAAAAGGACTATCATTAATATTATGAAGACGTAAATTATTCTCCTGTGGTAAGCCTGATGCTCCTCTTGGCTCATCTTGACAAGCTCATCTTTTTTCATGAATCTAATTATTTGGCAATAATATTTAAATATTCCGAAAATGGTACATTATCGGGATTTAATCTAGAAAATTTTGTATAAATTTTCTTTATTTAGATTTTGCAAAAGCAAAGTTAATAAACGAAATGATTCAACAAAATGAGGAAATACAATAAATAATCAAAAATCATAAAAATAAAATTTAAAATCTATAAAATGAACATAATTGTTTTAGGCGCTGGGGCAATTGGAAGCTTTTACGGGGCGAAATTATCAAAATTAAATCAGGTTTTATTAATAGCCAAAAAAGAGCATGCCGACAGAATAAATAAAAATGGATTAAGAATGACCGGGCTTGAAGAAGGCATCTTCAAGATAAAAGCAAGCACAAAAGTAAAGGAAATAAAAAAAAATACATTAATTCTTTTGACAACAAAAGTTTATGACAGCAGGAACACGATAAATAGAATCAAAAATAAAATAAGAAAAGATACAATAATAATCTGCCTGCAGAATGGATTGTACAGCGAGGATATTGCCAAATTAATTGTTGGGAATAAATGCATGGTGTTGAGGGCGATAACTAATTTCGGCGCCACATTTCTTGAGCCTGGCGCCGTAGGATACAAAAACTACAGCTATACTTCAATAGAAAAAAGCAGCAGGAGCAGGCAGATTGCAGATAATTTTTCAAAATGCGGCCTGAATGCTTATGAAAGCAAAGACATCAAATATGACATGTGGAAAAAAGTTGTTTTCAACTGTATTTTGAATCCAGTTACAGCTATTTTGAAAATAAAAAATGGAGCTATCGCAGATGAAAAATTAAATTCTTTGAAGAGGCTGATTGCAGACGAATGTATTAAAGTCGCTAAAAAGGATGGCGTGAAATTTGATTTTGATTTTGTTGAAGCAACAAACAGGGAGTTTAGAATTTCGCAAAACGTTTCTTCAATGCAGCAGGATTTGCTCAAGAGGAAGAATACTGAAATTGATTATTTGAATGGGGCGGTTGTAAATCTTGGGAAAAAATATAGGATTAGATGTCCGGTAAATGAAGCTTTAACTGATATAATTAGAGGTATATGAAAATTACCGCAGCAGCAGCTGTGAAAGGTAATGAATTTTTGGGACAAGAATGTCGACATGACGGTAAAGCTGAGATGCAAAGTTGCTTACTTCAAGAAGTTCTTTTTCAGTAGCTCTTGTTTCCAGAACTTTAAATGGCTTTCTTATTACAAAGGTTGCGCTTGTAGCCTCTTCCAGTTCCGATTCAAAATTAATAATATCAGTGCGCGGCAGTCTTATGCATGAATTATATCCCACGCTACCTGGTGAGACCCCATCTTTATACCAATTATCCCCAATGACAAGAGTTTCAGCCGGGCCTTTAATTTGAAGAGAAGCCAACACTCTCGTCAGTCTTGCATTATGTTTATGGCTAAAATAAAAACAGCCGGGCTTTGTATACCCAGTAAGAACTGCATCAAAGCAATCGTAGATTCCTATTCTGTCCAGCAGCGTAGCGATATATTTATCTGGCTTGTTTCTCTTTGAACTTGTAAGCATTAAGACTCTACGGTTTGTTTTTCTTAAACCTTCAAGCAAATCTTTTAATTCTTTATTTTCAACAATTCCATATTTGCTGGGGGAATTTACAAAATCAGCCTTAAAGCCCTCTCTTACATCATCGTGCGCTTGCCTTACTGCCAGTGAGATTTCATTTAAGGTTTTTTTTCTTGGCAAGCCGTCAGCTGAAGATAGTGCCACAATAATAACACCTTCAACATAATCAAATGCGTCAGATACGGGCAAAAATCTTGGTCGCTGGTAATCCGGATCAAGGGGATTAGAAATATTTATTTTCCGTCCTGGATAAGTTTCTGCTATAATCTGGTCGGTTAGCTCGTTACGGCCCCTTTTTGCCCAGATTATCATGCCTCTTGAATTGGGCTGAATTACGTAGCCAAGTTTTAAATCTACATACCCCCTATTGGAACATCACAAGCTGCTTCCAAATCCCTAAATTTTTTCCCTTTCAGCGGTTTTTTTAAATCAGGCGGAAGAAAATTCAGCATGTTATCTCCGATTAAATCAGGATTTTCTCCGCTAAATAAATTGGTTGCAGTCCCATCACAATCCAAAATAATAGCTCCAATTTTGTCCAGCTTGCCTAATATTTCCCCGTTTATCAGATGAACCAGTCCCAGCCTATCCATTGAAATCGATACAGAATAACACATATTCATTTTTAAACCCTGTGATTAAATACAAAAACAAACCTTTAAATATAAATTTTGATTTAGAATACCAAATGAAACTCAAAAAAGTTTTAGTGGTTTACACTCATCCGGCTTATGGGATCTATAAATCTACTTTGGATAAAGTAAAGAAAACATTAAAAAAATACAGAATCGATTACAATCTTGCTGACAGGGATAAATTAAAACATGAGCAATTCTCGAACCGCGATTTGATAATAGCTGTAGGAGGAGACGGCACTTTCCTGAGGGCTGCGCAATTTGTCGCTTCCCAGCCAATGTTTGGTGTGAATGCTGATGTAGGCAGCAAGGAAGGATTTTTCATGAGCTCTGATAAAAATAATTTTGAATTAATATTAAAAAAAATTCTGCAAAACAAGATATACATAAAAAAATTCCCGAGACTGGAGGCATTTATTAATAACAAAAAGATAGAAACGCTGGCTTTAAATGAATTGTTTATAGGGCCAAAGAAGGCTTACCATGCTGCAAAATATATTTTAGAATCCGGCGGAAAAAAAGAGCGGCAGAAAAGCAGCGGAGTTCTTGTAACAACGCCGGCAGGAAGCTATGCATGGGCAAAAGCCTGCGGGATAAAAACAATGCACCTCGACTCAAAAAATTTCCAGTTTGTCGTGAGGGAGCCATATGAAGGCAAGGTTTTCAGGAATTATAAATTAAAAAATGGAATATTAAAGCCAAACCAAAATATAAAAATTCTTTCTGAAATGCTGGATGGAATTATTGTGGCAGATTCCGTTGGAATGGAGCATTCCTTCAAAAATGGAAGCAAAGCAGCCGTAAAGTTATCAAAGAATGGGCTGAATGTGGTATGGCGCAAAGAATGAAAATCAAAGATATTGGGGGTGAATTTGAATTAATTGAGCGAATCAATAGGGGAATTAAACTATTTTCTAAGGATGTTATTTTTGGAATTGGTGATGATGCCGCTGTTTTGAAGCATGATAAGAAAGATTATATGCTTTTAACAACTGACATGCTCGTTGAGAATGACCATTTCTCCTTAAAATTTTCCACTCCAATGCAGATCGGGATGAAAGCTGTCGAGCAGAATGTAAGCGATATAGCTGCAATGGGCGGCATTCCAAAATTTGCTGTAATATCGCTTGCCCTGCCGCATGATATTGATATCGGGTTTGTTGACGGATTATACAAAGGAATAAACAAAAAAGCAAAAGAATACGAGATTAGCATTGTTGGGGGAAACATAACCCATTCAAGAGAAATTGTCATAAATATTGCATTAATTGGCCTCGTTGAGAAAAAATTTCTTGCCCTGAGAAGCGGCGCTGAAATCGGCGATTTAATTTTCTGCTCAGGCGATGTTGGAAAATCAACAGCAGGGCTGGAATTATTAAGGCATAACCTAAAGGGAAAATCAATAAAACCGCATTTAGAGCCGAAATCCCGCCTTGATTTGGCAAGAAAATTGGTAAAAATAGGCATTAATTCCATGATTGATGTTTCCGACGGAGTTGCTTCTGAGGTGAATCATATTTGCGAGCAATCAAAAGTCGGAGCTGTTATTTATGCTGATAAAATTTTAATATCTAAAAACACGATAATTGATTCAAAAAAATTAAAAAAAGACGCTGTAGATTTTGCGCTTTACGGGGGAGAGGATTTTGAATTAGTTTTTACTGCAAACAAAAATAAATTAAAACAATTAATAAAATTTGATGTTTCGGTTATTGGAGAAATTGTCAATAAAAAAAATGGAATAAAACTAATTAAGAATAATAAAAAAATAAAAATTGAAAGCGGGTTTGACCATTTCATAAGAATTAAAGTTTAAATTCCCACTTCACATCAAGATTTAATTTTTTCAGTCAAACAAAAATAAAAAGTAGGAGGACGCGCCTGAGAATGGGCAAGAGTTACTGCAAGTGGCTACCCTGCTTCAAGCTCCACTCTGCTGCCCATTAACACCGCCGCCTAAGATTACCGCTGCTTCCTTCCAGACCTGACGGATTTTCAAAAACAACAGTTCAACGGGACAGAGCTTCGACGCCAAAAGCAAGACCAGATTGCAGCAGCCCAAGCCGCTTCCCAAACCTCACCGCGCCTGAAGCACATCTGCGCTGACAGGAGAGTGCTGACCTCCCGGCAAAGTCCTCCCGTAGACGAGAAAGGGTTACTTATTTTAAAAGGTTATCTATTAAAAATATTTTTCCATACAATCCTTAATAATAAATAAGTAAATTTAAATAAATCATAATTTTATTTATATTTTATGGATTTTAAAAAGCAAGAAGTTGCCAACTGGAATTACGGCCAGGTGTGGGACAAGTTTCCTGTCCCAGCAAGGCCATCTAAAGAAGAGCTTAAATTCCTTGAAAAAGAGTTAAGAAGAATCAAACCAAAAAATGTCTTGATATTGGGCTCTACTATTGAGTACAGGAGATTATGCAAAAAATTAAGGACAATTCCTTTTGTTGCCGATTTTAGCAAATCAAATTATGAGATGTTGACAAAATATTCGAAGGAAAAATTTTTGAAAGAACATTTTTTGGAAATAGATTGGCTTCAAATAAAAGATAAAAACAAATATGATGTAATACTTGGCCACAGGGCTTTTAATGTAATCGGCAAAAGTATGACAAACAAATTCTTTAGTGTCATGTTTGAAGCACTAAAACCCGAGGGCATATTTTATTGCAAGGGGAATTTGCAGTTTAATAATGAGGATAATTTACTGCAACTAATACGCAAATATGCCTATCGCAAAAGAAGAAAATACAATTTGTTTAGCTATATTGAAGTGCAGCTTTATTTTCATTGCTCCGACAAAAACGGCTATGTTGATTATCCAAAAGCCAGAAAATTGATGGAAAAGCTTTATGAAAAAGGAAATATATCTAACGAAGATTACGATCTTATAAAAATCCTGATATCAATGTCTTCACAAGCCAGATTTAGGGGAAAAATTCCAATAAAAGAGATTAAATCTGCAATAAAAAGCGCAGGTTTTAAGGATGACTGGATATTTATGGATAAAGAAATATGCAGCAACATGCCGATAATTAAATTAGCCAAACAACCAGATATCCGATAAAGCAGCCCAAGCTTAAAACCGGCATTGCTGGATAGAATTTGTTCTGCTGGGCTTTCATTAAAAGAATAAAAAGCGCAACTGTAACACAAACAGGTATTATCAGAGTTTTCAAAAATCCGAGCCAGATTGCATTATGCAGCATCAAATCTTTCATCACAACACTGGCAAAAATCAAAGTGAAGCCTATGTCGCCTCCGCCTAAAATAGCAACAGAGCTTTTTAACGGAACTCTGCCAGATGTTTCCCTGATTTTAGGCCTCAATTTCAATTCACGCTTTGCTGAAACTTTTCCCCTGCTGTAAGGTATGTAAAGGCCTGCAAATACTTTAGCCTCCGACTGAAATTCAGCAAGCTGGATCATATGCTTAGTTCTGAATACGGCTATATAATCGTAAATTGATATAAAAATTAAAAGCATGAAGGCTGCAAACAAATTAAAAATGTTCACCATTATTGTTGCCAATCCGCCATAGATAAAAACTTCAGATATATTGTGAATTAGTATATTGGGCTTGTTCAATCTTAAAAATGAGATTGCAACTGCTATAACAGCCGCTATTGCAATGTTTATGAAAGCTGCCAGCGCCACAGAAAGAGTTACAGAGATAGAAATAAAAAATAATATTTTCCAAAAGAATGGCTTGTGCGTTTTCGCTATGAGCAAAAGCAAACCAGTCCCTATCAGGATAGTAACCATTATATAAATGAAAGATGTTGACTGATTTTCCACCTGGGGCCTTTCAAGATTGTAGGGCAGCGGCTTGTATATAACCTCGTTTGCCTCAACAGTCTTCTTATGGTCAATATATTGATTGACTATCAGCAGCCCGACAATCTGCGCCAGAAAAAAGAAAGCCACCAAAGCTAATGTAACTTTTAATGTGTGTTTCATTTCCTAAGCAAAAAATTTCTACAGCTTTAATAAATTATGTTTTTGGGGAAAACTTCTAAATAAAGTTATTGATAATACTAATTTTCCTATATAGTAAGTTAAAATACTTATTTAATAGGTAATTTTAACATATATAATCAGATTTATTCTTATATAATAAGATAAATAAAATTACATAATAGGATTATTTCTTATAAAATAATATATTTTTCTTATATAATAAGATTTTATTACTATATAATAAGATATAATTCTTATATAATAAGACTAATATTTAACAGTATACAAAAATCACCGAAATTTTTTGATCTTCGTGAGTATAAAATGGAAAGTTTTATATATATCTTACTTACAAAGTAAGGTAAAAGTGATTTAAATGGGTACCCATTCAAAAAGCAACAATTACTCTTCTTTCTGCGTTCTAGATGTATGTTTGGGGGACTCAATTTCACCAGACAAGTTGCCCGACTAAAATGTTTCCATTAAAATTTTTCATTGCAGAATTAGGTAGTTAAGGGACAATAATTTGCCAATAGAAAAAAAAGGTGCCGGCGATATTGGTATGGATAGGCTTATTTCTAAATTCAATGACCTTTCGAAAGAAGACAAAATTGAGATGATTTCCTTTTTCATGAGCGAGCTGAAAAGGCTCCATGAAGTAAATGAGCAGGACATATTCAACAGAAAAGAAATTTCAATTCCGATTGGCATTTTCTCAAATGATGCTTTAAGTTCGCTCGAGGCAATTGTAAAATACCTGAAAGAAGATTTGAAGCTGAAATTTTCAAAAATCGCCAAAATTCTCAATAGGAGCAGCAAGACAATCTGGGCAACTTACCAGAAATCCCAGAAGAAAATGCCTGCTTCTTTCGGAACTGTTTCAAGGGATATTGTGATTCCCGCTTCTGTAATTTCAAATCGCTCATTTTCAACGCTTGAGGGCGTTGTCGGCTATGTGAAAGACTTGGATTACTCAAACCATGAAATCGGAGTAATTCTGCATCTTGATGACAGAACGATTTGGACAGTTTATGACAGAGTGAAAAAGAAAAGAGGCATGGGGAAAAATTTTTCGGACGGATCTTCATTTAAGTTGGAGGAATAAAAATTGATTCAGAATAGCTTGCGAAGGGCGGAGGCAATAGTGCTAGTAATTGCGCTAATTGCAGCCGGATTTGGCATCTATGTATTAGGCCCATCGCTGACAGGATTTGTAATAAAGCAGTTCAGCTATTCTGAAAGCTTGAATTTGGTTGTTACTTCAAACGGAAATTACACATGGAATCCCGCAAATATTGGGGAATTGAAATCATTAAAGATTGATGGAAAGGTTACAAATTCCGGAACAGCAAGAGTTTACATTGAGAGCAACGGAATCAAATATCTTGTCTTTGACAGCTCAAAATTAAATGAAAGCGCCAACAATGCAGACCACGGGACATCAAATTCTACAATCGCTATAACCGGGCTTGCAATAAACGATGAAAAAGAAAATGGAAACGATAAAGGAAATGACAAAGAGGACGACAAGGATAAGAAAAAGAAGAATAACAAGCCCGAATGGGATGGGCCAAGCTCATTTACAATAAATGGAACTGCAACATTAGACCTGTCAAAATATTTCATAGATAAAGATGATGATTCATTAATTTATTCTGCGTCTTCAAATAGTGATAAGCTTTCTGTTTCGGTTAGCGACACAGTAGCAACATTAATACCAAGCTCCGACAATAATTTCAATGCCACATTAACTTTCATATCGTCTGATGGAATTGATTCAACAAGCGAAGTTGTGCAGATAATTGTGATTATCGAGAAAAAGGTTGCCCAAGACAACATGGCACCGGTATGGATTTCTGATATCAATAGTTTTGTTATAGATGGAACAACCTCAATAAGCTTGGCCCAATATTTCACAGATGAGGACAATGATGCCTTATCATATAACTACGGGGCCGTGCCAAACATAACAATCAACATTGACAATGAACTAATGACCTTAGTTCCAAATAGTGATTATTACGGAAATGCCTCAACCATATTCACGGCATTTGATGGCAAGAACTTAACTGTCAAGGCTATTTTATTGATTGTCCCTTCAAAAGCTGCAGAGAACACAACAACACCCCTTAACCAAACTAATGCGACAGATCAAATAAAGATAAACCATGCGCCCAAATGGAATTCCACCATTGATTCGTTTATATTAAACAAGACCTTATCGATTAATTTGTCACAATATTTTGTTGATGAGGATAATGACATCTTATCTTTCGATGTTTCTGATGCTGTAAATGTAAGCGAAAGCATGTCAGGAAATTTATTGGCACTAAGCACAAGCAATGACAATATTAACACTACAATTAAGCTGACAGCTTCTGACTTGAATTCAAGCTCCAACAAAGATGTGAAATTGATAATTCCACCAGCATCAAATCAATTAATAAATGAGCCAATCAACGAAACAAAAACAATAACTGTTAATTTATCATACAATTCAGGAACTGTTTATGATGCAAATGACAATGGGGAAGATAGCATTACTGGTGTTGTTGATTTAAATATTTTAAATACAAAGTTTAGCTGGAATGCAGACGAATCAAAGCTTTGCACAAGATGGGAAATCTATAATATACAAGCTGCAACGTTAAATACATTCTGCAACGGAAATTCTGACTGCTGCTCATTTGTCGGGTTGCTGCCCACTAAATCAAACTGGAGCGAGATATATTATTCGTCTTATGGAAAAGATGGTGCAGGATATGATAATATTGTGTCTGCCCAGGTGATTTATTATGAAGTAGCTTTAAGCATTCCAAAATCAGAAATTTACAATTCAGAATGGGGCAATTTGAGCGTCAAGTTTTATGATGATGAAACTGAATTCTTTGATAAATGCGTTGATACTTGTGTTCTAAATGGCTTGAACAAGAGCTCGTATAATTTGATTTTTGAAATTGAAGATGGTGCCGTTCTTCAAATTGAAAAGATAAAGTACACGGCATTGGTTGATGTGCAGAATAATGCGCCGAAATTATTAAATAATATAACAACAATAAATATCTCAAGAAACAGGAACGCGACGATAAATGTTTCAGGATATTTCTCTGATGAAGATGGGGATTTATTGAACTACGGGTATTACAAGGCTGACAA
>Ga0209542_10000740_pt1 | contig 78759 bp, 75 predicted proteins | sample RifCSPhighO2_01_FD_184028 | JGI IMG/M metagenome (GOLD analysis project Ga0209542, IMG submission 184028) | Soil microbial communities from Rifle, Colorado - Rifle CSP2_plank highO2_0.1 (SPAdes) (version 2) | ecosystem: Environmental > Terrestrial > Deep subsurface > Rock core/Sediment ...
CATCCGCGTTTCACGCAACGCCACGCAGATGCTATGATCGAAGGACTAAGCTCCCATAGCTCAATGGATAGAGTGTAGCCCTCCGGAGGCTGAGATGGAGGTTCGAATCCCCCTGGGAGCACCATGCTGTTTGTAGTTAGTTTGTCCTCGCCAAGATGGCTTGACAGACGTGCTCTTGTATGCTATTATCTAGGCATTACCAAAATAACTTGGTAACCCCGGCTCAGAATCATAAAGGAGTGTGCGATGTACGAAGACCATGTTTACGGCACTGCACTTCATGGCATCGAAAGTGCGGCGGATCCTCGTTTCCAGCGACTCATTGAGCTGAATCCCTGGATGAAGAAAGGTCGTCAGGTCGTTGGCAGCCAGCTCATCGTGTTCCCGCAGGGACAGGCGATCCACGGGCTCGAGGAGGTCGGGGTGTCGGTGGGTCCTTTCTGCCCTCAGCAAGGGCTGCTCATCCCTGTTCGCATCCTCGCTTGGGTTCTGGTTCTCTTCGTGGTGGTCGGGGGGCTGATCGTTCTTTACTCCAGCTAGACGAGGCATCCTTGCTCACCGGGCCTTCGGACGACCGCCCACGAATGTCGTCCACCATCAGAGCCATTTGCGCGACGCGCGGTGGCTCTTATTTTTATCAAAGAATTTGCTGCCAAAGCAGTAAATTTTTCAATCCATTTTTCATTGAAGAATTTACTGAAATGATTTATCCTTAAATCATTCAAAACTTGAAATTGTCATCGGTGTGGCTCCAGTCCATTTTGCGGGGGGCTTGCCTCGCGGCCTGCGGTCGCGAAACGCGTTCGAACTAGTTTCAGTATTCTGCGCAAGGGGGTTCACCCTGGGAACATGGTGAGTTTATAGAACGATCGCCCAAGGGGCAGTTTTTTGTTATACTCAAGCAAATGAAGCGGATATTGGACAATCCTTTTTTGCTTGCGCTTTCCACATTAGTGGGAACTATTATTGGGGCGGGAATCTTTGGACTGCCGTATGTGGTCGCAAAAAGCGGAATAATTCCAGGCGTTTTTTATTTCGTGCTCCTTGGGGGAGTGGTGATGATACTGCATTTGATGTTTGGCGAGATAGCCCTGCGTACCACAGAAAAACATCGTCTTATAGGATATGCTTCTCTGTATCTTGGTAACTGGGCAAAAAAACTTGTAACGGTTTCCACGGTCGTGGGAATCGTGGGCGCTCTGCTTGCATATATTATCATTGGTGGGGATTTTTTATATATCGTATTGGGTTCTTTTATTCCTCTCTCAAACTTTGCCTTTGCTATTGTTTTGTGGTTTGTGCTCTCATTGTTTATTCTGCGCGGCATTCAGACAATAGCGAAGATAGAGCTTCTTATGGATATTATTTTGTTCGTCGTAGTGGGAGTTATTTTCGTCTTTGTGCTACCTCACTTCCAGCTGCAAAATTTCATGCTTTTTGATTCTTTGCATGTCTTTTTACCCTACGGTGTTGTGTTGTTTTCATTTTTAGGGTTATCCGCCATTCCTGAAATTGCAGAGCTTTTTAAGCATACATCCGAAAAGCGAAGTTTAGACAATCTTATTGTGTGGTCGTCGGTAATTTGTGGAGGATTATTTTTTGCATTTACCCTATTTGTCGTTGGAGTTTCTGGGGCCGCAACTTCGCAGGATGCTTTGAGCGGACTTATCCCTTTTCTGGGAGAAAAAGTAGTGCTGCTTGGCGCTGTGTTTGGACTGGTTGCCATAGCAGGTTCCTTTTTGGTGCTGGGAAACTATCTGAAAAACTCGCTTCGATATGATTATAAGGTACCATATGGCATCTCTGTCGCGGTGGCGATTTTTTCGCCGATTTTGCTTTTCCTGTTGGGGCTACGGGAATTCATTTTCGTGATCGGCGTAGTAGGCGCTCTTGTGGCAGGGCTGGAGGGCTCGGTCATAGCTTTGATTTATAGAACCATAAAAGAAAAAGGAGATCGCGAGCCAGAATACAGCTTGAGAATTCCTCAACCCATTTTATTTGGCGTAGTTGCATTACTGGTCGTTGGCGCCTTCCTTGAGCTTTCCATGCGATGAAAGAAAGAGTGCGTATATTTGTTTCCGGACGCGTGCAGGGAGTATTTTTTCGCGCAGGGGCGCAGAAACGGGCACGTGAGCTGGAGCTTGGCGGTTGGGCGCATAATCTTGTGGACGGGCGGGTAGAACTTGTGGCAGAAGGAGAGAAAGAGGGGGTGGGACGGTTTGTGGAGTGGTGTAAAAAAGGCACGCCCTTGGCAAGGGTGAACCGGTGCGATGTCGTAGAAGAAGAGCCCACGGGCGAATTTAAAGATTTTGTCATACGCGAGTTTGGGTTTTAACACGGTTGTTTTAGGTTGCGGTTTTTGCTAGAATAGAGAATCTTATGAGGGCATTTTGGAAAAGGTTTCGCGATGGCACGTATATCGGAGCTTTTGTGTACGGCGCGAACGACGGTATCATCACCACTTTTGCGGTTGTTGCGGGGGCTGCCGGGGCGCTGTTGTCTCCGGGAGTGATCGTGATTTTGGGATTTGCAAATTTGCTTGCGGATGGATTTTCCATGGGAGCGTCCAATTTCCTCGCTATTCGCACCGAGCGAGAAATGGCAAAACAGCCGCGAGAATTCGTAACGCCTCTTCAGCATGGGTTGGTAACCTTCGGCGCGTTTGTAATAGCCGGAGTTGTGCCGATTATTCCGTACCTTTTTAGTTTTCCAGATGCGCAGCAGTTTCTCTTTTCAAGCGTGTTGGCGACGGCGATGTTTTTCTCTGTAGGCGCAGCTCGCACATATATCACGAAGGGAAATTTCCTGAAAGCCGGACTTGAGATGCTGGCTATAGGAGTGGTTGCTTCCTCGGTGGCATACGGAGTGGGGTGGGGCATAAAAACAATGTTTGGGATAGCAATATGATGACCGTTGATTTGTTTAAAGAAAAGTTCGGATATGAGATCGATGGGGTTTGGTTTCCGCGCGTAACGTCCATTACCGCTTTAGCGAATGGATTTTCTTTTTTAAGAAGAGGAGATATTTTTGGGAGGCGTTTCGGATTCCAACAAGCCGCACTCTGGGGGACAATGATGCACGAAGCCGTAGGGAAAATTCTGAAGGGCGAGGAGGAGGAGTTCGACGCGCGTATTATGGTAAGCATTGAAACCTTTCGGCAGTGGAGAGTCCAGTATCCTCTTGCTATCAGGAATCCCGCGGCCGATATCGAGAGAAGAGTTTTGGATTTGGAACGGGGGTATGCGGGAACCATTGATATCGTGGCTGAAGTCGAGGGAGTGTTGAGTATTATTGATTTGAAAACCAGCACGAGCGTGGCGAAAGAATATGGCTTGCAAACGGCCGCGTACATGAATGCGTACAACGCAATGGAATCCGAGAGCTTGCGGATGTGCAAGAAGCGCTGGATTTTGCGAGTTGATCAGTACGCGGAATGCTTGGGATGTTTTGCGAAAGTGCGGGAGAAGTATGAAACGGCGCGGATAACCGGCGGAAATGAACTATGCAATCATCAATGGAGCGGTGTAAAGGGAGAAATTGAATTTCAGGAACTCAAGGGCTATGAACGCGACTTGGAACGATTTTTCGATTTGAAAGAACGTTGGGAATGGGCGAACAAAGAATGGCTTTCTAGAATCCCGAATTACGAAAAAAATATTTGCCATCCCACACTTCTATGAAATTTGTTGGTGATTTCCATATTCACTCCAAATACGCGAGGGCAACATCGAAGGATATGAATGTGGAGAATCTGGATAAGTGGGCAAAGACCAAGGGGATCGGCGTTATCAGTCCGGGCGATTTCACGCATCCTGTTTGGTTCAAGGAATTGCAAGAAAAATTAGAGCCTACAGAATCGGGACTGTATAAGTTGAAGGGAAGCGCTACGGGAACACGTTTCCTGCTCACCACGGAAATCAGCTGCATTTACTCGAAAGGCGGGCGAGGGAGAAGGGTGCATCTTTTGATTTTCGCTCCATCGTTTCAGGCCGTGGAGAAAATTAACACGCAATTAGGCTGGAGGGGGAATTTGAAATCCGATGGGAGGCCTATCATTGGGATTGATTCAAAGGAAGTGCTCAAAATCGTTCTCGACGCACACGAGGATTGTATGGTGATTCCGGCGCACGCGTGGACTCCGTGGTTCAGTGTGTTTGGTTCCAAATCGGGCTTTAACTCAATTCAAGAATGTTTTGACGAGTACGCAAAATATATTTACGCTATTGAAACCGGATTGTCGTCTGATCCGGCGATGAACTGGCGGTTGTCGCAGCTGGACAATAGAACGCTCATCAGCAACTCCGACTCCCATTCGCTCGCAAAAATTGGGAGAGAAGCCAACGTGTTTGATACGGAGGTGAGCTACAAGGGTATCGCGGAAGCAATTAAGAAAAAAGATCCTTCCAAATTTTTATTCACAGTAGAGTTTTTCCCGGAGGAGGGAAAGTATCACTATGACGGCCACCGGTTGTGCCAGGTAAGCATGAAGCCCGAAGAATCAAAAGAGCACAATAATGTATGCCCAAAATGCGGCAGGCCGTTGACCATAGGCGTTCTCAACCGTGTTGCGGAATTGGCGGATAGGCCCGAGGGGACAACGCCCCAAGGAACAACTCCATTCAAGAGCTTAATACCGTTGGAAGAAATCATCGCGGATGCTTTAGGTGTAGGGGTTATTTCCAGGAGGGTGAGAGAGGAATATGAAAAGCTTATTCACACATTGGGAAGCGAGTTTGAGATTTTGCTTAACGCAGATCAATCATCGCTGCAATCTGCTACCTTGCCGGAAATCGCGGAAGGAATCATAAGGGTTAGAGAGAGAAGGGTGCAAATTGAGCCGGGATACGACGGAGAGTATGGAAAGATTAAAATATTTGAACAGGGAGAACAGCAAGCCATTACTCCGCAGAAATCCCTTTTTTGAACTATGCGAAAGATAAGCAAGCAGGACTTGAAGCTTATTTGTCGTTTGGATCGGAGATGGAAGCCGGAGATTATCCAGGTAAAACGCTTAGGCGGGCAGACAAATAGAAATTTTGTTGTAACGTACCGAGAACCCTTCGGCTTGCCTCGCGGCAAGGCGGGCAAGCTCAGGGTAAAGAAATTTTTTGTGCGCTTGCCTTGGGAACGTGAGGATGTCGTAGATAGAGCCAATGAGGGTAAAAATATTCTCGCCATGGCGCGCAATAAAAAACTGCGGCGCATTTTGCCCAAGTATCGGCTCTACATTCTCAAGAGAAAAAATAGCTTAGCTCCGGCGAGCAAAGAACACTTCGACGTGCCCGATGGAACTATAGTGAGCGAGTTTTTGGAGGGGAGCGAACTGACTATGCGACATTTCAGGCAGAGGCGCTACCAGAGGGCTTTGGCAAAAACGCTTGCCGCCTTCCACGGGAGCGGAGTGAGGTTTGTAAATCCGTACAATGTATTTCAGGATGAAATACGAAAGTATCGTCTCAAGGCAATGCGCCATTCGTTGAGCAAGTTTTTCTCCAAAGGGACGCTGACAGAACTTCTTGTCATTGAAAAAGAGGCAGAACAGCGCCTCCAAGAAACTCCCCTGGGCATTTCGTCACATAATGACATTATTTTCCAGAATATCCTTGTTTCAAAGAATGGTATGCTCCGCCTTTTGGATTTTGAGTATGCAGGTTTAAACGAGAAAGGAGGAATTTTTTATGATCTTGGGTTTGCGTTTCGCGACAGTTTTTTTAATCCTCCTCAAATGTCTCAAGAAGTATTTGAACGGTTTTTGTCTGTGGCGGATAAGGCGTACAAAAAGAAGCTCGATCGCTCGCAGATTTATTGGGCGGTTATCGCGGCTTTGTTGGTAGGAATTTGGTGGGGGATTTTGCGATATTTTGACGCTTCTAAACAAGAGAAGGCATATTTTCAGATCTACGTTCAGAGAGGTGTCCGGGGAGTTTTATCGCTACATTCCTTAATAAGTAAATAGAAACGGGAAAATAAGAGGGTCAGGAGAAATCCTGACCCTTACTACCCCGCTATGGTTTCTTTCGTACTTGGTACCGTGTCTTGGCGGCGCGGGTCCATAGTGACGGCGGTTCGTAGCGCCCGCGCCAACGCTTTGAACGTCGCTTCTGCCTTGTGATGGGCGTTGCGTCCGTACAGTACACGGCAATGCAGGGCGATACGCGCCTCCAGCGCGAAGGACTCCAAGAAATGGTCGAGCATATCTCCTGGCAGTCCTTCGACGTCCTGACCATGGAGGTCCGTGTTGATGACCGCATAGGGACGGCCCGACAGATCGACAGCGCATCGAGCCAGAGCTTCGTCGAGCGGGACAGTCGCATCGCCCATCCGGGTGATACCGGCCCCCTCGCCGATGGCCTTGCGCAGCGCCTGACCCAGGACGATGGCGACATCCTCCACCAGGTGGTGGGTACCAGTATTATCGCCGGTCGCATCGACAGTGATATCCAGTATGCCGTGGCGCGCGATCTGCGCAAGCATGTGGTCGAGGAAACCCTGTCCGGTTTTGCCTTCGTACTGACCAGAGCCGTCCAGGTTGAGCGTGATGCTGACGTCCGTTTCCCCAGTCGTACGGTGCACGGTTGCGACCCTCTCATTCGTTGACATCTTACCCTCCCAAATTTGCCTGGAGGCTCTGCCTGTCCTTGGAAGGGCAGGTGGCTCTCTTATTTGTAGCATTAACACAAAAAGAATAGCTTTGCAAATGGAAAGAGCCGGAGGATATCCGACTCTTAGATTAGGCCTGTCCAGCGTTTGGGAGGTAGTGTTTGATGATGTCCACCACTCCCACTACATAGGGGAGGAGTGAAACGTGTCCTCCCTTGTTGCGTACAAACTCCTTGCACTTTTCGTCGGCGTTGGAGGGACATCCTATAGATCCTGCAAGATCCATCGCGGGAAAGTCGTTGGGAGAATCTCCAATGATAAGGACTTCTTTGGGAGATACGCCGCTCCAATCGCATAGCTCCTGTAATCCCGAGCCCTTGTTGATGCCATTAACGAGCAAGTCGATGGCGTGGCCCGAGCAGACCACGTCCATCTGCTTCTTGAATTCGATGAACATTTCTTGGATCGGAGCGACATACTCTGCAAGGTTAATCCAACGATTGCGCCGCTCCAGCGCGATATGTACTTCTTTTTTGAGGTATGCTTCCAGATCGGGAAAGCGGTAGGTAACGACCCAGATTCTATCCCGGATGTTCTGAAACACAGTCTTAGCTTCTGGGGTCAAGAGCGGGTGGTTTATCCGTACTCCTGTTGCCAGGTTGTAAATAAACAGCCCATTTTCTAGCACTGACCAGCCATCAGGTAGGGTTAGAGTTCTTGTTGCTCCCTCGACGTAATTTAGCTCTCGGCCCGTACAGAAGCCGATCTTCGGAAATTCTCCCCTATTCGCTCTCTCGATGAGCCCAGAGAAAGTGCTAAGATTTTCGTGGAAACCTTCCGGCAGAGGGCCCTCGGTTGGGAAAGTGGTACCGTCTAAGTCCACGAGGATGTAACGAATGGATGGATCGGTTGACAGGATTACCATAGTAACGCTCCTCGAGGTAAGTACTGACTTAAGCGAACATTGTTTGTCTATTTCTGTCAATACTTTTCTTTTGCCGGGGATTGTGTATAATTCACGTAAAGAAACTCTACTATATCTTTCGTATGGTCAATCTTTTAGAATTTGAAACGCTCAAAAAGTTTGTTGATACGGTTGGAAAGGACATTGAAGCCTATTTAGGGAAGGATGATGTTTGCATTCTTTGTTTGCGGCCCGAGGGCATATTTTATGGCGAGGCGCTTGTCGCATGGTTAAAGAAAAGGAAAAAGACCAATGTGGTTCTTGCTACAATGGAGGATGACGGGGCAGATCTCGACGAAAAATTGGTGCGCGGAAGAAAGGTGCTCATTGTAAACAACGATATCGTAACAGGAAAGGCGTACAAACGTTCCATGGAGGCTGTACGAATGAAAAAGAAGGAGTGGAATATCAAAGATATTAAGTTCGCTTGCTTTTTTGACCGGACAGGAATGGCTGATTTTGCCGTAGCACAATATTCCGCAGAGGCAATTTGGGGGTTGGAAGAGCTTGATGCCATAGATTTGAAGCTCATTCAGTACTTGGCGCAAAACGGCAGGGAGTCGTTTACTGAAGTTGCCAAGAAGTTGCGCTTGAGCTCTGTGGCAGTAAAGAATAGAGTCGACAAACTTCTGAAAGAAAAACTTATACGGGTATATGCTTCTTTGCAGGCCGATCAATTTTATACTATAGCGGCCCAAATCAATGTTGAGGCAGACAGGAAAACTCTTGAACAATTAATTGAGAAGCTCGAGAAGTGCCAGGAGGTGTACCATTTGGCAAAGATTACGGGAGCCTACAATCTTACCGTGGGGTTGCTCGCGCGAAACCTGGAAAACATAGAGGCATTTGTGGAGGATGAAATACGGGCTTTGCCCGGAGTAAGGCAAGCAGTCGTTTCTACGGGAGAAGTTCCCATTTTGCCAAAAACTATTCCCCCAAAATTTTAATTTATCCCTCCTAAATGATTTAAGATTTAAAGTATTTTACGCTAAAGACTTAAAAAAACAAGAAGGTATTGACAACCTCGCTTGGTTCTCTATAATAGGTTATGCATCTATGAAAAGTATTGATACAACGCTTCAATTTTCATATATCCCCTTGGTAAAAGCCATTTTCCAAACTAGCGGCCAGATTTATTGACTCGGTGATCCACCAACATATCGAAACGAATCAATAAATCTGGCAGCCAAAAGCCAGATTTTTTCATCAAAAACTCCTATGACAACTATGATGCTCGACAAATTCTACGTAACCAAAGAGGGATTAGAAAAAGTAAAGGCAGAATATGAAAGGCTGCGGGATTTTAAACGCCAAAAGACAATGGGAGAAACGCCTAACCTGCTGCACTCAGAAGAGGCGAATCCTGAATATCTTGCCTTCCAGGAGGATATAAGTTTGCTTGACGCGAAAATCGCAGAGCACGAAAACATTCTGCAGAACGCGGAACTTATTAGTGCGCCAAAAGGGAAGGAAAAACAGAAGGTGTGGCTTGGAGCAACCGTTACGGTTGATCTCGGAGGGGAAATAGATGAGTTCACTATTGTGGGTACGCTTGAAGCAGATCCCGTACAAAAGAAAATTTCCAACCAATCTCCTCTCGGAGCGAGGCTGCTGGGCGCAATAGTGGGAGATGTTGTAGAGGTGAAAACCGAGCTGGTGAATCATGTGTGCAAGGTATTAAAAGTTCAATACTAGTAGCGCATTTTTTATGTCTTCCTCCTTCCAAATATTTAAACCAGGCCCTTCAGGATTATCCGCGGGAGAAAAGAAAGTTGTTGAAAAGCTTACTGCCGCAGCAAAGCTTATCGTGCCACTGTACGAGGCGCAAAAAAACTCCAAGTACCCGGGAGCGAATTTTTATCCGCCCGACGCCACTCGAGAGGAGATCCAAAAAGCAGCGAAGAAAAACCCCTCGATTTTGAGCCCGTATACATTTGTGGTGAGAAACAAGGCGGGGAAGCTTGTGGCAGTTCCTTATAGCAAAAAGTTTAGGAAAGAGCTCACGCGCGTTGCGAAACTTCTCAAAGAGGCGGCCGCCTTGAGCGACGACAAAGCGTTTAAGGCATACCTTGTAGCCCGCGCGCAGGATCTGCTGAAAGACAACTTCGATCAAAGCAATATTTTGTGGCTCAAAACAAACACTTCAAAAATTGGTTGCGTTCTAGGTCCCTTTGATCGTTTTCTTGACCGGCATTTTCATCAAAAACGCGCGTATACCGCGTGGATAGGAGTGTTAAATGAAGATCGTATGGCAGAGGTTTCTCGGATGAGAACTCTTATTCTGACCAGTATTCCTACGTTCTTGCCCGGAGCGAAAAAGACTACGGTGTCGCAGATCCGCGTGCGCGCGGAAGACACCCTGTTGCTCGCCGGTCTTGATGCCGACTATCTATTTATGTCCAATAACCTGCCTTCTTCCGCGGATATTAAGCTGATAAAAAAGCACGGGACAATGTCAACAGTCTTTCTCTCAATGGCAAAATTGCGCGTGGAAAAGTGGATGCAGCCAATTTTCCAGCGTGCTTTTGACAAAAAAACACAGGAAGGTCGCAGTGTTTCTCAAATGGAGGACGCGTTGGTGCGGATTTCTGTTATTGATGAAATGCGCCGTTCTCTCGTGCGCTATGACGACGCTGTGATTCGCCTTCAGGAATACTTCGCGTATATCGACGAAGTATACGGAGATATCCTCACGATAAAATCAGCAGGTTTCCTCTATTTAAAAAATGCTATTACCGAAAAAGATCTCGAAGCAATGGTGCTTGCCGAAATATGCCAGGCATTATACTATCTTGCCGCGTTTGACAAACGCCGACGTTTTGAAAATTTGCTTTATGGATATGCCGCCTTTCTCGACGCGCTTCTGGGGGGCGGAGGTCTCGAGGAGACAGAAGGGGGGCTCCGCCTGAATCTGCAAAAAGCTTTGTTGTGTACAGATCGTCTCGTGCGTACGTTTGAATATTACCTTGCTCTGGGAACGCGAGATGAAATAAAAGGATTTTTTGAATGCTTAAATACGGAAGGTATTTTCTCGAAGTTTCATCCGCATTTTCAGGCTCTTCCCCAAATAGGTGGGTAGAGAGTTTTGGTATGCGTTCAAGTCCTAATCCTTGATTTTTGGGAGACTTTGGAGTATAAAAGAGAACTGCTCTTTTTATGTCTAGTTTCAAAGTTCATAATAAACCGCATGCGTAAGGCGTGCAATCGCAGGAGGGAGAAATGGTTATCCAGGGAGTTCCTCAGCAAATCCCGATTTGGTGGAGACTGCGAAGGGATGATTTTCCCTCGGACAATATCGATGGCGCCGAAACTCAAGTTGCGGTTCTGGGGGGAGGACTGGCAGGTGTGATGACGGCTCTTTTTCTCGCTGAGCTCGGCACCACGAACGTCATGTTGCTCGAGAAGGGAGGTCTTGGAGAAGGAGCGAGCGGCCGCAACCAAGGCCACGTGAATCCAGGGAACATACCCATTGAGGATATATTTCGTCGACATGGCCAAGATATGGCTAAAACCCTTCTGGATTTCGAGTATGCTTCTGTGGGGCTACTCGAAGAGGTGATCGAAAGGTTCAACATCCAGTGCGGTTTCCGCCGAACTGGATACATGTTCCTTGCGGCAGATGACGAGCAGATTCGTCTGTTGAGGGAACGCCAAGCCTTACTTGTTTCAATCGGGCACCCCCCGGAGCTGTGGGATGCCCGTCAATGTGAAGTGCTCGGCTTCTCGGGCTTTGCGGGTGGGTTGTTCAAACCCGAGGCCGGGCAGGTGAATCCAGTGCGTCTTCTGCTGGGGCTCGCGCGAGCAGCCCAAGATTTGGGCGTCCAAGTTCGCGTGAGGACCAATGCGTATGACGTGGTCCCGCAGAACGGCGGTTTCGTGGTCCGAACCGGCAAGGGGAGGGTGAGGGCACAGATCGTGGTGCATGCCACAAACAGGCCACATCTGCTGGGAGGAGCTGCCACTGCTCTAAGGGTGGGGTTCTTATGTATCCGTGGGCAGATTGTGGCTTTTCCAGAACAGGTTGCTCAAGAGATCGGTTTTGGTACTTTCGACGGCCTTGTCTATGGCCTTCGAAGGTGCCAAGAACTGCTGTTGGGCGGCATGCGATCGGTCTCTCCTTCCCGCGAAGAAGGTGAGGAAGACGATACCGTGGTGAACAGCGCCATCAGTATGGCGTTGCAAGCATACGCCCAGCAAATGTTTGGCATCCCCGAGAGTCTATCCCACTCTCACGAATGGACAGGGATCATGTGGGAGTCGCCCGACGGATTCCCATTTGTCGGGCGCGTTCCGCTGATTGGAAACCAGTGGGTAATCTGCGGATTCGGCGGGCATGGTCTGCCCGGAATTCCCGGGGCGGCTCATGCTCTCGCGCAGATGATTGTGGGGCAAGAGGCAGAGCTTCCGCGCCTCTTTGCTCCGAGGCTGGACCGGTTTACAAGGAGCGTATAAGGAAGCGTATAAGCTCCTTGCCGTAAGGGCGAGTGCATCACTGATGCGCCCGCCTATTTCTTTTGGTATAATTACGGGATGAAACGATTGGTTCTCATTTTGGGCACGCTAGTGGCAGGAGTTTTGCTTTTTGGCTTCTTGATTGGCGGTGTGGGATGGAATGAGGTGTGGGAGCCGCTTCGGGCCCTCTCTTTTCTCAACGCCCTCATTATTTTTCTCCTGACCGGCGTATTTATCCTCACAGGTGCTTTACGATGGCATGTTATTCTCAAAGGGCAGGGATGTAACATTCCATTGTTCGAAACGGTAAAAATGTATCTTGCTGGTTTCGCGCTTTGGTTTTTTGCGCCCGTATTTCTCTTTGGGAATGAACTGTTCCGGGCCTCGTCGCTCAAAGAGCAGCAGTGTATTGATCTAGCCAAAGGAATGGCCTCCGTGCTTATTGACCGTATCCTTGAGGTTACCTCGAATCTTTTCGTAGTGCTGGCGGGCGGCGTTATATTTTTGGTTATGGGAGATCATATTTCCTACTCCGCAAAAATGATTGCCGCGATCGGATCCATTGGAGGGTGGCTTTTTCTCCTCGCTCTTCTTTACATCCGTTTGTTTCAAAAGAAGAGTATCGTGCGATTCTTTTGGAAGGGTACCGGAGGAGCGCAGGAGGTGGAGGAAGAGATATTTCAGTTTTTCCAGCTGCGGAACCCCGCGTTCTGGCAGGGAATTTGCCTGTCTCTAGGAAAGAGCATTGCGGGAATAGCAAGGGCATGGGCAATAATTTTTTTCTTTGGAAAGGGGTTTGCCATTCTCCCTGCTATTACGATACACGCGTTTTACTACCTTGCGATTCTCGTGCCTATTCCCGCGGCCCTAGGATCTCATGATATTTTGCAGGCAATTGCATTTGGGGCTTTGGGCTTGGGAGTTGGCACGGGGGCAGCGTTCGCGCTCGTAGTGCGCGCCGTAGAAATGTTGTTCGCGGTTGCTGGTTTGGCACTGCTTTTCCACTTCGGCGTACGCCTGCTTGGGAAGCTGATGCTCCAGAAGGGGAATAAGGTAATCAAGGCGCTTGGGCACGAGTTATGAAACATCAGGAGAAAGAACGAAGAGATTTCGCGCGGTTATATGAACGGGGTTAAAGAATTTTATTTTTTGCGTATGCATGAGTGAGAGTTGGAGCTTTTGAAATAGCGAGAGCCATTCTTCCCTTGTGTGGAACGCGCATTTCTTTTTAATGCCGAAGAGAGAGCCATAAGAAAAGCCATGGAAAAAGCAGGAAGCCCGATGGAAGAGATTTTGAGGAGTGTCTTCATATATGATAATTCTCCCTCGGCAAACCCTGCGCGCCTCTTGCAGAAGAATTTCTACCTTTTCAACGTGGTGAAGAACGTACGAAATTAACACTATGTCGAAGCTTTTATCGGGGAATGGAATTTTCTCCCCATCGTAAAGAACGAAGGGAATATCTACCTGGCGGATATCTATTACGTCTGTCCCCACTAAAGATGCATTGAGCGTTTTGGCTACGGTACCCGCAATGATCCCAGTGCCGCAGCCGAGATCCAAGACATGGTTCCCGGGCGCAATGTAGGCGGCAAGTTCTTTACTCATTTTGGAAGCAGCCCGGCCATAAAAAAAGAAAAGCGTTGAGCGAACGGGAGAAAACTTTGCGATTTTCTTGAGAAAATGCGATATCATCTTTTGCGCTTTATTTAGGGAATATACAACAAAATGCAAAATAAGAAAACCTTTATTTGTTGAAACGGGAGTTGTAGGATGGGTACTATGAGCAATAAAGAGTTGGCATCACTATTTTCAACCATTGCTTTGTATCTGGAAATTGAGGATGTGCCCTTTAAACCGCAAGCATATGAGCGGGCCGCAGGCGTGCTGGAAACGCTTCAAGAAAGAGTTGAGGATATTTACGAAAGAGAAGGCGTCAAGGGGTTAGACAAGATTTCTGGTGTGGGAAAGGGAATGGCAGAAAAAATTGAGGAATATATCAAAACAGGAGCTATAGGAGAATACGAAAAACTGCGAAAGAAAATTCCAATTGATATTAAAGAACTCACGCGTATTGAGGGGGTAGGCCCCAAAATGGTGCGGGATTTGTATAAGCACCTGAAAATAAAAACGATAGCCGATCTAGAAAAGGCTGCCAAAGCCGGCAAGGTGAGAAAGCTCCCCAATTTTGGTGAGAGAACGGAGCAAAATATTCTCCAGGGAATTGAGTTTGTAAAACGCTCCAAGGGCCGATGGTTGCTTGGCACTATTTTCCCGTACGTGGAAGTTTTGCTGGGCAAGCTCGAAGGCTCGCCATTTGTTACGCGCGCGATTGCGGCAGGATCGATACGGCGGATGAAGGAAACCGTTGGAGACGTGGATATCTTGATAACGAGCGAAAAGCCGGAGAAAGCTATAGGATATTTTCTTTCCGTAGTTTCGTATGAAAAAATTTGGGGGAAGGGGGCAACAAAAGTTTCCGTGCGCACACGAGAAGGGTTCGATATTGACATGCGTGTTCTCCCGGAAGAAGTATTTGGCGCAGGACTGCAATATTTCACGGGTTCCAAAGAGCACAATGTGCGGCTTCGGACGTATGCGGCAAGTAAAGGGTATAAGCTTTCAGAATACGGGCTGTTCCGGGGGAAAAGGCGCATTGTCCTTCAACAATCTCAGGACAATTCTGAGCGAAGTCGAAGAATTGCCTGCGCCACGGAAGAAGACGTGTACAGGGCTTTGGGCATGAACTATATTGAACCTGAACTCCGTGAGGATCACGGGGAGATCGACGCTGCCCTTCGACAAGCTCAGGGTAAACTCCCCGGGCTTCCCAAAGTCATACCCTATGGTTCTTTGAAAGGGGATTTGCAGGTTCAAACCGATTGGACTGATGGAAAAGATTCTATTGAAGCAATGGCAAGAGAAGCGAAAAAACAGGGGTTAGAGTACATAGCCATAACAGATCATACGCGAGACCTTGCAATGACCGGCGGGATGGATGAAAAAAAACTGCTTTCACAAATGCGCGAAATCGATAAGATAAATGAAAAGTTCAAAGCGCAAGGCGAAAAGTTTCGAGTTTTGAAAGGGGCAGAAGTAAACATCAGAAAAGATGGTACACTCGATATTACAGATGAAGTTCTTGCGAAGCTTGATGTGGTGGGGATTTCCGTACACTCAAATTTCAAAATGCCCAAGAAAGATATGACCGCAAGAATCGTAAAAGCAATGGGTAACCCTCATGCCGATATCTTGTTTCACCCGACGGGGCGGCTTATCGCCAAGAGAGAGGCATATCAAGTGGATATGGACGAGATTATTGCGACGGCAAAGAAAACGGGAACTATCCTGGAGATTAACGCGTTTCCGGAGCGCTTGGATCTCGCAGACAGCAACATAAAAAGAGCCGTGGAAGCCGGCTGTAAAATGGCCATTGATTCTGATGCGCACTCCATATCGCATCTTGGATACTTGAGGTATGGGGTTGCCCAAGCGCGTCGGGGCTGGGCAGAGCAGCAAGATATTATTAACAGCTATCCCCTAAAAGAAATGCTCTCTTTGCTCAAATAGTATGCCTAAAGAAAAATCAGCCGGAGCTATTATATTCCGTATCGAAAAGGGGGAACCAGTGTATCTCCTTCTTCATTATCCCTCTTCCAAAAAAGCAAAGAGGGAATATTGGGATTTGGCAAAAGGGCATATTGAAAAAGGAGAAGAAGAAAAAGATACGGTTTTTCGCGAAGTACGAGAAGAAACCGGACTGAAAGATATTAAGCTATTTGATGGTTTTCGGGAAGGGATCCGCTATTGGTTTCAGTTTGGAGGGCAGAAAATTGCAAAAACCGTTGCTTTTTATCTGGCGCAGACAAAACAAAAAAAGGTAACGATTTCCCATGAACATGTGGGTTTCCAGTGGCTTCCCTATGAGCAGGCCAAAGAGAAACTTACTTACCAAAATGCAAAGCAAGTCCTCGAAAAGGCGCATCACTTCCTTTCAGCAAAAGGTGTATGACGCTGTAAGGAAAATTCCAAGAGGCGATATCCGGACCTATAAAGAAATTGCAGAGATAATTGGGCACCCAAAGGCGTTCCGCGCGGTGGGCAACGCGCTCAATAAAAATCCCGATTTGAAAACAATTCCCTGCCATCGTGTCGTGAGGGCCGACGGCAAGATCGGAGGGTATCGCTTCGGGACACAAAAAAAGAGAAGTCTCCTTAAGAAAGAGGGCGCTCTGTAACTTTTTCCACGAGTTGCTGGAATGTTTGAGGATAGTCTTTGACAAGCTGAGCCAAAATTTTGCGGTCGAGCGATATGTTATTTTTTTTGAGCAGAGCAATAAATCTGCTGTAATTGAGGCCTTGAGATTCCAGGGCGCCGCTCAATGTCCTTTGCCAGTCCTGTCGAAATAGCCGCTTTTTTGTTTTGCGGTCGCGGTACGCGTATTCCCCAGCGTGGCGCAGGGCATCTTTCGCGAGGCGGTATTTTGATTTTCTTCCCCAGCGAAAGCCCTTGGCTTTTGCCAAGACTTTTTTTCTTCGCTTATGGGAAATGGTTCCTCGTTTGACTCGAGCCATAGTAATGGAATGCTAACTGTTTAACAGTCGTTTTATTGCTTTAGCTTCCGGTTTTGATAGCTCAATCCATTTTCTTAGTTGCCTGCGTTTTTTGGACGAACGTTTGGCAAGATAGTGGTCTTGTCCGGTTGGCCTGCGTAAAATCTTCCCGGTGCGGGTTATCTTAAATCGTTTCGTGATTGCTTTTCTTGTTTTTTGCTTTGCCATGTTTTCTTATCTCCAAGCTGTCTAACTTTTAACTACAATGATGGATAGCCCGCGCGGTTCTTTTTTTAACTCCCTTTCTTTCTTGACGGAAATTCGAGCGGCGAGCGCCTCCATAAACTTTTCTATTTTTTCTTTCGCGTATCCTTCAAGGGCGTTTTGGCGGCCTCGGAGGCGAAGCGTAATGCGAACACGGTTTCCTTTTTGCAAAAACTTTTCTGCTTGTTTTGCTCTCGTTTCCAAGTCGTGGCTTGAGATGGTAAAGGTGAGCCGAATTTCCTTTAGCTCACCGCTATCCTGTTTTTTTGTTTCTTTCGCTTTCTTCTCCTGCTGATAGAGGTATTTCCCATAATCACCGAGCTTGCATACTGGAGGTTCCAGCCGTTCGGTTACCTGGATTAAGTCAAAACCTCGTTCTTTGGCAAGGTTGAGCGCCTCTGCAAGGGGTAAGACTCCCAGTTGCTTTCCGGTTTCGTCAATGAGCCTTACTTCGGTAGCCCGTATCTGGTTGTTTATGTAAATGCGTTTCTGCAAAGTATTTTTGGTGCGTGCACCGCGTAGCTTTAGCGAAGTGGTGGAGATGGCGGGGTCGAACCCGCGTCCAGCGAGACGAGGAAATTCTATCTACGATGATAGTCCAGTTTTTTGAAAGAGAGAGTGCAAGAACTGGACGAACCCACTTTCTCTTTGATGGTCCTTAAAAATCAATAGCTCCCGGACCTTCGAAAAAGCTATCTATCTCGATGGTTGACACCCGCTTCTTTTATCGAGAGTCAAAGAGCGAATGGCCTGCGATTCGTCCGCCGGTTGGCGGACTAGTTATGCGTAGGCAAGAGCCGGTTGTGCCGGCTTAAAAATGTTGGCAGTTGTATTGCCTCGGTTTTAAGGAGGCCGTACTCCCATCGCGAGAATTGCTTTGGCTCGCTGTCAAAGCTGGACATCCCCATATTCACTCGTATTTTAAGGCGCGTTCAATCTCGCGTTTGGCTTCCCGTTTTCTGATATCTTCTCTTTTGTCTCTCGTCTTTTTCCCTCGAGCTAAGCCAAACTCAAGTTTGAGATTGCGTTTGTCATTATACACCTTTAAGGGCACTAAAGTCAAGCCTCTTTCTTTGGATTTTCCAAGAATATATCGGATTTCCTCTTTGTGTAACAGGAGTTTTCTATCGCGCTCTGGATTGTAGCCCGCGGGGGCGTTCGCGGGCTGATAAGGAGAAATGGTTGCCCCGCGCAGGAACAGCTCTTCTCCGCGGGTAACCACGTATGATCCCGCAATCTGAATTCTCCCCGATTTTATCGATTTTACCTCCTGTCCCTGCAATACTAATCCCGCCTTGAATGTTTCCAAGATTTCGTAGTTAAAATGCGCTTTCCTATTTTCCGCATATACCGCCATTTTTCCATTCTAAGCTAAAATAGGTTAAACTGAAAAGGGTATGGTACGAGAAGAGTTAGAAAAGATAATTCAAAAGGCGCTTAGAGATGCTGGCTTTGAGGCTCGGGAAAAAATCTCTTTGGAGCATCCGGAGAAGGAAGATCATGGGGATTATGCGACGCCTGTTGCTTTGCAATTGGCAAAACAGCTTGCCAGAAATCCCCGCGAGGTATCTGAGTTAATCGTTTCAGCAATCAGCAAACAACAATCAGCAATCCTTGATCGTGTCGAGGTTGCCGGCCCCGGCTTTATCAATCTCTATATATCGAAAAGCTACCTGCTTTCAGAATTGGCTCGAGTTTTTAAAGAAGGAGATGATTTTGGCAAAAGTGCATCACTGAAAGGGAAGAAAGTAATGCTTGAATTTACCGATCCAAATCCTTTCAAAGAGTTTCATATCGGGCATCTCTATACGAATACCGTTGGAGAATCGCTCTCAAGAATGTTGCAGGCAAATGGAGCAAACGCAAAAAGAGCAAACTATCAGGGAGACGTTGGCATGCATGTGGCAAAAGCAATTTGGGGAATGAAGCAGTTGAGCCACAAGATGCCAAAGGGGAGCGACTCTTTGTCGGCTAAAGCTCGTTGGCTGGGAATATGCTATGCGGCTGGAGTTGCCGGAGAGGACAAGGGGAAAGAAGAGCTGCAAAGGATCAACAAGGCTGTATATGAGGGTTCAGATAAAGAGATCAATAAGTTGTATAAGATAGGAAGGAAATGGAGCCTCGAGTATTTTGAGGCTATCTACAAGCGTCTTGGCACGAAATTCGATTTTTACTATTTTGAAAGCGAGGTTGGAAAAGTTGGCGTAAAGCTTGTGCAAGAAAACCTCAAAAAAGGAGTATTTGAAGAAAGCGAAGGCGCGATTATTTTCCCCGGAGAAAAATATGGGCTGCACAATCGCGTATTTATTAATTCGCAAGGGCTCCCTACCTACGAAGCAAAAGAACTAGGATTGGCTCCTACGAAATATAAGGATTTCCGGTATGACCTTTCAGTTGTTATCACGGGAAACGAGGTAAGCGATTATTTCAAGGTTCTTCTTGCCGCTTTGAAGCAAATAAATCTCGAATTAGCAGGAAAAACAAAACATATCGGGCACGGCATGGTACGTCTTCCAGAAGGGAAAATGTCGAGCAGGACGGGAAATGTAATTACGGCAGAAGAATTGCTGGAAGAAGTAAAAAAGAGAGCTCGGGTAATCGCTGAAAGTTCTGGCAGTGAGATAACGGACAAAGAAAAAGGAAAAATTCTGGAAATGGTAACGGTAGGAGCGATAAAGTACGCGTTCTTGCGGGTGGGTATTGGTAAAGACTTAATCTTCGACTTTGAGAAATCGTTGAGTCTGGAGGGAGATTCTGGCCCTTACCTTCAATATACATACGCACGATGCAAGAGCATTCTGCGCAAAGCGCAGAAAATTCGATCCGCCAGCTGGCGGACGAAATTCGAAATTCGAAATTCAGCGGAGCTAGCGAAAGAGGAGCTTGCTGTTTTGAGGTGGTTGTATAGATTTCCTGAAGTTGTAACAGAAGCCGCGGAAAAGTTCTCTCCGAATTTGATTTGCAATTTTGTATTTGAGCTGGCCCAGCGCTACAACCATTTTTATAGTACTTATTCTGTATTGCAGGCAGAAACCGAAGAGCAAAAGCAGTTTCGCCTTCTGCTCACTTTTGCCACAGCACAAGTCATCAAAAACTCTCTCAATCTTTTGGGCATCAAAGCTCCAGGGAAGATGTAATTGACTTTCGCGCAGGATAAATTATAAGATGGGTTACGAGTAGGAAATCTGTTTGTGGAGGGCAGGATGACTATAACATGCGGAAGGTGCAAGGTTGGGAGGGCAGGGAAGCCTTGTGAGATGTCCTTTCTTCACGCAGGACTGCAGTTCACGGTGTTCAAGAATGGAATGACATGCGCGGATTGTGCGCGATTGTCTGCAACAAAGCTCTGGGATGAGTATGGGGACCGATTTGTAGCAGTGGATTCGGAGCCATCGGCTGCTCGAGTATCTGCTCGGTGGAAGGAGTATGAAGGAACTTCTGTTGATGATGAAGAGATTGCGTTGCGGCTTTTCTTGATGTTGCGAATTCTCTCGCATCAGCCCAAGAGGAATTGGATTATCATAGCTACGGGGCCAATTGCTGTGTCTCCTCGCCTGGGCCTCCACCCGCTTTTCTTTACAAGCGAGGGCGGGGCAAGGGAGTATGCGAAAGTCATGTTGGCTGGTGCGGTCCACTCATGGGAGCTTTGGAATATCCAGAGGGTGATTCCAAAGGAGCGGGTCTTGGATAAGTAAGAAGGATATGTAGGTTCTTTGAAACGCGCGCCGCAATGCGGTGTCGCTCGGGACATAGTATCTGGAAGTTGTTCATTTGATGCGCTCGGAGTGTGATGCTCCGAGCGCTTTTTGTTTGATTTACGTGTTATTTGATTCACGCTATTTGATTCACGTGGGCTGTATCTTTGAAACAATAACTACGAAATATTGCATATGCAATATTTCGTAGTAGCATAAGCTTATGAGTAAGTCCAAATATTATTTGAAGAAACCTAAATCTGAAATTACCAAAGATATTCTAGGCTGGATTATGGTAGGAGGGTTGATCGCGATTGCGGCTACTTCTCCCTATTTTGGCACCAACCTTGTGAGAGAATTTCAAAAGCGTAAACATCACGAGAGAAAGAAAGTATATGATACTTTTTTCAGGTTACGTCGGCAGGGATATATTCAAATTACGAAACGCAATCGCCAGATTTATATTTCGCTTACCGAGGAAGGCAAAAAGAAGGCGGGAAGATTTCAAATTAATTCTCTAGAAATCCATAAGCCAAAACGCTGGGATGGGAAATGGAGGATTGTATTGTTTGATATCGAAAACTCGAAAGGCATCAAGAGAGAGGCTTTGCGCGGGAAACTAAAGGAGTTGGGTTTTTGCCTTTACCAAAAAAGCGTATGGATACATCCTTACAAATGCGATGGTGAGATTAAACTTTTGAAAGAATTTTTCGGTCTTACCGAGGACGAAATTTGTCTCATTATTGCCGAAAGGATCGCAAACGAGAAAGTGGTTAAGGAATACTTTGGGCTATAATTTTAAAAGAGACGACTACGAAAATATGCATATGCGGTTTTTAGTAGTACGTTTAGTTGAGGTTTAATAATTGAAAGAAAGTAGGGAAGATGCTACCTTAAAGTATTATGGAAGCGGATTTTCCGAGATTGGAAGAGCAAATACTCAAGCGCTGGAAAGAGCAAAAAGCGTTTGAGAAATCGTTGCAAAAGCGCCAAAAGGGGAAGCGCTTTGTGTTTTATGAAGGGCCCCCAACGGCGAACGGGAGTCCGGGTATTCATCATGTGCTTTCCCGCGCGTTTAAGGATGTTATATGTCGCTACAAAACAATGCGCGGATTTTATGTGGGAAGAAAGGCTGGTTGGGATACGCATGGGCTTCCCGTAGAACTGCAAATTGAAAAAAAGCTCGGGCTTAGCTCCAAGAAAGAAATTGAGCAATACGGCATTGCGAAATTCAATAAAGCATGCAAGCAATCGGTTTGGGAGTACAAAAAGGAATGGGATGATTTAACGCAGCGCATCGGCTTTTGGCTTGATACCGACAATCCATACATTACCTACAACAAAGAATATATGGAGGGCCTGTGGTGGATTATTAAGCAGTTTTGGGGGAAGGGTTTGTTGTATAAGGATTACAAAGTGGTGCCGTATTGCCCGCGGTGCGGAACACCAGAGTCCTCGCACGAGCTAGCGCAAGGGTACAAGACCGTTACTGAAAACTCCGTTTTCGTAAAGTTTAAAGTTTCAAGTTTCAAGTTTCAAGCAAATCCCAAACCTCAAACTCCAAAGAAAACCTTTTTGCTTGCCTGGACAACAACTCCCTGGACGCTCCCCGGCAACGTGGCGCTCGCTGTGGGAGAGAAGATCCGCTACGCTTTTGTTGAGCAAGGCGAAGAAACATATATCATCGCGAAAAATCTTCTCAAAAATCTGGAGGGTGAGTATAAGCTCGTGAAAGAAGTTTTAGGGAAAGAACTCGAAGGCTTGGAATATGAGCCACTCTTTGACTCTCTGAAAAACCAACCAGAGAAGAAGCACTACGTCGCGCTTGCAGATTTTGTTTCCACCGAAGAGGGAAGCGGCATTGTGCATACAGCCGTTATGTATGGGGAAGACGACTACCAGTTGGGTACGAAACTTGGGTTGCCCAAAAAGCACACAGTGGACGAAGAAGGGAAATTCAACGAGCTTGTGCCACAATGGAAAGGGGTATTTGTGAAGGAAGTTGAACCCTTGATTATTGAAGATCTCCAGAAAAGAAATCTTTTGTACAAAGAAGAACTGTACGAGCACGAATATCCGTTTTGCTGGCGATGCTCCACTCCTTTGCTGTATTACGCCAAAGACAGCTGGTTTGTGAACATGCAGAAGGTGAAAAAGCAGTTGATTGCCAGCAATAAGAGCATTAACTGGGTTCCGCCGCATATTAAAACCGGCAGAATGGGCGAATGGTTAGCAGAGGTAAAAGATTGGGCGTTTTCCCGCGAGCGCTATTGGGGCACTCCTTTGCCTGTATGGGAGTGCGGCACCTGCGCCCATCGAGAAGTGGTTGGCTCTGCGTGGGACTTGGAGCAACTGCAAAAGCCGAACAATACGTATTATATTCTTCGGCACGGGCATTCACAGAGGCAGCTTACAAATGTAAGCGCCTCTTGGCCGGAAAAAAATCCTTCTCCGCTGACGCCTAAAGGGAGGAAACAGATTCAGAAACTCGCCAAACTTTTGAAAAAGAAAAAGATAGATACGATTGTTTCCTCTGATTTGCTGCGTGCCAAAGAAACGGCAGAAATTGTGGCGGGCGAACTTGGTTTGAGGGTGGAATACGATCAGGGTCTCCGAGAGAGCGACATGGGTATATTTAACGGGAAGCATGTAGATGAGTTTGGGGCGTATTTTCGGAGAGAGGGCGAAACACCGCTTCAGCATTATTTGAGAAGATTCCAAGAAGGCCCTCCCGAGGGGGAGACGTATCTCCATGTGCAGAAGCGCGTGTATAAATTCATGGGAGATATGGAGGAAAAGTATGCTGGCAAGACGATTCTGTTGGTGAGCCATGAGTTGCCTTTGAGTTTGCTAGAAGGGTTAATGCGAGGGTATTCGCGGGAGGAAACGATACGGTTTCGTATGAAAAAAGCGATTGAAACAGGAGAAGCGCGCTCCATTGCGTTTCACCGCTTTCCGTACAACGAGGATATGGAAATCGATTTGCACCGGCCATATATCGATGCGATCGAATTTGACTGCGCGAAGTGTGAGAAAGGACGAATGAAGCGCGTAAAAGACGTGGTGGATGTATGGTTTGATTCAGGATCTATGCCGTTCGCCTCCGCGGCTGACAAAGCTACGGCGGATAAACAAGGGCGTATCAAGGCGCCTCAACCATACCCCGCAGATTACATTACGGAAGGCATTGATCAAACAAGAGGGTGGTTTTACACACTTTTGGCAGTTGCTACTTTGCTTGGGCAGAAAGCGCCGTACAAGAATGTCATTTCGCTTGGGCATATTTTAGATGAGAAAGGAGAGAAAATGTCCAAATCCAAAGGGAATGTGGTTAGGCCATGGGATATGATTGAAAAGTACGGTGTGGATACCTTACGCTGGTATTTTTTCACGTTAAACCATCCATGGGATCCCAAGCTGTTCATAGAAAAAGATGTGCAGCAAACTATGCGCAAATTCATTTTGACGCTGTGGAATTCGTTTGTGTTTTACGAAACCTACAGAAAATCTCAAACTCCAAGGCTCAATGCTCAAGCAAACCCTAAGGCTAGAAAGTTCAAAACGGAACATATCTTAGATAGCTGGATTATTTCCAGGCTGCACTCGACCATCAAAGATGCAACAAAAAGTTTCGATAGGTACGACATTACAGGAGCTGCGCGCGCAATTGAAAGTTTTGTGATTGACGACTTATCTCTCTGGTATATTCGGCGGTCTCGACAGCGCTTTTCCCGCTACGCGGGATCTGGCGCAGCCAGACAAAATCCAGCAAGCAAAAAAGAATTACAGGAAGCAAGCGGCGTTTTGGGATATGTATTGTTGGAAACAAGCAAACTGGCTGCGCCCTTTATTCCGTTTTTGAGCGAACATATATATGGCGAGGTTGGGGGTAAGGGTCTTTCGACGCGCTCAGGATGGAGAAGCGTGCACTGGGAAGATTGGCCCCACTTCGCTAAAGCTACGCGGGGCAAGTCCGGCCTCGATAAGAAACTTGAGGATGAAATGGCAGAGGTGCGGGAATTGGTTGTAAAGGGATTGGCAGAACGCGCAAAAGCAGGCATCAAAGTTCGCCAACCTCTCGCAGCATTAAAAATTAAAAATTCGAAATTAAAAATTTCAAAAGATCTTTTAAATCTTTTGGCAGATGAGCTCAATGTGAAGGAGGTGGTGTTTGATAAAAACCTGAAGGGAGAAGTGGAACTGGATACGACAATTACGCCCGAATTGCGAAAAGAAGGATTGTTGCGTGAGATCCTGCGCAATATCCAGGAAATGCGAAAGAAAGCGGGATACAAGCCGCAGGACAGGATTTACTTGCGCTACCAAGGCGCAGAGGAACTGGAAAAAATCCTGCGCGATAACCAAAAAATGATTATGCCTGCCGTGGGCATAAAAGAGATGCAAGAGAGCGATAGCTCGAAAGAGGAGTTCGATATTGAACAGGAGTTTTCTGCTGAAGGCAAAACGCTTCGGCTCGGTATTCGAAAGTTGCGAATAGCTATTGACAGGAAGTAACCTATAAGTTACACTATGGGTAAGGAGATTTTGTACGACAAAAATGCGGCAAAGGAGTTACGCGGTTTCAAAGAGGAAATCCAAGAGCAATTTGAATCGTATATCGAAGTTTTGGCAGAAGAAGGGAAGCTTGAGTTTCCGGAAGCACGAAAAGTAGCGAAAAATCTTTTTGAAATTCGGGTTATTCACGAGGGCGCATATCGAGGTTTTTATGCGTATGTAATGAAAGACTCTATTGCATTGCTCCATTTCTTCCAAAAGAAAACTAAGAGAACTTCACTGAAAAATATTAGATTAGCTCAACAACGAGCGAGACAGTATGACTAAAAGATTTCCAAAGAAAATACAGCAGGCTATCGATAGAGGAGACCTCATTCCACGCGAGGAAATTTGGCGTGGCTACTCTCAAAAGAAGCGCGAAGCAATTGAAGAGAGAGTTCGGTACTTGAAGGCAGCAATGGAACTTCGGAGAGTGCGCAAGCAGATGCATCTTTCCCAGGAGCAGCTTGCGAAAAAGATGTCGGTAAAACGAGAGTTTATCTCTCGCATCGAAAGCGGGAGACAGAACGTTACTATCGATACTTTATATCGCATCGCCGAAGTAACCGGCAAACAATTCCGCTTGAGTTTCCGATAAAGCCCAAAAAGTTGACTTTTTTCCGGTAGCGTGTTAGTGTATCGCCAGCACTTGCTGGTGGGAAAACCCTTAAATTATATAGCCAGTAAGACTAGTCGGGCCCGCTGGAAAGCGACGCCCAAAAAGGAGGACTCGCATGGACGCGACCCTTAAGCAGGCAGGAAAGGTTCTGGAGCTCTTCGAGGATACGTCTCGAGAGCAAGTTCAGGCGCTTCTTGCGTCTGGATTCTTGGCTGACCTCCGCGACGCAAACATTGCGAAGGTAAGCCGGGACGAGTTCCGGCGACTCCTCGGCCTCAGGCAACTGAACCCGCCACTCTTAGAGACGGTCGGCACGGTGACGGTGCCGGCGATTACCGAACTGTTCATAGCCGAGGAGAAGTTCTCGGTTGGCGACACTCCAAAGATCGTCTGGGTGAGCGGTCTATTCAGGGGGTGGTTCGGCAGCAAGACCGAGAAGCCGATGGCTAAGACCGAGCTTCGCATAGCGAAGCTCACGAAGAGTTCTGTGGACGGCCCGATTCTCGAGGAACTCGGCGAGTGCGCCGAAACCACGCTCAGCCAGATCCACGCTCTTCTCGCGCAGCAGCCAAACGGGGAACAGGGTCTTCTGCTCACCAACGGGTTGGCGAACATCTTTTATTGCCTTGACATCGAGGGGACGCTCCGCGCGGTGCGCGTGCACTGGGGCGGCAACGGCTGGTACGTGGACGCCGACTCGGTTGAGGATCCGGGCAGATGGAGCGCCGGGTCTCGGGTGTTTTCCCGTAATTCCTTGGGCTCTGGATCTTAGATCCTTTGATCTAGATCCTTGGAACCTTCCCTCGAGTTGCAGTCGCTGCAACTCGAGGGATTTTCTTTTCACCAAATTTTGATACGATAAAGATAAATTCGTAAGAATGGGGTGGTTACGGCTCCCCCGACACGAATTCAGAATGCTTTTCGTGAGAGTTGCAGCGGATATATCTTCTGCAAGAGTATGATAAGCGTTCTCAAAAAATACAGGAATTGGTGCCGAAGGCTGGCGGACTTTGAGGTCCCAAATTCGATACAATCCTGAGAGTATTCAAGGGATGGTGGCAGAGATGGCTTTCGGTACGAGAGCTCCGCGCGGTGAACGTGAACTGGAACGGCAACGGCTGGAACGTGAACGCCAACTCGGTTGAGAATCCGAACAGATGGAACGACGAGAATCGGGTGTTTTCCCGAAACTGCTGTATTCTCTTGCTTCTTATGAAGTGAGAGTTTTATTTTCAAGCCCTTTTCTCCAGCCGCCGAGCATCCTCCCAATTTCATCTAAATGCGCAGAAAGTGTGATATATTTCTTGGTGTCTAATGCTTTTATTTCCCAAGAAACTTGCAAAAAGAATTTCAATACGTCGATCTTGAGTGTTGCTTTTTTTAAATAAGGCAGTTTGTCTTGTTTGGAAAGATAACTTGCGACAACAATGTATTCAACAATTTCCACAAAGAGAGAATCAATCTTTTCGCCCAGCGTGTACCGCGAAGTTTTGGGAAAATGCGGCAGGTACTCATGCCAGAGCTTGTATGCCGCTACCAGTTTTTGCAATACAGGCAGAACTCTACCGGGGGGGGGCGTTATGAGTATGAACATTCAGTTCAGCCATACATTTGAAGATATTGTTAGTGTAGAAAACCTTTTAGAGGCGTGGAGGGAGTTTATGAGAGGGAAAAGGAATAAGCGCGATGTTCAGGAGTTTTCTTTGCGCCTTATGGATAACATTCTATCTCTCCATAGAGACCTTGCCAATGGCGTATACAAGCACGGTGAATATCAGGCGTTTCGGATCTGCGACCCCAAACCGAGGGACATTCACAAAGCAACTATTCGGGACCGACTGCTTCACCACGCAATCTACCGCCAACTTTATCCATTTTTCGACAGAACGTTTATTGCAGATTCTTTTTCTTGTAGGAATGGCAAGGGTACGCATAAAGCCCTGAATCGGTTTCGTTCGTTTTCTTACGTTGTAAGCAAGAACAACACGAAAACCTGCTGGGTACTGAAAGGCGACATCCAAAAATTCTTTGCGAGCGTTGATCATAAGATTCTCACGGAGATTTTAAGGAAATATATCCCAGACGAAAAGATTCTTTGGCTCTTAGGTAGGGTGGTTTCAAGTTTTTATGCAACAGGGCCTGACGTTGGGTTGCCTTTGGGCAATCTTACGTCGCAGCTTTTCTGCAACATATATATGAATGAAATTGACCAGTTCGCAAAGCACAAACTGAAAGCAAAATACTATCTCCGATACGCAGATGATTTTGTGCTGTTCTGTGATAATCGCGCCTGGCTTGCCGAGCAAATCCCAGAGATTCGCAGTTTCCTGCAAGAAAAACTGCACCTTATCTTGCATCCCAAGAAGCTTTCTATCGGTACTTTATGCTCTGGTGTTGATTTTCTTGGCTGGATACACTTTTCAGATCATAGGGTATTGCGGACGAGTACGAAGAACAGAATGAGCAGAAGAATCAAAGAGAATCCCAAAACCCCAGTTTATCATTCTTATATGGGACTTCTTTCGCACGGGAATGCACGCATTCTTCAAAATAAGATTGCAACAGCATATTTGTTGCACAAGGGTGAATGAAACTACGATTTATGCTATAAAAAATTGATGGCGCAGCATTATCGGACACAAGGGATTATTTTGCGGAAGCAGGATATTGGCGAGGCAGATCGGGTATTTACGGTGTTCACCAGAGATTTCGGCAAGTTGCGTTTGCGGGCGGTGTCAGAGCGGAAGATTACTTCCAAGCTCCGGGGAGGGCTGGAACTTTTTTATCTGGCGGAAATCGAGTTTATCCAAGGGAAAGTGTATAAAACTATTACCGACGCCGTTTGTGTTTGTCCCTATCCCATTATTCGAAAAAATTTGGAGAGGTTGCGCGTCATGGAGAGATTCGCGCAGGTTGCCGACGAATTACTTCACGGGCAGGAGCAGGATGAGGAGATTTGGAATTTGTTGCAAGAAACGCTTTCGGTTCTGAACCGGCCTGCGCTGAAGGGACATGATTTGAAAATTTTAGCTTACTATTTTCTTTGGAACCTTCTTGCTTCCGCGGGGTATTCGCCTTCCCTGGCTCAAATTGTCGCAGAAGATCCGAGCATTGCCGAGTTTATTGGAGTTCTTTTGAAGAGCGACAGCGAAACCTTGCAGGATATTGACCTTCGGGGTATAAATGAAACTCGTTTGCGCGAAATATCGCAAGAGCACCTTTCGCAGATATTGCAAAATTGATACAATATACCCATGCGTTTGAAAATTGTTTATGCCATTCTTTTTGCCGCAGCAGCCGTTTCGGTTGCTGGATTTTGGGTTTGGCAGAAAAATATTTTTTCCACCGCTGACATACGGCTTGAAATTTTAGCGCCAGAAGAAGTGCAGATGGGAGAAGAGATCACCTATGTGGTGCGATGGAAAAATGGCGGAGAAAGCCAGTTGGTAAACGCAACCTTGATTTTTGAATATCCCGAAGGGTCCATTCCGTCCGAGGGCGGAGACATACGCGTCACCAAACCTGTTGATGATATCAACCCGGGTGAGGAAGTTTCCTTGCGGTTTTCAGCGCGGCTGTTCGGGCGAGAGAAAGAAGTGAAGGAGGCAAAAGCTTCCTTAAGCTATACTCCCCGGAACCTCAATGCCTCTTTTCGTTCCGAAACAACTTCTACTTCTGTGATTTCGTTTGTCCCCCTGAACTTTGAGCTTGACATCCCCTCGCGTACAGAGGCTGGCCAGCAGTTTGGGATTACGGTGAACTATTTTTCAAACTTGGAATATCCGTTGTCAGATCTTCGCATTCAGATAGACTACCCGCAGGGGTTTTCCTTTAAGAGCGCTAACCCTTCTCCTTTGGGAGACAATGAGTGGGATATCGGGCTGCTCAATCGCACAGAAGGCGGACGCATCGCCATACAGGGCGTTTTAGACGGAAATGTGCAGGAAACAAAGATGTTTCGGGCGGTGATCGGAAGCTGGAAAGATGGGAGGTTTACTGTTATGCGCGAGATTACCAAAGGAGTGCAGATTACTCGACCGCAGTTGCTTCTTACGCAGACGGTGAACTCTTCGCCAAACTATGTGGCTTCCGCGGGTGATGTGTTGCATTATGAGATTTCCTTTCGGAATCCTACCGACCGAATTTTGGAAAACCTCTTTTTAGTTGTTACGCTCGATGGCCGCGGGTTTGATCTGGAGAATGTAAAGGTGGTTGGAGGAAGATTCCAAAAGGGGGACAACTCCATTACCTGGGAACCAAGAGATGTTTCGCGGCTGCGCTTTTTAGGGAAGGGTGAAGAAGGCAAGGTGGAATTCTGGGTGAACGTGAAAGACGAAGTAGAAACCTTTAGCCCTCAAGACAAGGATCTTGTTATGAAAAACCGAGTGCTGCTTTCTGAAGTAAGCGCGGAGTTTGAAATAAAGCTTCTCGCCGATTTGACTATTGATCAAAAAGGCTTTTTCTCCGACGATGTGTTTGGGAACGAAGGAGTGCATCCTTTGCAGGTAGGGCAGCGCAATACGTATACGATTATCTGGCAGGCTAAAAATCGCTATTCAGATGTGCAATCGGCAAGGGTAAAAGCAATGCTCCCTCCAGGAGTAGAGTTGACCGGAAATATTTTCCCCGAAAACAGCGCTCTTACCTTTGACTCTGCTTCCAGAGAAATTGTTTGGGAAATTGGAGATCTTCCCGCTGGTAGCGGAGTATATCCGGAGCTTCAAGATTCTTCTGTGGCATTCCAGATAGCGTTTACCCCTTCCTCTACTCACCGGGGAAAGGCTGCGGAGCTGATAGGTGAAGCCCGCATTACGGGAGAAGATTTGTTTGTTGACCAGCTGGTTTCTTCCGCAGACGGCCCCATAGACACTACTTTGCCCGATGATCCTTCGATCTCCGAGGAGATGGGCGTTGTACAGTAGCTCTCGTTCTTTTCTTTTTGAGGCGGATGTGGTAGGGTTGAGGTATATGGCGCAAGGCTATTCTAAGTCTATTAGTATTCCTAAGGCATTGCTCAAAAAGAAAGAAGGCATTGCGGTTTTGCCTTTGGATGAGTATGAACAGATGAAAGAAGAACTCGAGATGTTTCGCTCCAAAAGTTTGGCAGGCGATATTGAAGCAGCAAGAAAAGAGGTAAAAAGCGGCGAGGTTTTGAGCTTGGAAGAGGTTGACAAAAAACCCATCTCTATACTAAAGTATAAACATTATGTTGGGCAACAAACCTAGCCAATTAAATACTGTCGTCCTCAATTGGTGGTGGACTTGGGAACTCCGTTCGCAAAGTCCGATTTTGGGTTTATCCTAAAATTTATCAGGTCAGTCATCACGACTCCTCTCGGGCTTTGCGGGAGGAGTTTTTGTTTGTGTTGATGACTGGATATTTTGTTTATTCTCTCTCCAAAACATATAGCCACCAGCACAAATTAGCTGTGCTGGAGTTGTTCTTTTACGAAGAAAGGAGGTGCCATGGGAATACTGCTAGCCATTCGGCATCTCGAAACACAAGACAACCGCGAACAAAGGTTTTCTTCGGGAGACCGGGACGTTCCTATTCTTCCTGGCCAGCACTTCGCAGGAAATATGATGGCAACTCTTGGGAAGTTCAGAAAAGAAGAGTTGGTTATCATACATACCGGACTGCAGAGGAGCATAGAGACTGCTGTGCTGCTGATGTGGCTATTGGGATATTCGCGAAAGCCGCTGGCTGTTCCCCAGCTTAGGGAAAGACTCGGTGGTCAATTCGCCGGTTTGAGGTTCTCTGAACTTCAGTAGCGCTTTCCGGAGCTAAGGAGTCCAAACCAGCTTTGGGGGATAGAAGCGCCGGAGATGGGATTGGAGTCGGCCGCAACATTTCTTGCCCGGATTGAGGAGGGTATCACACAAGTTGCTCGACTCGTTCCTGTGTCATGCGTTGCTATAGCCGTGGCCCACGCCGGATCCATCAAGGGCATCAGGGCAGTACTCACAGAAAAGGAAGTGGATACGCGGAAGCAAATCCTGTGTGAATCTACGCCACAAAACCAAGAGGTGGTGCAGTTCCAATACGGAAGGAGGTAACCATGGCAAAGGCAAAAACCCTGGTTCGCTATTTACGGAGCCGTGGCCTAGGTGATGATGTCGCGGCGCGCGCTCAGCAAATCCTTGAAGAGTGGCGTAGACGTGGGATTCCCCTTTGGGAACAGGAGAATAAAAGGGATGACCAACGCGCTGCGCTGATCTTTGGCCAAGCACTCTCAGGGGAAGAGCTGGTACGATTCTTCGCGCCTGTTTGCCCCGACTACCCAGATGATTCCCGCGCCGCTCAACTGGGCCTTGGGCTGGGGGAAACGATTCCACCTGTTCTCTCCCTGATGAGGAGTGTGATCCCTCTCATGGAAGAATGGAAAGTTCCCTACAGCTTTACAGTTTTGTTGGCCGACACAGAGAGCGACCTTTCCGAAGTCGTTGCCCTACTGGCAAACTCAGAGGAAGATTTTCTGGGACGTTGCAGCAAAACCGTGACTGCTGCTCAAAAAGTTGCATCGGACCTGTTCTGTAAGTCTGGTGTGCAAATCGTCCCGTTCTCTGAGTACTTCAGAGGGCAGTGGCATCCGATGCAGTACTTCTGGGAAGGGATCGTTAGGGGGAAGAGAGAGGAGGACTCCGCCTTCAACTCGTTTCTGTGTGAACTTGCTGGCTTTAGAGCAGGAAAGTATGAAAAGCAGCTCGGAAGGCGGTGCACTCCAGAAGACTGTTTTAGAATGGCAATCCGACACTATGCCCAGTATCACGCTCTTGGGTACTGGATGCGTCAGTACCAAGGCGCGATACTAATGAACAAGGATAGCCCCAACCTACGGGCTATCCGCCGACCATTCGTGCTAGGGGAGAAGAAGCACCCTTCTCTTCCGGAGATCCTCGACCAGCAATCGAGAATCCCTATCATCGTTCTTTAAGAGCAAGGTGGCACCCATCCGTTCATTGACGGGTGCCACCTACCTTTTTTTATTCTCTTTTTCTATGAAAAAAATCATTTTCGTTCGTACAGCTAAATACCAGTATAAACAGCATGGTAAATCACTTTACCGTAGTCTTGATGCGATTGGACTTCAAACCATGCAGCCGCACATCTTAAGGTCCTCTGATGATACGTAAACGAGGGTGAATTTACTTTTAGCTAAGTATAAACCGACGCAAGTTTTTTGTTCGGAGTTTATCCGCTCGCGGGAAACAGCCAAGTTATTTTCAAACAGTGTTACCAGAACACCGCAGTTGAACGAAATAAAATTTTCTATGGATGACTTTAGTACTCCCCAGGAGTTACTGGATAATGGATTTGACGCGAAGAAGATAAACAAAATACGGTATAAATTTTCTTGCGCTTTGCTGAATGATTCTCTTCAAGAGAAGCAAAAAAGTATTAGAGAGCGAACAACCGAATTCGCGTCTATTCTTCGTAAAATCCAGCCAAACACAACGGTACTATGTTGTAGCCACGGTTTTATTATGAAACTCTACGAAAACTTTTTCAGAAATGAGTGCAAGCCATATAGCTTTGAGAATATCGTCCGAGGCCACGACTGGAGAAAGCCACCCTTTGGGTTTTTAGATGGTTTCGTTGTGGAATTCGATAACGGCATGAAAGATATTACGCAGCTCTTTTAATTTTGGTTAAAATATGGTTAAAAGGACGCATGAATGAGACAATGAAAAAAATCATGTCGCTGGCGAAAAGGCGGGGGTTTGTGTTTCCCTCAAGCGAGATATATGGAGGCGTGGAGGCCTTGTGGGATTTCGGGCCTTTGGGTGCGCAGATGAAGCAAAATATCAAGCGAGAGTGGTTCTCCCGCTTTGTTCAGAAGATGGACAACGTGGTTGCGCTCGACAGCACCATTTTAATGCATCCTAATGTGTGGAAGGCGTCCGGCCACGTGGAAAATTTCACTGATCCTCTGATTGAATGCAAATCATGCAATAGTCGTTTCCGCGCAGACCACATGGTAGACGGCCGTTTTGTGGGGCAGGGGGAGGCGAAAGAGCCAAATCAGTGTCCTGAATGCGGCGACCGCGATTTCACGCCGGCGAAGCATTTTAACCTCATGTTCAAGACATTTCTTGGGCCGGTGGAAGACGATTCGCACATTACGTATCTCCGGCCTGAAACAGCGCAGGGAATGTTTGTGGATTTCAAGCTTGTGCAAGAAAGCATGCGGCTGAAGCTGCCCTTTGGAATAGCTCAGGCGGGAAAATCATTTCGCAACGAAATTACCACAGGAAACTTTTTCTTCCGATCGCGCGAGTTTGAAATAGCGGAGATTGAATTTTTCTGCAAACCCGGAGAAGATGAAAAGTGGTTTGACTTCTGGCTCAACGCGTGGGAGCAGTTTTATATTGATTTGGGATTGAAGAAAGAGAATTTGCGCAGATATGAGCACCCCAAAGAAAGTTTGGCGCATTATTCCAAGCGTACGGTAGATATTGAATATAAGTTTCCGTTCGGATGGGGAGAGTTAGCGGGAATCGCGAACCGTACTGACTTTGACTTGAAACAACACGCGAAAGCTTCCGGCAGAGATCTTTCCTACCGCGACGAGGAAACGGGCAAGAAATACCTTCCTTATGTAATTGAACCCACCATGGGAATCGAGCGTGCCATGCTCGCTTTGCTCATAGACGCTTATGAAGAGGTAAAAGGAGCCCGTACCACCACCACGGAGGCGGCAAAGGAATCGGAAGTAGTATTGAAGCTCTCAAAGAAGGTGGCACCGGTGCAAGTCGCGGTGTTTCCTCTTGTGAAGAACAAACCGGAGGTCGTGGCAAAGGCAAAAGAAGTTTACAACATGCTTAAGGCGCATTTTGCCTGCCAGTACGATGAGGTTGGCGCCATTGGCCGGCGCTATCGCAGGCAAGACGAAATCGGCACGCCATTTTGCGTTACCGTTGATTTCGACTCGCTCGAACATAACGATGTTACTCTCCGCGACCGCGACACCATGGGACAAAAACGAATATCGATTAAAGAGTTAGTAGAAACAGTACGCATAGACTTCAATGCCTAAGAAGACAACGCTGAAAAGCGGATTACGGGTTCTCACGATTCCGCAACGGGGCACCAAGACGGTGACCGTTTTAGTCTTGGTGGGAACCGGCTCAAAATACGAAACGAAAGACAAAAGCGGTATCTCTCACTTTTTGGAGCACATGTTTTTCAAGGGTACGACAAAGCGCCCCGCCCCTCTGTTGGTTGCGGAAGCGCTCGATCAGGTTGGTGGTCAGTACAACGCTTTTACCGGAGAGGATTACACCGGCTATTATGCCAAAGTGGATAGCAGCCATTTTGATTTGGCGCTAGAGTGGGTGGCAGACATTTTTCTGCGCTCAACTCTTTCGGCCAAAGAGATAGAAAAAGAAAAAGGAGTGGTGATGGAGGAGCTGCATATGTATCGTGATAATCCTGCCCGGCACGTTGATAATTTGTGGATGCGGCTTTTGTACGGCGACCAACCCGCGGGCTGGGATATTGTAGGCAGGCCGGAGAGTATCCGTGGATTTTCGCGGAGCGACTCGCAGGAATATATGAAGCGCCAATATACGGCTTCCAATACCCTCGTGTGCATCGCAGGGAATATAAAACAGAGACCGGCAGTTGAAAAAGCGCGGCAGGCGTTTGCGCGCATTGGCACCAGGGCGAGCACGGCCAAGGTTCCGGTAAAAGAAGCGCAGCAATCTCCCGGGCTTTTGGTAGAATGGCGGAAAACAAACCAAACAAACATTGCGCTTGGCGTGCGGGCATATAATCTTTCTGACCCTCGGCGTTTTGCCCAGCTGCTGGCAGCCGTAACCTTAGGGGGAATGATGAGTTCCCGTTTATTCGTGGAGGTGAGGGAAAAACTTGGTTTGGCGTACGATATTTCCACGGCAAGCGAAAACAACCCCGACACCGGTTATCTCGTAACCACGGCGGGCGTGAAAAATGGCTCTGCGGAGCAGGCGATCAGAGTTATCCTTAAGGAGTACAAAAAGCTCAAAACCATAAGTATATCGAAAACGGAGCTGACGAAAGCCAAAGAATATGAAAAAGGAAAACTTGCGCTTGAGCTTGAGTCTTCTAACGCCAAAGCAAGCTTTTACGGCGCGCAGGAACTTTTGGAAGGTTTTATGTTAACTCCAGAGCAGTTGTATGATAAGATAAATCAAGTAACGCCAGAAGATATTAAGGCAGTAGCGCAAGATCTATTTGTGCCAGAGAAGCTTAACTTGGTGGTACTTGGGCCGTATCGCCAGGAGGCAATATTTCTTTCTCTTTTGAAGATATGAACGGGTCTCATCAACTTTTGGATATTTCTTGGAGTACGATTGTGAAGCTCGCGCTTACGGGTTTCCTTGTGTACGTGGTTTTTTTGATTCGCGAAATTTTGGTGTGGGTGCTCTTCGGATTGATTATTTCGGTTTTGTTTGAACCGGTCATCTCAGCTTTGCAAAAAAAACATATCCCTCGCGTTTTAGCAGCAGTGTTTGTGTATTTATGTTTGTTCGGATTTCTTTCGTATGTAATATTCGCCACGGCACCTATATTCATCCACGAAATTCAGGAATTCTCCCATCGACTTCCTCAATACTTTGAAGAACGAATTTCTCCTTCTCTGCAGGGGTTAGGAGTGGCAACTTTTCAAGACTTCCAAAGCTTTGTGGATGCTTTCGCCACAGATGCTTCACAAAACACGGCTAATATTTTTAAAGTGCTCTTTGCTATTTTTGGCGGTATTTTCTCAACCATTTTCGTCATAAGCGTGGCAATGTTTCTGTCGCTTGAAAATCGGCCGGTGGAACGAATAATCGGTTTGCTATTTCCTTCAAAATATGAAAATTTGGCACTCCATATATGGGCGCGTTCTCAACGGAAGGTTTCGGGTTGGTTCCTTATACGGGTGATAAATTCTTCGTTTATCTTTTTTGGAACCTATGTTACTCTTTTGGTATTTGGCGTCGAGGCCTCCCGACTTTCTTTGAGTACCATGGCGGGAGTGCTGAACTTTATCCCTATTATCGGGCCATTGATAGCTGGCGTTTTTATCGCGTTCTTGGTAGCTCTTGAGTCGCCTCTGCAAGCGTTGTTTGTGCTTCTCGCTTACGCGCTTCTTCAGCAGATTGAAAGCAATGTTTTAGAACCCCTTCTCTCCAAGCGTTTTATTGGTCTTCCGCCAGTGCTCGTGATCATTTCTCTCGCGATTGGCGCTCAGTTCTGGGGGATTATGGGGGCTATCCTCGCTATTCCTTTAGCAGGAGTTTTCTATGAATTCCTGCGAGACTTTCTCAAAAAGCGCAAAGAAGAGAAGACTGTTGTTATCTGATGGGTACGCTTTACATTGTCGCTACTCCAATTGGAAATCTCGAAGATATTACGCTCCGTGCCCTCCGCGTTCTTAAAGAAGCCGATGCTATTTTGTGCGAAGATACGCGCGTAACAAATGTGCTGCTCAAACGGCATGCCATACATAAGCCCTTGATAAGTTATCACCAACACAGTACTCTTCAAAGAGTGCAGGAAATTCTTCAGTATCTGCGTGAAGGGAAGAATCTCGCCCTAGTTTCAGACGCAGGCACCCCAGGAATTTCAGATCCCGGAAACAAACTCATCGAAGAAGTTTCCAAAGAACTGCCTGAAGTAAAAATTGTTCCGATTCTCGGACCCTGTGCTTTAACTGCAATTGCCAGCGTCGCCGGTTTCTCCATGGATGCGTTCCTTTTTTTGGGATTCCCTCCGACTAAAAAGGGCCGCAAAACATTTTTTGAAAAAGTCGCCGCCTCTGAATACTCGGTTGTGTTCTATGAATCCCCTTACCGTATTATAAAAAGTTTGGAGGAGCTTAATGGGATACTACAAGATTCAGCGGCCGCTGAAAAGCATAGTATCGTGGCGGGAAGGGAACTTACGAAAAAGTTTGAAACCATCTATCGTGGCACCGCCGCAGAAGTTGCAAAACAGCTCAAGCGTGAAGTTCCAAAAGGCGAGTTTGTGATCGTGGTAGAAAGGGGTAGGGGTTGACACTTTCTTATAAATTCTCTAGCATAAAATATCATGCGAAACAGAATTCAACACCTCGGTTCTAAAAAATCCTCCTCAAGATGGGGGAGGAGTTATTCTTGTTGCAGAGGGTTGGCGCAAAATGTGCCAATCAAAATGCAGCAATCAGCAGCCGGGAACGAAACTGTCCTGTTTCGCGCGGGGTAACTTCGTTTTTATTTGATTTTTTCCGCAAGCCGCCCCGAGCGAAGTTTAGGGGCGTTTTCTTTTGCGTTAATGGGGTAAAAAGATATAATCCGCAGCATTATGAATAAAATTTTACACAATATAAATGCGTACATCCGCGCGGCGAATTACTTGACTGTGGCGCAAATATATCTCCAGGACAATTTTTTGCTTGAGCGGCCACTGAAGACAGAAGACATTAAGCCAAAACTTTCCGGCCATTGGGGTACCTGTCCGGGTATTAACTTTGTGTATGGGCACGCTAACTACTTAGTAAAAAAACACAAGCAATCGGCTATTCTTGTTCTTGGCCCAGGGCATGGCATGCCCGGATTACAGGCGAATTTGTTTTTGGAAGGCACTCTTGAGAAGTATTACCAGAAAGCCGAGCGCAATGCCGAAGGCATTGAGTATATATCCAAGATGTTTACTTGGCCCTATGGATTTTCCAGCCATTGCAGTCCGGAAACGCCGGGATTGATGCTCGAAGGCGGAGAACTAGGTTATTCCCTTGCCTCTGCGTATGGCGCGGTTTTAGACAATCCGGATTTGCTCGCGATTTGCTTAATAGGAGATGGCGAGGCGGAAACCGGAGCCATAGCGACTGCTTGGCACATTAATAAATTGATTGATCCTGCAACCAATGGCGCGGTTTTGCCGATTCTCCATGTGAACGGCTATAAGATTTCAGGCCCCGCAATTTTTGGCAGAATGAGCAACCGGGAGCTCAAAGAGCTGTTCTCGGGGTATGGATATGAGCCATTTTTTGTGGCCGCTCCCAACATTCATGAGAAAATGCTTAAAGTTCTTGAGACGTGTCATGGGCGCATTAAAAGAATTCAGCGTGAAGCCAGAAAAGCCAACGCTCCTTTCAAGCCGCGTTTCCCCATGATTATTCTGCAAACTCCCAAAGGGTGGACTACGGTTAAGGAATTGCGCGGTCAACAAATTGAAGGAACAATTTTAGCGCATCAAGTGGTGATGCCCACCGTGCGGGGCGACGAACAAGAATTACAGGCGCTTGAGGAGTGGATGCGGTCATATCATTTCGAAGAATTATTTGATAAAGAAAAAGGGTTTGCCAAAGAGGTATTGTCTGTTACTCCGGATGAAAAGTTGCGCATGGGGGATAATCCTTCTATGTTTGGCAAACACTACAAGGCGCTTGTTTTGCCAAAAGCTGAAAAATTAGCCAAAGAGATTGGCATGCGGGGAGAAATACAATCGAACGCCTTGAGAATGCTGGGCTCTTATTTAAAGGAGATCTTTGTGCTGAACAAGAAACAAAGAAATTTTCGCTTACTGTCGCCCGATGAGACTTATTCCAATCGTCTTGATGAGGTATTCCAGGTAACTTCGCGCGCATTCGTTTGGCCACACCTTTCTTCAGATAAAGATATGGCGGCAGACGGACGAGTTATGGAGATGCTTTCTGAACTCAATTTGCATGGGCTTGCTCAAGGATATATTCTTTCCGGCCGCCATGCGGTTCTCGCAACCTACGAAGCCTTTGCGCAAATCTTCTCCAGCATGGCGCATATGTATCAAAAGTTTCTAAAATATGCGCGCATTGTGCCATGGAGGCTGGATATTCCATCGATGAACTATGTATTAACATCTACTGTCTGGAGGCAAGAGCGGAATGGGTATTCCCATCAAAACCCAAGCTTTATTTCAGGGCTTCTTGAGAAGCACAACGACTTTATAAAGGTCTATTTCCCAGTTGATGATAACAGTATGCTCGCCGTAGCAGAAGAAACTCTTAGCTCCAAGAATCAGATGAATGTTATTGTGGCTGGGAAAACGCCTGAGCCTCGCTGGCTTACTCTTTCTGAAGCAAAAACGCAGCTTCAAGAAGATGGAATTGGCATTTGGGATCTTGCAAACGATAAAGATCCACATCTTGTGCTCGTGGGCATTGGTGATTACATGACCAAGGAAGCTTTAGCAGCTTTTGCGCTGGTGAAAAAAGATGAGCCGTCGATCCGTATTCGTTTCGTAAACATCATGCGCTTGCAGGCGGCATGTTCCTGCGAAAATACGTTTCATCCTCAAATCCCGAATGCTGAAAAATACTTTACTGTAGATAAGCCGGTTATCGTAAACTTCCATGGGTATCCGGAGGTTATGAAAGCGATGCTCTTGGGAGTTAAAAACCCCCAGCGTTTTTCCGTACATGGCTATCAAGAAAAGGGGGCGACGACTACACCTTTTGATATGTTGGTTCGCAATGAAACGGATCGCTATCACCTCGCTATAGAAATTGTTGAGATTGCCGCGAGAGAAGGGGTGCTTGCGGAAGACAAAAAAACTATGATGGTCGCAACATACCAAAAAGCTCTTGGAGAGCACACAGAGTACATTAAGAGATTCGGAGAAGACCCCGCGGAGATTGAAGAATGGCAGTGGGAAGGTGTTGCGCCCGTGACCATCGAGGTTGCAGACATTAAACACGAGGATATTCTAAAAAATGCAAAAACGATTGCTGTTGTAGGTTTGTCGGATAAGCCTGAGCGGCATAGCCATCGCGTAGCGAAATATTTTCAAGAGAAGGGGTATCGGATTATTCCTGTAAACCCCAATATCCAGGAGGTGTTAGGAGAAAAATCGTATCCAAGCCTTTCTGCAATCCCAAAAACTGTCCATATAGATATTGTAGATATCTTTCGAAAACCGGAGGCAGTAGTGGAGTGCATGAAAGATATCGTGGATCGAGGGAATATCAAAACTATTTGGCTGGCGGAGGGCGTTAATACCCCAGAAGCAGAAAGATTTGCGCAAGACTACGGCCTTACTATGGTTACGAATTTCTGCATCATGGATGCCTATAAGAAGATTGAAGTTGAAGTATGAATATGTTTTATCCTCCAAAAAATGTAAGCGCGGGCGCCCATATTCAAAATATGGAAGAGTACAGAAGGCTTTACCGAGAGTCCCTGGAAAACCCAGGAACGTTCTGGGCAAGGGAGGCAGAGCAACGCCTCACTTGGTTTAAAAAGTGGGATCAGGTGTTGAAATACGATATTTCCAAAATCGGCGAAGTAGAAGAACCGTATGCTAAGTTTTTTGAAGGGGGAAAGATTAATGCGGCATATAACTGTTTGGACAGACACCTGCATTCAGTGAGAAGGAATAAGGCCGCGATTATATGGCAAGGTGAAGACGAAAATGAAAAGCGCGTCGTTACCTATCAACAGCTGCATGAACAAGTCTGCAAATTTGCCAATGTGCTGGAAAAACATGGCGTGAAGAAAGGCACGGTTGTTACCATTTTTCTGCCTATGATTGTGGAACTTCCTATTGCCATGCTTGCTTGTGCGAGAATCGGCGCGATTCACTCGGTGGTGTTTTCCGCGTTTTCAGCGGAAGCGTTAAAGAACAGAATCTTGGATTGCCAGTCACACATGGTTATTACTGCAGATATTGCGTTTCATGGCGGCAAACAGATTACTTTGAAAAGCAAGGTGGATGAAGCGCTCAAAGATTGCCCCGGTGTGAAAAAGGTAATAGCGTATCGGCGCGGGAATGGAGATTCCCCTATGAGTCCCGGCCGCGACTTTTGGTGGAATGAAGAAATAAAGGCGTCCGACATTCCCGCTTCACATACGCCAGCTGAAATGGATGCAGAAGATCCTTTGTTTATTTTATACACAAGCGGAAGCACCGGTAAGCCAAAAGGCGTGCTGCACACCACGGGAGGGTATTTATTGTATGCAACCTGCACGCATAAATATATCTTTGATATCAAAGATGAAGATGTATATTGGTGTACCGCAGACGTAGGATGGATTACGGGGCATTCCTATGTGGTGTATGGTCCTCTTTCGAACGGCGCCACGGTATTGATGTTTGAGGGGACTCCTACCTATCCTGAACCCGATCGCTTTTGGAAAATTGTGGAAGAGTACAAAGTAAACATTTTTTACACGGCGCCTACTGCTATCCGCGCCTTGATGCGTTTGGGAGAACAATGGCCCAATAAACACGATCTTTCAAGTCTTCGCATCTTGGGTACCGTGGGAGAACCCATTAACCCTGAAGCTTGGATGTGGTATCGGCGCGTTATTGGCAAAGAGCACTGTCCGGTGGTAGATACCTGGTGGCAGACAGAAACAGGAGGAATTATGATAACCCCTCTTCCAGGAGCTACACCTACAAAGCCAGGGTCAGCTTCGTTTCCTTTCTTTGGGGTGGTGCCAGAAATTCTGCGGGAAGACGGGACGGTTGCCGATATCAATGAAGGGGGAAGGCTAGTTATCACTAAACCTTGGCCTGGAATGATACGCGGGGTATACGGCGATGCAAAAAATGAACTCGTAAAAAAGGTGTATTTTTCCGCGTTTCCGGGCAAATATTTTACCGGAGACGGATGCCGTAAAGACGAAGATGGATTTTATTGGCTTCTCGGCAGAATTGACGATGTGCTGAATATCGCGGGGCGCCGATTTGGCACCGCGGAAATCGAAAGCGCATTTGTGGGGCACGAGAGCGTGGCAGAAGCCGCGGTGGTTGGCTTCCCGCATGATATTAAGGGGGAAGGAATGTACTGCTTTATTACACTCAAGCAAGGTTATGAACCCTCCGCGGAGTTGGTGGAAGCATTGAATCAGCAACTGCGTAAAGAAATTGGTTCTTTCGCGACGCCGGACAAAATTCAGTTTACAGAGCAGCTTCCTAAAACCCGGTCGGGTAAAATCATGAGAAGAATTTTGCGTAAAATCGCTGCAGGAGAAACCGAAGATTTAGGCGATACAAGCACTCTCGCTGACCCTGCGGTTGTGGACGATTTGATTCAAAATAGGGTGTAAAAAGCAGAAAAGTGTGCTAAGAGAAGGGTATGACAAAGTTTTATATCACAACGGCCATTCCTTACCTTAATAGACGACCGCCCAATTTACTCTTTCTTAGAATAAAGGTATAATTTATGAATGGCCTTTCGACATTTGAATTTACCAAATAAGAGAGAGCTTAGAGATCTTTATGTAGCAGCCAAACTCTCAACGTACCAGATTGCGGAACGATACGATTGCGATCCTAAAACGGTTTATCAGTACTTAAAATCGTACCATATTCCGACTCGTGCCCGGAAACGCGTTTATATTACAGAAAAGAAGCTTCGGTTTTTGTACACTAAACAGAGATTTACTTTGGCTACTATTAGTAAGCTATATAGTTGTTGCCCAGTTGCAATCTTGAGCAACATGAAGAGATATGGTATCCCGAGAAGATCGACGTCCGAAACAAATATTAAATATCCACGCAAGAGCTTTAGCAGAAATTTTGAAGAGAAAGCATATTTATTGGGGTTTCGGATCGGAGATCTTGGAGTTCGCAAAGTGGGCAATTTTATTAAAGTCGGTTGTGGTACTACACAGACCGACCAGATAAAACTCATTGAGTCTTTGTTCGATAAGTATGGACCGGGATGGACCAGTAAAAGGGATGTCAAGGGAAGAGTACATATTGATTACTCCCTTGATGATTCATTTCAGTTTCTTTTATTAAAACATAGAAATATTCCCGAATGGGTCATTGCAAACCAAAAGTTCTTTCTAGAGTTTTTTGCAGGTTACACAGATGCAGAAGGTACTGTTGGAATCTATTCGGGGCGTGCACGTTTCCGTATCGGGTCGTACGATTATGGGATTTTACGAGATATACATAGAAAACTTACTCAATTTCATATTAAAAATCTATTTGCTCTCGAACGAAAATCTGGTATTGACAAGAGAGGGATACTACAGAATGGGAATTTTTGGAGAATAACAGTGAACAAGATGAGTTCGTTGAAGATATTGTTTGCGTTACTTGGACCTCATCTTAGACATGGAAAACGTATAAGAGATTTAAGAAAGGCGAAAAGGAATATAGATATCCGAATAAAGAAATTTGCATGAAAAAGTTTTTTATCTCAACTTCTATACCATATGCCAATGCACAGGGTCATATCGGGCATGCGCTAGAGTTTGTTCAGGCTGATGTTGTTGCAAGATATCATCGGGCAAAAGGGGAAAATGTATTTTTTTTGACAGGTACAGACGAACACGGAATAAAAATCGCAAAGGCAGCTGCAGATAAAGGTGTAAATCCTCAAGACTTTACGGATCAGATTTCCGCAAGGTTCGGGGAACTCATAAGGGTACTCAGCATATCCAACGACGACTTTATACGCACCACGGACCAAAAGCGCCATTGGCCTGCAGTAAAAGAGGTGTGGCAAAAACTCGGGGCAAATGGCGATTTGTACAAAAAACAGTATGAAGGGTTATACTGCTCGGGTTGTGAGGCTTTTATCACCGAGAAAGAGTTGGCAGATGGTAGATGCGCTATTCATAAAAAAGCGCCCGAGAAAGTAGCGGAAGAAAACTGGTTCTTCAAACTTTCAAAGTATGAGTCCCAGATTAAAGAAAAAATAGAGGGAGGTGAACTTCGTATCGTTCCCGAGGGCAGAAAGAATGAGGTTCTTTCTTTGATTAATCAAGGCCTTCAGGACGTGAGTTTTTCCCGGCCAAAAGAGAAACTGCAGTGGGGGATTCCCGTCCCTGGAGACGAAACGTCGGTTATTTATGTGTGGGCGGACGCTTTGGTGAACTATATTTCTGCGTTAGGGTATTCAGGGGGAGAGAAGTTTAAGAAGTACTGGCCGGCAGATGTGCATGTGGTAGGGAAAGACATTCTGCGCTTCCACGGCACTATTTGGCCAGCCATGCTGTTGTCTCTCGGCATTGCGCTGCCAAAAACAATTTTTGTGCACGGATATATTACCGTAGACGGGCAAAAGATATCCAAATCCCTCGGGAACGTTATCGATCCTTTTGAGCTCGTGCAAAAGTATGGGGCAGACGCCGTGCGCTACTTTTTACTGCGGGAGATTCCGCCTACGGAAGACGGCGACTTTAGCTATGAGAAATTTGAAACAAGGTATAACGCGGATTTAGCAAACAATTTAGGGAATCAGCTAAAAAGGGTGCTTGACTTAGCAATTAAATATGGCGTTAGCTTAGAGATTCCAGAAAAAGATGCTGTTCTAGAATGTTGGAGAGAGAGGCGACTTTTTGATGCGCTCGAAAATTTTGAATTTAGTAAGGCTCTAGAATTATTATGGCGAGGTATTCCTGTGGAAGAGAAGGGGGACGAGGTTCGCTTTGTAGATTCTGCGTCTGTTGTCGGTCTGAGTGGTTTAAGCTCTTCTATCGAAGCAAACAGGCCGTTTGATCCTATGATTGATGAGGCAAAAAGAAAACAGGACACCCACAATCACCTAGTTGAACTATGGCGTATTGCAGTTGCGCTTGAACTTTTTCTCCCAGAAACTGCGGAAAGAATTCAAAGGCAAATTCAAGAACGCAAAAGCGAAATACTATTCCCCCGGATTCCATAATGGCAAAACTCATTTACGACAACACGAAAAACCGCGACGTATTTTATGCGGTAAAGATGGATATTGTGGATCCTTTTTTTCTGATTGATTTGGGCGTGAAGAAATATGTTTTTCTGGATCATCGTGAGTTCGGCCTGTTCCAGGAAAGGAATAAAAATCAAAACATTGAAGTTCAACTTCTTAACCCTCTTGTGCAGGAGGCCGCAAAACTAAGTCTAAGCAAAGATAACCTTCAAAATTTAGCATGGTATTTGCTGCAAAAGTATGAGCTTTTAGGAGAGATAATCACCGTGCCCAACAATTTTCCGCTTTTGCTGGCTGACTTTCTGCGTTCCAAAGGAGTGAAACTTGTTCCCCAGATCCATTTGTACCCGGAGCGGGCCAGTAAAACGCCCGACGAGGCAGAGGCGATTCGCTCGAGTGTCCAAAAAACAGAAAAGGCATTTGCTCTCATCGAAAAGATTTTACGAGAGTCTGTCATCAAAGGAAACAGTATTTTCTATAGCGGCGCGATTCTCACAAGCGAGTTTTTAAAGAAAGAAGTTGAGCGGTTATTGTTTGAAGAAGATATGATAAGCGAAGAAGGAATAATTATTTCCTCTGGATTGCAGACCGCGATTCCTCACCACCCGGGGAAGGGGGCAATTAAGCCGCATGAGCCAATTGTTTGCGACATTTTTCCTAAGAGCCGCGCCACAAGGTATTTCGCAGATGTCACAAGAACCTTTGTAAAAGGAACTCCGACAGAAGAGCTTAGAAAAATGTATGAGGCTGTGCGAAAGGCCCAGAAAGAAGGTATAGAAGCCGTAGCTCCTGGCAAGAAAGCAAGTGACATCCATAAGATATGCGCAGAGATATTGTTGGACGCAGGGTATGATGTGGGAGATAAGGGATTTATTCATAATACCGGCCACGGCGTAGGGTTGGAGGTACACGAAGAGCCGCGGCTAGGAGAAAGGGTAGAATATGAGCTTGTGCCGGGGAACGTGATTACTATTGAGCCGGGACTATATTACCCCGAAATTGGCGGCATCCGCATTGAAGATGATATTCTTGTAACCAAAGATGGATTTGAAAATTTTACGACTTTCCCAAAAGATAAATGGATTATTCCCTAAGAGCCCTGAGCTGTGTCCTGGGGTTGACACAAAATGAGGCTTGGCGTATATTGCAACTACACAGATATGAAATATAGCGCATCGAAAGACTTTTTCTTTTTTGCTTTCTTTACCCCTTCACTAAGGTTGGGAGATTTAAAGTAGGAAAAGCAAAGGAGAACAAGCTTAAATCCGAAACGAAAATCCTCCCAGCCGGGAGGGTTTTTTGTTGGTTGTGAAAATATTGAGCACGGCACAAGGAAATTACAGAATGATTTTCTAATGCTGCGCTCAACAGGAGTGAGCGTAGCGAGGAGGAGATGCAATGCCTAAGCAAATCGGGTTCCTAGGTCCTGTGGGTACCTTCGGCCATGAGGCGGCCAAGACCTGGTTGCCAGAGGGTCCGCATGTCCCATATCCCTCGCATCTTCACGTGCTTGAGGCTGTGGAGAAAAACGAGGTCTCGCTGGGAGTTGTGGCCGTCGAGAACTCCATTGATGGTCCCGTGACCGATGTTCTTGATTACCTTATCCATGATGCCCGCAGAGTGCGGGTGTGCGGCGAGGTTGTCATGAATATCAGCCAGTGTCTGTGGGGGCGTCATGGGACCGTCCTAGAGGACGTGCAGGTTGTGTTTTCCCATCCCAAGGGTCTGGGGCAGTGCGCAAAAAACATCCACGCGCTGTTCCCAAAGGCAAAGCAGATTGCTACGGACTCCACCGCAGGAGCGGTCATCCAAATGTTGGAGTCCGATGTTCCTGCCGTGGCCATTGCGGGGAAGGCAGCCGCCCAAGAAGGAGCTGTAATCCTGCAGGAGAACGTCCAGGACAGACAGAGGAATAGCACTAGGTTCTGGGTGGTCGGGCGCCGAAGCGCGCGGCCCACGGGCTGCGACAAGACTTCGCTTGCCTTTGAGACATTCAAAGACAAGCCAGGTGCCCTGCTCACCATCTATGCCATCTTTGCGGCGCGAGGCCTAAACCTTTCCAGGATGGAGTCTCGCCCTGCCAAGACAGCGCTGGGTCAGTATGTTTTCTTGGTGGATGTTGAGGCACATCGGGAAGACTTAGAGCTGAAGGATGCATTGGTGGCGGCACGGCGCTGCACCTCCCGCCTCAAGGTGTTTGGGTCTTACCCGCAGTGGCGCGAGCAGGCTTAGCCTTCAATAAAGGAGGGAGCGCGAAGATCGAAAGATCCGCGCTCCCTCCCCAATCTATTTGACAACTTGCTTTGAAAGGTATAAGAATAAAACCATGAGTTTACAGTTGAGATATTCCTTTTGGTATTTTACTTTTACTAGCCAAAATCGTCGGCATAATTTTAGTATCCAAAAATAGGTAACGAGAAAGAAAAACAATAAGCAAAAGATACTAGATTCCCAGCCGACGAGGCTGGCTTTCGTTTTTTAATGCCAATTTCGAGAGTGAATTTGTATTGACTTTCGAAACTGGCACTAAACATAGAGCCAGAGAAGAAGGAGACAGCCGATGATCGTGGTGATGAAGCAGGATTCAACCAAGAAGGATATCGAGTGTGTGGCGGCATACATCGACGGGCGAGGTTATAAGCCTCACATCAGTGTCGGCGTGGAGCGCACGATCATCGGCGTCGAGGGACGCATCGTGCCGGAGCTCAAGGATGAGCTTGAGCTCTTGCGTGGAGTCAGCGAGGTGCTGCGGGTTACCAAGCAGTACAAACTCGGCAGCCGGGAGTTCAAGCCGGAGAGCACTATCGTCAGGGTCGGCAACGTGGCCATCGGGTCAGACCAAGTGGTCGTGATGGCCGGGCCGTGCGCCGTGGAGTCGGAGGAGCAGGTTATCACCACGGCCAAGGCGATCAAGGCGGCGGGCGCGATGATCATGCGTGGCGGGGCGTACAAGCCGCGGACATCGCCGTACTCCTTCCGGGGCCATGGCGTGACCGGCCTGAGGATGCTGGCCAAGGCGCGCGAGGAGACCGGGCTGCCGATCATCACCGAGGTGATGTCCACGGAGGAGGTCGAGACCGTCGCGGAGTACGCCGACATCCTGCAGATCGGCGCGCGGAACATCCAGAACTACCCACTGCTGGATCGGGTGGGCAAGGTGCAGCGCCCAGTGCTGCTCAAGCGCGGCTTCGCCACGACGTACGAGGAGTGGCTGCTGTGTGCGGAGTACATCCTGGCGGGCGGCAACCCCAACGTCATCCTCTGCGAGCGCGGCATCCGTACCTTCGAGACGGGCACGCGCAACACGCTGGACCTGACGGCGATCCCGGTGATCAAGAAGCTGAGCCACCTGCCGGTCATCGCGGACCCGAGCCACGGGACGGGGAAGTGGTACCTGGTGAAGCCAATGGCCCTGGCTGCGGTGGCGGCGGGCGCGCACGGCCTGATCATTGAGGTCCACCCGAACCCGGACACGGCGTGGAGCGACGGCGCGCAGTCGCTCACGTTCGAGAACTTCAACGATCTGATGAAGGGCGTCCGCGCCGTCGCCGGCGCCCTGGGCCGCCGCATGCCAGACGAGGTGCCTGCAGCGCAGGCCGTCGTCTAGACATTTCTGCATCCTTATTATTGCACCTTGTATTGCATGGGCGAGGCTCCCAAAGGAGTCCTCGCCCGTTTTTATTGATAGGGGGGTTGACAGCTTGGCTGGGCTAAGACCGCCCTAGTCCAGCTCTAAAGACCGTCCTAGCCCAGCTCTAACCACCTTACCTTTCAGGATAAAAACTATCGACTTAATCTTGCTATAGCATTATTAGGTCGATGAAATTATGCTTAGCTGGACTGTTTAATATAAGAGTTGTATGCTTTAGATAGAAAATGTCGGCATGGAGGGCGTGAGATGAAAAAGAATGCAGTAGAGTGGTCGCTCTTTATCGGAACATTCACGGGCATGGTTCTTTCCTTGATAGGCGGGTTCTCTGGTGTTCGCGAGATCTATTTGATTGGATTAATTCTTGCGTTCGGATCTATGTTTACCTTGATTATCAAGGGGCTTGTGGACCTCTTCTGGCGGACATGGAAGACTCGATGAGCTTGGTTCATTGAGAATTGTGATAAGTTGCGCTCTTCTCCTGAGGAGCGCATTTTTGTGGGGGTTGACAGCATGCTTTGGGTCGTGTATATTCAAACAAAGATTTATGCGACAGAATTTAGCCAACCAAATCCAGAATATCATGATTGTCTTGGTCGTCTTGTTGGGTATTACGAAACCCCTTAATTTGGCTGGAAGAAATTTGTAAAATAAGAACTTCGATATTTCACCGAACCTCCCAGTCAAAGGGAGGTTCTTTGTTTTCCGGGCTGGAAATTGTCCTTAAAAACTTTAGGATAATTTGCAGGCCAGAAACATGGGCTTGCGAAAAGAACACCGTCCCTTGGCGAACATCTGAGGGGGAAGTGTTCATAAGGGAGCAGAGGAGCTGGGTTATCCATGCCCTCTCCTCTGCTCTCTAGCACCTTACTTGTAGAGAGGAAGACACAGAGAAGCGCTGCGCCTGCGCGGAGTTTCCATAGCCTAATACTCCCCAATGCCCCCAGGACGTTGCTCACGCGATGTTCCTGAGGGAGTCATCATTTAGCAGTAGTTGAGCTTATCAGTGGATTCGCAAATCTAGCTGCGAATCCTTAATGCGCTCAAGGCGCAAGCACATTCGAGGGAGGGATTTTATGTCGGACCAGTGGGGAGTTGTTAGGCTCGACGTGGCTGCTAAGATCGGGGAGGTTCCCACGGCGACTGCCGTGCTGGCGCGAACTCCCGGAGATCTGGCTGAAGATCCTCTGTCTACCATTACTCTGACGATAGCGCAGGGAGAGACAGTTCCTGAACTAGATGCTGTGCTCCAGTATCGGGAGCGCGTATGTCGCGTCGTTGACGCCTGTGTCCAAGCCCTCAACAAGCTACCCGTTAAGGTCCAAGGGTAGCTTTGCTAAAAGGTGAGGCGATAGCTCGTTTGGCACGAGCGACGGCTTGAGGGGCCGTAGGTGTCGGTTCGAATCCGACTCGCCTCACCACCCTCAATCTCGGGGTTGACAATATATTTTATCTTGATATCATATCTTTATTAGTATGCAGAAGGCATCTTTGGCAATTGAAATTATTAGCATTATTAACCCCACGAAACGGGAGGCCTTTTGCTAAAGATAAACATTTTCGAAATTCTTTAACCGGCGGTCTCCTAAAGGAGGCCGCTTTTGTTAAGTGCATCGAATGGGTAATACAAGTGTTATCCGCTCGATGCGCTGAACACCAACAGCGCAGAGCATATATCAGGAGGGGTTCTGTGAACTCTGTAAACGATACAAACGCAGTCGGGAGAATCGAGGACAGGCTTGACGAGCTTGTCCAGATACAGGGGGAGCGTTATCTCTCTCCGGCCGAAGTGGATGAGCTGAAGAGAATTCGGCAAATGCTGGCGCGCGCCGCCGCCGGTCAGATTATTTCCTGAATTACTTTTGTCCATCCGGTTGTTTAGTAAGGGTTCATTCTTCGTGGGAAGAATGAACCCGTTTTTTTATCCCCAGTTTTTCTATTGACTATTTCCTTCGCCTTATTGCGGGTCTTTGTTTTTTTTGGATAGCGGAAGTACAATAAACTCGTTATGTTTGTAGACACGCATGGGCACGTAAATTTTAATGCATTCAAGGAGGATGCCGATCAAGTTTTGAGGCGGGCGCTAGAGAATGATATCCAGGTTATTATGCCCGGGTCTCAATATTCTACTTCTGCCCGTGCCGTGAGGATTGCCGAACAGTACGAACACGGGGTATACGCTGCCATTGGTCTGCACCCAATCCATATTGGAGAGCAAAGAAAGGTTGATGTGCTGGAAACTCAATCAGAGGATGCTGGCGCAATGCAGCCGTGGGAAAGTTTTGAAACGAGAGCGGAAGAATTCGATTACGAGGCGTATAAGGAACTTATTTCTGGTTCTTTAAAAGGGAAAGTGGTGGCGATAGGGGAGGTTGGGTTGGACTATTATTACTTTCCAAAGAGCAAAGTGAAAAGAGAAAAGATTAAAGAGAAGCAAAAAGAAGTTTTACAAAAACAAATGGATTTGGCAGGTGAATTCGGCCTGCCTGTTATTCTTCATTGCCGGAAAGCGCACGAAGACTTGCTTGAACTACTAACTACTAACCACTTGCGGGGGGTGGTTCATAGCTATACAGGCATTGCGGAGCAGGCGCAGAAGTTTATTGAACTCGGGTTATATATAGGATTTAATGGGTTGATTTTCAAAGATGTGCCGGCTTTGCCGGATCCAAAAGAAGTTATTGCATCTATTCCGCTTGAACGCATTGTTCTGGAAACAGATTCCCCATATCTTGTCCCGCCTGCGGCGGGACAAGAAAGAAACGAACCTTCGTTCGTGCGATATGTGGCAGAAGAAATCGCGCGCATCAAAAACGTAAGTCTTGAGGAGGTGGCGAGAATAACTACAGAGAACGCACAGGCGCTTTTTGCACTTCCTTTACCGGAGGAGGAATAATATCTACGGGCACTTCTATATTGCCTTGCAAGTGATAGAAAGGCGGTTTGTTGGCATAGCGTTCCGCGGCAGCTTCTATAATTTCCTGCAGAATATCGCTAAATGAGAGATCCAGCTTTTTCCCTACCCTTCCAAAGTAACTTCCTTCTTCAAGGGTGGGGTGTGCGTTCAGCTCGATAACGTAGATATTTCCATCTTCATCCATACGCATTTCAACCCTTGCGTAGTCGTGGCAGCCCAAGGCATTGAATACGTCAATCGCTATTTCCGAAGCAAGCTGCATTCGTTTTTTTGGGATGCGCGCCGGAGATTCCACGGTAAAGTATTTGTGAATATCGGTTTTACCCCATTTGTCGTCGTAGGAGTAGATTCCCCATTTTCCGTTCGGGACTTTATCGAAAAGAGTTCGCTCAATAGGGAGCACGCGGATGTTGCCGCGATTCCCAATAACTCCTATGTCGAGCTCCGAACCTGTGATATATTCCTCTACGAGCACGGGTCTCTTGAACATGGTGATAATCTCTTTTACTTGTGCAAAAAGCTGGCGTTCGTTGGTTACCACTGATTTTTGGGTAATTCCGATGCTGTCATCGGTGTTTGCCGGTTTTACGATAAGCGGATATTCCAATTCAGAATTTATTTTGTCGTCTATAGAAAAAAGATAATCAAATTTAGGGGTTGGAATGCCGTGGTACTGCAGGATTTTTTTGGTGATAATTTTGTCCATGCTGTTCGCTCTCGCAACAGGGTTAGACCCTGTGTAGGGTATATTGAGAATATCCAGTATCGCTGAAGCGTGAGGTTTAAGAAGACTCGAATTGTTTATGCGCTCGCAGGCGTTAAACACGATATCTACGTCTCTTTTTGCGAGGCGGTTTATGGTGGGAAGCAATTGATTCATATCGAAAAGCTGCACACTGTGACCCCTTTTTTCGAGTGCCGCTTTAATTTGAAGAGCAGAGGTTGTGGTGTCTTCTTCCGCCTCTTCTTCACCGGGGTTCTGTGAAGTTTCTTTGGTATAGATGTTGCATAATACTCCTACTCGCAACCCTTCCTTTTTGAGTGCTTTTACGCGTTCCACAGTGGCAGATGCTTTGATTTGTTCTCTGGCGAAAGAGGCCAGAGAAAGAGGAGTTTTTCTGATTGTTTTCCCTACCGAAGAGGTAGGATGATATTTTGCTACGGTATAGCGCACATACTCAAGAGCTTCCTCCAAGTTATTTTGCACGACTACAGGGCTTTCTCCTTTCACGACTACCCATCCTAAGTATTCATATCCTTCGGGAGGTACAAGTACCGGGTCTCCCACTTCTTTCAAAAAGTAGAACTGTTCGAAATACTGTTTTTTGTAGAGTTCTTCGTCGACGTCTAATTCGACAAGAACGCCGGAATAATCGGAAAGAAAACACTGCCCCTTAAGGTACTGTAAGGGTTGAGTGGGTTTTTCTGGCTTAATATACAAGCCCAGAGCGATTTTTGCCGCGCATTCCACAAGATCCACACCCCAACATCCTTTCACCAAAGAGTGCACATAGTCTCCGCCCATGCGAAGGTTTACCTCAATGGGGAATGGGCCTCTCTTGGTCCACTTTGCTTCAAAGTGTATGCATCCCTGCTGAATCCCAAGTTTTTCAAGCGTTTCCGATGCCATTTCGAATAGCTTTTGCTGGCTTTCTTCCAAGAGACTTGAGGGTATGGAGTCTCCGACTTCAATGAAGAATGGCTCGTCGGTCGGCTCGTTATCAGTAATGGAGTGAAATTTTACCTTGCCATTCTGAACAAGCATATCAATGTCCACCTCTTGCCCATCTAAATATTCTTCTACAAAGATTTGAGATCCTGCCATCAAAGCAGATTCCATTTTTTCTGAAATGTTCTCTGAAATGTATTGGATGATTTTTTGGAGATCTCGTTTCTTCTCTATCTTCACCACTAAAGCTGAACTTGAACCGTATACTGGTTTAGCTATAACCGGAAAGTTAAAGTGCTCTATCACGAAATCAACATCGTCCTGCGATGAAATAGTACGGTGTTGAGGCGTTGGGAGTCCGGCCTCTTTGCAGAAATCTCGGAACAGATATTTATTTCTTGCTACTCTCGCTACTCGGTAGGGGATGCCGGGGAGGCCAAGCATATCCACGATTTTGGCGCAGAGCAGCACGTCATCTTCCCAAAAAGTAATAACGCCATCAATAGGGCTGTGTTCGGCGTATTTTTTTACAGCTTCGAGGCTCTCTGAATGATTGTTTGTGTCCGCGAGAATAAAAGAATCTACATATTTTTGCGCCCAATTCCTCTCTTTGTTTAAGAGAATAATGGTGCATCCAAGTTCTTGGATACGCTTGAGGATAAATTCTTTTCTTCGGTATCCGGAGTTTACGACAAGGAGATGTTTATTGCGTAAGTCGTCTTGAGGTTCAGAAGGAGATTTTGTTTGTTTCATAGGGTCCGGGATAGGCTCCCGGAGATTGCTTTTCATAATATCATCTGTGGATAACTAGTCAAGAATAAAGGGGGGGTTGACAAGAGTTTTGGAAAAAGTATGATAAAGTATGATAATTTGAGAATTCCCCCATGCAGCGCAGTAAAATTGCCATAACCCTCAAAAAAGACATCTTAAAAAGACTTGACCGCGCTATAGACGGGAAGACTATTCGGAACCGTTCGCACGCTATCGAGTATTTTTTGAACCAAGCGCTCGGCGCCAATGTACAAAAAGCCCTTATTATCGCGGGGCATAAAGATTTTGCTTGCACTACTTCATTCGAGGGCAAGCCGGTAATTGAACATGGCTTGGAGCTTTTGCGAGCGCACGGCATAAAAGAGATTGTTCTCTTGCTGCATAAGGGCGGGAAAGAAGTACAAAAAACTTTAGGCGATGGCTCAAAGTATGGCTTAAAAATTACATACCAGCTGCAGGAGGAAGAGAAAATCGGGACTGCGCGCGCCGTATTGTCGGCAAAGAAGTTTGTGGGCGGCGACTTATTCTTCGTGTTGTATTCCCATGTGGTGGCGGAACTCGACCTTGTGGATTTTGCCGCCTATCACGCACAAGCAGATGCGACGGCTACGGTTGCCTTAACTTCCATCGAAGACCCCTCTTTATACGGGGCGGTGGAGATGAGGGGAGAGAAAATTGTTGCCTTTGCAGAAAAGCCAAAAGAAAAAGAAGGAGTTTCACGGGTGATTTCAGCGGGCATTTTCTGCTTTAGCCCAGAAATTTTCGATTATATTTCCAAAGAGAAAACTGCGTCGCTTGAAAAAGACGTATTTCCGAAGTTGGCAAAAGAAAGTAAACTTGCAGGATATATGTTTGAAGGCAAGTGGTGCAACGTGCGCAACCAGATTTGTTTCCCTGAAAGAAGACAGGCGACAAAAAAGCATGAATTTTGAACAACAATTACAAAAAGAGCTTGATTGCAGGAAGGGTCTTGTAAAGCGGCGCGCGCAGGGGTTCCTTAAACACGATTATCTCGTGCCAGGAGGGCCGTATGCAGAGCAGTGGGATTGGGATGGTTTCTTTGTAGGAATGGCGTTAGCTTCACAAATTCCTTCCGAAGCAATTTATTTGAAGAACTGGGCATTGAATTATTTGGAGAAAGTTCAGCTGACTGGATTTACACCGGGTCTTCTGACTCCTGATGGGGTGGATCGAAGATTGAAACATATAAAACCGTTTCTTGCGCAGGGATGCTATTTTGCATCGAAATATCTAGAAGATTTCTCTTGGGTACTTCCGTATTGGGAGAAGTTGAAAAAAGCAGTGGAGTATCGCGAGAAAGTTTACTTCGATAAAAAGTTTGGGTTGGGGTGCTGGTATGACGCAATGGAATCTGGCGCCGACAATAATCCTGCAGTGCATGGCTATGAAAACGGAAGCATTTTAGCCGCAGATCTTAACACATTTCTTTATCGGGAATATCTTGCTCTTGCATTTCTTGCCAAACGCTTAAAAAAGAGAAAAGATATCCAGAAATATCGGAAAAAAGCAGAAATGCTGAGGCGGTCAATTTTAAAACAGCTTTGGGATAAGGAAGACGAAACCTTCTACAATCGCGATCGAAAAACAGGAGAGTTTGTGAAACGGGTTACCTACTCGAACGTCATACCTTTATGGGCTGGCATAGTTCCTCAAACGTGGGGAAGGCAGATGGTAAAGCGATATATCTTGAATCCAGAATATCTTTGGGCTAGGTATGGCATAAGGTGTTTGTCTAAAAACGATAAGGATTATAACCAGGCAAACACAATAAAGCCCTATTCAAACTGGCAAGGTCCTGTGTGGCCGATTGTAAATTATTTGACAATGCATGCGCTTTTGAATTATGGATTTCAGCGAGAGGCGCAACGCCTCGCAGTGATTATTTCCAGGCTTTGCTTGGAAGATATCAAAAGGTCCGGTGGGATGCACGAAAATTATAACGCAGACACCGGGAAACCGTTGGCGGCTCCCAACTTTGTGAGTTGGAATCTGCTTGTGGGACAAATGATATCTGAAGCAAAGTCCGGAAACAATCCTTTCCGGATTCCATAGCACATTACAGCAGCGCAGAGCGTTGCGGAAGGGGCGGACACGGTTTATGGTCATGAAGGATGATGACCTCAAGCGCACCTTTGGGATTGATGCTGATCGGGTAGGGCAGGCCTACGTGAACGCAAATGGCCTCGACGGTCTACAGGTCCACTTGAACAGTGGGTATCTTATGCCGTGTGAAATTGAGCTTCGCGCGCGGCAGGAGGATATCAAAGCATTCCTCCAGAGTGGAAAGTTGAGGATTGTTGTTCCCATGCGCGAGCGAGGGCCGGTGATCCGACCGCTCCTTGCGACTCTCGTCGGGGGACAGCAGGTGGCGCCTGGCAATATTCTCGTCGTGGACGACGGGAGTGATGACGATGCCCTGAATGAGGTGCGTCGTTATGGCAAGGATGTGCGTCTCGTGTTCAGGGACGATATCCTCGATGTCCTCGATTGGCCCAGACTGCTCCAGATCCTCAATTTGACAGGGAGGCCTCGGGGGAAGGGCGTCTCTGTGCTCGCCGCGTACCTCGATCTGTACTTTGCTGCGAAATACCTCGGTCGAAACCCTACGTGGATTGGCCAGAACGACGCAGAGATAGCGGAGTTCCATCGGTATCGGTGCTGGGAGCACCTTGGTTTCGGAGTCGTAACACAGCCCGATGCCAAGTACGTCAAGACGGCCAAGTTTGGCCGTACCAACGAACGCTGTATGACTGCTCGATGGATGCTTCTCATCCTTGCGCAGGCAGAGAACGTCGCCCCGGAGATCCGGAAGCGTGCGGGGGAGATCGCTTGGCGCCTCGGCGGGCACAAGTGGATGCTGACTGGCGAGTTTGCCCTCCGATGGGAGCTTGCCATGAGCCGGCCCTTTGCGACCGGCTACCTTGAGGAAACACTTATCTCGCTGTTCGTGGAAGATCGGTTCGCTCGCCCGCCAATGGTGAACGCAGTCATCCAAGTGGGCAACCCTAATCCTCGTCTCGATGCTGCGAACGATGATAGGAAAGAGTCGCTTATGCAGCAACAGATTTCCAACTTTCTGTTGATGGCTGCCTTGGAGGGGGTTCTGCCTGTTGACCAGTGGGATGTCGAGACGATCGCTCGTCTCAACCGGACGGCTATGGCGAAACCGCTTGTGATGGGTTGGATTCCTCCAAACGAGGGGCCAGTGGTTGCAGAGGCGGTGCGCAACGATCGGATTATCCCGTCGGTCACCCAGCTCGACAAAGCAGGTCTGATCGACTGGGAGAAGGCTGAACGCCTTTTCGCACCTTAAGATGCGTTTGCGCATCAACAACAAAAGCGGGCACGAGAAATCGTGACCCGCTCTTCTTTTTCTTTAGCGCAATTTTTTTGCCAGCAAGACAGCGCCCCAAACACCTGGATCAGTGTTTGTGGAGAAGCAAACCTTAGGAAAATGTTTTTTTATCTTCTTTCTGAATTGTTCTTGGAATCCAGGCATTTTCCATAGAGATCCTGTGGTACCAAGACAAAATTCTGCTTCCGCAATACCAAGTTGTTTTGCGACAGCAGATACACCCTGAAAAAGTTCTTCAACCCCTTGCTCTCTGATAGTGAGCGCCACTGGATCTTTCTGGAGGATCGCCTCGTCCAAAAGCGGCGCAAATGAGGCCACGTAACGCGTCGTGTTGCGCCTTTCGTTGCTTACTTCCTTATAAAACGCAGGTATAACATCTAGCATTGTTTTCCCGCCGAACTTCTGCACAGTAAGCTTTTCGAGAATTGTTTTTTCTCCTCTCTTGTCAAACGATTGCATTGCTGCCTTGAGTGCTTTGAGGCCAAATTCGTATCCGCTTCCCTCGTCGCCCAAGAGGAATCCCCACCCCACGCTTTCGGCACTTGATGTCCCGTTTTCTCCATAGACATTGGATCCGGTGCCGGAAATCACAATGACCCTATTTTTTTCTTTAGGGCATCGTACTTCAAGGGCAATTTTCGTATCATTTACCACTCGCAAAGTAGAGCCCTTTGGTAATACAGAGTGCATTATCTTAAGGTACACTGCTTTATCTTTTGCTGTATCAACTCCGGCAGATCCAAGCACTGCATATATAAAACCGCCATGAGCTTTTTTAAGTAAGGGGCTTATTAAATTAGCAAGATTATCTCTGACATTCCGCTCCCCAATGTTGTGATAATTGAGCGCCTTGCCTTTGCGCTCCCCCAGGACGTGACTTGTCTCGTCTGCAAGAATGGCCGTACTTTTGGTGGCTCCACCTTCTACGCCCAGATAAAACTTCTGTTTCATGGATTTAGTATAGCATAATAATATATCAGTGGAAGTTTGACAGTAAGCTTTATTTTTGGTCTTATACAGATAGAGAAGCATGAACTTTGGCTGGAGGTGGGATATGGCGATTAGGGTTGTAGTTGCGGAACGTTACCCAGTGGTGCGCCAGGGATTGGCGCAGCTCATGGCGATAGGGGGGATTCTGCCGGTTGAATCCGAATCGTGCTCTGAGGCATTTAGTCTGGCGGAGAGCGTTCAGCCAGATGTTGTGCTCATGAGCAACGAGCTGGCAGGTATGGCTGCGTTGAGGCGTCTCAAGCGCACGGTGCCTGCCGTACGGGTTGTCTTGTACTCTCTTTTCTCGGAACGTAGCTCCCAGTCTACCCGGGAGATGGCAGAGGCTGGGGTCTGCGGGTATGTCGGGCGGGATACGGATGTGAGACTGCTGGTTGAGGCAGTCAAACATGTGGCCTCCGGCGGTACCTTCTTCCCAGAGGAGATGATCAAGAAACTCTTTGATGAGCTGACGAGGGGTAGTCCTGCGCGTAACAGGAATGCGGTGACTCCTCGCGAGGCGGAGGTGTTATATCTCGTCAAGCGAGGCTGCAGCAACAAGGAAATCGCGGCGGCACTGGGGGTTGCAGAGAGCACAGTACGCACCCATGTGCGTACCCTTATGCAGAAGGTTGGGATGCACAAACGAATCCAATTGGCTGTGTACGCCGAGCAACATGCCCAATATATCGGGGCCGCCCACTAAAGCAAGTCGGGGATTAGCGCAAGCGCGTACTCCGACTTTTTCTTTTGGAAACTAGAGAAAATAATGAGTTGGAGATTTTTTTAGCAAGCCGTCTTTGAGTAGAGAATCAATGATGCTTGCATAAGAATATGAATATGAAGATGTTTTTTGATTGAGCAGCTCTTGGATATATTTCTCTAGGGCATTATGTGTGGTCTTGTTTCGTGACGCAGAAAGGAGGAATTTTACTGCTTGTGTTCGGAATGAACGGAATGAACCCTCAAACTTACTTTGTTTTGCATAGTGGCGGCTGCGTTTGTTGATAGCTTTATCTTTAAGAACAATAGCGCCATAGTCAAACAAAGCATAGTGCCATTCTCTCGGAGTAATACCACGATACTTCGATTTTTTGCATATGCGTAAATTCGTAGTAGCCTTTTGCGCGATTTTTAATATTTCGCTGTCGGGGACGTCGGTTCTGCCCTGAAAGAAAAAATGCAAGTAGATGCGGCGGATATTGGTGTCGAGAAACGCCTCACAGCTTCCGAAGGCAAAACATGCTACTGCTCTTGCAGTATAATGTCCAATCCCCGGAAGCTCCTCAAGTTCTCTGGGCTCCGAAAACCGAATTTTGGGAAATCGTTTCCCCCCTCCGCCCGCCCAGGGCGGGCTGCGCCGCGCCCGCACCCCACGATTTCCAAAATTGGTTTTCTGCGCCCCTACAAGAATTTTAGCTGTTTCTTTCAAATACTTTGCTCGCCGCCAGTAGCCGAGGCCCTGCCACACTTTCAAAAGTTTCTTGTCTGGCGCTTTAGATAGAGTTTCAAGGGTGGGAAACGCTTTCAAAAATTCTTTATACTTTGCAAGGACTCGAGAAACTTGCGTTTGCTGGAGCATTATTTCTGAAACCAAAATCTTGTAGGGATCTTTTGTGTGTCTCCACGGCAAATCCCGCCTATTTTTGGCGTACCAGCTCAAAATAGTTTCTTGGAATTTTTCTATGGTCATTCTGATGACCATTATAACAGGTTTCAAGAATACCAGATTCTCTTGTAGAAATTTTCCCTGTGTAGTATGAATAATATCATTCGTGGCATCGGAGGGGATGGAAATGGTTGCTACACTTCCCAAGAAAAAGCAAATTCCCTGCGCAGGTATAAGGGTTGATCTCAACGGAGGTCTCGGCGTAGGCAGCACCGTAGGCCTTAGGGTGCCGTGGGAAATGCGGTGTCCAGGGACTTCTGGATATCATTGTTCCTTCTGCTCCCCATTCTGGGCTTCGTCAAATCATAATCTTCTCGTCTGCGTCTGGTGCGGCGCAGAATGGAAGTATATGGGGCGGTATTGGCGCTTGCTGAAACCCCCTCAAGTCTTAGCTACTTCAACGTAGTTCGGGTACTAAGCCCCTTGGTGCTTTTCGCGCCAAGGGGCTTTTTGTATGGACAGAACGCGATTTGAAAGCTAGAATCGAATTGAATATGGCTCAATATAACCACAAAAAAATAGAATCAAAGTGGCGCAAAAAATGGGAGAAAGAGAAGCGCTGGAACGTGAATATAAAGCGCGCCAAAAAGCCCTACTATAATTTAATGATGTTTCCGTATCCTTCTGCGGAAGGGCTTCATGTCGGGAATGTGTACGCATTTACCGGATCTGACATCCACGGGCGGTTCCGGAGAATGCAGGGGAATGATGTGTTCGAGCCCATTGGCTACGATGCATTTGGTATTCATTCGGAAAACTTTGCCATTAAAAAAGGAATTCATCCCCGTATTTTAATTAAGCGAAACACAAAAAACTTTGAGCGCCAGCTTAAGCTCTTGGGCTCTCTTTTCGATTGGGATCATGCAGTAGATACCACGCAGCCAGAATATTACAAATGGACGCAGTGGCTTTTCCTTCAGCTCTATAAAGCAGGCCTTGCTTATAAGGCAAAAGCTTCGGTGGATTGGTGCCCTTCTTGCAAAACAGTTCTCGCAGACGAACAGGTTATCAATGGGAAATGCGAGAGATGCGGCACAGAAGTTATTCAAAAAGAACTTGAACAGTGGTTTTTTAGGATTACGAAATATGCCGATAAGTTGCTCAAAAACCTTGAGTGGATCGATTGGTCGGAGCGTACAAAAATAGCCCAACGAAATTGGATCGGTAAAAGCGAAGGAGCAGAAATAGAATTCAAAATTCAATCCGCCAGCCGTCGGACAAAAATTAATGTATTTACAACGAGGCCAGATACATTGTTCGGCGCAACATATATGGTATTGGCGCCAGAGCATAACTTGGTTGATGAGCTACGAAACCGCATTGAAAACTGGGAAGAGATTGAAGCATATAGGAAAGAGGCAAAGAAAAAAAACGAGTTGGAGCGTACGGAGCTTGCAAAGGAGAAAACAGGAGTTGAGCTGAAAGGGATAAAAGCGATAAATCCCGCGAACAAAGAAGAGATCCCTGTGTATATTGCAGATTATGTGCTTGCGAGTTACGGGACTGGGGCCATTATGGCTGTACCCGCGCATGATCAACGCGACTGGGAATTTGCAAAAAAGTACAATCTTCCAATAGCGCAGGTTATTTGCCAGAACTATCCAGAAAAAATATGTCCAATTCTTGAAGAAGCATATATAGGGGCGGGGTATCTTGTTGGTTCCGGGCAATTTGATGGAATGCCAAATGAAAAAGCAAAGTGGGCAATTAAGAATTTCGTAAAAGGAAAGAAAACAATAAAATACCATCTTCGAGATTGGTTGATTTCAAGACAACGGTATTGGGGGCCGCCAATACCCATTGTTTATTGCGACAAATGCGGGACTGTTCCAGTGCCGGAAAAAGATCTGCCGGTAGAACTTCCTTATGTAAAAAACTTTCGGCCAGAAGGCACTGGAAAATCTCCTTTGGCTTCGGTGAAAAGTTTCGTGCGCACGAAATGCCCAACGTGCAAAGGGCCAGCGCAAAGAGAAACAGATGTGTCTGACACTTTTTTGGATTCAGCGTGGTATTTCCTGCGCTATCCTTCGACTCGCTCCGCCCGATCAAGGCAAGTCCCGTTTGAAAAAGAGCTTACCAAGAAATGGCTTCCGGTTGATATGTACATTGGCGGACAGGAGCACGCTGCTTTGCATTTACTCTATTCTCGGTTTGTCACAATGGCGCTGAAGGACATGGGCCATATTGAGTTCGAAGAACCATTCGCGAAGTTTCGCGCGCATGGCCTGCTCATCAAAGAAGGCAAGAAAATGTCAAAATCCAAGGGGAACGTGGTAAACCCCGACGAGTTTATTGAAAAATTTGGCGCTGATACGGTTCGGACGTATTTAATGTTTCTCGGGCCGTTTTCTGAAGGTGGCGATTGGTCAGATAAGGGAATCATCGGCGTCTATAGATTTTTGAACAGAATCTGGGTCCAAGCTCAAAAGCCAAAGCTCAATCCGCCAGCTGGCGGACAAAATCAAAAATTAGAAACACTGCGGCATAGGACAATAAAGAAAGTTACGGAAGATCTGGAGAATTTGCATTACAATACGGCAATCGCGGCGCTCATGGAATTTTCCAACGAGATGCAAACTTTCGAGAAAGTTCAGAAAGAAGATATAAAAAATCTCCTCATTATGCTGGCGCCTTTTGCCCCGTATATTACAGAAGAATTATGGCAGCGACTGGGGAACGCGGGAAGTGTGCATGATCAGCCGTGGCCGAAATATGACGCAAAGAAAATACAGCAGGAGCGCGTAAAACTGGTTTTACAGGTAAACGGCAAGGTTCGCGATGTTATTGAAGTAGATGCTGCACTTGGGGAGTCAGAAACAAAACGATTGATTCTGCAAAACGAAAAAGTGCAAAACTACCTTGCGGGAAAAGAGCCAAAAAAAATCATCTTTGTGCCCGGCAGACTGGTAAATGTGGTAATATAGTTTTTATGTGCGGAATTGTAGGTTATATTGGGAAACCAAAGGATATACACGAGGGGCTTGAAGCGCTAAAGCGACTCGAGTACCGCGGATATGATTCTGCGGGCATGGCCGCGTACGATCCCGGGCAAAAGGAGATACTTTGCGTAAAAGCAGTAGGAAAGATTGAGAATCTTGAGAAAAGGGTAAAAGGCATAGATATAAAGGCTTCGCCCTCCCTTTTCTATACCCGCTGGGCGACACACGGAGGTGTAACCGAACAAAACTGCCATCCGCACGCTGATTGCAAGGGGAATATCTGGGTGGCGCACAACGGCATTATTGAGAATTACCAGCAGCTCAAAGAGAAACTTATTGAGCAGGGGCATACATTCGTTTCAGAGACAGACACCGAGGTTATCCCGCATTTAATCGAGCATGCGTTCAGGGGCGATCTCGCAAAGGCCGTGCGGGAAGTTGTTCCGTTATTGAAGGGCGCTTTTGCGCTGGTTATTATCGCAAAAGACGACCCTGAACAATTGATAGCTGTTCGAAATTCCGCTCCTCTCCTTATTGGGGTAGGAAAGGGGGAATATATCGTAGCCTCCGATCCTTCGGCTGTAGTGGGGATCACCAAAGAAGTAGTATATCTGGCCGATGGTGAAATGGCAGTGATCAAAAAAGACGGTTACGCCGTGCAGGATATCGATGGCAATCATGTGAAAAAGACGGTAGATGTGATTGATTGGAAAATTGAAGACGCGCAAAAAGGAGGATACGAGCATTTTATGCTCAAAGAAATTATGGAACAGCCGGAAGGCATTGCGGATACGCTGCGCGGCCGCTTCGGAGAGAGAGTTGGGGAGGTGAAATTGGGGGGATTAGAACAGGTTGCAAAGCGTCTCAATGCGATTGAGCGCGTACACATCATCGGTATGGGAACTGCGTATCTCGCGGGGCTCGTGGGCGAGTATTTGATTTCCGGGTATGCTAAAGTGCCGGCGGATACGGATACGGCCTCGGAATTTCGCTACCGCAGCCCGATTATTGACGACAAAACGGCGTATATTTTTATCTCCCAGTCAGGAGAAACAGCAGACACGCTGGGCGCGCTTAAGGAGGTGAAGCGGCAGGGCGGATTGACTCTCGGCATTATCAATGTGGTTGGCTCTTCGGTCGCGCGCGAAGTGCACGCCGGATTGTATAATCATGTGGGGCCTGAAATCGGCGTTGCCTCTACGAAAGTATTCACGTCGCAGCTGACGCTTCTTGCGCTTTTGGCCGTGTTTTTTGCGAATCAAAAAGGAACTCTGCTGCCTGAACTTACCGAGGAGCTGAAGAAAATTCCGGAAACGGCAGAACGCTTCCTGCAAGATACGAAGTCCGTGCAGCAGCTTGCTGAAAAATACGCGAAAGTAGATAGCATGCTATATATAGGAAGGAAGTATCAGTATCCTATTGCTTTGGAAGGGGCTCTCAAGCTCAAGGAAATTTCATATGTGCACGCGGAAGGATTTTCCGGCGGCGAGCTAAAGCACGGTCCCATAGCGCTAATAGATGAACGGATCCCCACACTCGCGCTTTGCCCCAAAGACAGCGTCTATGAAAAAATGATTTCCAACATTCAGGAAGTGAAAGCGCGTAAAGGACCAATTATCGCAGTGGCAACAGAAGGGGATAAGGAGATTGCGAAAATCGCAGATGATGTGCTGTATATCCCGCGGGTGCCGGAGCCATTGATGCCTTTGATTTCCGTGATTCCTTTGCAATTGTTTGCCTATTATATGGCAGTTCTGCGCGGCCATGATCCGGATAAGCCTCGCAACCTCGCCAAATCCGTCACGGTTGAATAGGTATGAGCCAAACGAAAAATATTGTTGTTATTGGAGGAGGAACGGGAACGTATACGGCTCTTGTGGGGCTGAAAAAATATCCGGTGAATTTAACCGCGATTGTTTCCATGGCAGACGACGGCGGATCTACCAAGGTTCTCCGGGAAGAATTTGGCGTGTTGCCGCCTGGTTCAGTGCGCCCCGCGTTAGTGGCTCTCTCCCACGCGCCGCAAGCTATATCCAATTTGTTTCAGTTTCGTTTTGCAGAAGGTGGACTTAGTGGACACAGCTTCGGCAATCTGTTTTTAACGGCGCTTGCCAAACAGCTTGGAAGTTTTGAAAAAGCAATCGAGGAGGCAGGCCGCATTTTAAACATTCAGGGCAGAGTGATTCCCTCCACGCTTGATAACTGCACATTGGTCGCGGAGCTTGAAAACGGCGAAGTTATCCGGGGAGAAACAAATATCGATATTCCTAAGCACGATGGAAATTTAAAGATTAAAAAAGTACGGCTTGATCTTAGGTGTAGGGCAAATCCCAAAGCTATTGAAGCTATCAAGGGGGCAGATGTTGTCGTGATTGGTCCCGGGGATTTGTACACAAGCATTATGCCGAATTTTTTGATAGAAGGCATTGGAGAGGCTGTGCGCGAAAGCCGAGCAAAAAAAGTATTCGTGTGCAATCTGATGACCAAGTTTGGCGAAACCAACGGTTTTTCCGCGGAAAACTTTGTGGAAGCGCTAGAGAAATATCTTGGGAAAGGAGCGCTTACCCATATTATCGTAAATACGAAGAGGCCGGCGCCCGAACGAATTCAAAAATACGAGGAGGCGCACGCGCATTTCGTGGAGTACGATAAAAAAAGGCTGAAAGAGAATGGATTGAAGGTGATTGAAGAGGATGTGTTGCGGCCGGTGGGGCTTATTCGCCACAATTCAGATGCTTTAGCTCGGATTATTTGCAAGCTCTAGCTTGCTTTTTGGAGTAATTTGGCTATTATCAAGGCATGCAGGCTGTTATCATTGCCGCGGGCGAATCCAAGCGATTTTGGCCGTTGAACAACGGCATTCACAAATCCCAATTTAAACTTCTGGGAAAGCCTTTGGTTTACTGGGCTTTGAAGGGACTTGCAGAAAACGACATCCGAGACGTAGCAATTGTGGTGGGCAAAAACTCTTCAATGCGGGGAATGCTCGCTAAAGAAAATGTCCGCCAGCTGGCGGATGGGATGAAGATTAACTATCTTGTGCAAGAAGAGCCGCTGGGTACGGGAAACGCCTTGTGGCAAGCAAAGGATTTTATTAAAGAGCGGTTTGTTCTCTTGTGGGGCAACAAAGCTGGCTCCAAAGAATTAGTAAAACAAATAATCGAAAAGCAAAAAAAGGATAATGCCGACGCAGTGCTTGTGGGGACTGCAGCGGGAAACCCTTCCGAATATGGGGTTTTCCGTTTCGATGGAGAGAAAGTAGCCGAAATAGTTGAGAATCCGGATCAGGGCAAAGAGCCATCAAACATTGCGTTCGCTGGAGCTCGGCTTTTAGCCCCAGACTTTTTTGAGTATTACGAAAAACTTTCCAAACATCACGAAGCAGACTTGGTGGATGCAACGAACATATACTTGAAAGATAAAAAAGTTAGCCTTCTTATGAGCGAAGGCAAGGGGTTGACTCTTAAATATCCGTGGGATCTATTTAGCATCATGGATGTTTTGTTCGAGTTGCAGAAACCTGCTATTTCTCCCAGCGCGAAAATCGGCAAAAATGTCGTGATTGATGGTCCGGTATATATTGGAGAGAACTGCGTGATTGGACATCATAATGTGCTGCGCGGGCCGGTGAATTTGGAGGCGAATTGTAAAACAGGAGTTTTCATGGAAATAAAGCATTCTATTGTGCAAGAGGGGACAACATTCCACTCAGGATATTTGGGTGATTCCATCATCGGGAAAAACTGCAGGTTTGGAGCAGGATTTATTACGGGGAATCTTCGTTTCGACAAAAAGCCGATATACGGTCTTCCCAAACTTGGGGTAATTGTGGGCGATAATTCTGCGTTTGGGATTCATTCGGGCATCATGCCCGGCGTGCTCATTGGGGCCAATTGCGTAGTGGGACCTGGCACGCATGTGTTTAAAGATCTTCCAGACCATACTGCATACTACGCGAAGCCAGAAAATGTTATAAAATAAATGAAAATTGTCCACATTGCGAAAGACACTATTGAGGAAGTGATGAGGGAGATACAGGTTTTGTTGAAAGCGGGGAAAGTGGTGGCGTGTCCGACCGATACGGTGTATGGGCTATTGGCAGATGCGACGAACAGAGACGCTGTTGCGAGAATTTTCCAGATAAAAGGAAGAGAAAAGGGGAAACCGTTGTCGGTGTTTGTGAAAGACATTGCGGCGGCAAAAGAGTTGGCGGAGATTTCGCCCGAACAAGAATTATATCTGCGCGATGTCTGGCCCGGGAACGTAACGGTACTTTTAGAAAGCAGGCATAAACTTCCTGAATTTTTCCAAAAAGAAGGAAAGGTTGGAATTCGTATTCCGCGACATCCTCTGCTGAACGAAATTTTAGAAAATTTCGGAAATCCATTGACCGGCACTTCAGCGAATGTTTCCGGTCAACCCCCGTGTTTGGACAGCAAAGAAGTTTTGGCTCAATTCCAGGAGCGAGAATTCCAGCCCGATGTGCTGCTGGACGCAGGAAAACTGCCAGAAGCGCGCCCCTCTACGGTTATTGATATAACGAAAACCCCTCCCGAAATATTGCGAAAATAATTTCCTATGAAAACTATTCAGGCGCAAGACAAAGAAATCTTCGACCTCATTAAAAAAGAAGAAAAAAGGCAGGTCCAAACCATTGATTTGATTGCTTCTGAAAATTATCCATCCCGGGCGGTAAGAGCCGCCCTAACTTCTCTGTTTGTGGCAAAATATTCAGAAGGCAGGCCTTACAAAAGATACTATGGCGGCATGGAGAATGTGGATGTGCTGGAAACTCTTGTTGAAGAGCGGGCAAAAAAGGCGTTCGGGCTTGGAGAGGATTGGGCCGTAAACGTGCAGCCATATTCCGGAAGCCCCGCAAACTATGCGGTATATCGCGGGCTGCTCGACCGAGGAGATACGATTTTGTCTCTCGATCTAAGCCATGGCGGACACCTGACGCACGGCTCGCCCGTAAGTTTGAGTGGAATTGATTTTCATATTGTTCACTATATGGTTGATCAAAGAACCCAGAGATTAGATTACGGAGCAATTGGAGAACTTGCCATTGAGGCAAGGCCAAAGTTGATTATTGCCGGGTATAGCGCCTATTCAAGGATTATCGATTTTGAGGCATTCGGAAAAATTGCCCAGAAAGTCGGCGCGTATTTGATGTGCGATATCGCGCATATCGCAGGACTTATAGTGGGGAAAGCGCACCCGAGCCCGTTTCCGCACGCGGATGTTGTTACCACAACCACGCATAAAACCTTGCGCGGACCCCGAGGAGCCATGATTATTTGCAGAGAAGGGTTGCGCGATAAGATTTTTCCAAAGGTTTTCCCGGGATTGCAGGGTGGACCTCACAATCATACTATTGCCGCTTTGGGCGTTGCCCTGAAAGAAGCTGTAACGCCCGCGTTTCGCAGGTATGCTTCGCAAGTCGTGAAAAACGCGCAGGCGCTGGCAAAGCATTTGCAGGCGCACGATTTTGAAATTGTTTCCGGCGGGACCGATAACCACGTGATGCTGGTGGATCTTCGGAATAAAGAGATTCGAGGGAAGCAGGCGCAAGAGCTGCTAGAATCCGCGGGCATCGTAACAAACCGCAACACCATTCCGTTTGATCCTAATACGCCGTTCAACCCTTCGGGTGTGCGTTTTGGAACTCCGGCAGTGACAACACGCGGAATGAAAGAACGGGAAATGAAGCAGATAGCCTCTTGGATTTCAGAAGTAATCTCCACTCCGGAATCTGCTTCCCGCGTGAAAAAAGAAGTCGCCTCGTTTTGCAAACAATTTCCTATTCCTTGAGTCATGGCAAAGTTACTGTACGGAGACAAAATCGCAGAAGAGGTCTTGGAGGAATTGGCCAAGCAGAAGTCCAAACGCAGGCTGAAGCTTGCAGTGTTTCAGGTTGGAGAGAGCGCAGTTTCTGCACAATACATCGCAGAGAAGGGAAAGGCCGCAGAACGCGTCGGCGTTCAATTTGAATTGGTTTCTTTTCCCAAGGGTACGTCGCAGAAGAAAGTCAGGGAAGCGGTCCAAGAGGCGGGTAAGTCTTCGCGGGTTTCCGGCATTGTTGTCCAATTGCCCCTTCCCGTAAAGTTCAATACGCAGGAGATCCTGGATGCCATTCCATTAGAAAAAGACGTGGACGTGCTTTCTTCGCGCGCGTTTGGTCTTTTTGCGCTTGGGAAGCTGCCTATTCTTCCTCCCACCGCGCATGCGATCATGCTTCTGCTCGAGTATTACAATATCGCGTGGCAAGGAAAACATATTGTAGTTGTGGGAGCCGGAAGATTAGTTGGCCTTCCCGCGATACTTTCTCTCGTAATGAACAAGGCAACATTTACTTCCGTGAACGAGAAAACAAAATCACTCGCCGCTTTTACCCGTCAGGCGGATATTCTTATTTCCGGCGTGGGGAAGCCCAAACTCATTAAAAGCTCAATGCTTAAAAAGGAGGTTGTGGTGGTTGACGCTGGTACTTCGTTGGATCGCGGGACTACCACGGGCGACGTGGATTTTAACTCGGCGGTTGAAAAAGTGAGAGCGATTACGCCGGTGCCGGGCGGCGTTGGACCTCTTACCATAGCATGCTTGCTCTCTAATCTCTTCGCTGTGGAAAAAACCCTTCTGTAATTCTTTTGCATACTGTATAATAAAAATGGAGTATTTCACGATCAGTCGCGCTGAAATATTTTACTATTAAAAAATTTATAAAACATAATGAATAATTTGGATTTTTTGAATGAATTCGCATTAGAGTTTGGATTCTATTTGCCAACCTTAGTGGGCGCGCTGGCGATTTTGCTTTTAGGATGGATTGTCGCATTACTTGTAGCAGGGATCGTGCGCGGAGCCCTTAGGCGCACTACTTTAGACGAACGCATCGCCTCCTGGCTTATGGGAAGCAAGGCAGAGGGCATCGCGGTAGAACGGTGGGTCGCGAAGATCGTCTTCTATTTTATTCTGCTGTTCGCGCTGGTCGCGTTTTTTGAGACACTTGGGCTTTCGCTGGTCGCCTCTTCACTTGATAACTTTTTGGGCCAAATCTCCTCGTATATTCCACGATTGATCGAAGCTGGTTTTGTGCTGGTGATTGCCTGGGTTTTGGCAAGCGCCTCGCGCCTTGTTACAAGGCGCGTGTTGAGTTTGGCAAAGATTGATAAGCAGCTGGAGGTGCAGGCAGGAGTGCGGCGCGAAAAAGCGGCGCCTCTGGCGCAAACTCTCTCTGAAGCTGTGTACTGGTTTATCTTTCTTCTGTTTCTCCCTGCGCTTTTGGACGCTTTAGCGCTTCACGGGCTTTTGGAACCGATACAGGGGATGATCGACAAGGTGGTAACATTTCTCCCCAATCTGTTGGCCGCAGGACTTTTACTGCTCGTGGGATGGTTTGTGGCACGCATTATGCAGCGCATCGTGACCAATCTGTTGGTCGCCTCCGGAGCTGACCAGTTAGCGGATCGAGTTGGCATTGCGCATATATTGGGAGCTCAAACTTTGTCGGGAATGTTTGGGGTTGTTGCGTACGTGTTGGTGCTGATTCCGGTGTTTATAGCAAGCTTGAACGCGCTCGGGCTGGACGCGGTGACGGATCCGGCGAGCAATATGCTTGGCATTATTCTTGCCGCCATTCCGTCTGTGTTTGCCGCGGGTATCGTTATGGTGTTTGCCTATATCGTGGGGCGCTTGGTGAGCAGGCTTGTCGCTAACTTGCTGGATTCCATAGGGTTTGATAACGTGCTGGAACTTTTAGGGTTGGGAAAGGAGATGCATGGGACGCGAAAGCCGTCTGAAATTGTTGGATACCTTACTTTGGTGGGCATCCTTCTGTTTTCTTTTATCGAAGCGATGCGGCTTTTGGGCTTTGAAGTGGTGGCAGGGTTTGTAGCCGAATTCATTGTGTTTTCCGGGCATGTTCTTCTGGGACTCGTGATCTTTGCTATAGGTCTTTACTTGGCGAATGTAGCTTCGCACGCGATAACGACAGGAAGAAAAGGCAAAACGCATATGTTTGCCTTGGCAGCGAAAATAGCGATTCTTGTGTTTACGGGAGCTATGGCATTGCGCCAGATGGGTTTGGCAAACGAGATTATCAGTATTGCTTTTGGCCTTATTTTAGGTTCCCTTGCGGTTGCGGTCGCTCTGGCGTTTGGGTTGGGAGGGCGCGACGTAGCAGCAAGACATTTGGAAGGTTGGACTAAATCCTTAAAGAGAAGGCGGTAGGCTCTTTTACAAATAATCGGCAGTATGGTAGGAAAAAGTTGAAGATATAATAGAGCACCTAAGGAGGATAAGATGGCTAACATGGTAGAAAGGAAACTAACTGTTGGGCCGCTTATGGGACTGGTGTTTGGGTTCACAAGCATCCAAGCACTCGGGGCCGCTCTGGACCTTGAGTTGTTTAACGTGCTTTCGGGCGGAAAGGGCGTGGATGTTCCGGAAGCCTCCGACTTGCTAGGGATCGAAGAGCGGCCAGCAAGGGCGCTGCTCATCTCTTGCACAGCTCTTGGTTTGCTCGGGAGGCGGGAGGACGGCCGTTACTACAATTCGCCTCTTTCAGAAAAATTTCTCGTGCGGGGCAAGCCCGACTATTTTGGCGGTTGGGTGATCATGGCAAGAGATCGGTTGTTCCCCGCTTGGATGGGATTGACCGAGGCGCTTAAAACAAACCGCCCGAGGACATGGAAAGAGGGATCCGGGCACTTTGAGTCCATATATTCCCACCCTGGGGAGTTGCGGACGTTCCTGGAAGGAATGCACTCTTTGAGCATCCAATCCGGGAGGGCTCTGGCTGAGGCACTTGATTTTTCCTCGTGTAGCCGCCTACTGGATGTTGGCGGGGGATCGGGCGCGTACGCCATCGCGGTGCTGGAACAATACCCTCGTCTTCGGGGGGTAGTTTTTGACCTTCTTCCTGCCCTGGAATTCGCGCAAGAGAAGATAGCAGAGGCTGGACTATCCGGGCGCCTTAAAACCATTGGCGGCGACTTTTTCAAAGAGCTGCCGAAGGGATTCGATGCGCACCTTCTCTCCATGATTCTTCATGACTGGGGCCCCGAGGAGAATCGCGCGATTCTTCGAGCATGTTTTGACGCGTTGCCCCCGCGCGGCATCGTCATCATCAGCGAGCTGATGATGGACGACGAGGAAACCGGGCCATTGCCAGCAGCCCAGATGGCAATGAATATGATTGTCGAAAATATGGGATTCAACTATACCTGGGGAGAGTACGAGCAGTGGCTTACGGAAGTGGGATTCAGGGGAATTCGGCGGATCCCCCTGCAATCTCCTGCCGCCAATGGGGTCATTGTTGGCAGTAAGCCATAACAAAAAGGGCGGGGTATTCTATCCTGCCCTAGTTTTTTACGAGTACTATTTTCTGTGCTACAATAGAACAATAACAATCAAGGTCAGGATCTATTCATAAACTAATTCGATTCTTTACAATATGGAGCAAGCAGAACAGACAATGCAACCAGCGCAAAGGCCTTCGCCCAGCAATCTTGTATATATCGTTGGTGCCGCTCTGGTTCTTTTTATTTTCTTTTTAGGAGCATGGTGGTTTTTGGGAAGAATTTCCCGGCTTCCAGAACAGCCACAGCCTTTTGTAGTAGTTCTCCCGATGTGGGATTCTCCTCCGGGGAGGCCATTAACCGAGGGTTTTGTGAAGAAAATGGAAGAGCTTGGCTATAAAGAAGGTATTGATATCGTCTACAAGCGCCATGGGTTCCTTGCGCCGGGCCCGGAAACGCTCGGAGTTGTCAGGGGTATATACGAGTCCGATTTGACAGAGGGCATAGATCTTATCTTTGCCGCCGAATGGAGCGATACGAAAGCGGCACAAGAAGCGACCAAAGCTGTAGGCAAACCGGTCCCCATCGTATTTGCCGACATTACCAATCCGATTGAATTTGGTTTTGCGGAAACGTGGGCTTCTCCTGGCGCCAACCTGACAGGGGTGGCAGAGAGACGCAACGACGTTGTGGAAAAATCTCTTGAATTATTCACCGGAATAGTTCCGGGAATCAAAAAAATTGGAGTAGCCGCGCAGGGTTTCATGCTGCCGGGCGAGCCGTCCATTAGCTACTATGAAGCCCTCTTGGAACAGGCAGAAAAGATGGGTCTTGAGATAGTGGAATACACGACCGATGTTCCTCCGGGTCCGGGTTATAGAGAGGAAGTGACTCGCGTCTTCGATAGTATTCAGAAAGGAGAAGTGGATGCCTGGCTTCATATTCCCGGCCATTTCTTTACTAATCAGCAAACGCTTGAGCATCAACTTGCTTTGCGGCTCAAAATTCCTCACATGCTTCCTGCCGTAGAACATAATGACGAAACCGGAGAATTAGTGGGACTCTTCGTGTACGGAGCAGATTTTGTTGAGAAAGGAGAGCAGGCTGCCATTTTCGCGGATAAAATATTGCGCGGGGGCACGCTTGCGTCTGACATTCCTCTGGAACTTCCCGACCGGTATATTATCGTGATTAATCTCAAAACGGCTGAAGCAATTGGAGTTACCATTCCGCCGGAAATTCTTGAGTTGGCAGATCGGATCATTGAATAATTCTTCTCAAATGAAATGCAACTGCGGTTGAGGACCAAACTAATACTGTTTGGGTTGTTGTTTGCGATACTTCCTCTCGGGGCAGCGATGTCCCCCTCCGTTTTGAGATTTTACGATACCCAGAGAAATGTTGCCCTTGAAAGACAGTCCCGGATAGCAAATAGCACGGCTCAAGAAATTGCCCATTTTCTCGCTACACAATTTCTTCACGCGCAGGAAGTTGCGCTTCTTCAAGGTGAACTTATACAGGATGAAGTATTGCGGAGCATTGTTATGGAGCGGCTTTTGTTTAAGAACGTTTCATTCGTTGATCTCTCCCTCATAAGTGCAGATGGGCAAGAAATAGAAAGAAAACATCGATACCGCACCATACGAGAAGACGATCTGCGTGATCTCTCTGCCAGCGAGGTATTTCAAGCGGCGCGGCAAGGCACGGCATATGTAAGCGACGTGTACTTTGATCAGGGGAGACCGTTGTTCCTTATTGGGGCCGGAATTTACAATAGGAGTAACGAGCTTCAGAGTGTAACGCTCGCGGAGGTAGATGCAAGGATTATGCAGCGGGTGGTGAGCGAGACGACGATTGCCCAAGGAGGAGGGAGGGCGTATATTGTCAACACAGACGGAATTGTGGTGGCGCATCCAGATATTTCTACGGTGCTGGCTCAGCGAGACTTTTCTTTCCTTCCCATAGTGGAGGCCCTCAAGCAGACTCCCGTAGAAATGCCCGCGAACCAATATCGGAATGAGCTCGGGGAAAATGTGCTGGGTTTTGGGGTCCCTATTGTCGTGCAATTTGATGGTTCTACAAGAACTCCATGGTATGTAATTGCCGAAGAGAATGCTTCTTTCGCGTTTCGTCATGTAAAAGAAGTGCTTTGGTTTTCGCTTGTTGCTTTTGCGCTTGCAGGAGCGTTGGCGGTGGGGGGCGCCTTGTTCGTATCACGACGCATCGTTAGGCCCATTGAGACGATCCAGCGGTCAGCGATACGGATAGGAAAAGGAGATTTTGGTCAACGAGTTACCGTACATACGCATGATGAGGTTGAAGAGTTGGCACGAGGGTTTAACCAGATGGCAGAACGGCTGCAAGAGGGAAAGGAGCGAAATGAACAAATTTCCCGAATAAAGTCAGAATTTCTTTCCATTACCGCCCATCAGCTTCGCACCCCGCTATCTGCTTTAAAGTGGGCGTTGTACATGGTATTGGAGGGAGACACGGGCCCATTGAAAAAAGCGCAAAAGGAACTTTTGGAAAAGGGGTACAAGTCAAACGAGCGGATGATCGCTTTGGTAAATGATCTTTTGGACGTTGTACGCATAGAAGAGGGGCGTTTCGACTATAAGTTTGCAGAGGGTTCGATCGCGCCAATCATTGAAGATATCGTGCGAGAAATAAAAATTATTGCGGATCAAGGAGGGGTGCAGCTTTTGTTTCACAAGTCATCGCATAGGCTTCCCATGGTTGCGCTTGACGAGAGTAAATTTCGGCTGGCATTGTCGAACATCCTTATGAACGCGGTGCGATATACGAGCCCAAAGGGACGGGTAGATATCGAGCTTACTCTTCATGATCATGAAATTCTTGTATTGGTAAAAGATACGGGGATAGGGATACCAAGGGAGCAGTTAGGGCGTTTATTTACCAAATTTTTCCGTGCGGGGAACGCTATTCGCGTGCAGCCCGACGGAAGCGGCCTTGGGTTGTTTATCGCCAAAAACATTATTGAAAAACACGGCGGCAAAATTTGGATTGAATCTGAAGAAGGCAAAAGGACTACCGTATATTTCACAATTCCAACTTCTCGCAAGTAGAATGGAAACTATTTTGTCAAATTGAAAAGAGAATACCCTCTTTGAGTTGACAAAGGCTTTTGCTGTTCTGTATAATGAAATAACATATGAAGAAAGATTTATTGATCCCTGTCATGGTTATCATGGGGGTATTGGCAACTGCCTATATCGTTGTTTTTGATTGGGAGTATAATCTGCTGGAAGCAGAAATGGGTCTTATCGATCAGTTGCTCTTAAGTAGCGAGGAAAACCCGGCCGGATTAGTGCAACAGGGAAGCGTAACTGCTTATCTGGGGCAAATGATTTTTTGGACTTTCTCCCTGATTCTTCTTGGATTGGTGTGGGCTGGGTTTCTTTTCCCGAAAAGGCCTTTGGTTGAAAAGATCATTTTCTCCTTGCCGTTCGGCGTTCTTGTAATGCCCCTTATTTTTGTGATACCGGCCTGGATAATTTCTGCGGGAAAAATAGGGGGAGAGTTGTTTGGGACAGGTATGCCTCCATACTACGGACCTACGGTGGGGAAAATTGTTTATCTTATTTCGTCGAACCACGAACAGGGATATGAGATTGCCGCGGTCCTCGGCTTTCTTGTTGTTGGACTTTTGATTTTAGGAATAACAAAGTTGGTGCGAAAGGATGGAACAGTTTCTTAGCCTTTTCTTTTTTATTGACAAACTCCCCGCGTGGGTTTTGGCGGCAGGAATGAGATGGGGTATTGATATGGCGTGTTTGTGCGCCCTGCCGAATTTCTTTAACCTCATTTTGCACTTCATCATCGGTGGGATTATTGTTATAATGCTTATGCAATATGGGATAAGAAAAAACTTCTTTTTGCCGCTTTTGTTGCTGGGCATTATGTTTTCCGGAGTATCAAAGTTTATTGATTGGATTCAGAATATGCTTACGGCAACGGGGAATACGGTGTTTTTCAGCTATAACCTCGACCTCTTGGTTGAAGCTCTGCAATTTATTGGCATTGCCATCATCTTTTATTATATCTTTAGGAGTTTATTTGCGTCGAAACCTTCTTTGACTAAACCATCAAATCTATGATTCCCACCCCGGCACCAGCCCCGCTTCTCAACGTCATACTTCATGGAGCAGTATTTCTTTTCGTGTTGAGCACGTTTGTTATCGCGCTGATTGTTTGGATTCGGAGAAAGCGTGAGACGATGCCCGCAGAAGAATCGGAATCCTGGGAAATATTCGTGCTCGGCCTTTTCTTCTATATGGTTTCTGAATTTTCCGACCTTTTCACGCCAAGTCTGCGGGCAAGTTTGGGAATGCACAACTACTTTACCGAATTTGCGCTGCTCGTGGGCCTCGCATTCATCTTTATTGCTATGCGGCGCCGCCTGCTTATTGTCTCTGAGGCAGAACAAGGGGAGCAACCTTGACAAACGCCTCGTTATTTATATACACTACACATAGACCCTACCAGTAAAGTAGGGATTTTGTTACGTGGAGGTGCCGAAATGGCAGGATTTGCGGTAAAGTATAAGGCGGTGGATGGAGAATATTATGACAAGACGCATCTCCCCCTTGCCGGTGCCCAGATCGGCAAGTGGGTCAAAGCTCTACGCGTCATTCGCGGAAAGGGGGATTTTCAGCAAATTACTCTCGTGGACCTCAAGGATGGGGTGACTGCGTCGGAGGTTCTCGAATCGGCGGAAATGAAGGCCGTGACGGCCGACATGGCTAACTTCACGGACCCTCAAGCCGTAGAGGTCTTGCGGTTCGAGTAATCTTCAAAATTGCCCTGGCAGCACTAAGCTGTTGCCAGGGCACTGTTTTTTCAAAAAGAGAGCTATGCTACAATAAGACAAAGATTTCTTTATGCGGTTTTCTTTGCAGATATTTTTTTTCGGATTGCTCATATTCTTTATGCTGATGGGAACGATTTTTGTATTTGTGACAGTACAGGTATTTCAGCATAGTTTGTTAAGCATTGCTCCCGGAGAGTTGCCGCCAGAGGAAGTGAGAGAAGCGACCATATCCGTGGCAATCCAGCAAGGGTTTATTGTGCTCGCCATGCTTGCTCTCGTGGGAGGCATCTTCTTTTTCGCAATGCGTATCTTTGTTATCGTGCCCCTCCGGGAACTTCATTCTTCTATCCAGAGAGTGAGTGAACAAAATTTTCAGATTCGTTTGCCTAATGGGCCGGATAACGAAATTGGCGATTTATTCAAGGCATTCAACGAGATGGCAGAACGGCTGCAGGAGGGAAGAGAGCGCGATGAACAGGTTTCTCAAATGAAATCTGAATTTCTTTCCATTGCCGCCCATCAGCTTCGTACCCCTCTTTCCGCCTTAAAGTGGATGTTGTGTCTTGTGCTCGAGGGAGACATGGGAAAACTCAAAAAGAGCCAGGAAGAGCTGCTGCAAAAAGGGTATGATTCCAACGAGCGGATGATTAGTTTGGTGAATGATCTTCTCGACGTAGTGCGTATTGAAGAAGGGAGATTCGCCTATACGTTTACGCGAACTTCACTTGTGCAGTTGTTCGAAGAGACAACGCGCGGCGTGAAAATTCTTGCAGACCAGAAGGGGATCGCTTTGACCTTCCACACGACGCAACCGCCCGCGGCGATCCCTATGGTTGCTCTCGATAAGGAAAAGTTTCCATTGGCTTTCACGAACATTCTCGACAACGCGATTCAGTACACCCCTGCGAAGGGGAAAGTGGATGTGAATATTTCGTTTCAAAAAGAAATTTTGGTTACGGTGCGCGATACCGGTATCGGGATTCCGAAACGCCAACTTCCGCGCGTCTTTACAAAGTTTTTCCGCGGAGAAAATGCGGCTCGGATGCAAACCTCCGGGAGCGGTCTCGGGTTGTTTATCGCCAAAAACATTATTGAAAAACACGGCGGCAAAATTTGGATTGAATCGGAAGAAGGCAAAGGGACTACCGTATATTTCACTATTCCGGTGCCGAAATAAAAAAATATTGTGCGTGTTCCGCACAAAGTGGTGCCGCGGGAGAGAATCGAACTCTCATGAGGTTGCCCTCGCGGGATTTTGAGTCCCGTGCGTCTCCCTGTTCCGCCACCGCGGCATAGGATATAGTGTACTGAAAAAA
>Ga0209542_10000742_pt1 | contig 78729 bp, 86 predicted proteins | sample RifCSPhighO2_01_FD_184028 | JGI IMG/M metagenome (GOLD analysis project Ga0209542, IMG submission 184028) | Soil microbial communities from Rifle, Colorado - Rifle CSP2_plank highO2_0.1 (SPAdes) (version 2) | ecosystem: Environmental > Terrestrial > Deep subsurface > Rock core/Sediment ...
AAGCTTGCTTAAATAAAGATGATGCAAGGTCGAGAGAATTATTCTTAAAATCGGGACCGGGAAAGCGTTACCTAAATAATAGGTTGAAGCGCTTCCTATCTCTAACGGGATGAAAAAAGTTACTGACAGCGCTCCAAAACATCTGCGTTTTGCCGTTCTTGCAGCTGATGTGGCCTTGTTTACTGTATTTGAGAAGAATTTACTTGTCAGGCTTATAAAAGTAAAGCGCCCTCCCTATTTTCCAAATTCCAAAGGAATGCCGGGCGGATTAATACGGCCAAATGAAACTGCTGAAGGAGCTGCTCTTAGACTTATAGAAGAAAAAGGGGGTGTAGGAAGAAAAAAAATTTACATAGAGCAGTTCCATACTTTCAGCAAGGTAAAAAGAGATCCGCGAGGCAGAGTGGTAGCAGTTGCCTACTTTGCGCTTGTGCCATGGCAGAAACTTTCAGAAAAAGAAAGAGGAAATTCTGTAGAGTCTTGGTGGCATGCGGCTAATAGCAAAAGCAAACTCGCATATGACCATAATGAAATGCTTGAACTTGCCCTAAAAAGAGTGCAATCCAGAATAAAATACACTACAGCAATGAAGCATTTGATGCCGGAGGAATTCACTCTTACCGAGCTTGAAAAAATGTATGAGCTTATACTTGATAAGAAACTTGATAAGAGAAATTTCAGAAAAAAAATTCTGAGTTTAAAAATCCTCAAACCATTACCTGCAAAAAGAACCGGAAAATTCCGTCCGGCACAGCTCTATAAATTCAGATCAGCTAAAGTCGAGGAAATTCAAATCATTTAATATAGACACTCGGGGCAAGCCCCGAGGTAATTAATACCGAACTCATTCCATTCGCACTGAAGCGCGGCGAAGCCGCGCGGTATTAAACCTATATTATTTCATTACATGAACTGTACACTTTTCGCTCCGATGGTATCGGAGCTCAAAGTCTTGCGGAAGCTCCATGTATTCGCTTCCTCACCTCGGCTCGGAAGTAAAAAAATAATTTTTTTACTTCTCTATCAATAGTATTTTTCTACTGAAAAATCTTTCGATCCTGTCTCACACCGTCGTGCTCCGACCTTGCAAAAGCTCCATGTTTTCGCTTTTTCACTCTACGTCGTTAATAATCAATTAAAGAAATAAAAAGGCCCGCATAATGCGGACCTATTTCATTTTCAATCTCCAGAGAGCTCCGTCCTCAATATAGAGAACATGGTCGCCGGCATTGCCAAGAGACATTCCAGTAGAAATGTTCTTGTCATCAATGATGACTTTTTCCCCGGTAGAAGGAACATGTATTAAGAGTTTACCATCCTCAATAATGGAGGCGTTCACCCCTTTTGGAAGCATAGCCAGATTCAGTTCCGGCTGGTCCAAAGAGACAACTTCCAGATTGTATGAAGAGAAATCCTTTCTAAATGTAAAATCAAGTCTCTCATACTCGCCTGATTTGGTAACCCTTAGAAAGGATGTGAAGCGCCTTCCAGCCCTGCCGGCTAAAACCGATGAACCGTCAAGCTCTGGCACTCTGACATGGAAGAGTTCTTTGTTTTCCTGAGGAATAATTGCAAACATTGAACCCATTGAATCCTGAACGCAGACTCCTGAAAATAATTTGGTGGCGTTTGGAAGAGCGCTCCATGTCTCACCAGCAGAACAGATCACTTTTGATCCGAATGAATGGACTTTGATTTCAGTCAGTCCTTCACCCAGATAAAAGAGCCTGTCAGCAAATGAAAGAATTCCCCTCGCCTGCGCCTTAAACGGCAGAATTTCCTTCTGTCTGGAGCTCTCATCAACAAAAGAAACCTCTATCTGTCCCGAAGATTTTCTAAGAACAATGTAACCGGAATTATTCCTGATTATTTCAGCATCAGGGGAAATGCTACTGGCAACTTCTCTGCCTGTAAAAATATCAAGAAGAATCCCTGATGAAAGAAGCACTACCCCGCACTCATAGATTCTCACAGCGGGATCGTTTTCTCTTTCAATCATTTTTTCAAAAACAAGAGAGCCGGTTGCTAGAGAGAGCTTGACCCTCATCGTCATAGCCTGCTTTGGCACCGACACCCCCGTTTCAAACGGAAATGGCGGGGCAGTGCGCAATCCGCGTTCAAAGACTTCTCTGTACCAATTCAGCAATGAATTGGGAATAAGAGAAAAATTTCGCACTGCACGGTTCAGTCTGACATTCTTTGAGAAAACTGATGCATTATCCTTCATTCTTTTTTCAAGATCTGATCTGTCATAAGAGGGATGTGTGCCTTTATACGGATGTATTCCTGAAAACAGCTGGAATGTTACTACTGCCCATGAAAACCAGTCGCTATTTTCATCAAATGTTTTGGAATGCCAGTCGCGTATTGAAGGCATCACTGCAATAGCTCCCCATCGCCCTATTGCCCAAGAATCAACATCTACAATAAGTGGCGAAGGATTACTTCCTTTAAACTTCACAAGCCAGTTGAGCTCATTGGGATCAACGAGAATTGCCCCGTTATTATGCGCAAAGGCGACAGTCTCGCGCATCTTTTCTGCAAGCTCTTTTGCGTGAGAGGCGCTGAAGCCTTCTCTTTGCCAGAAGTCGTTGGTAAAAACACGTGAGAGCGGATGGGCATCAGCGTAGGGCATGATGTATCCGATCGGCTCTTTTTTTTCCGAATAAGCAAGATCCAGCGGAGCAACAACGTAGGGACAGTGGAGTTTAGAAAGAATTTTTATCTTATCCGGCAGAGCAAGCGAGCGAAACTGCTTCGGATCACTGTAGATTTTTACAACCAGATCAGTACTTAGTCTGTAAATAGAACCCTGACCGCCGGTTGCAATATGGTCTCTTGATTTAAGAGTCACGGTGCCACGGCTACTCAAGAGAACTTTTATTGCCGCATTGGCGTTACTCATTCTTCCTCCTTTTGGTCAGTAATTCTTATCACCGCGCCGGAAATATCATCGGATGGCTTAGACCCAGCTTTTTCAAAATCACGGATTGCCCTCATCATACGGCGCTTGAGAAATTCTCCTTCAAAATTTTTGAAGGAAAGAAATTCCCTTACCGCATCAGTCCACTTAACCCCCTCGATTTGGGCGACACCGTCGCTAAAGACTGAGAGAATTTCTATTTCATCCATCTCATCTTTTGGAAGAAACTCTGTGACACCAGATATTGCTTCACCGAGACTAAGTTCATGACTCTCTTCACTTTCACCGGCAGTATCAAGAACGTAAGTGCTTCTTCTGAAACGCAGCGAATTGAGATCGCCGCCATGAGCAGAAAGAAAACTTTCCAGATTTCCTGCGTATGCAGGATAAATAGGGATGTTATCAATCCATTCATAAAGATTGGCAACTATCCTTCCGTCTTTGTATTTTCTTGCAATAACTCCGTCTCCTTCTAAATGAAGAATCGCTCTGTCATTCTGAAGGTATGCATAAACTGCAGTTGAAAGAAGATCAGTCTGCGAAAGACCGAGTAATTCGCTTGAACTTTTCATAATTTCTGCTGATTTTTCAGAAATTATTTGGCCTGAATTTGCATCAACTAGAGGCGAATTTATTCTGCCCTTCATTGCCCGCAAGAGTGAGAGTGCCTGAAGGCGGGCGCCAATATCTGTGTGCCTGCCGGAAGAGCAGCCGTCTGAGATGATTGCGCATGCTCTCACTGCATTTGCACCTGAAAGAGCAAAGTCCTGACATGGCAAACCTTTTTGGTAATGCAGACTTCCGATCTGGAAGTAATGGTCAGCATGAAGTATTTTCATTTTTTTCTCCTTTTTTTCTCCAAGGAAAAGGGGAACGGCAGTGCCGTTCCCCGAGTGGTTGTTTTATATGGTAGCCGCGATGTTCTGGCTCGGACCACCAGTGCCCAGAGACTGCGACTGACTGGAAACTGACTGGGAGATGAAGTTAGCAAGCTTTGCAAGCTTGGATGCAGTTGCGTCCCCCGCATCAATGTATTGCATTCCCGCCTCGCTCTCCAAGAGTTCAAGACGCGGGCGGAAATTTTGAGCATTGATGCCAACAGCAATACCGATAAGAGACTCAATCTCTTCACCCTGCCGCCCGCGATCCATTTCTTTGCGGAGCATCTTCGTTGTTGCAGAAGAGGCATTGTCATCTCCATCGGTAACAACAACTACAATGCCGTTAACCAGAAAGTCCTGATCCATGAGCTGTTTGGCATAGGTGTTTGTGGCACCCAATGCCGAAAAGCAAGCGTCATAGAGAGGAGTGCCGCCACCGGGATAGAGATCAGGATAAGAATCCGGATCAATCTCGGTTAGAGGCTTAAAACCGTGGATCTCTTCAATCCCGCCAGCAAAGGCAGTTGAGAAAAGAATCACACGCACAAGCATGTTATCCGAACGGGGCGATTTCTTCAGTGAAGCAATAGCTGTCTTGAGGCACTTTTTCAACTCTGCCTCAAAACCTGAAACCGAACCAGTGACATCAACTGCCACTGTTGCCAAAGTGTACTCGGTTGCACCGAGTTTCTCCACTTTGGTAGCGGAGAACTTGAAAGCCTGCATACCTCTTATGGAGGCGACCTGCATGCTTTTATCAGTAAGGCGCGGCATATGATTCTCCCTTTCTTCCGGCCTTAGGCCAGAAAATCTTTTGAGGTGGTGAGGGTCATGCCGAGCCTCTGCATATCCTTGAGCCAGTCTGCCGCGATTGCCGGAAAATCCGGACCGCCAGGCACTGCTCCCACAGGACTCATGCAATCGGTAATGAGCTCAAACTTCTTGATGTGCTCGGTGCCGATATTCTCTGCAATCTGATTGACAGTTGTCAAAACGCAGTGGCTTGAAGCTTCTCCCGCAATACCGATTTTGTCGGCAGTGGAGAGCATGTCAAGAACTGCTGTATTGAGAGCCGTTCCCGGATCTTCAGCGTCGGGAACTTCAGCCATCAATGCACCATAGTGTTCAGTAAAGGGATTAGAGCCCTTGGTGACATAGTCCACAAGCGCAAACTGATTCTCCGACCAGCGCTGAAGTGAGGCATTGAGATCAGAGTGAACATTGTGACCCCAAGTGCCAATCAGACAATGCTCCGGCCAAACCATCAGAAGATACTTGCCGCCGGCTTCCAGACTTCTTGCATACTGCAGAGCCCTTGTGCGAAGCGATGGGTTTCTTGGTGTCCAGAGCCCGGTCTCAATATCGCCTGCGCGAATGATTGTAAAAGGCGATGGCCTCTTACCGCTTGCATCAGACCAGAAACCCGGGTGAGCGATGTCAATCTTGCGATGACTGTCCAGCGTGACATGGATGTCATCGAGCTTGTGCCCGACCCGGTCAATCAATTTGGCAAGCCGCTTCATATCAGCGTCTGCGCCTTTGACCGGCAGAGCAGCCCCTGCGATGTCGCAGAAGTCATTCTGCGGATCAATGGCCATTAGGTGAACTTTGTAACTGCGTGACATAATTTTTTTCTCCTTTTTGTGGGTTAGTTTTTTGTTACTGTAGCCTGCGAAATTTTACTTCTTTTCCTCCTTTCTTTATTTTGATTTCAATGTACTAAGTGTTCTAAGTACACTATATTCTTATGTTATTTATTGTCAAGCATACACTAACTAAAATGTGGATAAAATAAAAAAACCCTCGATCGTTTCCAATCGAGGGCTCTATACCTTTATACTTTGACGACTTGACTAATTCGGCCTCTGTTGCCGAATATCCAGATATACCTTTCTATCTCCTCTTTCGGGCCGGTGGCTTTGCCAATATTGTCAGAAAGTTTAACGCAAGGTCTGCCATTTGCACTTACTACTTTGCAAACCATCGAGAAGGGACGAAGAAGCGGATACTTGGGGTGACAGCCTCTAAAATCATTTCCAAAGAGTGTCCCCCACCCGAATGATAGGTTGATCTTATCTCCGAGCTCTTTTTGAATTTCAATCATTGAACCAACATCAAGGCCATCTGATGGAATCATTAGCTTGGACTTAGGATCAACACCGTGGCGCTTGAGCCAGTTAATATAGCGATACCCTGACTGCACTGGATCTCCTGAATCCTGACGGAAGCCCTTCCAGTCAAGGAGAAACTTCGGAGCATTCTCAAAAAACTGCGCTGTCCCATATGTATCGGGTAAGAAAATTCTCAGCCCCGGACCATATACCTCTTGCCAAAGAAGAGGCACTCTGTACTGCTGCCGAAGCATTTCCTGCTCTGAATCCTCTAGAGCAGTAAGGACCATGGGAAGTTCATGGGCATTAGTGCCGATGGGAATCAAATCATAGTGAAATGCCATCCATGTATTTGATGTTCCCACAAGCAACTCTGGAAAATTTCTCGCCGTAAAACCAACAGCATGCTTCTGCCAGAGAAAACTATGCCGCCTTCTCTGACAGAAATCTGAAAAGCGAATATTGTTATCTGAAAGCAGTTCAAGCTTTCGGATAAGTTTGCCCTCTGCATTTTCATAAATCTCAATCAGATCCTGATCCGGAATACTTCTCATCACAGCGCGGTTATAGAGCTCATTGACAATTGCTACAGCAATAGTCTCCCACATGGTTGCCGTCTCCCACGGCCCACTGAATTCGAGCTCAATACTCTCGCCTTTCATTTCAAGCTTGTAGGGAGAGAGCCGAAAGTTTTCGAGAAACTCAAGGTAGCTTTCATTGAACATATTTGCCTGATAGAGATTGATCCCCCGCAGGTAATATAAGTCAGTGCGCCTGAATGCAACTCCCATCATGTAATCAAGACTTTGACGTAAGTCATCTTCCCTGATCAGGGCTCCAACTAGCACATCAGGATCGCGGATGATGAGTTTAAATGTAACCTCTGTACCGCGAAACTTGATAAATATAAACTGTCCCATGGTGAACTTATAGAAGTCCACATAAATGAGAGAGCGTACCGGAGGGTGAAAACTCGTCTGCGTCTCGCGCACCATGTCTACAAAATCTCTGGCTTTTAATCCCTTCTCAAACTCGGCGGTCTGCATATCTCCCTCCCTTTTTGTAGTCGTTAATGTAATTGTGAAAGAACACTTGCCTCATATGAGGCAGAAAACTGGAATGAATTTGATTGCAGTTTTCTGCCACCTATTGCTTTACAAGCTATAACATTCTTGATAGTCTTGTCAACATTGATTATGTGTTGTCTTCAATTAAAAATAGTGTATTATTAACACTATATACATGAGAAATAAAAAGTCAAATGCAAATGAATACGGCTTCCTACGCGTTGCCTCAGTAGTACCCGCTCTTAAGCTTGGCAATATTTCATATAATGAAATTGAGATTGAAAAAAGTACCAGAAGTGCCGAGTCGAAGGGCGCAAGACTTGTGGTTTTTCCCGAGCTTTCAGTAACCGGATATTCTATCGGCGATCTCTTGCATCAGGAAATTATTCTTAAAGAAACCAAAAAGGCGCTATTATCACTGGCACTGAAATTAAAAAAACTTAATTGTGTTGTGGTGATCGGAGCTCCCCTAGTTATCACCGATAAGCTATTTAATACTGCTGTTGCAATTTCTAAAGGAAAAATAATTGCAATCGTGCCAAAAACCTATCTTCCAAGTTATAAGGAATTCTATGAGAAAAGATGGTTTTCTTCAGGGAGAGATTGTTCTGTAACAGAGACAATGATAGGTAACCAGAGGGTCTCCGTCGGTACAGATATTCTCCTTAAGATAGATGGCACTCTTGTGGCAATTGAAATATGTGAAGATCTCTGGAGTGCGCTGCCACCGAGTTCATATCATGCCCTCTCGGGTGCGGGCGTTATTGCCAACCTTTCATCATCAAATGAACTTGTCGGAAAAGCGCAATACAGGAAGGATTTGATAAAGAATCAATCAGCTAGATGCATTGCTGGATATGTTTACAGCGCATCCGGAGTAAATGAATCCACGATGGATATTGTTTTTTCCGGTCATGCAATAATTGCCGAGAACGGGACAATACTTAATGAAGCGGAAACCTTCAGGGGCGATACCCAGATGATTATTTCTGACATTGATATTGAACACATACTTGCTGACAGAGAAAGAATTACAAGTTTTGCCGATACGGCATCAGCTAATTTCAGAACTTACAGAACCTTTGAAATCAAACTAAGCCCAAAAGCAAAAACAGATCTGCTAAGAAGTGTGCCACAAAGACCTTTCATACCTGAAACGAAAGAAGAGTTATATGAAGTAGCCCAAGAGGTATTTAATATTCAGGTTGCGGGACTCTCAACAAGGCTCAATCATGCAAAAATAAAAAACGCAGTAATCGGACTCTCCGGAGGGCTTGATTCCACTCTTGCCCTCCTTGTTGCAATTGAGGCTTTCAAAAAAATTTCCTTGCCTTTAAAAAACATCCACGCATTTACAATGCCGGGATTTGGGACAACCAAAACTACAAAATCAAGCGCTCACCTGCTCTCAAAGTCAGTGGGAATTAATATAGAGGAGATTGATATTACAGATGGAGTAAGATCGCATTTCAGAGATATAAAGCACAATGAAAGAGTCGAGGATCAGACATTTGAAAACGTGCAGGCAAGATACAGAACAATGCTTCTTCTAAATAAAGCAAACCAGCTTAGAGCCATTATGATCGGCACTGGAGATCTTTCAGAAATCGCTCTTGGCTGGACTACATTTGGCGGCGATCATATGTCCCATTACAATGTGAACTGCGGAGTTCCAAAAACTTTGGTCAAGCACCTAATCCAATGGTTTGCCGTAGAATCACAAGATAAAAAATTAAAAACAATACTAAATAAAATTCTTGAAACACCGATTTCTCCGGAACTTAAAAGGCATAGCAAGGGTAAGATCATTCATAAAACAGAAGATATAATAGGGCCATACGAATTACATGATTTTTTCCTTTACCACTTTATCCGCTGGGGATCAAAGCCTAAGAAAATATTATTTCTTGCAAAATACGCCTTTTTGAAAAAATACTCTGAACAAAAAATTAAGAATACTCTCAAAATTTTCATAGAAAGATTTTTCAACAACCAATGGAAGCGCTCCGTCATGCCAGACGGGCCAAAGGTCGGATCAGTTTCACTTTCACCCCGAGGCGACTGGAGAATGCCATCTGATGCGGATGCAAAACTCTGGATCAGAGATACTGACACGGCTTGACATTATCAAATAATTAAGATAAAATGCAGGAAGATTTGAATTCCCTAAACGAGGAGGAAATAATGGAGACTATCCTTAAACGAGAAATCCTAGTTTCTCTTGTTGCTAGTCAGGCACATGAAGACTGGCGCAGAGAATGGAAAAGCCAAAATGGTGAAACTGCGAGAGTGAAAAAGACTACAGATACAGCGTGGGCTGCTGCGCATAATGGTAAAGACCATTTGGATATTGCGGCAACCGCCTACGAAGATCTGCCATCTGATTGGCAAAGGGAAAATAGGTTGGCTGCAGAAGTTGCGGTTGATGCAGTCATCGCCGCTCTCGAACAAGGAAGAGTAATGGATAGTTTATTTATTGAGGAAGTTTCCGCTATCTGCCATGAAAAATGGATTGAGCGGAATGCTCTTTGGGCCAGCGCTGAACAAAAACGATCGTATTTTGAACTTCCAGAATCAGAGAAGGAAAAGGATCGCCTTTTTGTTCGACGAGCGATGGTGGCAGTTGCGTAGTGTTTTGCTCCCGACGAAGGAGACTTCGTCGGGATTTTTTTATGGCTTCTCGGCAATTAAAACTACATTGGTCGGAGGATAACCAATCTCAACAAGTTTGCCGTCTGTTTTTTCAAATATTTTCACTTTATCTTTATAGCGATTATCAACAATCCATTGATTTGTATATACTCGGGATGAATGAGATGGCTGATTCGGGTTTTCTATAATCCTGAAGCCAAGGTTTTTTAAAAATCCTTTCCATTCCTTAAAATCAAAAAAAGTAAATTCTTCATTCATCTCGCTTTGCCAGTTATCGGCATAATCTTTCTTGCTTAAGAACTCGGCACTATTCCTCAATGTGGTTACAAAAAAGTTCTTTTCATCTGCTTTTTCCTCTCTAAAGCGGACTTGAGTATCCTTGCTTCTCTTGCCTTGTATCCTCATGTCATTTAGATAATCATTCGCAAATCTTTTGAATCTAGCCTCTGTTGAAAGTTTTTTAATGTGTGTCTCTAGCTCATTTGCACTTCCAAAATTCTCAAAAATATCTTCATTTTCTCCGTCCTCGTTGTTAAGCCACAGATACACTTCCTTATCTTTATTTTCTGGACCGACAACATCGCGAATTATGAGTCTCCCGCCCGAGCGCATTTGCCTAAATTTCTTTTCAAAATATTTATATAAGCTTTCTTTTTGGCTGCCATATGACCAGATTTCATGTGTCGTTGAATTGCAGATTGTCGTATCAATGGAATTATCCTCAAAAATTGAATCAAGTAAATTTTTTTGATGAAAATGAACAAAGGTTCCTCCAAACTCCCCTGCTCTTTGCCTCTCAATACAGCGAGCCATGAATTCAGAAGTAATTTCAATGCCAATAATATCTGAATCGGGAAAATCTCTTGCTAAAAGAACAATCAGAGACCCGTCAGCACATCCTTCATCAACAATTTTGCCCGGAACTAGAGCTTCTTTTATATCCTGATATTTAAGGTTAATAAGTTCGGTATGCCCCATGCCTTGGGCATATGTCGAGTAATTCCTTTCTTCTGTTAATGAACCAGACTCATTTAAAAGCGGGTCTCGCCATATGCGCCTTATAGTCTCTGGAATTTCAGGAAAATCCCTCCACATAGAAAGGGTTTCCTCGGAAATCATTTCTTCAATTTCCCCAAAACCCTCATCAGATTCAGCAAATATTTTTATTATTTCAACAGGAGTGTTTTGTTTTCTTTCTTTTGCATAATAGTCATATTCAGCGGTTAAAACTCCAAATCCTTTTTTAACATAATCATCAACAAGTTTAGGTGTTGAACATAAAACTAATGTATTTTGAGGATTTAGAGTCAGATGGTCATATGTATTTTCATGAATTTCTTTAAGAATAAAATCAATATATCGTTCACTGGGAGGATAGTGCGGAATGGCAATAATTCTGTAAGGAGTTGCTGTTTTTTCCTTAACTTTGCTGGCAAATCTGTCTATCGCAACTGCTCTTACCCAAAAGGGAACGGGATTATATCTGGAGTTAGATTGATTTGCAGAGGTCACTGCAAAAATTATTTCAGTTATTTTTTCATTATCCACCATCTCATGCTTCCCAACTAAATCCATCTGACCAGTAGGAATATTAATTAATTTCTCAATATAATCCTTCTGAAACTTTGTGTTAATAAGATGTCTGCCTGGAAATAAGAGATATGCCATAAAATTTATGATTGAAAGCCATTATTTATACAAATAATTCTCATTCATTTTAATATATTTTAAATACTTTTAGTTGCTGGTGTAAGATTAGACTCAATTTCTTTCTTTTTGCTGGAGTAATATTGCTTATGAAATAAAATCGCAATATCTTCCATTATCACTTTATTCTCCATTCTATTAATGGCTTCCTCACATTCATTGAAGGTTTGTGGTATATCTTTCTCGCCAAGAAGTGATAGCGCAACTTGAGTATTGGTTAATATATTTGACCGGTAACTTTCCTCACTCCTCTGTCTTTTATAATTTTCCAAAACTTTTATATAGTCATGAGGATTTAAAGTAAGTCTTTTTTTAAAATATGGGTTACTAACCTGCGGCATCTTGCTATACCAAAGATCGCACCAGACAATATTGTTTTGCTTGAATTTCCTCATATAATCAAAAACTTTTTGCGAATCAGGGTGGTCTCCAAGTCCGCAATCATCGTTATTTAGAATTATTGATTTTCTTAATTCAAGAAGAAATTCAATAGAGGGAGTCTCTGGATATTTTTTAATCAAAAGGTCGTAAAGGATAGTGTAGGAAAGGCTTTTTTCGCGAAGTGAAGGTATCCTATAGTAGGTGTACATCTCAGTATCGTTTGATGCCACGTATTCGTTGTGGTTTGCAATTTCACAGAAATATTCATAATTTAATCTTCGCGGATTAAGAGGGTTGTCAAAAACCATATGCACAAGATCATGAGTAAAAAACATATCGCTCACATAATCACTCTCATAGCCACGCATTAAAACAAAATTAAAATATTGAGTGAAATGGGCATATTCATAATCTTTTGTGCTCTTGAAAAATATGGGGCTTCGATGATCAATAATAAAATCGAGGAGTCCTCTATAGAAAGGGTGTGTTTTAAACTCATTGGTTTTAATCACCTGTGTATTTAAAAAATACTCGTACTCTTCCAATGTTGGAAAAAAAGTTAAATCTCTCATAATTCAATTCAATCACTTAAGAGATTTTAGTCAATAAAAAAATCCGGAGGCTTATGCCTCCGGTCCGGAGTTTACAACTTCCGGTATCAAACCCAAACTATGCTCAAAAGCATCCTGATTGAAGTTGTATCCTTCACCAAGAAATTCAACCACCTTCAAAGCATCACGTCTGGCATTGTAAAGACAAACGGAGGCTCCGGGAGAAGGTGTTGTATTGAAAATGCAACTATCTCCAATAATTGTCTTGTCTCCCATTTCTAGCTTCCAAGTCTTCAGATTCACAATTTGAGGCCTGATCCCACCAGCACCTTCCCTACGCTTGATATCACGATATCTGATACCCGGAACAATTTTGCGAGCCTCCTTAAGAAGTAGGAACTTGCCAACAATCGGAAATCTATAAATCAGATTTCTTGACACATATCCGAAGAGTCTATTGGCAAAGAGAATATAAAACATTACCGCAATTCCTCTTAAAGAAGCGGTTGGAAGCTTCATATAGTCAAAGAAGCTTCTGTAATTATATCGTTCCATAAGTGGCTGAGGTACAGTAGTCGGGCCAAAATGATTCTCTTGCATCTTAAGTACGTCAGGATCCATATGAAGTTCAGCGAAAGGTCTTCCTTCAACCTGAGGCCGATAAACCTTATTGTAAACCTGCAAGCCAACTGAGTAAAAATCACCGGCTACTGAGAGAATTCCGTACTCATACCCGTAACCAAGCTTCTGAGCAAAAAGTAAGCTGTAAGCTCCGGCAGCAAAAACTACAACGCGAGCATGAAATTCTCCACGATTTGTTTCAATAACATATCCATCTTCTGCTTTTCTTACGTCAATAACTGCAGTTGCGAGAAATAAATCCCCCTTTAAACTAGGTAATCCATCAGCAACAAAACATTCTGCCAAAATCTGGTAATTTACCGCAAAACCCTCTGAACTGACTAATGCGCAAATTTTTTCCTCAGGGTTTCGCCCTTCCATGACTTTCGGCTCAATCACAGAGAGCTCATCTTCATAAGCAATACGTAAATCAGGATAATAGTCTCTGAATTGTGTATAGCGATCCTCAAGAGCTTTTACCTGATCAGTCCCAACTGCAAGCACCATGCGCAAAGTTTTCTTGAATAACCCGTCTGTTTTGCGCCTTGTTATATAACCGCGCAAAAGCTTGGCCGCCTCCTGAACCTGAAGTGCGTGTTCAAGATCGTAGTTGGTTTCTGTTCCGCCATCATGTGATGTTTGGGCATTATTGAGCGGATGAGAATTTACGAGCGCAACTCCGTTGTTTTTTTCCAGAAGCGCGATACTTCTTATGTTGCTGAATCTGGAAAGAGCATAAAACAGAGATGTGCCGGTTACCCCAGCACCCACAATTGCAAGATCGTAGTGTCTTTTCATTTTCATTCATCATCCTAGAAAGTGTGAATGGAAAAGAACTCTAATAAAATAATATCACTAATTTGATAATGAGTCAATAATTAGTTAAAGCCGTAAAGTTTTTTGAGTTTTATATATTCCGTTGCCTCTTTTGCCATAAATTTCTCAAATGGTTCTCCATTTGCAATCCTGTTTCTTACTTCAGAACTTGAGGCACCCTTCAACTTTACTTGAGCTATTTCGAAATTCTCTGGCAGCATTAATTCACTTGGGTCTTTATATCCCTCTCGTGGAAAAATTAAAAATTTCCATTTTTTAAAAAGCTCTTCTCCCCTTACCCAACGTGCTTGAATTTCATTCAATCCGCTGAATTCTTCTCTTTTTACTATTGAATCAGCACCTGTAAACCAGATAACTTCATTATCAGGATAGATTCCTTTATATCTTTCAAGCCATTCAATAGTAGGTGTATTTTGCTTATACAAATCTTCAAATGAAATTGTAAAATCCACATCTTTTTTTAAAAACCATTCTGTTGGAATGGTCAATAAGGTAATTATAAGCCTATGTTCTGGATCAATTAAGTTTTTTTTATCATTCCTTTGGCCAGATATTATCCAAATAACTTTGCTGAATTTTCCACTGTTCAATAGCCAACCAATAAGTTCCCTATGCGCAAGTATCGCTGGATTTGCAGCTGAACCACCTATTGCAATTGGAAGCATTTATAAAAATTAAATTAATTTACCTAAATAAAATACCACATCAGACTGATGTGGTAGAGTGTTTAGCAAGGATTTCTCTGATTTTTGGATGGTGTATAACGCTAAAAATTTTCATATCAACCATTACTCCTGCCGGAGGATTGCTTAAAAAATCATGAGCCTCAATGAGAGGAACAGTTACAACTTCAATATCTTCTCCCGTCTCAAGTTCTGGCTCTGTCACTTTCACGGCATTTAATCCGAGATAAATCACCATATTGTCTTCAACCAAACCTGAATTTATCGGCCCTGAAAAAAGCCGGATGACTGAAGAAACTTTATAACCAGTTTCCTCAGTGAGTTCTCTCATCGCTAAAGATTCTTCCTCCTCGCCCTGCTTATCCATAATACCAGCACAAAGCTCAATAACCCACGATCTAAGAGGAATACGGTAATTTTTTGTAAGAATTAATCTGTCATCCGCTGTGATTGCAGCAATGCCGACAATTCTTCCGAAAGTTTTGCGCTTTACACACTCCCAAATTCCCTCTCCGCCTGTTGCATTGTTGCGGAAATGGCGATTGGTAACTGTAATAAACTTGCCGTCATAGACAAGTTCCTCCTCAAGAATCTCTAAGTTTGTATTTCTCATTATCCTCCAAAATATTTTTCTACTCTTAATGGATACTACATTAGGCAAATAATAAATCAAATAGTTTTTATCTCCTTGCAAACTAAAAACCGAGTTATTTCTATAACTCGGGCTTGTTTAGACACTATTTTTCCATTTCTGCTTCCGCGCGCCTTTGGGCAGCCAACCTTGCCAAAATCCGATTATTCTCATTATTCTGGGGAGAAAGTAAATAATCGGGAGCGGTGTATCTGCCACTTGGGCGGTCTTCGGGAGAGATTTTCATACTTTTTCTTTTGCCTGAATTACGATCTCGGCGCGGTCCTCTCATGATATACTCCGAATTTGGATCTGGGTTTAATTATAATCAGAAATATTTTTTTGAAAAGTGGAAATAAAAAAATTGTTTATTATTCGTTATAAGCCCTTTTTAATCCTTCAATATCAATCTTTTTCATTTGAAGCATTGCTTTCATCACCCTTTCAGACTTTACAGGATCCGGGTCGCTCAAGTACTCTCCTAGAATTTTAGGAATGATCTGCCATGAAAAATCAAATTTATCGGCAAGCCATCCGCACTGTTGCGCCTTTGAATCGGCTTCTTCTGTCAACTTATTCCAGTAATAATCAACCTCATTTTGATCTTCACACTCAACATGAAAGGATATTGCCCCACTTACTTCGAACTTATGTGGAAAACTGTTCTCCATTGCCCGAAAAGGCTGCCCCTCCAGAAGAAAATGTGAATATTTTATCTTTCCCTCAACGTCCCCTTCGTCCTTCTCGTATCTTGCAATAGTTTCAATTGAAGAATTTTTAAATATTCCCATATAAAAATTTATCGCCTCATCGCATTTGCCGAAGTGTTTGCCAATAAACATCAGTGACGGAATTATTTTCCCACCATTCTTTTCTGTGTTTATCTGCCAAGATACTCCGAATCTGTCCTGGAGCCAGCCATATTTTTCCGCCCACGGATATTGCTGAAATGGCATCAGTATTTCCCCATCAGCAGAAAGTTTATCGTAAAAATTTTGAGCCACGTCTGCATTTGCGCAGGTTATTGTAAAAGAGACTGATGGATTGAATTTGAAATGCGGGCCGCCGTCGAGGGCCATAAAGCGTTGTCCCATAAGCTCAAAGACAGCTGTTATAATTTTTCCTTGGAATCCTTCCCACGCCGGGTGAAGCGCTTTTTCAGGATAGCGTTTGATGCTTACAATTCTTGAATTATCAAAAATTGAAATATAAAAATTCATCGCTTCCTGGCAATTCTTGTCAAACCATAAAAACGGAGTGATTTTTTGAATCATAGTTATTTGGTTTTATTAACAGTTTAAAAAAACTACAGATTAAAGTCTTTTGCGTTTTGCTGAAAGCCTCGCGTGTTTTATCGCCAGGCGTTTTTTTGTTTTCCTGGAACGAGAGGTTTTATTTTTTGTATTTACACTAAGTCTTTTTGCCATGGTTCAATATTACTCACCATGGCCCTGAATTAAATTAATTGAAGGGCCATAAGTTGTAACTATACCCCGTGAGATACAGATAATATACTAAGTATTGTAACATGGGAATCATTATCTCATGGGGTATACACTAATTAACTGACAGCGCGAACAAATTATTCTAATTTTTAATAATCAGCGGATACCAGTGTCACATGAAAGGGTAATATTTTGCGTGGGACCAGAAATTTCAAAACTTTCCTCCTTGCATAAAGGATAAGGATTGCCGCTTCGCGGTATAAACTTATATGCTCCATAAGAGAGATAAAAAGTGACTTTCCCCTTCCCATCGGTTGGCCTGCTCGTAACTAAGTTTGCATCACTGTAAACATCAACTGATGTCAGATAAGGTTTTGGAGCACAATTTGGATCTGGAGGAATTCTTTCCACCGGACAAGTCGGCCCAAGCAGAACCTCTACATAGACAACCGTACTCTTGGCGGGGGTGGCCGGGCATGCCTTAAACTGGCAAGTTGGCGGGGTCCGACTGACATATGAACCATCTGGACAGAGTTTCACATCGGCCGTACAGAAAATTTGCTCCGACCCATCTGGCAGTGTTGAAGGCGTTGATGTCGGAGTAATTGAGGTAGATGTACTAGACATTTTTTCCCCCGGTAAAATACTTCCGATCGGTAAATTATCTTTTTGCCAAAAAAGTACAACCAGAACAGCGGCTGCCACAATAACTCCAATTAATATTCCGTTTTTTGAATTCATATTTGATATCAAAAATTGCCTGCCCGCTCAAATCCTGCTTACGGGATTTGAACGGGAAAATTGAATTTTTAGTATATCAGACGACAAAATGATTATTTAATGAACTTATTTGCCGAGGAATACTAAAACTAAAACAATAAACACAATTACGATTCCGGCAAAAAATCCTAAAGTTTTTAAAAAATAGTTTACCGCTTCCTGCTTAAGCCCGTCCATATATAACTTGAATGGCTCAAAAACAAAAAGATACCCCATTAAGGCCGCCGACAACACAAAAAGACCAATCATAACCATTGGCATGAAAATTGTTCTCTCCAACGATGTAATGGAAGTTGTCGTCTGCATAACAAAGACAATAATCACGATGTATATTGCAGCCGCTATTGCATTAACTATTGGGTTCTTGTTCATGAGCACATTGTATCATTTTGTAAAATAACCGCCCAAATGGCGGTTATTTTTCTTAACTTCTCTCCTTCATGATTTCAATGAGAAATTCCGCCTTCTTGCCTTCGGATTTGAGAAGTGTAGGTAGTGTAAGATCACTTCTCAAACTTTGCATATCTTCATCAAAATCCGGATCCTCAAAACTACATTGAGCAAACCCAGCAAAGTGTAGAGATTCAACCTTATCACCAAGAGTAAATTCAATAATAGCTACCATAGCATGCTTGGCATAATATGGTGATCGTTTGTTTACTACTCCAAAAAAATGATCACAAACCCTATCTCTAATTGTTTGGTGATCTGTGCCTAAAGTGAGAAATGGTTGAACAATTTTACTCACTCCCTCTCTTTCAGGAACGCAACCTTTTGGCAACATTCCTAACACAAAAGATAAATATCTTTCAACAAGTTCTGATGTTATGCCGGGGAATCTACCTTCAAGAAATGTTAAGAGTTCCTCAACTTCTTTTCCCTGTCGTGCAGTAATATCAATTATATCCTCGGGAGTAATCTCTGGAAATTCATGAACATTCGACCAAGTAAGTAATGCCCCCAGTCGCCGATTGCTCATTTATACTCCTCCTCTTTGAAGTCAGGTTTTGATTACAATTCTATTGACACCCTACACTTTTTTAAATTACGGTCAATTTAAGTATATCTATACTTTTTATTCATTGTTATTTATTCATTGTTCCCTGCTATATTTTCTCGTAAAATACGGCTTTCCCTTTTATTCCAACTTGTCTTATCCTCCCCTCACTCTCCAACATTGAAAGATATCTTGTGGCGGTAGCATCAGAGACATGCAAAAGCTTCTCTACTTCATCGTTCGTGATCCTTGTTCGCTTCGCAAATAATTCCATAATTTTTTCAATTTTTTTTCTCTTCCTTGCCCGAATTACATTTCCGGCTTTAGTAAGAAGTTCGCGAACTGGATTTCGAGTAAACGGCTCAATTGGTGGGAATTGAGCCGTTTGATTTAAAACCGGAGGTGTTTCCTTGGGTAGCGGAGAGGACAGAAGTAAATCCTCAGATTTTTCTTCAGTATTTTCAGGGGCTGTAGTTTCTGCAGGTGCTGTCGCATCACCCCCTGAAACCACTTCCGTGGTTTCAGGGGGTATGTTTTCATTTATCGCATCAACCGGCACATCAACTGTTTCAGAACTTGCTTGTGGTGAGTTAATCGAATCCACCTGCGGTAAGCTTGTCGAATCCACCTGTGGTGAGCTAGTCGAATCCACTTGCGTCTCCGCAGGCACTTCAGGAATCACAGTAATAGGATTTTGATCAGAATTTTGATTTTCTGGTTCATTAGTCATGTTGAAATTATATCAATTCTCTCAATAAGGGATTTAAATATTTTGGCAATTGTCGCGATAAGATATGTATTCTATGCGTAACCAGCTTATTTGAACACCGTGATTGGTACAAGTTACTGCATACGCCCTATCACGATGTATACTTTCAAAGTCATGCCAACTTGTACGAAGATTCAAAGCAAATATAACTATAATCAACGAAATAATTATCCCTAACAAATATAGATATTTCTTCATATTAAAAATTTATTTGTTAATCCAGCACCCGATAAACACTAACATCCCCATCTTTTACCATTAAAATAATATAGTAAATTTATTATAAACAAACTATATGCTAATTTGCGCCTGCCCCGTAATGAACGTAGTTCTACTATTGGGGTAAATAAGCATATAGTTTGACTTAGGGTTTATAGTTATAAAAATTAAATAAAAAACCCGTATTAACGGGCTCTCTTTTGGAGAATTCTTTCTCGCGCTTCTGATGTTGCATTCAATCCTTTTTGCCGGATTTCTTCAGGGCTATCATAGGCATTCACCACAACAAATGCAACCGCTAATCGCTCCCTCTGACGTCTGATTTGAAAATAGCGGATTGCTCTGTATGAACTTTTTATCTGAACAAAGATCTTACCAACATCCGTATGTGCAATAGCGTCAATTCCCCTATAATCCTCTTCTCTACTTGCTCTTTCAATTCTGTAAAGCCATTCCGGCAAAGGTACACCTTGTGAAAAAGCAGAGAAGAATTTGTTTTCATTAATTCTCCCCCTCTCTTGGCCGATTTTCCCAATCAAGCTTCTTACTCTAGACACTACCCCTCCTTTTTAGATATCTTAAACTAATTTAAAACAATCCCCCAATTTTGTCAAAAAATTTTTTAGAATTTTGATTCTCTTATTCGTCTAGCAAGATCAAATTATATCAGTCCACAAATCTATTCTCTTATTCTCGAGAATAAGAGAATAGATTTGGCAAAGATTATCAGCGGAGTTGGCTGCCCAGATCAATTGAAGGTTTCTTGGGTTCAATAAGCACCCAGCCGTCTCCCTCATTATTGCGGAAGCCGAGTGTAAGGACTTCAGAAGCAAAAGGTCCAATTTGTTTTGGCGAAAAATTTATTACGCAACACACTAAAGAATTCAATAATTCTTCTTTAGTATGCGCTCCGACAGCTTGAACACTGGATTGTTTCGTCCCTACTTCAGTTCCAAAGTCAATTTTTAATTTATATGCCGGTTTTTTCGCTTCAGGAAAATCCGAAACCTCAACCACTTTCCCCACCCGAATATCAACTTTCTCAAAATCTTCGAATGTAATCATAAATTTAGTATAGCAAAACTGCCTCGTCTTAACTTAAGACTTTTAATATAGACCCTCGGGGCAAGCCCCGAGGTAATTAATACCGAGCTCATTCCATTCGCACTGAAGCGCGGCGAAGCCGCGCGGTATTAAACCTATATTAGCTCCTCGGCTCGGAAGTAAAAAAGTTTACTTTCTTACTTCTCTCGCTCTACGTCGCTAATAAAAAAACCCCTCCTTATAAATGAGGGGGTGTGGGATTAAACCCTTCGCTTGTTGGTATAGAGGCTTCTCCACCAACTTGAGGGTGACTCGTCGTACATTTCTTTACAAAGAGTTTTCGCTGATTCTGTAGTAAGGTATTTCATGTATGCATATGGCCGTGGAGTACTTTTGCCGGCAAGCCATGCAGCCGCCTCTTTATTGCCCTGCCACTCGTATTCTCGCAGCAGTAGGACTTGGTCTAGAACGTCGGCATCTTTGGCAACAAGGGCTTCGCGACTCTGGCGAGCAGCATATTCACGAGCAATTTCTGCTAGCTCTGGGAAAGGTAATCCGCCGAGCTGCTCATCAAGCACAGCCGCCTCGTCTTCACTTACATAGCGCTTGTGAATCCAGTTGTGATCATTAGTTCTGGATTCGCCGGTATCGTGTAGAAGGCACATCATGACAACTTTCTGCCAGTCCACTCCTTCCATTTTGGCAAGAAAGTAGCCAATGAACATTACTCGAAATGAATGCGTGGCAATGTTATCGGACATGTCATCAGTTAAGAGCGACTGGCGATGAATCCGAGCAACTTTTCGCATCGTGCCAACTTCAAACAGAAACTGCACAATCCTCTCTGTGTCCACTTTTTCCTCCAAACAAGATCTGAACACAACCCTAGCATTTTTACATTAATTTTTAAAGCCCTCACTACAAAACCATTCTCTTATTCTCGAGAATAAGAGAATGGATTTTGCAAAGATTATCAGCGATACTGGCTCAAGCAACACTAGCCCATTCCGGTTTTCTTAAGAAAACCGGAATTGATTTTAAAATAATCATTCCAGTTAATCAGAGGAAACCTCAAGTCTTCCAGTAATAACATATCCCGCAGATTCTAGTGCTTTCTTTTTATTGGAATTATTAGAAAATGACACTATTGTTTTTGATATATAAAGGTCTCCAAGTACTTCAACTTCAAACCTATAATCATTTGGATCAGATTCAACAAGTCCGATTTTTTTGAGAGCTTGTGAGGTGCTAATACCTTCAATACGCTTAATTTCCATGGTCTTTATTTTATTTTCTAAACCAACCCCCCTACCTTCATCACAGTGAGAATAAACTATTACTCCGCCTTTGTTATCTGCAATTGCTTTCATTGCTTTTGTAAGTTGAAGAGCACAATTACATTGTGTTGAGTGAAACGCCTCGCCAAAAAGACAAGTCGAGTGAATGCGTACAACGGGATTTCCAGCCTCCACATTGCCCAAGGAAAGTGAAACAAAATCTTTTCCACTAATTTTGTGATAATTGATTTTAAACTGACCGAATTCAGTCTGAATAATTGTCGTGGCTGTAATTGACATAATTTTAGAAAATGAATTGGATTAATTAATCTGTCTCATCCCCCATTTCACAGTTGTCAGTTTTTCAATTTTCTCAAAAATCAAAAATTCTGCCGCAATGCCAACCAATGCGATTATAATGATCCCCGCTATTACCTGATCGAACTTGAAAACCCACTGAGAAAGCCAGATGTATTTACCAAGCCCCCCAGCAGTTACAACAAGCATTTCTGCCCCAACAAGCGATCGCCACGCTGAACCAAAACCGGTGCGCAGTCCGCTTAAGATATTGGGCAAAGAACCCGGTAGAACAACCATCATTACTGTTTTAAATGTACTCAATTTAAAATTTTTGGCAGTGAGCCACCAAACCTGGTCAATACTTCTTACTCCACCGATCACACTGTAAATTATTTTTGTAAAACTGGATATCGCAACCATCGCCCAGATCGTTTCGCGAGTAAAACCAAAAATAAGAATGAGAAGCGGAAGCCAGGCTAAAGACGGAATAAGATATACGGCAGATATTATCGGTGAGAACATTTTCCTCACTGTTTCATTTATACCGATAAGGGTTCCCAGAATAACTGCAATTAGAGATGCAAAAACAAAGGCTGGGAAAATATTCAATAAACTAATAATAAAAAGTCTTGGCAAAACACCGTTTATCAATAGTTCCCAGAATTTAGGGAAAACCTCACTCGGAGGAGGAAAGAGCATGGTGAAGAAATTACTTCCGGTAGCTAACAACTGCCATATAATTATTACGGCTATAAAAGGCAGAGCGCCCAGAAGTATATTTTTAGTTTTGTCCGCCATAAATTTCTTCCTGTAATTTTTTTAATTTGTCTGCAAACCTTAAATCATATATATCTTCCAGAGACAGGTCTTTGTCTATGATTCCCAGTTCTTTAGACTTTTTGACCATCTCCATGCCAATTTTAGGGTCCTGCCAAACCGTGTTAATTACTGATGAGTTCCATTCGGACACTATTGTGTCTGGAGAATAGTCTACCGCCCCATTGGTTTGTTCAATAATATCTTCCGACACAAGTATCGCTGCGGCGAAAGGATCGTTCTTGATAAGGGCGTGTGCCTCGCCATAAGCGTCAAAGAATTTGTCTAGCAAATCCTGGTTTTCATTGAGATATGCTGTGGTAACTAGAATTGAAGTTCTGGGTTGTAGTTGTTTGAAATGTTGGCTATTTTCCCATTCTGGTAAAACAATCGCGCCTTCCTCAATAAATCTACTTGCATCTTGCGCCCCCACAATAGCAGCATCTGACAATTTTCTTTGCATTAGTGTTGAAACTCGGTAAGGACCTTCAATGTCTATAAAGTTTATTTTACTGACATCTATATTATCTTTGTCCATTGCCACTCTAAAAGGGACATCATCTGAACCACCCGGAGAGACCGAGACTGTTTTCCCGTATAAATCCCTAAAACTATTGATATTACTATCTGGCCTGACAAATATATATGTTGCAGAAAGAGACATTGGAGTAATAACTCTGGCGGGAACTCCGCTTGCAATAATTGGAATAAAATCAACCATTCCGGCAGAACCGATATCAATATGCCCAGAGATCAACGCCAGCCTTACTTCTGCTCCGCCTTTCATTGGCACCATCATTACTTCTAGATCGTGTTTTTTGAAATATCCGCCTTCTGAGGCCACCACAATAGCTGAGGAACCCAGACTTTGCGCACTATATCCGATTCTAATCTCACTGTTAGTAATTGGCTTATCCTTTAATAATATTGCTCCAATAATTACTATTCCAATAACTACAATTATATATATTGATTTATTCATATTTTTTTAATTTGGGTTTCTAAAATCTGACCCAATACCTGCCTGTCGCTCAAATCACTATTAAGCGCCAGGTCAAACTCCAAAGCGATTTCTTTTTCGATGTCTTTGGCGATAGCGACAAACCCAGAGCTTCTTGGATCGCGTGGACGTGGCAGATCTATTTTATAAGTTTTTCTTATTTTTGCTGGCAAATTTGAGAAAAGGTAAATCCGATCAGCCAGGGTCAGAGCTTCATTGACGCTGTGAGTCACAAAAATTATTGTTTTTTTTGTTTCCTGCCAGATTTTTTCAAGATTTGATCTCATATACTTCCTATACTCAGGATCAAGTGCAGAAAATGGTTCATCCAGAAGAAGGATTTTAGGGTTTGAAATAAGAGATCTAGCAATTATCACTTTTTGTCTCATGCCCCCAGAAAGCTTGTGCGGGTACCAATCTTTATATTTCTCGAGTCCCACCAGATTCAGATACTTCAAGACCATTTTATTTTTCTCTGCCGATAGTAGGTTTGAGTTCTCTAAGCCAAAAACAATATTTCCATGGACAGTTCTCCATGGAAATAGTGATGAGTCTTGAAATATCATCATTTTATCTGTATCTGGACCAATGACTTTCTGCCCACCAAGAGTAATCTCACCCGAAGTCGGCTCAAGAAAACCTGCTATAAGATATAAAAACACAGTCTTACCAGAGCCACTCGGACCAAGTATGCAAACAAATTCACCCATCTCAACCTCCATACTTATCTGATCAATAACATGGTGTTGATTAGAGTCCTCAAAAACCTTACTTAGGTCTTTAACTTTCAACATTATTTTAGTCTTTCAGAACTAGTAACTATGTCAAGTATTAATCCAGATTAAAATGTTTTGAAAAATCTTCTTTTTCCCAAGGAAAAACAATTTTCTCATCATCTTCACTCAAAACGTAAAAATCAGGAAGCTTTTGGCATTTATTTTTATTAGTAGCAAGAGTGGCTGTTTTAATTTCAGATGGTTCATATTTTTTTACAATAATCTCTGCGACTGTTTTAAGAGTGAAACCTGTGCTTGAGATTTCATCAACTAACAATAATTTTTTGTTTTTTAAGTTGATATCAGGTAGGTAAGTAATTTTTATTTCTTTTTTATTGTCCTTTTCCATTAATTTTGATGAAACAATCAACACATTACTTATGCCGATCTTCTTTGATAAGAAATATAGAGGTATTAGCCCACCTGTTGCAAGACCAACTATGTAATCGGGGTTAAAATCACTTGTCTTGATTACTGAAGCCAACGAGTTAGCAGCGACTTCAACTTCTTCCCATGTAATTTTTCTAACCATAGATCAATCAATAAATCATTAATACTAGAAATTTCCTACTTTATTAATTTTATATTCAATAATATTTCCATTATCTAATAGGAATTCTCCCTTGAAGCAAGTGTTATCAATAACATACTGCAACCAGAGCCTGTCAGTTGACCACATTTGATTAAATGGTATCTCAGCAAATTTAAACCATTTGGGTTTCATCTCGTCAGTTTCCATCGGGGTACCGCTAAAATCTTCAATCTTAAATATGTGGGTTTCAATTTTCTTTTGCTCATCCTGAGAAAAAGAAAAATTTAAAACACCGATTTTTTTTAGTTTGTTTGGAATTACTTTGCTTTCTTCAACTACTTCACGTATCGCAGCATCTTCGATCATTTCATTGCCTTCAACTTTGCCACCAAACCCATTCCATTTCCCTACTCCTGAACCTCTTTTTTTCAGCCCAAGTAAGATAGAATGTTCATTAGATAGAAACGAGAGAGTCATGACTTTTTTCATAAATTTTCAAAAAAACTCTAGCATTTTTAACCCGTCATCGCCACTCTCCATTGCGGACAAGTCTTATTTTTTATACCCCACTACAAATTTATTCTCTTATTCTCGAGAATACAAGAATGGTTTAAATCATCAAAATTGCACTTCATAAAGAATTCATTTTTATACTATGAAATGATTATTATTTTGTTATAGTGTTGTCATAATGCGTTAATGTAATCGTCATTATAAAAGTGCGTTATTTAATTATTTATCATTTATAAAATCAAGAATATGAAAACATATTGGACAGTGGCAATTGTTGCGGTGGTACTCATCGGAGGATTCTTCCTTCTGAAAAGTAACCCAAGCACCAATGAAAATACTGGGGATAATAACCAAACCAGTACTACCACAGGAGAAGGAAGAGTATTTTTTTCAATTACTGACGCGGCCGCCTCAATGGGAAATATTTCAGAAGTCAAAATGACTGTAGGAAGTGTTGAGATGTATAACCAGACAAAAGGCTGGGTTTCTGTTTCAACGGCGCCTAAAACTTATAACCTTCTTGAGCTTAAGAGCTCTGGTAAAAATGCATTAGTTGCTAGTTTCAGGGCGGCGGCGGGTACATATAACCAAGTGCGTTTACGGATTGATAAAGTGGTTGTCAGAACTAAAAATAATACTGAGGAGAATGCTGCCCTTGTTTCTTCAAGTATGACTCTCAATAGTAGTGTCAGAGTAAATGCTAATGAGGATTCAAGCGTAAATATTGATGTCCTTGCAGACAAATCTCTCTACACCACAACAAAGGGCGGCTATGTGTTTGCTCCCAATGTTAAAGTTGAGAGCAGAAGTGATGCAAATGTAACAACTAACTCTGACAGTACTGTTATCATAGACGGCGGAACAGTAGAGAGCTCCGGAACTTATGGAATGAATTTGGAGGGTAATATGATCTTGAATTTTCGACTTGATGTAAATGCTTCCTTTGATGTAACCGGTAATGTTCTCAAGGTTATTATGGGTACCACGACAACAACAATAGATCTGAAGCTATAACCCGTACTAAATTAATTGACTGATAACAAACAACTTATCCGATATAGCGGATAAGTTGTTTTCAAATAACTTGATATTAAAATAATAATCTTTATAATCTTGAACCTGTGTTACATTAATAATATATAAATATTTTATGACATTTAAAATGACGTGCTCGTGTGGAGATACAATGAATGTTGAGGCAGAAAATCGAGATGAAGCAGTCGGGAAGTTCAAAGCAATGATGGATGAAGGAGCAATCAAGACTCACATGGATGAAAAGCATCCGGGAGAACCCCTGATTTCTGTTGCCGATTGCCACAAAATGATTGAAGAGACAACAGTTGCTGTATAACCAAACAGTTAAATATCCTTCTCCCCGCACTCACTGCGGGGTTTTCTAGTTAATGAAAAGCCCCACGAACATAAATGTTCGTGGGGCTAGGAAACTCCTTCAATGACTCCTCTGAGTGTATTCTTGAGGTTTTTTACCCAAGTAGAATGATTTTGAAGGTACCAAGCCCGAGCCGCCTGGCCATAGCTTCGCCGCTCGCAGCATGACATTGATATCGCCTGATCACAAACTCGCTCAAGATCACGCGAGTCAACAAAATGGGCGACTCCCAGATTTTTTTTTACGCGTCTTTGGACTTTTACTAGAAGTCCCCTTTCAGGCGCTACGATCTCATTCATCGGTGCTCCATCAGTCGTGATAACAAGAGCACCGCATGATAGTCCTTCAACTATAGCGTGCCCCCATCCTTCTGCTTCTGAAGGGCAGACGTGAATGCCTGCACTATTTTGCAGTTTTATTACTTCTTCATCAGGAATCCAATTGGAAATGTAGCGGATGTTCGGGGCAACAGGCTCGTGGAGCGCGTCTTGCCAATCCGGATAAAGCATCCGGTGTACTACCACAAGCTCTGGCCACTCTGGGTGTCTGCACCATATATCTGTGATTTCTTTGGTGCCTTTTTGTGAGCTACCCCCGGCAATGTGAAGAACCATATTGATAGGTCGCTCCCAGACAGGACTCCCCCAAAGGTGATCTTCAGATGTAAAAGAAACATATTCCGAAGGAATTTGCAATTGCCGGAAAATTTCATGAGCGTGTCGGGTTTTACAGAGTACCAGATCAATGTTCCTAAGATCTTGATAATTTGTCCACTCCTGATTCGGTATCAGGAAATTATGCCTGCTTGTGAGAAGCCAGCGTGATTGAACATGTTCAAGGTGAATGTTCGCCCTAAACGGCGGCTCACGGCTGAGTTGGTATTTTGCTAAATGCCGCACCCAAATTTTCCAGTCAAATTTCGCTGTATTTGTTACTGCACTACCAAACGGCCCAAGAGCACGCTCAAGAATTTTGGCATCCCGAGTGAGCCCGCCGCCATTCAAACGGGAAATAAGATGGAGCATTCTGAAACCTCCTGATAAAAACTATTACAATATTCGTTCCAATATTCACATTACTGTTTGACCAAAACTTGTCAAACCTTAAGAGCCGACAGAAAAAAAAGTTAAGTTAATTGAATTCAAAAAGTTTTGACTCAAAATTTTTGACCCTGTCTCTCTTGTCTATTTCAATCCCCTCTTTTTTGTAAAGACCCATACGGGATTTGCGATACTTCGCATTTATCCAGATTTTTCCGTTTGAGTAAACAATTCTATGAAAGGGAATATTTTTTGCGCCTTCATCATAGGCATCTCCTAAAATTTTCGTAACTTTTCGCGCCATCATGGGATGCCCGCCAGCTGCCCGGTTTATTAGCGACGTAGAGCGAGAGAGGTAAAAAAGTAAACTTTTTTACTTCCGAGCCGAGGAGCTAATATAGGTTTAATACCGCCTGTCTTTGTCGCGCTTTTAGTGCGAGCGATAGGGAGTTCGGTATTAATTACCTCGGGGCTTTGCCCCGAGGGTCTATATCCTGCCATAAGTAGTTACCTTTCCTCTGGGAATTCTTAAAGCCATTATAAGAACCCTTTCATTAAAACTGAGCATCTTCTATTTTTGGTATGGGACAATAAAAATTGCAATGATATAAGCGATAACCCCAGGGACAAAACCGGTGAAAATCACAACAAGAACCCAAAAGAGGCGTAAAATCGCCGGGTCAATATTAAAATACTGACCCAACCCTCCGCAGATCCCAGCAAATACTCTATTAGTCTTGCTCCTATAAAGTCGTTTTGTTTCCATGTTAATTGTTTGATTAGGCTTACTAATAATTACAACGATTTTACCAAATTAAATTTGATTTCATTTTTTACTTTTTTTATTTCCCTTTTTAGTTTGAGTTTTCTTTTTGCTTTTTTCCTGCTTTTTATAGTTTTTGTATCTTCTTAAAATTTGTTCTATTTCAGATTGCGTTATTGTCCCGTCATCTATTCTGTCTAAAAAGTACTGAACCTGTCTTTCTTCATCATCCAAAATACCAATATCTTCCTCTAATTCTTCATATTCTTTTTGTTGATTTTCTCCTGATTCACCACTTTCCTCCATATCAGCAAAAAGATATGCCGCTTCAGCACTGACATCATCGCGCAATGCAGATAAATCCTCTAAACGATCTTGGAGAGCTCGAGTAAGCTCCTTTGGATCAGGAGTCTCTTCAAACGGAACGCCCCCTTGTTCAAGTAACCCTTCCATTATGTAGAAATTATAATCTATTTAATAAAATTATATTAGGTCACATTTAAAACTTGACTTAGAGGCAATAAAAATATAAAACATCTTCAGAAATGCACCTAGTCAAAAATTAAAGGAGATAAAAATGGAAATGATGCCAAGGACTCTTACTTTGGTCCGTCATGGCGAGTCAGAGAGCAATGCCGTCAAACGCAAAGCAGAGAAAGGCATACATCACCCGCGCGAGGCTGAGCTTATGAAAGTCCACACTTCGCGCAGGAGGCTCACAGCACGCGGCGTAAGACAAGCAATCAGTGCTGGTGAATGGCTTCAGAATTATTTCGCTGAGGAAGCAAAGCATCGTGGAGATTTTGTTTATGAAAGAGTTGTCGGGTATGTCTCACCATATGTGCGGGCGATGGAAACTGCGGGAAACTTAAACTTGCCAATAACATGGCGAGCGGACGCTAGGCTTGCAGAGCGCAACTGGGGCGATCTTGATCAGCTCACGTATGAAGAACGCATTGCTAAGTATGCAACAATCAAAAACCGCGAGAGTCATGGGATATTCTGGCCGGCTGGCAATGGCGAGACATTGCAGATGCTTGGCACTCGCATGTGGCAGCACTTCGATATGCTCTGCAGAGAGCATGAAGGCGATGATGTTGTAGAAGTATCTCATGGCGAGACAATCCTCACTCAGCGATTCATGCTGGAGAGATGGTTGCCTGAAGATCTGGTTCAAATGATGCTTTCGACTGATTCCAAGCTCGCAAAGGAAATTCTCGGCAGAGAAGCTGACTTGCAAAACAAGATTATAAACGGACGAATCATTCAGTATACGCGCGAGCGAGAAGACGGTACTTGGGATACCAAATATTGCCGAGTACGGCTTGTGGCGCCATCTGCCCTAGATGATCCAAGAAGGAATCTGGATTGGAGTGCTATTGTCCGCCGGCAATTCACCACAAATGAATTGCTTGAATATGTTTCTAAATTTCCTCATTTCCTAGAGGAAGTTGCATAATACCGCTCTGCGAGCGGTTTTTTTATTAATAAAAAGAGACCGCCCGAAAGCGGTCTCCAAGTAGTAACCCCCCACAGATATATCCCAGGGCATGCTCCTTGGGACGCCTAGACGGTGGCCCGTTGCACAAAGGTGCACTCTTTGTGTTTTCAGGGTGTCAGCCCAACTCCGAAGAGTTGTTAACCTGCTGTGGGGGCCGGCCGCTCGCCACCTTAGTATTCAAGATGGGGCTTGCCGAATTACTGATCTAAATGCATATTACTTTACTCGCCAATAATGTCAACCATTAAATAATGCAAACTATGATTTGCCCGTCTCAAGTTATAACTGCGTAGTGTCGTTATCAAACTTTCCTTTGTTGCTCCTGAATTATTAATTCAATCGGACTATGGTCTGAAACTTTATTAGGAAGAATGCGAGTATTTATTTTAGATTCAGTCGCAGTTTTTCGGTCAACAAAAAGATGATCAGTTTTTAGAGGAACTCTTATACCAAACTTAGCCAGAAATACTGCGATTCTATTTGTGAGTACTGGGACATTTTCAGTGTAACGGCTATCAAGAGTCGGGCCAATATCCTTTGTGACGCTCGCAAATTCCGGTGAGAGAATTGTGTTTGTTCTTCTAACTTCTCCCGGAAGACCGAGGTTAAAATCTCCTCCGAAAACAATTCGTGCAGCCGACGGCAGAGAGACTCTAAGAATTTCTTTTAATTTTTTAGTTTCTCTCATACGTATGCCCAGCCTAAGTCCAGAATGTTGATGAACTGAGCCAATATATATCTCTCGTCCATCTTTCTCAAACTGTCCCAATAATAATCCGAAGCCTGGATGTATGAGAAATGGCGTTGGGTGCATAAATGAAAATGAATGCAATGTGCTTTTCTTCAGTAAAAAGTTGTCTCGATAAAGAATTGCAAGATGACTTTGTTTTCCGAGTTCATTATTAAAACCGTGAAGAATTTTATATGAAATTCCTTCTGGAATTGCGGCCATGGCAACTCCTGTAAATTCCTGAAGAAGCAGAAAATCATACTGGCCATCCTTAAGTACTTTATTCAAAAATTCTTTCAATCCCGTTTGATATCCTTTCTGGCAGTTAAGACTGAGAATTTTGATATCTTTCATAATTTACAGCTCATAGAGTTAATACACTATTTCCACAATTTAAAGCTGCCTGTTATTTCTTTGAGAATTTTTTTGTCGCCAAAAACTCCAACTCCTAAATAATCTAGAGACTCATCATTTTTTAGAGATATGGATTTCTCAAGTTCAATATCATCTGTAGTTTCAATCATATCTCTGATGAAATTTATAGAGAGTAAATTTCTTCTTCTAATTTCTTGAATAAGCGGGTACAACTCTTCACTATTTGCACTTAACACCACAATCGCGTATTGAGAATTGCGCGGATGGGTAATTTTATCCTTACTTAAAAAATAGTTCCCTGTTCCAAAATTATCTTTAAGTTGATTGCCAAAATATGCGGAAATATGGGCAACAGTATTTAATACTTGCCAAGATTCCAAATCCTTTCTCACAACAATAACTATTCTTTTTGAAAAATCCTGAACCTTGTCCATTTATACAATATAGCAAACCCACAAGTTACCGTCTGGTATGAGATTGGAACTTTAATTAGATTCCAGAATAGTTTTTAGCTTTTCTATATTTGACTGTTTAAATGGGTTCAGCAATTCACCCTCTTCTACCCATTCAAAGTATTCTAATTCTACCTTGTCCAAAGAGATATTATTGTAAGTATAACGAACCTTGTATGTAGAGGTGCTTAATTTGAGTTCAAAAATTTCACCATCAACAAACTGAGTAACTTTGTAAATATTCTTATTTCCCTCTTTGTCAATATTTGTATATAAGGTACCCACTCTTATTGGCCTCTCATTAACCGCTTCTGAAACAATCCCGTCTATCCACTTTGGAGTATTGTCTGGTTCAGTTGTGAAATCAAAAACTGAAGGTGAATTAATTGTAATTTTGAGTTTATTTTCTTTCATACTCTTAGAATATCATGAGCTAGCTACATTTGTAGGGAAATCTTTATGAAATCTTGCAAACATAACCATCTGCAAAACAAACTAATACACCACTCGCACTAGATATCATTCCCCAGATGGCATTTTCTTTTTGCAGTGCGGGTTTAATTTCAATGATTTTTTTCAACTGATGACTATCCAGATCAAAAGAAAATAGTTTCCCAAATCGTGTCCCTACAAGCAAAATCTCTTTTGAAAGCCGCTCTATACAGCTTATATCTTCACCGATATTGAATGATGTTATCAATTTAAAATTTTTGTCAAAAATAATTAGATCTCCCCAGCGAGTGCCTATGACAATGTTATTACCCATAATCTCAAGCCCCCATAGAGATGGGCCAAATCCACCCTTTAATCTTTTGTCACCGGTGTAGAATTTTTTAATATCTAGAAGTCGGACTTTTTTTCGAAAAAATTTCTTTCTCTCTACAATATAGAGAATGCCGTCATAATCCCCCGCATAAATAACTTCATTTTTTGCGTCAAATTTTAAAGACCAAAGTCTTACTTTCTGTGAGGAAAGTTGAATTTTTGATTTCAGTCTTAGAGTTCGCGAATCTATTATTTCTAATTTGCCAGAGCGCGTGGTTAGTATTATTTCCGATTTTTTACGATTTAGGATTGCGTTATAAACCCCCTTTCCATCTTTGTCGTCCCTGCTAATTAGTAGATTTCCCTGTTTATCAATGATAGTCATTGTATCTTTTTCTCCTTTGCAACCAACAAAAAGAGTGCCATTTGGCAAAACTAAGATGGTATAAATCATTGACGGAAATAAAACCTTTCGGTTTGTAGTGAAAGTTTTACCCGTGCCTTTCTTTTTTAAAATATATAAAACTCCTTTAGCTTTGCGGGCAATATTTTTTGAATATCTAACAGCTCTTCTATTCCAATTGCTTCCTCCGACATATAAATTTCCAGCGCTTTCAGCAGCCGCATATACAGAACTTGGAAACCGAAGTTTGTACTGAATTTTAATCATTGTTTTCTTAAAAAATCCTGCACCTTATCCATTTATACAATATAGCAAACTAAGAGATTGTAAAAAAACCTCACATATTGTTGTGAGGTTTTGTCAGCTAACCTTTACTTCAGACGAAGCAGCGCGTTAGCTCTGGTTAAAACTTCCTTCATTTCTTCTATAGGAATGCCTCTCCAGAATTCATCAACTTCCAGATTTCCTCCCAGAACCACCAGATCATGTTGAGAAAAGTAATAATCCTGACTCGGTTTTATCTCTGTTGGCCAGAGCTCTTTATCCCCTTCCGCTGCCGCCCACCTTAGCCTTTTGAAATGACTTGAATCTTGATTGTGATTTCTGAGAACATCAATCTTGCGAGAGATTACCCTTTCGGAAACATGGCCTGGAATGTGCCCAACGCGAGCTACAGTACCGGGAAACATCCTTATTGCGATGTGTTCAGGTATTAGCTTGGGATTCCATTTCCGTAGATGACAAAGCATTTCAGAAAGTTCCTCTTGGTGCCCGCGCTTTGTGGCATAGTGGATCATATCAGGACCAGATACATCATAACGATCAATTCTTCCTGTCTGCCAGTACTGTGCAAGCATGGTTGCAAGAGGCACCATCACCCCGTCATAACATGCGCCACCAACTGTAGTGAGAGGTTCATCACTAAATAGAAGTTTATCAAGCTCTTCAAGTACCTGCAGAAAAGAATCTGCCAAATCTTTCTGTTTGATTCCGCTTTCTTTGATCGGCCGCATAACACCAGATGAATCAATGAAGCGAGAAAAAACAATACTTCCCCTAGTTTCTGCCAGATAGGAGAATACTTCCAAAACCTTTTCTCTCTCCTGAAGTAACAGCCGAGAGCAAGAAGAAATAACTCCCGGAAACAAACCCTCGCAGACTCGGACATGAAATCTTCCAAGTCGCTCACCTGTTGTAGTTTTCTGATAAGCAGTAACGAATCTTCTGCTGTGATTCGTTTGTGACATTACCTGCTGGTAGAAAGATTCCTGCACCAAAAGTTCTGCCTGACCACCCACCAGACGAAACATCGGCCAATTATTGGCATCACTCTTACAGCATGTCACATCCCAGAGGTGCTCCGGGATACCGCACTTCCAGAGAGTGAGTTTGTAAAGCGAAGCGTTACCAGGGTGTGAGGTTAGTGTCACAGGAGCGCCTGCAGATTTAAGAGCAATCAGGTCGTTAATGCTCGAGGGGTTTACCTTGATCATTTTTCCTCCATATTTGTGGTTGATGTTTGTGTTTGTGAAAGAACAAAATAGGCCCCTTTCAAGGCCTATTTTTATGTTCATTATTGGAGCTTCTATTTAGACAGTTAGGTAAGATGAACGCAAAAATTGACCCTCAAAGCGGGGGCATTCCAATAGAAAGCAAAATGCATAGCTTTCAGGTCAATTTTTGGTTGTTTTGAAACCATGTTAAAATTTTGTACCAATACGCAAATTATGTCAAGCATATCAAATGAAAAAATAATTATTGATAGTGATATGTCTTTAGAAGAAGCTCTTGCCACCAATCCTCAAAATCCGGCTCCAAAAGAAGTTCTGCAAATGATGGAAATGATTTCAGTTGATTATTTTGGTTTTGACGGATCAATACATAGAGGTCTGATTGTTGTAAACAAAGATGTGATTGATGATATTAAAAAATTTTTTGAATTAGCACAAGAATTGAAGTTTCCCATCAAAAGCGTTATCCCAATAAGTAATAGAAAATATTCTTGGGATGATAATACATCATGTGAAGACAATAATTCCTCCGGTTTCAACTACAGATTGGTGGCAGGAACAAATAGAATTTCAAAACACTCAGACGGACGAGCATTTGATATTAATCCTGTTCAGAATATTTATATCAGATACGAAAATATGAAAGAAACCTTCAGAGCGCCAACTGATGGTATATATGAGATAGGAGTTTTAGGAACTCTTTCTGCTGATAGCCTCCTTGTTTTACTGATGAAAAAATTGGGTTGGGACTGGGGCGGAGACTGGACACCCGAATTAGGCAGAATTGACTATCAGCACTTTGAGAAAAATACTTAAAAAAAATTTAGAAATCTAAAATTAATTTGTATATTCTTTAATCATTTATGTGTCCTTTTCATTTTGTTATCTTCTTGGCATTTTTGCATCAGGACGCCGTATAAGTCCACAAGTTTTTGAGCAATGATGTTGCTGGAAAACTGTTTGGCCGTTTTCATTGCTTCTGAAGAAAGACTTTTACGAAAATCCTTATCCCTAATTAACAACTTAGTTTTTTCAATTGCTTCAGCTTGTGAAGAGACAATGAAACCATTTTCTCCATTTCGAATAATCTCTGGAGCAACACCAACTGGATATACTATAGGCACAAGCCCTTGAGACATTCCTTCGATAAGAGAAAGGGAGAACCCTTCATACCGTGACGGGATGAATAGAATGCTGCCGCGCAATGGATTTAATAAAGATGGAAGTTTATCTTTCTCTACATTTGAAAACACCGTATGATTTGCAATCTCAGATCTAAGCCAGGAAAGAAGTGGTTTGTTAGTACTTATACAAAAAGTTAATTTTTGTATATCGGGAAATTGTTGATATAAATGCAAAAGTCTATCAACTCCTTTCAATTTCAAAGTAAAAGCGTCACTTCCTAGTCTGCCGAGAAATACTATGCTCGGGTTGTCTACCAACTCCTGAGAGGGTGTGTCGAACCAATAGTCTTCTATTGCATTGTGTATTAGATGTATATTCCCCTCAGGTATTTTGGCCGCCAAGAGCTCTCGTTTTACGTTTTCTGATGTCGCTATTACCGCGGTTGCGCGAGAAGCCACATATTCTTCTATATCGGCAATGTCACGAAGCGGTCGTCGTGTCTTAACATTCAGTTCGGTGATCGCGCCATGCTTCTTGAGGATATACCAAAACTTTCTTGTAACCTTTTCAAGATTATTGGCCATTGGCGTAGCATTCAAAAATCCGCGAGTAGTTGACCCAAAATGACTAACTACTGGCACGGGATAGGCCAGAAATGGCAAAGGTGTATAGGTGGTTCCTTGAATGATATTGAATTTTAAAATCTCTTTTCTTCGTTCAAGAAGTGAGTAGAAGAAGAGGATACTTTTAATTCCCCCTAAATGTGCCGGCGTATCTACAAGTGAAGTTCTTGGGTAGAAGTTTTTTATTTCCACACCATCCTCATTTAACTTAGATGCCATTAGGTCATTAATATAATGAGCACCTGTGCCAATTTTCTTTTCGTTGTGTATAAATGCAACCTTCATGGTTAAAAAGCACCCATTATTAACCTTAACAAAATTTAGAACACCTGATGCATTTTTCCTGCCCCGTTCTAGTTTTAATATATTTATTTCCGCAGGAACAGATCAAAATCTTGGTAGCATGGGGTTTTACAATCCACTTGCCGTCTTTTTGGAAGTGCTTTTTTGAAACTTTTAGGTTTGGTTTGATTTTTTGAGACACGGTTATTCAAGAAATGTCAGGGCTTTGCCCACCTTATTGCCACGCCCGGTTCTACCAATGCGGTGTACGTAATCATCGTATGTTGCCGGAATATCAAAGTTAATGACGTGGCTCACACCGGTGATGTCCAGACCGCGAGCGGCTACATCTGTTGCCACCAAGACTTGTGAGTGCCCGCGCTTAAATCCTTCAAGAGCGCGCTGCCTTTGCGACTGGCTTTTATTTCCATGGATAGATTCTGCTCTGAAATTCCGTTTACTAAGTTCACGGGAGAGTTTCTCAACTCCGTGTTTTGTTCTTCCAAAAATAAGAACTTTACTGAAGTCAGTTTGTTTTAATAAGTCAGAGAGCAGATCAATTTTTGTGCGGCCGGGAAGAACCTTGATTATATCCTGATCAACGCTCTTGGGTGTCTCACGGGTTTTCACGGAAATCCTGATCGGTTCGCGCAAAAATTCTCCAATAAGTTTTTCAACCTCGGGAGAGATCGTAGCGGAGAAAAACAAACTCTGCCTTATTTTAGGCATTAAAGAAACAACATAACGCATGTCATTTACAAACCCCATATCAAGCATTCGATCTGCTTCATCTAGAACTATGTTTGCAAAAGTCCCAAGATTAATCATTTTGCGGGCAATTAAATCCTTCAGCCGACCCGGAGTGCCTATAATAAAATTATTAAAATGCCTCAAATCTCTCATTTGTGCAGTGATACTGGCTCCACCAACACAACAAACGGAAAAAATATTCATCATCTGTGTAAAACTTTGCAGTTCTTCTTTAATCTGCATGGCAAGTTCGCGAGTGGGCACGACAATAAGCACCTGCTCTTTTCTGTTGGCTAGAACTTTATTAATCAGTGGAATAAGAAAAGCTGCGGTTTTGCCGGTTCCGGTGTTTGCAACTCCCACAAGGTCCGCCCCTTTAAGAATATGCGGAATACTTCTATCTTGTATGGGAGTGGGGTCCTTGTAACCACGAGCTTGAATTGTTTTCTTCAAACGTTCGTCAATTTGAAAATCGGCAAAGGAATGCTCCGGTACAAAGTGTTCTATTTCTTCTGTGATTACTGCCTTATTGATAAAACGAGAGGGATCAATGTATTGACCTCTGTTTCCTCGTCCGCGAGAAGGTCCTCCTCTATGTGTCATTCGAGATCTTGAAGTTGAAGTAAATTTTGATCGAGATCCGCCAACTGGCGGAAAACTCTGCGCCACCCTGTGACGAGAGGAATTAGAAAATTGTTTTTTATACATTACAAAATATTTAGAGTTTTAACTCTTAACTTCTAGTCATTAATGTAAATTGCGACTAGGCTCTCGCAAGTTTTAAAGAAGTTTTAACTCCAACAAGGCAAGCGCCTATGAAACCATTGAGATTTAAGTTACCTCATAATAGTATACCAAAACAGATATTTTGTCAACATTTTGGGAAGTGCTATATCATACTGGCCAACTCGAGCTTGAACCGTAGTCGGCCAAGCCCAGATTTGCCTGCCCGTCCGTAGCTCGATGCAAAGGAGGAATGGAATTAACTTATTTTACACTATCCAAACGACGGGTCCTGAGCGCAAGTAATTATAATAAATTCTCAACTGCTTTATGAACTCTTATATATAAGGCCGCGCTCCAAATTTGTTCAGCACTACCATATCCCTTACCAGTTAGAGGATCATAAAATTCAAAAAATCCATCTAAATTACTCCATTTACTGAATTGTCTTAGCGCTATTTCAGTAGCTCCAGATTTGAGAGCCGCCAAAATCATAAATCCATGTATGAACGGCCAGATCACTCCGAATTGATTAGTTTTTAACATTATCTCTGTTTCTTCTTTAGATTTAGGCGGTAAAGTCACACCGTTTAACTTGTAGCCATATGAGGTATCTAATACTTCAGCACTCTGTAAAATTAAAGGAAGATATTCAGTCGGAGCAATCTCAAATAATATTGCCAAAGCATTACCCAGGGTGTCAAAATCATCAACTCCAACATAATCACGATAATATTTGCCAGTCCATAATTTTTCGTTAATAGTCCTTTTTAGTTTTTCTGCCTTACTAGCTTCGCCTAGTAATTTATATCCTTGAAATAAAAAACAATTATTAGTAAGTAAGAACTTATCATCCAAATCGGGGCAAGTATCCCGCCAGTCGCCACCAAAGACCAAGCCATCTTTCATAAGATTTTTTTCTACATAAGCTAGGGCATTACTAATTCGTTCTTTATTTTCGCTCAGCAGCTTCTGGTCATTTGTTTTTATAACATACTTCATTATTCCTAGAACAAATAGGATTTCTGAATCTTTAGTCCATGGGGATAATTGTCCAATGCCGTCCTTGCTAAAATATCCTCTCAAAAGAAAAGAGATTCTTCGATTAGATATACTGTTCCAGATTTTAATAGCTAGCCATTTAACGGTATTATCCAAAAACATAATAGGCATTCTCCCGTCTGAATATTGATGCCTTGCTAAGTTCTCAATATGCTTTTTGACAATATCGTCCTTGCCCCACTCAAGTAACAAATCCTCTGTTGCAATAACAAAATCTCTAGTCCAGCACTGATATTTATATCTAAAAGAACTGGCCCAAACTCCATTTTTACCAATACAACCCTCGACTATCTTTTTTGCTTCTTCTAGTTTTAATTCGTTCATATTGTTAAATCCAACACTTCCATAAGATATTTAATTTTCTCAACTTCCTCAACATACTCTGCTCTTTGTTCCAAGCCAATTTTATCTCGCCATCCGATTTTTTCTTCAATAATGTATTGCGGTCTCAGGAATAGTGCTTTTTCGCCCAAGAATTCTATTTCCTCGCTTGCTTCTTTGGCACTGGTACTTAATTTTAGTTCTTTGCCTAGTAAAGGAATAGTTACCCTGCTGTTTTCATCTTCCCAAAAATAATGAATATCACAATGACAGTGCATTGGACTACCTGGCTCTGCCTGATCCACCTTTAAACACTCACCCTTAACTTTATCTGGCTCATATACTGTATGCCCCTCTGATTCTAGGAATATCTTAATTTTTTGAGCGGTATCCCTGGGGGTCATTAAATCCGCATCGCGATGTTGACGAGTTAAATAACCAAAATGAGCATCAGTTGCTAATCCTGACAAGAATATAACTTGCCAACCCTCGTTAATCGCCTGCCTAGCTATTATTTTATATATAGCAACTGCTTTTAAGGTTCTCTCGCTGGGCTGACTTAATACGGGATATTTTTTCTGAAGTTGATTTAATAATTTATCATTCATATTTTACGCTCCTTGAGCATCTCTCAAGTTGTCTGGCCGTCTCGAGCTAGCTCAAAGTGGTTTTATAATACTGGTTTACCAAACTCTATCAAATTTAGTTTCTTCTCACGTCGCCAACCTTTGAGTTGAGCCTCTCGTTTTAGTGCTGAACTTCTATCTTGATGTTTTTCTGTATATAACACGCTAACGACTTTACTTGATTTCGTATAATGACCACCTTTTCCGTTTTTGTGCTCATTAAAGCGCCTATTAACATCTGTTGTAATGCCTGTATATAAAGTTCCATTTCCACATTTTAAAATATATACAAAATACATAAAGGCTTCGGTTCCGGGCTTCGACTGATCTCAGCCGAATGTCCTCAGCCCACTTCGCCTGGCTCGCACTGAGCGAGCGTAGCGAGTCGAAGTGCTGCCGGACTTGGACTCGAACCAAGATACTCGCCTCCAAAGGGCGATGTCCTACCATTAGACGATCCGGCAATACGAAAAATATACCATAAAAAATAACAATATTTCTATTTGTTAATTCGCTCGAATTAACAAATAAGTAGGTAAAAATAATATTGCCATGCTAAAACTATAACTCCTCAATTATTTTTGAAGCAATTCTTTCTAACTTTTTTGATAATGAATAATACATCTCAAGGCTTCTCTGTTCCTTGTCTACTATATCCACGTTAAATAAAATCAAGAGATGTCTAGAGGTAGCACTGAATGATAGTTTTATCGCACCGGCAATCTCGCCTACAGTTGCTTCGTTATTCTTTTTTAAATATGAAAGTATCGCAAGTCTCCGTTTATTACCAATTGCCTTTAATATTTTTTCTAATTGCTTCATTATTATTGTTTTTTATTTTTAATAGTCTTATTTGTTAATTCGTTCGAATTAACAAATAATGATGTTGATAGTATTTTATACTTGTTCATCTTTGTTGAATAATTTAATCAAGGCAAGCTCAATGGGAAGCTCGGGAGTGTATGCCCGGGAGACAAATTCCTGAGCCAGGAGAAGTTCAGAGAGCACTTCGGATCCAATGGCGCATTCGGGATCCTTTGATACTGCTTTTATAAACTTAAAATCATCATCTGATAACTCCCCTTTTACTTCATCTTCTTCCATACCTCCTCCAAATTTGAGAAGTAAGACAAATCTCATCTTCTGCAGAACAAGTCTCATAAAAATTTTCATATCAACATTTTGTGATGCAGCTTTATGAACGTATCCTAGAGCTTTTTCAAGAGATTTATCCGAGACAGATTTTACAAAATCATTAATCAGAGTATTTTGAGGCGCTCCGGTAACTGTTTCTACTTCTTCAATTGAAATTTTCTTATTCTTGCTGTAGCTCATCACCTTCTGCAGTATTCCCTGCGCATCGCGAAAAGAAGCATCAGCCAAAAGTGCGATGAGTTCTGCAGATGAGGCATCAATCGTAAAACCCTCTTTTTTTGAAATATTTGCCACCAGTTCTCTTAAAATTTTCTGGCTTGGTCTTTTAAATTGGTAAATTTGGCAGCGCGAAAGTATAGTTTCAGGAATTTTTTCCATTTCTGTCGTTGCTAGAATAAAAATCACGTATTCCGGAGGCTCCTCAAGAGTTTTGAGGAATGCATTCCAAGCTTCTTTGGTAAGCATGTGAGCCTCATCGATAATGTAAATCTTGTATTTTGATTCAAACGGGACACTTGAAACAGATGTCTTGATTTCCCTGACATCATCAATCCCGCGATTGGAAGCGGCGTCAATCTCATGCAGATCGCTTGGCGAGACATCCAAGTCCTTGGCAATAATTCTAGCAACAGAAGTTTTGCCAATTCCGCGCGGTCCGGCAAAAAGATAAGCGTGAGAAATGTTTCCCAGATCAAGGGCTCCTTTTATAACTTTAACTATATGATCTTGGCCTATAACATCCCCCCACTTTTGCGGGCGGTACTTGCGATAAAGAGAAGTAGTCTCAGATGACATGAAAAAGATTATAGCACCCGTTAAAATTTTTACTAAAACTTTAACGGGCAAGAAAAAGGAGCCCTTTGCAAGCGGCTCCTATGTGATTACGGATCAACGAAGACCTTAGTACCCTTCGTGACAGGCTGGTTATTGGCATCGAGGCCAATAGTCCGCACAGTCACCGGAGTATAAGAAGGAGTATTTACGAAAATCCCCTTCACCCTGCATTTTGTTCCAGTCGCAGTCGCTGTGACATAAAGCGCACTGGAAGAAAAGCAAATGAAGTTAGTGGATACACCCGGATCACCCGTAATACTTACCGAGAGATCCATCTCCTGCCCGACTTTTATACGAACAGAGTCTGGCACAACTGAGAGATTAGTAACTCTTGAGAGAGGAACTCTCACGAGTACTGAATCCTTTTTACTCTGATCAGCTGAAGCAGTGCAGACTACCCATGTTACTCCTGCAACATTTCCAGTTCCGGGCCAAACTGACATAACAGTACCAGCAGTATCAACAGTAGCAATCTGCGCATTTCTTGATACGCAAGTTGAAGCGGTTGATTGACCCGCGGGTACCGTCACGGTGCGCCGCAGAACATAACTCTGCGTCCTAAAGACTGAAGTGTCCTTCGGCGCAAGAGTAATGCTTACTGGAACTGGGGGTGGTGCGTTCACTGTCACCACCGCAGTGTCAGATGTGGCTTGATGGGTTGCAAGCTTCGCCCAGATTTTTGCAACTCCAGGCGAAACACAGTTGACTTTACCAGTGCTGTCCACCACTGTTGCAGTGGTGGCACTCGTTGAACCCCAAGCTACTTTAGCGCTCTGTCCTGCAGGCACAGAAACTGTGGCACCAAACTGCCTATTCTCCCCAACCGTGCACGTTGCCGACTTTGGACTCACAGTAAGTGAGTAGTTAGAGGGCGGAGGTGGCGGAGGCGGGGGGGGCTGAGGTGGAGGTGGAGGCGCTGGCGGCCCTGACGGGCACGAAACACAGACATTCTGCTCCTGCTTGCACCCTGCCACTGTCAACAATACCCCCAAAAGCAAGACCTTGAATCCTTTCATTTTTCACTCCTTCCTTGTTTGGTCATATGTTCAAGAACGTTTACTAAAATGGAAACTACCATTTTAGTTTTTAAAAGTCAACCCCGTCAAATAATTCGCTTTGCGAATTCCTGCGAAGCGGGATTTAACAGGGTCAAGCCTAGAGTAGGAACAATGAATAAAGAGTGAGGAATAAAAAAATGAACCTTTTGGGTTCATTACTTGACACATGCAAATGGCAATTTGCCGCTCATTTTTCTAAATACTTCATCAGCACGTCTGATTGTTTCAAGTCTTTCTGGAGTATTGGGAGTCCCCTCTTGGATCTCCTTCAATATTCTTCTCGCGTCTTCTCCTCTTACTACCGGGGAAACCATTTCAGAAACTGATCGAGCCATTTTTTTTCCTCTTTATTTTTTCTTAAAATAAGATATCACAAATTTTGTAAATATCAAAGGGCGGACCTCGCTGTCCGCCCTTTTTATAAAGCACTAAATCAGTGCTTTTCTTTCTTCCAACTTGGATGTTCAGGCCAAGTCGGAAGGCTCACCGAGTTAGAAACGCGCTCGTGGCGTTCCATCTCCTCGATAGTCATGATTCCAAAGCCCTCCTCTGGCCAGAGACCAGGTATTACTTCAGGATCTCCAAAGGCATCCATATCCTGAGGAGCAAACGGCTCTTCACCACTACTGTCCCGAAGTGCCGCTATCCTGATCTCTCCGGAGTCATTGAGAGGATCAAAAGGATTCGAATCATCGGGCATATCCTCATCGTCCTCAACTAGTGCTTCCGGGCTCGGGTTCACCGAGTGAAGCACGAGTGCAATACGGTTCGTGCGAGGATATGGTAATGCCATTCTTTTTGCCCGTTCTTCTCTTTCTTCGGCAGGTGTGAGATTTCTTCTCGGCCTCTTTCTTCTTTCAACGAAATCAGAAGGAGGAACAAAGTCGCCCACAAAGGCATCTGCACGAAGTAAGTGGCCCATAGAACGTCTCCATGGAAGGGGGATGAGGGGTACTACGAAAAGTACATCCAAAATGAATTATACATGAAAATAAATATTTATCAACAGTCACTTACCTTCTCTTTATTACAGCTTTATTTCCGTACCTCAAATCAATTGATTCAACTTGTAATCTGCCGTCCCTTATTGCAAAGAGGCTCTGATCTTGAAGGATTGAATCAAGATTAGAAATTATTCTGGAGGTATTCTCTTCAAGAGGAAAAATAATTTTACCCCCCTCAGCGCTTATTTCAAATTCATTTTCATTAATCGGCTCAACTGACAATGGAGTAACCCCCATTTTTTTTATCTCATCAATCAATAAATTTAATTTTACAAAAAACTCAGGCAAATAATTCTGCCTCATTGGGCTACCCTCAAACCCTCCCCTATAAATAAAATAGACACCGGCTGTTGCATTTATACCTTCAGCGTAAACATATCCTTTACTGTCCATAAAATAGCATTTTTCAGGATTCTCGCTGTCACACCAGATCGCAAATGGTTTTCTTTCTTTAATATTAATCTCTGCATCCTGCAGAGATGTCAGATTCACCTCAACACCTTGAGTTCTCGGAAAATCGTTCAAAATCTTCTTTTCAAGAGCTTTCTTTGGGAAGATAAGAAAATTGGTTTTTGGTAAAAGAGTAAAATATTTTCCCCCAGAAACATCCACCGCAGTTTTTTTGATATCATCTTCATTGATACTGACTGCCCCGAGAACAGTAAAATTTCGAACCTGCAGTGAGGATATTGAAAGTAATTTTGTAAGCGCAAACACAAGCAGTACAAGAACAAGTAAAGAAAGACCGAGCTTAAATACAAATCTCTGTCTTCTTTTTTTTCTTACATTGTTACTTTGAAATTTGTTCCTTGCCATTCATGTACTTACGCAATACTTCAGGAACCGCGACCGAACCATCAGACTGCTGATAATTTTCAACTATGCCGACAAGAATTCTTGGCGTCGGAATCGCGGTATTGTTGAGCGAATGGGCAAATCTCTTCTGCCCATTGTCATCGTATTTGATTCCAAATCGTCTTGTTTGGAAATCATGATAATAGGAAGAGCTTGCGATTTCTCTATAACCATTCTGTGAGGGTAACCACATTTCAATTTCATATTGCTTGACCTTGCTTGCAGAAAGCTCTCCCGTACAAATAACAGAGCGTCTGTAGGCAAGACCTAGGCTTTCTAAAAATTCTTCGGTGCGAACCGTGAGCTCCTCATGCAACCTCTCGCTTTCCTCGTGTCTAGCTTCGCATAAGACCAGTTGTTCAAATTTATAAAACTCATGAACCCGAATTAACCCCTTTATATCTTTGCTGTAGCTTCCCGCCTCCCTGCGATAACAGGGAGAGAAAGCCAGAAATTTTTTTGGCAAATCAGATTTGCGCAAAGTTTCTCCCGAGTAATAGGCCATCATCGGCACTTCTGCTGTGCCGGAGAGATAATCGTCATCCTGTGTTTTAAATAAGTCCTCCGCGTCATTTGGCAGATGGCCCGTACCGTAAAAATGCTCTTTTCGCACAATTACCGGAGTAATGACTTCTTCAACCCCCTCTCCGGAAAAAAACTCTCTTGCATGATTCCAGATTGCCCAAGAAAGTTTTGCCCCCTCTCCTGTAAGAAAATATCCGCGAAACCCGTGAGTCTTAACCCCTCTTTCAAAATCCACCATTCCAAGATTTTCCATCAAAGCTATGTGATCTTTCACAGGAAAATCAAACTGCGGAGTATCTCCCCATTTTTTTATTTCAACATTATCTTCCTCAGCTTTACCTTCTGGCACTGATGGGTCGGCAATATTGGGCACGGAAAGCATAATTGAATGCCACTCATTCATTATTCCTTTTAACTTCTCTTCTTCTTTCTGTAATTCTTCTTTGACAACCTTCATCTCATCAATAAATTTAAGTTTGAGGGTTGAATTTTTCTCTTGAGGGATTTTTACATTGTATTCATTCTGTATTCGGCGCTTCTCCTCGACACTTACAAGAACTTTGCGCCTTTCATCATCAACCTCAATAAGCCGCTTTAAATCAACCTTGATTTTTTTCTTTCTTGCGGCTTCGGCAATCAGATCCTTATTTTCTATAATAAATTTAATGTCTAACATGATTTAAACTGGATACTTCGGTGGTAAACCTATATCAACTCTTAATTCATTCACTATATTTTTATAATACCCCATATCTTCATCTTCAATTTTACCCCCTAAAACACCGCCAATAATGTGCTCTATTTCAGAAATAGTCAAAATCTGAATAATTAGGTTGCGCCTTTCTACTCTGCTTTTAGCCCCCTCCAAAAGATCTAAATACTCATTTGCCTCACTTTCAATAACTTCCTTGACATATCTTTTCGCTATCTCTCTTGGCTCATCCCCAGAACTGGGTATTTCGTCTGGATTTTCACTCATAATATTTATTAATTGTATAATAACACGAAATGCCTTACTCAATCCGTGACTTAAAACTTGAAGAATTCCCCCCTTTGCTAAAGGAAATTCCAGATCCTCCTAAGAAACTTTTTCTGGCGGGAAGTCTGCCAAAAGAAGAAAATAAAATTTTATGTATTGTAGGTTCGCGAAAATATACTCAATATGGTAAGGAAATCTGTGAGAAATTGATTAGTGAAATTAAAGGTTATCCGATAACGATAGTATCTGGTCTTGCTTTGGGTACTGACTCAATTGCTCATAAAGCAGCCATGAAAAATGGTTTACAAACCGTTGCCCTACCCGGTTCAGGATTGAATTCTAAAAATCTTTACCCGAGTTCTCATCTACCTCTTGCGGAAGAAATTATTGAAAATGGCGGCGGGCTTTTATCAGAATTTGATCCTGATTTCAAAGCCACTCTCTGGAGTTTTCCACAAAGAAACAGAATTATGGCAGGAATTTCCCATGCAGTTTTAATAATTGAGGCAGAAATTAAATCGGGAACTCTAATTACTTCTAGGCTCGCTACAGAATACAACCGTGATGTTATGACCGTACCCGGATCAATCTTTTCAAAAAATTCAGAAGGTCCGCATATGCTGATTAAACTTGGGGCAACGCCAGTAACTTCAGGAGAAGATATTTTAAAAGTACTAAATATAGAAACTTCTATAACTAAGAATAATCAATCATTCGATATATCGAATGAAATGCTTTCAGAGGATGAAAAGAAAATTGTTGAACTTCTGCATAACCCAGTGACACGAGATGATCTAATCCGCCAAAGCGGCATGCCTGCAAGTAAAATCAATATGATAATTACTGCAATGGAGATAAAAGGAATTATCACTGAAAGTGTGGGGGAAATCCGAATTAATTAAAAAATGTTCCACTTGGTGGTGAAACCGCCACGTGGCTGCTGTGGTAAGTATTGACTTTTTTTGTTATTAATGTATATTAACTAAAGAAACCCAGACAGAGGAGTTTAAAATGAAACTCAGCCCCAGTGAGCTAGATTTGCTTACTGAAAAGAAGGTTGTAAAAACGAATAACAAAAAGAGAAACTTGCTTTTAATTGGAGTTGGTGTGGCGGCTTTAGTCTTTGGGACACCCGTCGGTTGGCTCATCTTCGGAGCACTTTGGCCGGCGATGTCATTTTTGGTAAGTGCTGTCACTGGACTTGATCCCAGACTTGCCTCAACGATTGGGCTTTTTCTTTCTTTCATCGTTTTTGGCGCCGGGGTTCTGACCTTATATAAAATCGTAAGAAAAAAGTTATCTCGAACGCAAGCTTAGCTTGCGTTTTTCTTTTTAATTTATTATTTCTATCCTTTAAATTAATATTGATATTTGCAAATAAAATCTTTTTATAGTATCAATTCACCCATGAGTAAAAAACTTTTAATTGTTGAGTCGCCGGCAAAAGCAAAAACGATTGGAAAATATCTCGGAGATGAGTACGAGGTTGTTGCCTCAGTCGGGCATATTCGTGATTTACCTAAATCAAATAAAAAAGCAATTGATATTGAAGGCGGATTTATACCCCATTATGAAATCGTTAAAGGAAAAGAAAAAGTAATTTCAGAAATAAAAAGAAAAGCTTCAAAATCTGATGAAATAATCCTTGCTACAGACCCAGACCGCGAGGGGGAGGCTATTGCATGGCATATTTCCGAGCTCATCAAAAATAAGTCAGCAGAATCAGGAATCAAGAATCATGAATTAAGAATCAAAAGGGTTACTTATCATGAAATTACGGAAGATGCCATAAAAGAAGCGCTCGGGAATCCCAGAGATATTGATGAGAATTTAAAAACCGCGCAAGAAGCACGCAGGGTTTTAGACAGACTTGTCGGCTACGATCTTTCTGGTCTAATCTGGAAAAAGGTTCGATATGGCCTCTCTGCCGGCAGAGTCCAGTCCCCTGCTCTGCGAATACTAATGGAGCGTGAACGTGAAATAAGAGCATTTAAGTCTGAAACATTTTGGACAATTACCGCATTATTAAAAAATAAAAATAATATTGAGTATGTTTTCACATGCGAAGAAGAACCAAGGGATAAAAATGAAGTTGAACGAATAATTGATATCGGCAAAAAGGAAGATTGGGAAATTAAAGACATAAAAGAAACAGAGGTAAAGCGATCCCCCAGACCGCCATTTATTACTTCTACACTTCAGCAAGCGGCAAGCTCTCGGCTTGGATTTGCACCCTCAAGAACAATGGGTATTGCGCAAAAATTGTATGAATCCGGTTTCATAACTTACATGAGAACTGACAGTACAAATTTAAGCGAGAATGCAAAAAATCAAATCGCCTCGGTAGTGGAGAAAAAATTTGGCAGGCAGAATTTGCAATTACGAAACTATGCAAAAAAAAGCAAAAACGCTCAAGAAGCGCATGAAGCTATCCGACCTTCAGATTTATTCAGGGAAGGTGCCGGCCACAATGAAGAGCAAAAAAAGTTGTATAAATTAATCTGGGGAAGAGCAGTTTCAAGCCAAATGATTGATGCAAAAGTTTTAAGGACCAGAGTCTTGGCGAATACTATAAATGAAAATATTCCTAATTTTGTGCTGAACGGTTCCCGCACAATAAGCGACGGCTGGCTTTTAGCTGATCCCATTGCCAAAACAGAAGATGTTGAAGTACCAAAATTTCAAAAGGAAGAAAAACTGAAATTATCTTCAATTGATTCAGAGGAAAAGCAAACTCAACCTCCGGCAAGATATTCAGAGGCAGGATTAGTTAAAGAGTTGGAAAAAAGAGGCATTGGAAGGCCCTCAACTTATGCTTCAATCATAAAGACACTTCTGGACAGAGGTTACATTGTTAAGGAGCAGAGAGCGCTTCTTCCGACAGATACTGGAGATGTTGTGAGCTCATTTTTGGAGGAAAATTTTGCAAATTATATCAGCGACACATTTACTGCGGAGATGGAGGATGAACTGGATGAGATAGCGGCCGGTAAAAGAGGTTATGAAAAAACCTTACGCGACTTCTATACCCCCTTTTTAAAAGACGTGAAGTCAAAGGAAAAAATCACAAAATTGACAAACCTCGGTGAGGCCGACCCAAAATGGAAATGCCCAGTTTGCGGCTCCTCAATGATTATTAAGCTTGGAAGAAGCGGAAAATTTCTTTCATGTTCAAGATTCCCAGATTGTAAAGGCGCGCGAACAATAGAGGGTGAGGAGCTCGCGGGGCCAAAAGATACTGGGGAAATATGTCCTGAGTGCGGCAAAGCAAATTTGGTAGAAAGGGATGGTAAATTTGGGCGTTTCATTGCCTGTTCACGATATCCAAAATGCAAATTTGTTAAAAAAAGTCCGGAAGAGGAAAACCGCAGCAAGACAGGTGTAAAATGCCCCGTTTGCAAAGAAGGTGAAATGGTGGAGCGCCGAGGTCGCTTCGGAATTTTTTATTCATGTAGCAATTATCCTAGATGTAAAAACGCCATCAAGGCCAAGCCGACAGGAAATATCTGCCAAATGTGCGGATCATTAATGATGGAAGGCACAAAGACTATACCTGAGCGTTGTAGTAATAAACAATGTGTAATGCATAATCCTCATAAAAATAAATTATAATTGGTAAGCAGGCACACTACTGTGCCTGCGCTAATAGTCTTTGTGAGGCACAGCGATGTCGCATCAGCAGATGCGACCGCGAGCCGGGGTCGCGAGCGCTTTCGCTCGACGGAGCGAAGGCGACTTGTGACCTAAAACTATCCCGGAGCGCTGTTCTAATAAAGCGTGTCCAAACCATAATCCTCATAAATTAAAAAATGCAAAATAAATGTGGTTATATTAAAATTACTATAGTGGATAAAAAGAAAAAAAAGGCCTCAAGTGCATTTACATTGATTGAAGTATTAATAGTAATCGGGATAATTGCGGTCCTCGCAGGAATAGTTCTTGTTGCCATTAATCCCGGCAGGCAGTTTGCCCAAGCTAGGGACACTCAAAGGATAAGTAACATCAATGCAATTTTAAATGCAATCGGACAATATACAATTGATAATAAAGGAATGCTTCCGGTTGGAATCCCCGCAAAAGGAGATAACCCAATTGAAATAGATCAGACTATCTGCTCTGCAATTGTACCGACATACCTGCCGGCACTTCCAACAGACCCATCATCAAGTTCCAAAGGTGCTTCAATTACTGACTGTGATAGTGTTGCAACAAGCACCGTTCTATACGCAATATTTCAGGACAATAATGGCAGGATTACTGTAAGCACAGAAAGGGGCGAGATCGGGACCTCGACTATATCTGCTACCAGATAACAAAATTAAGAGATTAAAATCCAAAAGAGGAAAATCTAAAATTTAGAATACGTGAAACAAAAACCCGCATTTCGCGGGTTTTTGTTTTGCATGCAATATAGTCCCTCGTGGCAAGCCCCGAGGTAATTACGGAACTCGCTTCGCTTATCCATTTAGCGCGGCAAGCCGCGCAGTATTGGACTATATTAGCTCCTCGGCTCGGAAATGGAAAAGTAAAACTCTTCCATTTCTCTCGCTCTACGTCGCTAATAAGGATAGATTACATAGCTGCGCCTCCTGACTGCTTCTTGTAGGTGAAGAGAGAATAGAGTGCAGAAAGACCAACCAAAATATAAACAATCATAGAGATACCGCTGCCCAGAATACTCTCAACTACGTTACCAAGACCAACCCCCATCAGGCCCCAGTTTAGGCCTCCGATTACGAGCAGAACCCAGGCAACTGTTTGTAAACCTTTCATAATATTTTTTAAAAAAATATTTATTAAATCGACTCTATTAAATTATGAGGCATTCCCAGAAGCTTACAAGACCTTTTTCCCCAATATCTTATAGCTAAACAGAGCCCTAGAACGCTTTCTGTGTTAAAATAGTAAATTAAATGAAAATAATCTGGGACAAAGTAACATCTTTTTCAAAGTTTTGCGCGCTGATTTTTTTTCTTTTAATTCTCCCTCTTTGGATTGTATATGTGATGAATATTTACAAAGAAACATCTCACCTGTTAAGTAACAATAGCTCGCCAGTTTGTGAAGGAGCAAGTTGTACAAAAGAAACACAAGCAATTGAAAATTCAGGTGTTATGGGAACTGTAACAATTGGGGCCAAGTGCTCTGAAACCGAAAGGAGTAAGTGCAGTGGCAAGCCATATTCAGCACATCTTAAAGTTACTTACGAGAGCGGGAAAGTTATTACCCAAACTTTTGTTTCGCCAGACGGTAAGTTTCTTCTGCTTCTTCCTCCGGGAAGCTACATGATTTACAACGGCTCTGATAAGAATACTGTCAGTTTTTCTCCCCAAAAGATATCAGTGGAAAAAAATAAAATTTCTTCTATAAATCTCTACTTTGAAAGCAATAGAGAGTAGTTTGATTTAAATTTCTTGATGTGCTAATTTGATATTGGAAGAAAGGAGGGCCAAATGGAACCCCATCAAAAAGATCGTGAAAAAACAGCTATCTTTGAAAGAGCCTGTGCGGGTTGCAGAGCCGTTCTGCAGATCAATCCACAAAACATCAACCCAAGGATCCCGTATATTCTATGCCCTACCTGCGGACTTGAGTGTATGATTCCTCAGGACGCTATTTATATGGCCGAGCTGATTCTTAAGGAAAAAAGAAGAAAGTACGGCCGACGAAACAAAGCTATAAATCCCGAATAGGGATTTTTTTATAAACGACGTAGAGCGAGAGAAATGAAAAATTCTTATTTTTCATTTCCGAGCCGAGGAGTTTATATAGTATCCAATTATATAAACGACGTAGAGTGAAAAAGCGAAAACATGGAGCTTTTGCAAGGTCGGAGCACGACGGTGCGAGACAGGATCGAAAGATTTTTCAGTAGAAAAATACTTTTGATAGAGAAGTGAGAAAGTTTACTTTCTCACTTACGAGCCGAGGTGAGGAAGCGAATACATGGAGCCCATTCGGGTCTGAAAGACCCTCAGGGTCTTAAACGACTTCGCAAGACTTTGAGCTCCGATACTATCGGAGCGAAAAGTGTACAGTTCATGTAATGAAATTATATTGTACCAAGTTATATTGATATTTTTAAATTTTTTGAATGTTAACATTCTGTACGATCGTACAAAATGTTAACATTGGTCTTTAAGTTGCCAACCTAGTTAAATTTGATTACAAAACTACTGCTCTATACAATTATTATATTGCTTAACCTGATCGTTATATTTTGTAATATCTGATTTTACAACCGCAATCAGGTCATTAATCTGTCTTACAAGTAAGTTATACTCCGATACTTTTTGATTATAAGCTTCCCTGTTTGAGCGATTTTTTTCCATCTTTTCTAATTCAACTTCAAGTTGCTTAATCTGGGTTTCTAAACTTGAAATTTCATCCTTTTCACTATCTATTTTAGATTTTAGGGAAACACTCACCTGAGAGCATTCTGAAAGGGGTCTAGCAAACACTTGTACCGCCATCCACGTACTTTTACCCTGATAAATTCCCTTTCCAACAGCAATGCCAATTTCAGTAAATTTTGTACTTAAAATATTTGCCCTATGACCCGAACTAGCCATCCATGCGGCAACCAAAGTCTCATCATCCTCAAAATTTCCTAAAGCGATATTCTCCCCTATTGAAATATATTCATAGCCAAATCTTTGTGCTTCTTTTGAAACACTTCCTCCCGTGGGAGATATATGCTCAAAATACTGATTTGCAAACATATCATCTAGCCTTGCTTTTGCTACTGCATTCAGAGTGGCATTTGATTCAAGTGTATTTAAATCAAGTCTAACTCTCTCTGCATTAGTAAATTGAAACACTCCCCCAACTGTTAGAAATGCCCTTTCAGATTCAATTTTAGCAACAAGAGCCCCGGGGGTATTAACCTCCTGTTTTATACCCTCAATAATTGATTCTATATTTAAATTTTCAAGAAGATTTTTTGCTTGTTTTCGAATCTCATCTCCTTTTTGAAAAAAATATAAGCCAAGGGCTAACAGCACTAAAACAAAGATATACAGCGCTCTTTTCCAGTTCTGTTTCATCCCAGTAGGAAATTTTTTAATGCTGGACTACTAATATTAAACAACATTTTATTAAAGATTTAGTCATTTTGATGAATGGGTGTCTGTTGAAAATTCCTACGGGACAAGTGCATTTATTTTGACTGGTCTACAATTTTAACTTCCTGAATACGTTCAATCTGTTTGTTATGCTGCTCAAAAATCACCTGCCGCACTTTATCGGGATTTTCAACTTTATTCATCATGTAATCCTCACTGTGTTCGGCGGCGGTTTGAACTCTAATATCACCGAATTTAAGAAATGTTGCTATAAGCCCGCGTACATTAATAGTTACATCCTGAATTTTATCAAATGGCAGATTTGAAATTTCTCTATGAAAAAGAGTCATCTGCTCTATATCAATAATTCTTTTTTCGGTTATGTACCAAACGTCCAGATAGTAATTTGTCCATTGAATGAAAAACAATAACCAGAGCACGAGAAGCCATAGACTATATCCAAAAAAGATAAGAACCCAGAGTTGCCCGGTTATATCTATTGAAGACTCAATATAATTTTCAATTACTCCAAGAAAAAACAGGGGAATAATTGCCGCCAGAGCCAGAATAAATCCATAAACGAATATAACAATCCAGTGTCTGCGAACCTCAAATACTATTGTTTCTCCTGGATCAAGATAAAGCATTTAAAAAATAATTAGGAATATTAAAGACCCAGACAATAAAATTCCGGAGACTGTTAAAAATAATTTTTTCATTTTTCTTATGACAGGAGTATTGAAAGAATAATTTTTCCAGTGAAAAGAAAGCATCCAGGCAAAACCGGAAAAAATAACAGCTACAAAAATAAAAACCGCAAGCATTAAAATCTTGAAATCTATGCTCTCAAATGGCATGTAGGCAAGGGCTAAAAGTGATTTATTGAGCATGTATAAATTATACAATAATTAGTTAATCTTTAGGGTAATCTTGGGGGGAGCCCTCAAGATTTTACTTACTGACTTGATTTTATTTTTATTTTATGATATAGTTTTTCATAAACCTGATCTTTCACAATCTACTACCAAGGAGGCAATGTGCTCTCTGTTTTTAAAACGATTGCTTCGCATGCAGACCAAATCATCATTCCCCGCATTTCAGGCGATGGTAAAGTGGAAATTGCTATGATGCCCTACACTAAGGACAGGGGCACAAAAAATGCTTACATCACTCTCCGGCTGCCAACTGAGAGCCGAAGGAATGGCGAGAGTCTTATGGCAACTGCCATTCGAGGTGTTCGAGAAGAGGCAGCAAAAGATCCCAGTGACTTTGATATTGAGGTTTGGGGTATGTGCTATGCGGAATTTTTCCAAGATGAGCAGGATCCTGAGGGTGCGCATGTAAAAGCGGCAATCGTAATTCAACATGTCTGTAATCAAAAAGTTTGCACCCACCTTAGGGATTTCCCCAAAGTGGATCAGGACGATGCAGATGAATTCCATGACCCGATGGAGTGGTTGGAAGTAAATGAAATTCTTAACGCACTAAGGAGACGGCGTGAGGGGAAACTCAAGCTCCTTTACTCTCATGGAGTTTCAATTTGCGCATTCCTTAGAATGCTTTCGACTCGCCTTCCCGAGGTTGAAATGTATTATCACAACTACCTTGAGGAGTATAAGGGAGTGCGGCTTACACCCCAGCAACACACTGAGCTCGAACGCTATATGGCTCAGGTGAAGTAGGTCATTTGGACTTCGGTCCCGGCAGATAATGCCGGGACTTTTTTTATGTTAAAATCTCACTGATGCCTAAAAAACTAGACACTTCTCCATACAAAGGCGTTCGGGATTTCTACCCGCAAGACAAGTTTGTTCAGAACTATATTTTTTCCGTATGGCACAGGGTTGCGGAGAGTTTCGGTTATGAAGAATACGACGCGTCAATACTTGAACCATCAGAAATTTTCAAGGAAAAATCAGGAGAGGAAATTGTAAATGAGCAGACTTTTACTTTTACCGATAGAGGCGGACGTGAGGTAACACTTAGACCTGAGATAACCCCCACTCTTGCCAGAATGGTTGCCGCCCGCAGAAGAGAATTGGGTTTTCCTCTTCGCTTGTATTCAATCCCCAATCTTTTCCGTTATGAAGCAACCCAGCGAGGAAGACTTCGTGAGCACTGGCAATTAAATGTAGACATAATCGGCGCCTCAATTCTTCAGGCTGATATTGAAACAATTCTGGTTGCTGACAAAATTATGAAAGAGTTCGGAGCAAAATCACAGGATTATGAAATCAGATTGAATGATCCCGCCAAAGGAGCAAACATTGATCAATTGATTGGGGCCCTGAAAGATAACGGTATTACAAATATAAAAATTGATGATACCTTGGCGCGCGGGCAGACCTACTACACAGGAATAGTATATGAATTTTTTGACACATCTTCCGAGAATCCGCGCTCCCTTCTTGGGGGCGGCAGATACGATAATCTAACCTCCATGTTCGGAGATTCTTCTAACTTGGGGTTTGTGGGGTTTGGAGCTGGGGATGTGACAATAAAAGATTTTCTCCAAACACATAATCTTCTTCCGACCTATGAGAGTAGAACCAGACTTTATATTGCGATTACTGATATTTCACTCTCACAGGAAGTAATTAATTTTGCTCTTAATTTGCAAAGCAAGGGAGTAAATACGGCTATTGACTGGTCAGAGAGAAAAGTTGGCGATCAGATTAAAAACGCGGCAAAACACGGGGTAAAGTTTGCCACTGTATTCGGAAGTGAAGAGAGTGAAAAGAAGGAATTTAGAATAAAAAATTTAGATACTGGCGAAGAAAAAACTTTAAAGGAACAGGAAATTCCGGATTTTTTGAAAGCTTCTCTGTAATCTGTTAAGATTCAAAAAATTATATATGCGTAAAATTTTTTTTGATATTGAAACAAGTGATGTATTTTCCGATGTCGGGATAAATGACCCTTCAGCTCTTAATATTTCCGTTGTTGGCATATACGATTCCGAAAGAGAGGTATACGAGCATTTTCTTCAGGAGGATCTGACAAAATTATGGCCGATTATTGAAAGCGCCGATGTTTTGATTGGCTATAATAGCGATCACTTTGATATTCCCCTACTTAATAAATATTACTCCGGCGATTTAAGAAGTGTACGAAGCCTAGACCTTCTTAAAGAAATAAAAAACTGCTGCGGCAGAAGAATGAAGTTGGATCAAGTGGCAGAAGGAACACTCGGCATTAATAAAACCGGCGCGGGAATGCAGGCAACAGAATGGTGGAAGAAGGGAGAAAAACAAAAAGTAATAGATTACTGTCTCAATGATGTAAAAATCACCAAGGAAATTTATGACTATGCTCTCGCTAATAATAAAATAATTTTTAAGGAGGGCGCTGAACTTATAACTATTCCTCTTAAGACATCACACTGGGAAGAAAAAATAGAAAAAGTACTGAACCATACGCTGCCTTTTTAAGTCGTACTATAAAAAATGTTTAAATTTATCCAGCAATATTTTCTGAAAGAAAATAGTGCTGGGTTTACACTAATTGAATTACTTATTGTAATCTCCCTTATAACAATTATTTCCGGTCTGACATCAGTTTTAGGTTTTGATCTCATCAGAGTAGGAGGAGGCAGATCCGAGAAGGACAACCTTGTGAGTCTACTCCAGAGAGCAAGATCAAAATCACTGAATAATATAGGAGAATTGCGCCATGGAATTCATTTTGAAGTTAATCCTTACAAATTAACCGCTTTTTCCTGCAAGGACTGTGAAGGTTTTGAGGGTGCATCAATTGAGTCGGAGTACTCCCCCGCAATAAAAAATTTTGAGATTATTTCTCCCAACATTCCCTTTGATATTTTATATGATCAGCTAAGCGGCAATTGCATTAGCGCTCCCTGTGGAAGCGGAGTTGTAATCAAAGTAAGCGATGGCACAAAAATCAGCAACATTTTTATAAGTAAAGTCGGACAAATTGACGCAAATAAATGAAAGACCGCAGAAAATCCCAAAGTGGTATTGTCACTATGGAGCTATTAATCGCTCTTTCAATTATCATTCTGACACTGACCTCAGCTACACTTTTGACATTCGGCGTGCAATCAAACTTAGTCACAGCGCAAAATTATCAGAGATCAATCTACGAAACAAAAAAACTTATTGAGGATGCCAGAGCGCGGGCCCGTGTTAATTTTTTAAGTCTTAGAACTATACCGGAGGGCGATTTTGAGATTTATAAAAAAAACCTTTTCGTCTATCCTGAAGGAGAATTTGAAAAAAGAATTCTTGGGACTCTGGATTGGGCTGGCGGCAGTGTCTCCTTGAGAACCGCCCTGACTGACTGGAATAAGGGGAAATGTAATATTGATTTGAGTAAAAACTGGAGAGAGCCCAAAGAGTATGCTTATGCTGATCTTTCAAGTCCAAATAGTGGAACTGGTATTGCAATCAAGGACAAAGTGGCCTTTCTTACCTCAGACCCCTCCTCTGCTCCTCTATATGATTTTTATGCCTTTGATATCAGTTCTGTTTTTTACGGCAAAGGTGAGCTCCCGGTATTAAAAAGTTTTAGCACAGGACTGGGTTTAACGGATGTAAAAATTTCAGGAAATTTTGCCTATGCAAGCGCTCATAGCGCATTGAATCAGTTAGTAATTATAGACGTTGGAGACCCGACAAAGCTCGGTGACCGGGGCGTCAAATCAAGTCTTGATGTCACAGAGGTTGGAGACTCTGCATACGGCAACACATTATTTTTTAACAGCGATAAAATTTATTTAGGTCTTACAAAATCAAATGGTCCGGAGTTCTACATCATTGATGTTACTGATCCTGCAAGCCCGAGTGTGATAAATGGTTCAGAGTTTGAAGTAGATGGGGCCGTCAACTCTATTTTTGTTGAAAATAATACTGCCTACATTGCCACTGCTTCCACCTCGCAGCTTCTCACGCTTAATATTGAGAATCCCTCATCAGTAAGATTAATTGACAAGTACAGCTCAAGCGCTCTGACCGGGCAAAGTATTGCTAAAAACAACAACATTATTTACTTCGGCAGAATCGGTGGCAGTGGAAATCCAAAACTTTTCTCGTTTTCTGATAATAATCTAAATTCCCCTCTCTGGAACATGAATATGGGAAGTCAAAGCGGAATATATAATATGTTTTTTTATAATAATTTACTTTTTATGAATAATTCTGACCCCAATGATGGATTTCAGATTTGGGATATTACCGGAGCCGATGGAGAGACTGCTCCAGTACGGTTTGATACCGAAAATCTCAATATTGAACAGGGCCAGCCAACAGGGATACTCTGCAATGAAGGTTTACTGTTTGTAGCCCAAAATGGAGAACGTGGATTAACTGTAATCGGTCCAAATCCAATCCAATGAACAAAGGAATAACTCTAATTGAGACTTTAATCTATATTGCGCTTTTCATTATAATAATGGGCGGCGCCCTTTTTGCTTCCTATTCAATTATTCTCTCACAGGAGTCAAACAAAAATAAAATAATCCTTCAGGAGGAGGCGAATTTCATTTATCGTAAATTCACTTGGGCATTAAACGGTTCTGTAATTTCCCAGATCAGCACTACTACCCTGAAATTAATAAAAAATTCTGGTGAGCAAATTAATTTTAGTTATGAAAGTCCTTATCTTTATATAGAGATTTTACCTGAGGGCAGATTACCGCTAAATTCCGGGGTTGTATCTGTATCAGATGTTGAGTTTAGAAAAACGACGGAGTTTGGTTATCCTGACCGAATTAGTATTGATTTTATTCTTACTGTATTTGACGGAGGAAGAAGTAGTTCAGAAAATTTTAGTTTCTGGAAATATTTAAGACAATGAAAATAAACTTACAACAGATAACAGACAACAAACAACTTGGACAGCAAAATAATACTGCCTGCCCCGTTAAAGGACTGCCCTGCCGAAGGCAGTCCGTACGGACCATGGGGCAGATTTCCTTTAACGGGGGGTTTACAGCTTTAATGAGCGCTATAGTGCTTTCATTTCTTCTTTTAACTGTGGCTGTGACCATCGGAACAGTGGGCTTAAATAACCGACTCAACATTTCTGAAACTGAATTTAAGGAAAGAAGTCTAAATCTTGCAGAAGGCTGTGTAGATATTGCCATATCAAGCATAAACGACGGTTTCTTCCCAAGCAATCTAACAATAACAATAGGCGAAAATTCCGAAGATAAATGCATCATTGTTTCTGCTTTGCATGGAGTTCCGGCAGCCAATTTATATGAGATAAAGACTAGGTCAGATATTCAAAACGCAGTTACTAATCTCAAAGTCGTACTGGATAAAAATAAAAATGTAATCACATGGGAAGAAGTTTCCAATTTCTGATTTTGAGATTTACTAAAGCTGTGATTATATACTCTCTTAGAAACAGCCGGAGTAGTTTTATGCCCCAAAAGGATTGTGGATACCGTAGCCTGTATGAAGCGCTTATGATTCAGAGGTTGGCTGCAATTGATCAAAAGCAAAGAATTGAGAAGGAAATAGAGGATCTCAAATCAAGGTGTCCCCATAAAAATACAAAAACAAGGATTTTTGGTAATGCACCCCAAATGGTTCGTTATGTCAGAAAAATGTGTCTTGATTGTAACGGTGAGCTTATGTTTCAATTTCTTAAGCCAAACCCATAAACCAATTCTGTCTAAGAATTGGTTTTTTGATTTTTTTTATTACAGAAGTACAATGTGAAATATGTCAGGCCCAGAGGAAATTATAAGTTTAATGACAGAGCAAAGAGAAGACAAAGTTCTGATTGAAAAAGCGTACAAGTTTTCAGAACTTGCTCACAGTGATCAGAAACGTCTTTCAGGAGATGACTATTTTATTCATTTGGTTGAAACCGCAAAAATTCTTGCAGAATTTGGTATGGGAGCAGTGGTTGTCGCCGCCGGACTCTTGCATGATTCACTTGAGGATGGAAAAGTGACTGCAAACGAACTGAAAAAAGAATTCGGCGCTGAAATTCTATTTTTAGTGGAGGGAGTTACAAAGCTTGGAAAATTAAGATACAGGGGGGCAGACAGGCATAATGAAAGTCTGCGTAAACTTTTTGTGGCAATGTCACAGGATATAAGGGTGCTGATGATTAAATTTGCTGACAGACTTCATAATATGAGAACTCTTTCTCATGTGGATAAGGACAAGCAAAAACGAATCGCCGGAGAAACCCTTGAGATTTTTGCTCCCATTGCCTACCGGCTGGGTATCCGCAAACTCTCTCGTGAACTTGAGGATCTTTCTTTCCCCTACGTTTACCCTAAAGAGTATGAGAGGGTAAAAGCAGTCACGAAGGAAAAACATGAGAAAAATGTTAAAAACCTTGAGGATTTCCTGAAGTCCATAAAAAAAGCTCTGGCAAAAGAGGGTCTAATCAATGTTAGAACTGAATACAGAGTCAAGGGTTTGTATAGTTTGTATAAAAAACTTCAGAATAAGGAGCATAATGAAGAAAATATTTATGACATTATGGCGCTGCGTATTATAGTGCCGGAATTAACAGACTGTTATAGGGCTCTGGGCATTATTCACGGCAACTGGCAGCCGCTTCCAGGCAGAATCAAGGACTACATAGCCCTGCCAAAACCAAACGGTTATCAGTCAATACATACGACAGTTTTTACAGGTAATGGCTCACTTGTTGAAATTCAAATCAGAACTGCCGACATGCACGAACATGCCGAATATGGCATTGCCTCGCACATTTCCTACAAAGAAGGCAAGAGGGGTGGCAGTCCGGAAAATCTCAATTGGATAAGTACACTTTTACCAAAACACAACTTCAAGGAGGTTATTGATCAGGAGTCAGTTCCAGCTCTTATTTCAAAGTTTCAGGATATTCCTCATTGGATAAAAGATTTGGTGAAATATAGGCAAAGTACGGATAATCATGAAATATTCAACGAGGATTTAAAAAATGATTTTTTTCAACATAGAATTTTCGTTTTTACTCCGCTAGGAGATGTTGTTGATCTACCAAAAGACTCAACCCCCATCGATTTTGCCTATTCAATTCACTCGGATATCGGCGATCATATGTGGGGAGCAAAAATTAACGGTAAACTTGTATCCCTTGACACCAAACTTCAAAGCGGCGATATTGTTGAAATTATTACAAAATCTTCTGCCAAGCCCACAAGTAAATGGCTTAATAGTATTAAAACCACCCTTGCCCGCAGACAAATCCGCGGCGCCATCCTCAAGGAAAAACTCAAATAATTTTTCTGGCTAAAAATTTAAATACAGAGGTATAAGCAATTATTTTATACTATGATATATCATAGTAAAATAAAAAATTAAGACCTTAACTAAATAATAAACTTAAACAGTAAAGTTTTTTATTGAATAAATATCTTCTTCATCTTTCTTTTTCTCATCAATGGATCTATCATCTTCGAGCGTTAAATTCACTTCAGAATTTTGGGTCTTGTCCGAATCTGGGGTTGCTTGCCCTGTTAAATAATCCTGCTTTTGCAGGATTCCAGCTTCGCTGGATTTAACAGGGTTAATTGGTTGTAAGTTGTTAGTTGTAGGTTGCTGCAATATCTGAATTAAACTTTTCAAATCCTCATTTGAAAAGAAATCAATCAAAATTTTTCCTCCCACTTCCTTTCTTTCAATCTGCACCCTTGTGCCGAGTGCCTCCTTTAGCTGCTCCTCCAAATCAATAGTTTCTGGGTCAATAGCATGTTCTTTTTTGCGGACTTTGTCATAGGCAATCCGGCGGGCAATTCCTTCCGCCTCGCGAACAGTAAGTCTTTTAAGAATTATTTCCTTAAACAAAACTCCCCTCTCATCCGGCCTGTCATTTAACATCATAAGCGGACGGGCATGACCTTCGGTGATCTTACCTCCCGAAAGTGCGTCCTGCATGTCTGAAGGAAGCGTCAGTAGTCGAAGACTGTTTGAAACATACTCGCGGCTTTTGCCGATTTTTTGGGCAATTAACTGATGAGTAAAACCAAATTCATTTGCAAGCCTGTCAAAAGCCCTTGCTCGATCAATAGGATTTAGGTCTTCTCTTTGCAAGTTCTCAATAATTGAGAGCTCAAGCTTCATTAGGTCAGTGTCATCTCCGGTTTTTATGAGACACGGCACCTGGGAAAGGCCTGCCATTTTGGAGGCGCGCAGTCTTCTTTCTCCGGCAATAAGCTCGTACTTAACACCCATTCCGCCTTCTGGCTTTTCAAATTCTTTACGAGTTACAACTAATGCCTGAAGGACTCCGTACTGGCGGATTGAATCAGAGAGGCTCTGCATTTCAGCTTCGCCGAATTCACGGCGTGGTTGAAATGGGTTTGGCTCAATCTTATCAACATCGATCCAGAAAACCGAATCATTTAAAAATTGGGACATGATGATTTTTCTTATGAACGAAGTGAATTATAAATAATCATCACCCCGTTGCAATTTTGCCGTAAAATTTCTTTATGCAGTGCGTGTGCCGAATAGGCATATACTTCTGTGGGCGTAGTGCTGTATGAATTATAAACAAACTGATTATACAAATGTATCATCCTCATTTAAATATTTGCAAAATTGCTATGGGGTTAAGTGCTAATCTCACTCTGTTATTATAATTTTAACACAACCGACAACAAACAACTTAAATATTGTTTCAAAATCAAAATTGTTGTAAGTTGTTAGTTGTTAGTTGATTTGCCGGGGTGGCGGAATGGCAGACGCGATGGACTCAAAATCCATTGTCCGCAAGGATGTGAGAGTTCGAGTCTCTCTCCCGGCATAATGAAACCCAAAATTCTCGTTATTGTAGGACCCACAGCCTCCGGGAAAAGCAATTTGGCTGTAAAATTGGCCCTTCGACTTCGCTCAGGGCAAGCTCAAAAAATTGGAATTAAGGGTGGAGAAATAATTTCTGCTGATTCAAGGCAGGTTTATAAAGGACTAAATCTTGGAACAGGAAAAATTACAAAAAAAGAAATGCGAGGTGTCCCTCACCATTTACTTGATATTATAGACCCGAGGAAATCATTTTCAGTCTTTGATTTTGTAAAAAAAGCCAATCACGCAATTACTATGATATATCATAGTAAAAAATTGCCCATAATCGTTGGCGGAACTGGATTTTATATTGATGCTTTAGTTTATGATCAGAAATTTCCCAATGTAAAAGCCAACTTAAAACTGCGAAAAAAACTTCAAAAAATGAGTGCTAGCGAGCTTTATAAAATTTTAAAAAAGAAAGACTTAGCAAGAGCAAAAAGTGTTGATAGAAATAATAAAGTGAGGCTTATAAGAGCATTGGAAATTGTGGAAAAACTCGGAAAAGTCCCCAAATTAACTAACAACTTACAACCAACAACTTACAACGCATTATTAATTGGGTTAAAATCTAATAATGAAATTCTGCGAAAAAATATTCACAAGAGACTGATTCAAAGAATAAAAAAAGGAATGATAAAAGAGGTCAAAAAATTGCACTCTGGAGGTCTTTCATGGAAACGTATGGAAGAATTAGGGCTTGAGTACCGTTATATAACAAGATTTTTGCAAAATAAAATAACTAAAATAGAGATGTCAAATCAGCTTGAATCGTCCATCTGGCAATACTCACGCCGGCAGATTACTTGGTTTAAAAGAAATAAGCAAATACTCTGGTTTAATCCGGAAGAGAAAAATTCAAGTAAGAAAATCGAAGATGTTGTAAAAAAATTAGTCCTTGACAAAAATAAAAAAGACGATATACTATAAACAGACTGAGCCAAAGGAACCCATGAAATACGGACTAACTTTGTTTACTATGGGTCTTCTGATGTTATTTTGTGTAAGTTGGATCGTCTCCCGAAACTGGGGAATGGTAGAAATTTTCGCCTTAGTCCCGGCAGTGGCTGGCCTCATACTTACACTTGCCGGATTTTGCTGGGTAACGGTTAACTCTTTTTTCTGGGTCATCAAAGCTTTTCGAAGATCTGTCGCCAAAAGGTGACAGATCTTTTTGTTTGAAACAAAGAAGTAATTTGATACGATACAACACATTGGGAGCTTAGTTAAGTGGTATAACTGCGGTCTAGTTAAAAAAATAAAGAAAAGTTTGGGTGGTTAGTTAAGTGGTATAACTGCGGTCTCCAAAACCGCTATCGAGGGTTCGATTCCTTCACCACCCGTAATGAAAATTAGACAGATGGAAAAGACGGACATAAGAAGGGTTGTCAGTCTGTATCTAGATGCAAACACCTTTGCGACAAAAGAAAATATCAGCAAATGGACATTAGAAGGATTACTGAAATACCCTCTTCTTAATTTAGTCGCAGAAAAAAACTCTAATATCGTAGGAGCTGTATCTGGTATATTAAGAAAAAATATTGGAGTAATTAATGATATTGCAGTAAAAAACAACTACAGAAACCAAAAAATAGGAAATTTATTATTTCAAAAAATCCTAAACAAATTCAAAAAACTTAAAGTCCAGAAAATAACTCTGTGGGTACATTTCAGTAACATCAGGGCAATACCCTTTTACTATAGATTCGGCTTTAAAATAAAGAGAATTTCTACTACAAAAAATATTAAATTTGTGCCAAATGGAGAGCAGATTTTCCACCTAGAAAAGAGACTTTAAAAAAAATTATTATTTTTTGACTTCCTTAAAAACAACTCTTTTTCGAAGCTTTTTGGAGAATTTTTTAAGCTCAATTTTGCGCTCTACTTTGCGCTTATTTTTACGAGTGAAATAAACCTCGCCTGTTTCCTTATTTTTTAAAATAATTAGATTATCCTGCGACATAAATTTGAAACAATAATAATACAGAAATTGCTCAATTAAGCAAATCACTTTTATCTAATCTATTCTAATGTTCTTAAGAACATTAGAATAGATTAATCCGATGCGGAAAAAATTTCTGAACCCTCCTTGGCCTGCTGAGAGAGTTTAATTGCTACCTCCTGGCCCTTTTTACCACTCTCAATTGCACTGTGCTCTAATTGCATTGATTCCACACTATCTTCAAACTCCTTATCCCCATGCTTTACTTTGACTTTATCTCCAACTTTAAGAGCTCCAGTTAGTTTAACTACTGCCACCCCGATTTTATCGTACCAATGTACAACTTTTCCTAAAGATTTTTCCGCCATGTTTACTTGCCCACCTAAGTCCCGCTTAGCGGGATTTTGGTGGGTAAAAAATTACCCTGCGACCTTCATTTAAGATTATTACAATAAAAACAAATTTCAAGTATTCTCAATCCTCCAATGTCTTTTCTCATTATCCCAGACAAATTTCACTGGAACAGCCCTTATTTTCTGCTTATAAAACTTTTTATATTGATCTTCTGTAACCGCTTTTAGAGTTGGTTCACTAACCATATCAGAGGTAATGTAATCATAAAAAACCTTTCCTACCTCGTCTTTTCTCGGCGCATAAAAAGAGAAACCTTCTCTTATTTCACCTTGAATTCCTGAGTGCCAGACATTGCCAAAATTTGACTCATCTAAAACAATTTCGGCCGGAGAACTGTTTTCCAGACTATACTGTTTTGATTCTTCTGCTGTATCAAAAGATTCACTCATTGCAACACAATAAAGGACGTTAGAACTTAATTAATGAGTATTAGCCCTATAGTCCCTGTTTCCCTAATCTATCTTTTTGGCCTTATCGCCAAGTCGAATTTTACCATTCTCATCGGGTACACGAAATCGAATCGAAGACAAAAAAGGATAGTACGGAGGCTTATTAATTGCATGGAACACCTCACGAGGATTCTCGTATGAAAGCTTAGTTTCTAAGAGGTGATTGTTATCCATATCCCGCAAGATTACTAATATTGCTTCCACCCCAAGAATCATTAATCCGATAAATATACTTATCCACCACTCCCCATTTCGAACTGTAAGTATGGCAACTACTACTAAAACAGCCAATGTTATTAGAGTAATCCAATGCAGGGGAGTCAAAGTTTTCTTTGCAGCAAGAGTCATTTCTTGCCTAGCACTATTTATCTTTTCTTCCATTGTAAGAATGTGATCATATATGATGTTATTTTCGGGCGTAACCATAAGTTGATGAATACTAGAGTGAAGACGGTCCATTTGTTTCTGGGTTTGTGAGAAGTGATTTAATGTATTTAAATCAAGTTGCGCAATCATATATTCATCAATAGCTTGGTGTACTGCGATAAAACCTTTTTTGTCAATTTGCTCTGCATCATCAGCAATAGTTATCAGTGAAGAATTTTCCTCGGCAATAAGAGACTGAAGTCGCAGATAATTAGACATCGCATCAGCGATAAGAAAACCAGTAAAAATGGCGAATATGGTTGATATGGCGGCAACTAAAGTATTTGCATCTATACCCAACCCATACAACGGAACCAAAAACGGAAGAGAGAAGAGTATGACGCCCAGGATAATTTCTTTATTATATTCACGAACTACGGCTAACATAATAGCAATTATACCAAGAAACTTCCGTTTGTGCGCCGGGTTGGAATCTCACTCGCGACTGCGTCGCTCTTTAGAAACCCACGGTTTCTAACGCTCGCTTAGCTCGCTGTTTTCCTTCACGGAGAAACTAGAGTTTCTCCGACCCTCTTCCTGTTCGAATCCCACCCATGATTCAGCAAAACAAAATTAGCGAGCGTAAGGCTCGAATATTTGTTTTGTGCGCCGGGTTGGATTCGAACCAACGAAGCCCGAAGGCGACAGATTTACAGTCTGTTGTAATTGTCCACTCTACCACCGACGCAGATCATAAATTTACCAACTTTTAAGACTGATTTCCAGTACTATCTAGTTAAACTTGCCCTGAGTTCATTTTCCTTATGTTCAGAAATTTTTACTTTTTTTATTAAATAAAGACCAATTGCTATAAAAATCGCCATTACAATCATTGCAACTCGGTACCGAACTGCTCCAAGGCTTGCCAAAAGAAGTGTTATTAGCCCCCATGAAAGTGGGCCAATAAAAGTAGAAACTCGCTCGGCTAACGTGTAGAAGCTAAATCCGTAGTTTAATTTTTCTTTAGGTGTAAGAGCAGTCATTGCTGCTCTGGTAATTGTCCAAATTGAACCAAAAATAAAACCATAAATAATACATAAACCAATAAATATATTGAGGTTGTTAATTATTCCTAATAAAGGGAGAAAAATTACCCAGATACCCAATACAAACTTCAGTGTTTTTTTCAATCCAATTTTGTCAGCGATAATGCCTGAAAAATAAGCACCAAAGACCGAAGTGATCAGTGCCCCACCCAGTATCATTGTTTTTGTCTTGTCATTGATTTCAAATACATTTTGTAAATAGATTGGAAAATTATTTGCTACTGTGATAATAGCATCGTTAAAAAAGAAATATGCTAATAGAAAATATTTCATATTGACGTCACTGATCAAATCTCTAAATTTATTCCACTGAATTTTATATTCTTCTTTAAGATTTATTCGAATTGGCACATATTCCTTCTTTGGTAACTTAAAGAATATAAGCATTGGAATAGCTAGAATAAAAAATATTATTACTGAAGGAAGGAAAGCCTGCGCCCGGCCAACCTCGCCTATTAGATAAACGGCCCCGCCTGCAAGCGGTAAAGTAACAGCAAGGCCGGCAATTTGCCCAAGCCAATTGCCGGCTTGGCCTATGCCTGAGACTTTTCCCCAATTTTCTTTCGGTGCAATATAAGATAATAACGCGTTGTAAAAAACAAAGGAAAATTGATAAAAATAATTTGCTAGTAAGAAAAATAGTGCGGCCAAGAAAAATTTGTCTGACAAAAAGAGGGTTACGATGGAAGCTCCTAAAAAACAAAAAAAAGTAATAATAGTAATACTGTTTAGATATTTTTGCTGTCTACCTGTTCTATCAGCGATGCTTCCTAGTATTGGAGCAGTGAGTAATAAAAGGACCGAGCCAATAGTAAAAATCATGTTATACCAAAAATCACTTACCCCTTTATCAATTACAAGCCATTGCGAGAAATGCAAATAAAAAACAATTGATACTATTGAGTTTGCAAAATCATACAGTGTCCAGATAAAAATATTTTTTTTATTCATATCCAGACTTAAATTTTGTTATTTAGTTTTTTGTTTTGTTTCAATTACACTCTGTGTCCACAGACTCCCCTTTCTTCCTTTTTTAACCTCAAAAGTCAATTCTCCGCCTTTCACACCAACTGATACTACCCCACCTTTAACAACATCTTTTGAAATCATCATACTTGCAACAGGATTTAAAATCTTAGTTTGAATCAAGCGCTTTAGAGGTCTTGCCCCGTACTGCGGGTTATAACCATCCTTAGCAAGATAGTCGAGAGCAGCCGGAGTCAGTTCAAGTGAGATCTCTTTTTGTGCGAGACGCTTCATAACCTGATCTACCTGTAGTAGAACGATTTTCTTAACTGCTTTAGGAGAGAGTATATTAAATATGATTATGTCATCAAGACGATTGAGAAATTCCGGACGGAATTGCTCTCGCAGGGTTTCCATCACTTTTGTTTTTGCATCTTCGTAATTTTGTTGATCAGCATTATTTTCCGCAAAGCCTATCTTCTCCATCTTATCAATATATTGAGCACCAATATTGGAGGTCATAATGATAATTGTATTCTTAAAGTTCACCACTCTGCCCTTGGCATCAGTTAATCTTCCATTATCAAGTACCTGAAGCAGAATGTTAAATACTTCCGGATGGGCTTTCTCAATCTCGTCAAAAAGAATTACAGAGTAAGGTCTGTGGCGAACAGTTTCTGTAAACTGCCCCCCCTCTTCAAATCCGACATACCCAGGTGGTGCCCCGATAAGCTTTGAAACAGAGTGCCTTTCCATAAATTCAGACATATCTACCCTGATGAGAGCCCTTTCATCATCAAACATAAATTCCGCCAGAGCCTTGGTTAGCTCAGTTTTGCCTACACCGGTTGGCCCAAGGAAGATAAAAGAGCCAATTGGTCGGTTGGGATCTGCAATGCCTGCGCGGCTTCTTTTTACTGTGTCAGAAATATTTTTAACCGCCTCATCCTGACCCACAATTCTTTTCTGGAGAAATTCTTCCATACGGGAAAGTTTTTCTGCTTCCTCTTCAAGCATTCGTGAAACTGGAATACTTGTCCATCGAGATACCACATCCGCAATATCTGCATCCATAATTTCTTCTTTTAGAATCCTGCGTGAACTCTGAAGACGTTTTAATCTTTTAGTCTTTGTTTCCAAATCCTTTACCAGATTTGGAATTTTTCCATATCTGATTTCTGCGGCTGAAGATAAATCAGAGCGAGCTTCAGCCGCCTCAGCCTCCAGCCTCATAGTTTCCAATTCCTTTTTAATTGTTTTTATATCTGTTACAGTCTCCTTTTCATTTTTCCATTTAAGCTCAACTTCTGAGGTTTTTTCTTTAAGATCAGCGATCTCTTTTTCAATTTCTTTAATTCTTGCTTTTGTCTTTGGGCTTTTATTTTCAGTATTTATTTCTCTTTTAAGCGCCTCTCTTTCAATTTCCAGCTTCATGATTTTAGAGTGCGTTTCTTCAAGTATTGGCGGCATGTTCTCAAGTGAGATCTTAAGTTGTGAGGCCGCTTCATCAATTAAATCCACCGCCTTATCCGGCAGAAATCTGTCGGTTATATATCTGGTAGAAAGGTTCACAGCAGACACGATCGAATCATCTGTGATTCTGACACCATGATAAAGCTCATATTTTTCCTTCAAGCCGCGCAATATTGTAATTGCATCTTCAATTGAAGGTTCATTGACATAAACCGGTTGAAAACGCCTTGTCAGAGCCGGGTCCTTCTCAATATGTTTTTGATATTCTTTGAGAGTTGTTGCACCAATTGCGCGCAGCTCCCCTCTGGCCAGAGCAGGTTTTAACATATTAGAAGCGTCCAGTGCGCCTTCCGCCGCTCCGGCGCCTACAATTGTGTGAATCTCATCAATAAAAAGAACTATTTTTCCTTCTGAACGTTCAATCTCCTTCAGTATATTCTTGAGTCTTTCTTCAAATTCCCCCCTGTATTTTGTTCCTGCAATCAAAAGCCCCAAATCAAGCATAACGAGCTCTTTTTCCTTGAGGGATTCAGGAACGTTGCCTCCTGCCATTCTTTGGGCCAGCCCTTCGACTATTGCCGTTTTTCCTACCCCAGCCTCACCAATTAGGATCGGATTATTTTTTGTTCTGCGCGAAAGAATCTGAATAATGCGGGAAATTTCAATATCCCTACCAATAACGGGGTCAAGTTTGTTTTGCGATGCAAGTTTGGTAAGACTTCTTGTGTACTTTAATAGGGATTTGAGTTTTTTTGATTCTTTACCAACATGAACATTACTTGAGCGCAGTTCCTCCAAAACGCGCATTACGGTCTGTTTGTCAATTTTAAATCGTGAAAGTAAATCTCTTGCGGGGCCGGGCATTTCCAAAATTGATATGAAAAGATGCTCGGTCGAGGCAAATTCATCATTCAAACCTTGGGCGACTTTGATGCTGCCTTCAATAATCTGGGCAAGCTCGGGTGTTATAAAAATCTGATACGAGGGCGTCATGGTTGAAGACCCATCATGAGATTCAATTGACTCAAGTATATGATCAGTCAGAAGTATTGTATCAATATCAAGTTTATCAAAAATCGAGGTAACCACGGATTCATCCTGCATGATAAGAGCTGCCAGTAAATGCATCGGATTTACATGATTTTGGCCACGTTCAATAGCAAGCTCATGGGCTCTTTTTATCGCTTCTTTCGCCTTTGTTGTGAATTGATTAAATGGAGGCATAATCGCTATATTAAAATTTAAAAATCAAAAATCAAGATGAATATAATTCTACTTTTTAATATTATTTGCTGACATTGAAGATTTAATAAGGTTTAATGATACATAAGATTCACCACCACTTAAAGAAGCCTGTTTGGATGACCTCAAACCAACTATTTCCCCTGATAGATTTACAAGCGGGCCTCCGAAAGTGAAAGTTTTTGGATTGATATCAGTCTCCACAATTGAAATATTTTTTTGTTCGGAATCAGAATAATTGAATGAAATTACCCTTCCGGTTGAAACAACATTTTTTTCCTCGCCCTCTATAGCAATAACCGATTGCCCCAACTGCAGATCCTTATCGGCAAATATCGCTCCTTCAGCCCCAATTTGAACCTTTGGATTCTTAACAATTGTAAAAAATACTATTCCGGCATTATCATCAATTGCTGTCACTTTCATAAGGAAAGATGTCCCATCAGAGAGTGTGGCTGTATATGTTGTTGTATTTGAAATATTTTCCCTTCTATCAGAGAGCACGATTCCGTCCTTATTAAGGAGAATGCCGATTGCATAAAAAGGTGAAACTCCGTTGACAAGCGCATTATCTCTGATTCTGACAAGACTCTTTGAGTTTTTGTTAATCGCATCAATTACCAAGTCCTCCTCCTTTACCACTACCACCTCCTTGGTCTTGATTTCGGTGCTGCCCGTTGCTGGCGCCACTTGCTCAATTGTTCTCTCCACGACGCGGTTTATGGTCTGAGTCACGCTTTGGGGCGCCTCCTGAAGTAACGACACAGTAATAATACCCGTCGCAATTGACGTCATGAAACTCACCAAAAGAGTGAGTAGAATTAATTGTGTTTTATTCAAATCCTCCATACCGTTAGAAATTACTGCCCCGAGGTACTCTCGCACAGCCCTGCTGGGCTCTGATACTGGCGGGACATATGTAAAAATTATAACTAAATTTAAATATTTTTCAATACTTTTTTAAGAGCCAGTAACATTTTTTTAACTTCGTTTTTTGTCGTACTTCTTCCAAACGTGAAACGCAAACTAGACTCGGCACACCCACCATTTCCAATCGCCTCAATGACGTAGGAATTAGTAGTTTCTGACATGCTTTTGCACGTGCTTGCTGAAGAACACTCAATCCCCAATGTATCCAATTTTATTACTGCAAATTCAGAGTCCAAACCAGGAAAACAAAAATTAATATTGTTGGGCAACCTATTGCCAAAAGACCCATTTAATTTTGCGTGCTTATATGTTCTTTTAATTTCACTAATAGCATAATCTCGCAATTTTGTTAACCTCTTTGATTCTTTTTCTCTATCAGATTGAACGATAAAGAGAGCTTTGGCAAAGGCGACAATTCCTGCAACATTTTCTGTCCCTGAACGAACTCCTCCTTCCTGCCCTCCACCTACTATTTGCGGCTCAATAGGAGTTCCTCTTCTTCTGAAAAGTGCCCCGACCCCTTTAGGACCATAGATTTTAGAGCTATCTAGAGTCATCAAATCAACATGTAGCTCAAGAGTATTTAATGACAAATAGTTTGCTGCGGCAGTTGCGTCAGTATGAAAGTAGGGCCCGCCGAAATTTTGCCTTGCAAAATTTTTGCGGGCAAGCCGATTTTTTTTAAAATCGCGGATAACTTTTGCAATTTCACGAATTGGCTGGATTACCCCAATTTCATTGTTTGCATACATTATTGAAACCAAAACCGTGTTTTGCTTCAGAAATTTTTTTAACAGAGCAGGTTGAATTATTCCATCATGATCAGGACCAAGATAAGTAATTTCCCCACCATATTTTTGAATTTTCTTGGCAGCTTCTAAAATCGCGGGATGCTCGAAAGAACTGACAATCATATGAGGTTTTTTAAATTTCTTCCAAGCATCTTCAATAACTCCAAACAAGGCCAAGTTATCAGACTCAGTACCGCTTCCGGTAAATACAATTTCATCGCTATGAGAATTAAGTATTTTTGCAATTTTCTCTCGAGCATTTTCAGTCGCTTTATTAACATCAACCCCCCTTTCATATATAGCTTGTGAATTAAAAAATTTGTTCATAAGGAAAGGCTTCATTGCAGAAAAAACCTCCAGTAATACGGGAGTTGTTGAAGCATGATCCATAAAAATTTTTTCTTGTTTTTTCACTTTTTAACCTCGCTAAGTAATTCTACTTGCGGAATTTCTGCTTTGCGGGATTTAACAGGGTAAACCCTAACAAATTTCTTAAAAATATAACAGAAAAAATGATTTTCAAAAAAATGAAAATAGATATATAATTACAAACCATTCCTGATTTTATGCCTCAAATTGATTCTCAAATAATAATTTATGCACTTATCGGATTAGACATCATCCTTATCCTTTTATTCATAAGGATTGAGTATAGACTAAGAAAATTTTTTTCTGGCAAGGATGGCAAAAGTCTGGAGGAAGCAATTGTAAACCTAAGGATTACTTTGGATGATATTTCGCGCTTCAGAGATGAATCCACGAAGTATTTCAAATCGGTTGAAAGAAGATTGAAACGCTCTGTTCAAGCAGTGGAGACCATAAGATTCAACCCTTTCAAGGGCACAGGATCGGGAGGAAATAATAGTTTTTCTACAGCAATTCTAAACGAGAAGGGCGACGGAGTAGTAACCTCAAGCATGAGTTATAGAGATCAGACAAGTATTTTTTCCAAACCAGTCAAAAAATTCTCTTCTGATTTTGAGCTGACAGACGAGGAGAAACTAGTAATCAATAATTCTAAAGAGAAATTATTAAATGCAGAAAACAATTAACAAAAAAGGAAATCTAATCGAACGCCCCCCCATAATTGTAATTATGGGGCATATTGATCATGGGAAATCAACTCTTCTTGATTACATCCGAAAGACTAATATTGTCGACATGGAGGTCGGTGGCATTACCCAGCATATCGGAGCCTATGAAGTAATACATCAAAAAGAAGGAAAAAGTCAAAAAATTACATTTCTTGATACTCCAGGGCATGAGTCATTCAAAGCAATACGCTCGCGAGGCGCTCGCGTGGCTGATATTGGGATACTGGTTGTCTCAGCTGAAGATGCAGTTATGCCACAGACGCAGGAGGCAATAAAAATTTTTAACGAAGAAAAAATGCCATTTATTGTTGCAATAAATAAAATTGATAAACCTCAGGCTAATATTGAGAAAACGAAACAAAGTCTGGCAAAAAACGATGTTTACTTGGAAGGTTATGGTGGCCATATTTCATGGGTGGCAATTTCTGCTAAAACTGGAGTTGGCATTCCTGAACTTTTGGATCTTATTTTATTGACTGCGGAGCTTGAAGAATTGAAAGCCGATCCAGAGGCAGATGCAGAAGGCGTAATAATAGAAAGTCATCTGGATACCAGAAAAGGCATTGTCGCCACAGCCATAATTACAAACGGGACTTTAAAAAAGGGCGGATTTGCTGTCTGTGGTAAATCATTTTCTCCCTTGCGTATGTTGGAAGATTTCCGTGGGCAAAATATAGATAGCGCCACATTCTCTTCTCCAGTTAGAATCATCGGATGGGACTCTGTCCCGGAAGTTGGAAGTCAAATAAAAATTTTTTCAAGTAAACCAGATTCTTTGCAGGCAATTTCTGAATCTAAGTCAGAAAAAAAACCAGAAAAAGTGCCGGAGAAAAATGAGAGAGCAAAAATTCCAATTGTCATTAAAGCAGATACGACAGGTAGTCTAGATGCTCTACTATATGAGATAGAAAAACTTGCCAATGAAAAGATTGAAGCTAAGATCACCCTTACCGGCCTCGGACCCATTTCTGAAAATGACATAAGAACTGCCGAGAGCAATTCTGCAATAGTTATCGCCTTTAACACTGAAACGCAGAAACAGGCGCAGTCTCTTTCTGAAAGACTCGGAATAAAAATCAATACTTTTAACATTATCTATAAGATGACAGAGTGGCTCCAAGATGAATTAAAGGCCCGCACTCCCACAGTTCTACAGGAAGAAGTCACAGGAAAAGCAAAGATTTTAAAATTTTTCAGCAGCACAAAAGACAAGCAGATAGTCGGGGGAAAAGTTGAAAGCGGGAAAATATCTGTTAATGAGCCGGTAAAGATTTGGAGGCGCGAGACTGAAATCGGAATGGGCAGAATCCGCGAACTTCAGATGCAAAAAAATAAAACCAGCACAGTTGAGGAGGGTAATGAATTTGGAGCAAAAATAGAATCAAAAATTGAAATTGCCTCCGGCGATAAGATTGAATCATTCATAATAGTAAATAAATAATAGCCACTTTTAACTTTTAACTTTTAGATGCGTCACACTTCATATAGAAAAGAAAAATTGCCGGAACTCTTAAAGCGCTTAGCGGCAGAATTTATTGAAAGGGAGTGGAACTTTTCCTCTTTAATAACAGTTACTGGAGCCCATATAAGCTCCAACCAGCAAAGCGTTGATATTTTATACACAGTCTTGCCGGAAAGCGAAGAGAATGCAGTAAAAAAATTTTTGGATCTAAATAAAAGAGTTTTCATGAGTTTTGTTGATACTCATGCCAGAATTGGCAGGATGCCCGAAGTGAAGTTTACCCTTGATGTCGGAGAAAAAAACCGCCAAAGAATTGAGGAAATTTCTAATCAATAATATTTTTTATCGTCACAGATAATTTCGTTTTCGTTAAAACGAAATTTCCGCGACCCCGACTCGCCTGTTTTTGCAGCTGCAAAAACATGGCTCCGTCTCGGATATGTACCGAAAAATATGAAGCAATTCTTATTTTTCTATCATATCCGCCCAGCAGGATTCGAACCTGCGACCGTTTGCTTAACCCCGAAGCAAAGCGAAGCTTGCTACGGGGCAGGGACGCAACTGCGGCATATATCCCGTACCAAATTTATCTAAATAATTTTTTGTTGCCGTCCCTGTGTCCACCCAGCAGGATTCGAACCTGCGACCGTTTGCTTAAGAGGCAACTGCTCTACCAGCCTGAGCTATGGGTGGACACAGGGACGGAAAATTACATAAAATACAATATTATACAAATTAAATTCCTTTTAAAAGGTTTTGGTACGGGACCAGCTGAGCTATGGGCGGAAATGCCCGAGGTGAGACTCGAACTCACATGCCTTGCGGCACACGATTTTAAGTCGTGCGTGTAAACCATTCCACCACTCGGGCTGGAGGCCACGGCGAGAATCGGTCACAAGTTTTGCAATGCAAACTCGCGACCCCGCCTCATTCTTGCCTGTGGCAAGATATTCCGGCCTGCGATTCTCGACGCAAGCAAATCAATTTGCTTGCTCCGTTGCCTGGAGGCCACGGCGAGAATCGCACTCGCGTGTAGCTCTTTTGCAGAGAGCTGCCTTACTACTTGGCTACGTGGCCATAATTAACTTATTACAATCAACAAAATCCTACCACAATACTAACCTTGAGCAGCTTGCTGGCTTTTTTATAATTCGCTACGCTCATGCTACTTGGCTACGTGGCCATAAAATTCAGGTTTAAAGAATACGAAAAAAGTTGAGGTTTATCAAGATTTCAAATTGACTTTAGTTACAATTTTTAATACTTTTAACCTAGAAATCTCCGGGAGAAAAAATGCACCGACTTAAGGATCTTATAGATAATCCGTCTCAAGTCGCAAGAGAATTAAGATCATTTAGTGCAAACGTTAGATCAATGGATGCGCAGTTAAGAAGACTTCAAAAAAAGTTTCCTAACCAGTATGTTGCATTCCATAATGGCAGATCAGTAGCTTTAGCTAAGAGTATGAAAGCTCTCTTGCAAGAAGTAGACAGACTCAGTATCCCTAGAAAAAATGTTGCCACACATTTTCTTGGGACCAGAACAATGATCCTAAAAGCCAAAAGATCCTAAACGGATCTTTTTTATATTTCAAAATGTTATAGTATTCTTTCTTACAAGCGGGTGACAAAACCCAAAATGAAATTACGATCACAAGTGATCGATTTCATAAGGGGCAAGTGGCAGATTTAACCCTTCATATTTGGTGGGCGGGTGGCGAAATGGCAGACGCGCTAGCCTTAGGAGCTAGTTCCGCAAGGAGTGGAGGTTCAAGTCCTCTCCCGCCCATAAGGAGAAAACAAATTTATTTGTTCTCGCGAGAGGACTTGAAGACCTTGAGCATATATGATCCGCCAATTGGCGGAGAATGCGAAAGATGTACAGATTCTGTAAGAATCAAGTCCTCTCCCACCCATACTAATAAAACAAATTTATTTACTTACCTTGACAAAACAATAAGCTATTGTAGGATCACCACAGCATAGATCTTTTCAATCATTTGAATCTGAGACAAGCTCTTTGCCGTCGAATAACTCGACGTTGGAGAGCTTGTCTCATTCGGAGACTTGCCGCCAACCAGAGCGTTAATCCGGGTTCAAAAACGGAGGAACTGTCATATGACGGCATATTCTGCTGTCGCGGACGGAAGACTCACGAACGAAGAAGTTGGAGCTCTTGATCGTCGATGGATGGGTGTTAGGAAACGGCTAGACGATCGCGCCATTCCCGTTCGTTGGGTAATGAGTGAACTTCAACGAATCGCTGAGGGACAAGAGGTATCTCGGGGAATGAGAATGGTCTTACCGGTAAACCACGATGGACTGGAGATCGGAGGCGCAAGGCCTCTGGAGTTGGCGCAATTAGTCGAGAGCGCATGCGAAGTAGAAGAAAACGCACACACAATGCTTGCTGACCCAGGATTCACCACTCTGGTTCAGCAGGAGAAGATCGACTTGGTTTTTATCACCCCGGCGGCTCTCGGCACATACAAGTCAAAGCAAATCTTCAACTCCGAGTGGCTTGCCAGCTGGAGCGCACATCACCTCTATGGACAGGAGATTGATATCTGTCCGCCAGAGGTTGGTCCACGCCTGTGCATGGCTATGGGGAAATTCGCGCCGTGGTGTTGGTGGACCGATTTCCACATTGCCATGAATTCAATTCCGGGACATAATGGCTGGCCATTGAAATTCGTGGTCAGGACAATCGATGGTGTCGATAATCCAGTCCGAGGAAAGTTAACAGGTGTGAGCAAGAACTGGAGTTTCACTGATCTGCTTACCTATCAACTTCGCCAACTTCCGAAGTAGAGTCAATCAGGTAGCTTTAGAAAATCAGTGCCGCCGAGCGTGCTTGCGCGCTCGGCGGTTTTTCATTACAAAGTTGACATTTCTCCAACTTCATTATAGAATCCTCACTGGAACAGATCTCTGAAACTATTCAAAGGAGGAAATGTGCTGACGCAAATTCTTATATATGCCGCAGCAATAGCTGCGACACTTTTTGGATTATGGTTCTTCGTCGGACTTGCAATCAGAGCTCTTGCCAATAAGGAGATTCTTTGGTTTTTTACTCCAGGAAACACGTATGCCCTTCTAGTAAGAAAAGGTAACGAGACCACAGATCTCACTGAAGGTGGTGGCGGGATTGTTGGAATAGCTCATGACATCCCTGGACACCGCTTAATAATTCCGGCAGATAACAATCTTTTCAACGCTGAGTTCGTGGAAGGAGAGGAAGATAGAGGTCTACTCCATCGCCTTTACGGCGTACATTGGAAAGATTG
>Ga0209542_10000743_pt1 | contig 78644 bp, 85 predicted proteins | sample RifCSPhighO2_01_FD_184028 | JGI IMG/M metagenome (GOLD analysis project Ga0209542, IMG submission 184028) | Soil microbial communities from Rifle, Colorado - Rifle CSP2_plank highO2_0.1 (SPAdes) (version 2) | ecosystem: Environmental > Terrestrial > Deep subsurface > Rock core/Sediment ...
CTCTTCAGGAGTCGTTCAATTGCATTTGCTGTCCCGAATCTTTTTGAGCCGAGAAGGGTTGCCCATACTTTCTGGCTGACTATTGGATCATCAAAAGTAGCGCCTGCTATTTTTTCTGAGCCTGGGCCTCCAAGCACATAAAATGGAGTGCCAGTTGGAATTACTGCGGCAATTGCATCATTTGTTGGATTGCCGGTGCTCTTTACAGCAGGCGTTTCGCTGATGGTTTGCCATTCAACAAGATGAGTTGTCCTGCCGTCTGCGTTGAGTTGTGGCCCTATAACAGCGCCGTTGTTTCCGGAGCCTACCTTTAATGGCGTTGAGACAGACTTGACAAAGCTGGCAACAGGCGATGAAGTCCCGCTTACAAGAGCGTTGACCTGTAAAATTTGGAATTGGTTGAAAAGAATCAATACAGCAACCAAAGCTACAAATCCAAAGCTTGTTTTTTCCAGGAGAGTAAATGGTTTTTTTTCTATCATTTTGTGTATGGAAGTGTCTGCAGTGCGCGCATTATTTTTGCTTATGAAAAGCCAAGAAACCAGGCCAACAAGAGAAAGAATAAGCAGGAAAGACAATGAAGTCAGAAGAACATTCGATGAAAACTTGGTGTATTGGAATTGGTTGAATACAAGTATAGCTCCAACTAAAATAATTAAAAATATTATTATTTTTTCTAAAAAAACTTCATTTTTTGTTTCGTGAGTCATTTTATACTGTTAAATCACATCTTTATATATATCTTACTTAAAAGACGATGATATTAAACTCCTTTTTTTGGTGAAATAAGGCTTAAAATGGTTTATCATCGTTCTTAGAGGGTTATTTAGCCAAATAATCTCCCAATTACAATCTGATTATACATAAGGTAAAATCCCGCCAGTATAACAATTATCGCTCCAAGCCTGTAGATATAGGGCAGCCATTTTCTCAATGTAACTTCAACAATTTTCTTTGAAAGCGCAACTGCAATTGTAAATGCCACCATGGAAATGCTCATGCCCGCAGCATAAACAATGAAAACCACCATGCTGTTAACAATTCCGTGCATTTTTACAGAGGCTGCGACAATCGCGAGGAAAATAGGAAGAGTACATCCCAGCGATGCAAGTGCAAATCCCATTCCATATAGGAAAAATGAAAAGTACTTATTTTGAAATTTGTTTTCTTTAAGCCTTTCGCCAAAATTTGTTATAAAACTCAGATTGACATTTTTTCCTAAAAGTAACATGAATCCTATAATAACGAGCAGCAATCCGATTGCAAAATCAAAGAATCCTATATACTGGAGCACCCTGCTTCCGATAGAGGTTACAATAAATCCTATAATTGAGAAAATCACCATAAATCCAAGGCTTACACAAAGACCGAATATAATTCCATAAAAGAGCCTTTTCCAGACAGGGGCATTGTCAAGCTGCTCGTTTTTGAAATAATATGCGAGATAAACCGGCAAAAGCGCAAATCCGCATGGGTTTAGAAAGGTAATAAGCCCTGCTGAAAATGCCAATGAAAATAGGGTTGTGTTCATATCAGTTTTTCTATTTCTTTTGAAAGGACATCTGCATCAGATATTGCCTCATCTTTGTATCTTATAACGCCATCTTTATCAATGATGTAAGTTGACTCAAGTGATTTCATTTTGAATTTCACGGCAACATCGTCATTGTCCAAAGCCCAGTGCCAATCGCCTCCATTGTATTTTTTCTTAGTCTCGAGCGCAGTTTCAATATCTTCGCTTACAATATCCATTGAGATTATTTCGACACCCTTACCATTGTATTTTGTGTAAATTTTGTTAAGAGTTGCAACTTCCTCTGCGCATGATGTGCAACCATAAGTGTATCCCTGCAAGAGATAGACTTTTCCATTGAGATTTTCATTTGTAAGCTCATTCCCATTACTGTCTGTCAATTTGAAGTTCGGCGCAGGAATATTTGGGGACTCAATTGTTGCCATCTTGAATTTTTCAAGGTTTGAGACTGCCTTGGGGACTTGTTCTGCTTTTTGAGTGCAGCCAACCAACAACACAATCAGTAAAATTAATATAATGCCTTTCATTTAATCATCTCCTACAATTTTAGTAATTTTTTGTTTTTGATTTTAAAGTTTATATGCAAACACTACTTATTATTTTACCCCTACCATAAATGAAGTTACAATCACCTTCCCATTATGCTTAAATTCCCCAAAGATATGGTAAATTCCTGCAATCGGAAAGGTAATGTGCGCTTCGACATCTGGACCAAAAGCTGCAGGAACTTCATGACTCATACTAGGCAGTCCATGCATTTCATTTTCCATCATATGATTCATTTTACTTTCTTGCACAACCTCCCCGTGGGTATGAATGAACTCCAACAGATCAACTTTTACTATTGCAAGATGCATCGCAGCTGCCAGATAAGGCTCTAAGTCATTTACAGGTTTTCCATCTTTTGTTATGTGATATTTAACGACTTTATCTTTCCCTGCGGAAATGCCTGGTGCCACAAATCCAACATCGTAACCATCAAAATTTTTCTGCACTGAAAAATCCTTTTTTGCCGTTCCGTTCATGCTGCCATTTACCCATACAATGAATTTTTTTGAGAATGTGCCTTCTTTCGTTGCATAATCAGCCCCAATTAGATATTTGCCCCCTTTAGCAAAAATGTGATTTAGCCTAAACACTCCGTTTTGTATTTCAACGGGATGCTCGTGGCTAAAATCTGAAAAATCCTCGCTAATTATGATTGCATGAATGAGTTTTTCATGATATAGTATCAGGTTTGCAGGCATTTCGTTAATTGTAATATTAAACGTAATAATTGCCGGCACTTTCGATTCTAGTTTTGAAGTTTTTAATTCCAGCTTCGGCTGATTGCCGGTTAGTTCCTTGAATATCTCCATATCACAGACATGCTCTATTCCTTCCACCATGCAGCCCATGCATTCTTTTTCTTCCTGTATAATTTTACCATCTTTTGTTGGCTTCATCGGCATCCATTCGTATCCTGCATCCCGGCACATTTGCTTAAACTCCTCATCTTCCTGCATATTCATATTATCCATCGGCATTTCATCCGCGCTGTTTTTTGCACATCCTGCTGCGATAATTGCAAGTAAAAAGAAAACCAATAATGATGTTTTTATCATTTTTTACCTCCACCGCTTTTTTTAAACTGGAAAAGCAGGAATAAAGCCAATGCCACTGAAACAATTAACCCCAATATGTTGCCATAAAATGACGTTAAAAATCTTGATTCTATGGCATTTTCGTTCATTTGGGCCCAAAAAGACATTGTCCATGGCAGGATTCTTGGAAGATCTGTCTGGAAAAAGAAAGTCCCTTTGTAAATTATCATTAAAATCCCAATTGCCATGAGCAGCGAGCTTCCAATAATATTGTAGGAATGCGTCATTATTTTTTTCCCAAAAAAATTAAACTCAATTAGTTTTCCCCGCAATATTTTCGAGTTTGCCCAATCATGCCTGTCAGAGAAGTATGCAAGGATGATTAATGGAGTTGCAATTCCAATTCCATAAAAGATTAGCATCAAAACTCCGTTTAATAGTGTTGTTGTGTTCGCTGAGAGGACAAGGATGCCCAGCAAAATAGGCCCGGCGCATGGAGTAAATCCAACCCCAAAAAAAAATCCAAGAAGCATCATGCTAAGAAAGCTGTTTTTGTTGCTATAATCAATTTTGAAGTTCAGAATGCCAAAACTTACGTTGAAAAAAAGAAGTATTGCAAATAAAACTAAAATCCATCCAGAAACTACCGCAAATGCCAGCTTGTATACGTTAAAGAAATCGCCAAAAAATCCTGCAATCAGCCCGAAAATTGCAAAGGCAATTACAAGGCCTGCTGCAAAGGCAGAAGCCATCAGCATGGTTTTTTTCCTGTCCTTGAATGCAAGAGAAAAGAACGCAGGGAGGAATGCAATCCCGCATGGCGATGTAAAGGATATAAGCCCTGCAAAAAATGCGATGAATAAAGTTATACTCCCTGCAAGCTGCCGCTGATAATCCCGTAATCTTTGAAGGCCTATTGGAAGCTCCTGCTGCGCAAAAACTGTGCTGATTAGAAAAAATGCCATTATAATCAATAATATGATTTTTTCGTTCATTTTTTGCTGAATTTTTTAGCTGTTAATACCAACCCGCATCCTAGAGCAATTCCTGCAATTAAAAAGAAAATATTTGAAAGTATAATATTTTGGGCTGTATTTTCCCTGCCATCGACAACTTCAATTGTGAAATCCTCTGGGTGATACTCTTTTCCATTCATCACAAAGTCAACATACATCTCATAAAAACCAGCATCCTCAAAAGCGTATTTTAAACTTAAAATTCCCCGTTCATCAAATTTTTTTTCAAATATCATATTGCCGTCTTTTATTATTCTTAAAGTCCCGTTTACCCTTTCATTCAAAAATCCATTATTGTTTCCGAAGGATATAAGGAAAGATACCTGTTCATTGGCATTTGGAGTAATTGGAGCTGCTGAAAACTGGACGAAGACATCACCGGCAACTTTCACGCAGCCGCCGTGGGAAAATGAAGCCGGCAAATAAAAAATAAATATTATTAAAATAAGCAATATCCGTTTTCTATGATATAGGTTAATCATTCTTGATAAAAATTATAAAAAAATTAAAAAAATAATAAAACTATTTAACGACCAATTTTGCCTTCATATTGCTGTGGCCGGAGCCGCAGAACACCGAGCAGAATGCTGTAAAAGTTCCTGTTTTGTCAGCTGTAAATTCAATTGTTACAGGCTTTCCTGGGCTCAATTGCTCATTTATGCCATATTCCTTTATTGCAATTCCATGCGGTACATCCGAGCTAGTAACAATCAGCCTTACCTTGTCGCCTTTGTTCACTTCTATTGTTGACGGCGAGAATTCAAACTGCTTTGCCGTTATTTTGAACTCCTTGACATCGCCGTTTTGAACCGTTTCCTCTGTTGAGCTGCCCTGAGGTTGAATTGAGCCTGGGTTTATATCAGAGCCCTGACCTACCACATTATTTGCATTCTGCTGCGAGCACGCACTTAATATCAAAATAGCCATTACACATAACAAAAACAGTATTTTTTTCATCTTACACCCCCGAAAAACATATTTTTATATATAATATAGCATGAAAACCTATGTATTTAATAAACTTTATTCTGCCTCAAAACCGTTAAATGTGTTTATTTTCGTTCATGAAAGCTTATTCTACCTCAGTACGTTCCAACAAGCCACCGTAAAAAGAACCCTATAAAGTACGCAATGGTTGCCGCTGCCCCTCCAACAAATACTGTTTCAGCAATTGATTTCCATAAATCTTTTTTGGTGATATATCTTTTAATAATCCCAATTATAATCAGGGCGCCTAAGGTCATAATAACTGCGATTCTAAAAGTGTCATTCTGGAAAAATGCAAAAAAATAAGAAAGAACATATGCAATCAGGGGGATTATCCCTATAATTATAAATCCAAAATAGGTGCTTGCTGCGGTCTTCCATGGGCTTTTCTGACTTTCAATTAATCCTAACTCATCGGACATCATTGTATCCACCCACACTTTTTTGTCAGATGTGATAATTTGAACGGCCCTTTCAAGGTCTTTTCCTTTGAAGCCTTTCTTTCTGAATATTTCCCGTATTTCAGCAACTTCCCCGTCGCGGACATTTTCAATTTCCCATTCCTCCCTTTTTCTTTCTTTGGTTATGTAATCCCTTTGTGTTCTTTCGCTTAGAAAATTGCCGCAAGCCATAGAAAAGCCGTCTGCCAGCAGATTCGCAAAGCCAAGTATTATGACAATCCCTGATGACAATGATGCGCCAGCAGCACCCGCTACAATTGCAAATGTTGTTACAGTCCCATCGACGGCACCGTAAACAAATTCACCCAAAAATTGGCCCGTAGTGGCGTGGGTTTCCTGACCATGAGATTTTTCTTCAATAGATTTCTTGCTATGGGCAGCTTTCGCTAAAGATACATCTTTATTTTCAAATGCTTTCCTGGCTTTTTGTATTCTGTTTGCCATCCTAACTCCCATGATTATTTAGTTTAAAATAATTTCTCAGCAAAATTCACAAACATTCTTCTTTTTGACCGCCTTCCCCGGAATCATTTTTTTCTTTGCACTTTTATTTGGTTTTTTTGTTTTTGCCATTCTATTTTACCTCTTGGTATAATTTTCTTTTTTAATTTGTATTTTTAAGCATTTATGATTAATTTATCTAATGATCATGGCTTGTTTAGTGATGGATTTCTTCGTTATCATTTTTTAATTGTTGAATATTTTATTAATTATAAATGCTACGACAAATCCCTGTGAGTTTCATACAAAAACGAAACGTCTTCGTTGTAATTTTTAAGCGAATTTACCGTAAACCTAAAAATCTCATTTGACGAAACAACGTTCCTTTTTTTTATCCATTTTGTCACTGCGCTTGTCACTTTTTCGCATATTATCTCGGCTTCTATCTCATTTAAATGCGCGTTCCTGCACGCAAAAAAACATGACCCATAGACTTTTTTCTCATCATAAAACTCAGAGTGGCCTTTCCGCTTTACTATCTGCAAGTTTATTTTTTTCTGCGTTATCTTCGATGTTTTTTTCTTCATTTTAATCAGTTAAGATTTATTGTCCCATTTGCAATCAAAATCAAAAGCCAGCCCAAGAATATTAAAATAATTCCGGTTGCAAATCTCATGTACGTGCGGTTGTTCTGCTTCCATCTTTTTAGGCGCTGAACCTTGAGCCCGAAATAAACCATGAAAAGTATCACAATCAAAGGCATTACAAATATTATATTGTAAAATACCAGCAGCATCAATGCATTGAAATTAAAGTTCTGGGACAAAAACACCAAAATTGCCAAGTATGGGCCGCCCGTGCATGGCAACTCAACGCCGGCAACAAAAACACCCAGCGCAATCATAGCAGGCAACGTAAATTTTCTTGCCATCTTATGAATTTTTTTGGCTTTGTCCCCTGGAATTGACAGCGTGATTCCGCGGCCATACCAGAAAAAATCTTTTATTTCAATTAACCCTGCTGCAACAACCAAAAGCCCAACTGCTATTGAAATATACTCGCTCAGGTAAAGCGGAATTACTGTCAGGAAATATAATATTCCCAGCCCGGCCAAAAAATAGGTTATGAACACAAAAAATATGTAGAGCAGCCCGTACTTAAGAAGGTCTGATTTTGACTTATACACTACAAGCATCGATATAAGCAATATCAACACTCCAATAGCGCATGGATTAATGGAATCAATCAGCGCTGTAACAATTACAGTTCCCAGATTTGGAAGGTATGCTTGTACTGCCATTTTAGCTTATATTCGGATTTACATCCTGCATTGACATTTCTGTAAAAATAAATTTAATTTTGTCCCCGGGAGGGACTTTCTCGTACGGCGCGATAACATAATTTGACGGGTCATTGATTAATTGTCCATTTACAAAAACATACAGTTTGGCCGGCTGGTCATTGCAAAAATCTCCATTGTGCTTTGCTATTAACCCATTATCTGCATTAACTTTAAGCTCGTCATCTGAAAGATACCCGCCAATTGCATTGAAAAATGCGCCGAGGCTTGCTTGTTTAGGGCCCATTAAGGCACCTTCAACGTGAATTCTGTTATCGTTATGTGAATGAAGCGTGTCTGTTCCCAGCTCATTTGACATTCCTTTTGGCTCCGGCAGCGAAATTTCTTGATTGCAAATCCATATTTCATAGTCGGCGTGCCAATGCACTGGACCTTTTGTAAATGAAATTAAATTAGTGTGGATTGTGGTTATTGCAAGGTAAAGTGAAACAAAAACGACTACAATCAAAAGCAACGAATATGTCAATTTCTTCACCATCTCAGTCATTTTTGAGTTAAAATAAAGAATACAAAAACAGATTATTATAAATGCCAGTGAGCCATAACCAACGGCCTCAAGCTGCGAAATTGGATAAGGGGGTGAGTCGGGACCAAAATTCTGCTCATCTTCGTGGGCATTGGCTATAGAAATGGCAAGTACAGAAAAAAGCAGAAAAAATAATACAAACCTCTTCTTCATAATGATAAATTAAATGCAAGATTATATAAAATTTGCTATTTATGCGAATTTATCATTTTTACAAAATTTTTTACGGCCTGCCCAACATCATCTTTTGCCAATATTGCCGAAATGATTGCAATATTCTTTGCGCCTGCTTCCAGTACCTGCCCAATATTTGATTCATTTATGCCACCAACTGCAACAATCGGGATTTTGACACATTTTTTTACGCGGGTTATCATTTCAGTTCCGCAGGATTTTCCTGCATCAGCTTTTGTGCTAGTCGAGAAAATCGGGCTTAAGCCAATATAATCCGCTCCAAGCTTTTCAGCTGCAGCTGATTCATTTACATTGTGTGCTGTCAATCCAATAATTTTATTTTTACCCAAAATTTTTCTTGCTATTTGATAAGGCAAATCATCTTGCCCAATGTGAATTCCATCAGCATTGGCCGATAATGCAATGTCTATCCTGTCATTAACAAGAAACATTACTCTATTTTTTCTGCATAATTCTTTTATTTCTGAGGCCTCCATCACCATTTTTTTTGTAGATTCATATTTTTCCCTGTACTGGATCACTTTAACTCCGCCTTTTATTGCTGATTTGACATCGTCAATTACGGTTTTTTTTGTGAGTCTGCTGTCCGTTATGAAATATAATCCAAAATCTTTTAGCTTTGGCATTTTAGTTTTAGAATATTTGATTTTTATTTCTTAATTTTTTTATAAGATGATTTGATAATAATTTTGTTTTTAATAAACATATTCTTAAGGGAGGGAACTTTCATATCGCACTTAATTATGTTTATCCGCCCTCCACCCACACTGCAATGTGTTAAATTATTATGCAATTATTTACTCAAGCTTATTTTTTCTTGCAGATAAACATTGCGTGATCTCTCTGGAAAGGCTCTAAATCACGCTGGTCAATAATTGTCATTTCTTTTTCCAGAATTTCTTTCACTTCCCTGAAAATCTGCCTCGGGTTTTTTGTGACGTCCATGCTTCTTGCTTTGACCGCCAGCAACGCGTATCCTCCGCTTTTCAAAAATAAATCTCCATTTTTTAGGAATATATCCAATTGGTTTTTTTGTGCAACATCCTGATAGAGAATATCGACGGTGCAGACTCTTTCCTTTAATAAATCAGTTTTATTTGAGTCCGCCAGTATGGGAACAATATTTTTTCTTAGGTAGCTCAAAAAGATTAAATCCCTCATAACTCTTGGCGCAATGTCAACAGCAAAAATCAGTCCTCCGTCCCCTACAATGTCTGAAACATGGCTTACAGTTGTTCCGGACGCAGAGCCGAGATAAAGAACAACATCATTTTTTCTTATGCCCACATTGGGGCTTCCTTTAAGGATTGAAGAGGCAAGCTTACTTTTTTTAGCATCCCATTCCCTATACTCAATTCCATTTTCACTGATTAATCTTTCCCCATAAACTTTTTTTCCTGGAACTAGGTTTATTGAATAAAGCTGCCTCCTCTTCTCATATGATTCATAAACTTCAAAAATTCTGGATTTTGCTATCATTTTGCATCCTCAAATTTTTCTTCCAAGTCTTTTTTTAGTTTATCCCCTATAAACTGCCCCTTGAAATAATCAATTTTTGCGGCAATTGAAATCTTGTCAGCCAAGGATCTCGCAATTTTACCGTGCAACTTCATGGGAGCTTTGGATATAAGTGAATGGCTTACGATGACTCCGTGCTTTGGGGACCTTGCACCCGTTTTCATGTGCCTAAACAGTGCTTTTTCCGCGCCGAGAATCTGGATTGTTGAGGCGGGCATTTCGCTTAATCTTTTTAATGAGCCTGCATGCTCGATTAATTTTGCGGCAATTATTACATCACAAATTGTCTTTATGTTCTGGCAGTATTCGCCCATGAGTTTTGAAATGTAATCTAACTGGCTTTTTCTTAGCTGGTATAAATCATAGATTTGATGCGATAAATTTCTGAGTGGCTCAAGATTTTCCTGCTCAAAATCAGCGCCAAGTGAATCTTCTGTTTTTATATTTATTTTTTTTAACAATTCGTCTTTTTGGCTTTCGAGAATTTCCCCCACAAATTGCTCGTGATTTTCAACCGACCTCGAGAATTCCGGATTGTAGAGATCGTACCATTCCCTTAATCTTTTTACAAGAAGATTTATCGCCTTATCCAGCTCGTCAATAGATTTAATGGACTGGATTATTAAAACATCTTCATTGACTGAGTTCTTTACTGCCAATTTAGTTAATTGCAAATTTTTATTGTAGAAATCACTGAAAAATTTGCTGTTTTTGAAATTAACTAAAATTTTTTTAAATTCTTCCTTGTCGGGTTCTTTAATGTTTTTGTGTCTGTGCTTTAGTTTTTGGATAAATCCATCTTTGTTATTGTAATTATTAATATCTATAAATGATAGTTCGTCAACTATATTAAAAGATTCATCAAACACAAATACACCCAAAATATTTGAAAAAATGTACATATTATATAGAAGTTATTGGTGTTTTTTAAAGGTGTCGAAAATAACATTTTCAGAGATTTAAATCAACAAATTAATAAATAAATAGATTATTATTATGTTATGACTTTAGCCTATATAATCTGCAAGGATGCTGTTGAAGCTGAAAAGATTTCGCTGCGCCTGCTGAAAAAAAGATTGATAGCCTGCGCAAATATATTTCCAATAAGAAGCATGTACCGGTGGAAAGGGAAAATAATGAACGAAGCGGAGAATGTTATTATTGCAAAGACTAATGAGTCTAAATTTAATAAAGTTGTTAGTGAAGTTAAGAAAATTCATTCTTATGAAATTCCGTGCATTTTAAAGATTGATTCGTCTGCTAACAGAGATTTTGAGAAATGGGCAGACAAAGAGATCAAATAACAATTTCTTAAGCAAACTTTTAAATACATGCTTTTAAAGAAATTGTTAATAATATGTTTCATATAATAAAAGATGTGCGGGATATAAGGAGGTTCAATGAAATACTTGTAGTCCTGTTCGAAGAGGGGTTTGATTTTTTGATTTACGAAACAGGGATTAAGGTCCACATACCATTTGGCAAGATAATCAAGAAAAAGCTGAAAAACTCTGAAAATCTAAAGCCCGAGGTCAGGCTGAGAAAAACTTTGGAAAGGCTCGGGCCGACGTTCATTAAATTCGGCCAACTGCTGAGTGTAAGGCCTGATTTGGTGCCGAAAGAGTACGCAAAGGAGCTTGAGAATCTGCAGGACAACGTGCCTTCTTTTCCGTTTGAGCAGGTCAAAGAGATTCTTGAAAAAGAATTTGGTAAAAAATTGGGAGATATTTTTGCAAGCATTGAAAAAACCCCTATAGCGGCGGCCTCAATAAGCCAGGTTCACAAAGCGGTATTAAAAACAGGAGAAAAAGTTGCGGTTAAGATACAAAGGCCCAATGTCAAGAAAGTAATGGAGACTGACATTGAGATTATGGAATATTTTGCCCATGTTGCTGAGAACAACATTGATGACTTGAAAAAATTCAGGCCTGTAAGAATTGTTGATGAATTCAAGGAATGGACTGAAAAGGAGCTGGATTTTAAGCTTGAAGCCAGAAACGCAAAAAGATTCTACCAGAATTTTAAAAACAGCAGGACTGTGCACATTCCATTTATTTACGACGAGCTTACAACTGAAAGAGTCCTGACTTTGGAATTCATTGAGGGGGTTGAGCTGCACGATACGAACGAAATTAAAAAAAGAAAGCTTGATTTCAAAAAAATAATACAAAACGGATTTGATGCGATAATGACTCAGGTATTTGTGCACGGGATATTTCATGCTGACCCGCATCCCGGCAATATTCTGGTTATGAAAGATAATTCAATTGCATTTGTTGATTTCGGAATTGTCGGGTATTTTGATGAGAGCTTGAAAAATAAATGCATTGATATTTTTTATGGAATAATAGAGCAGGATGTGGGCTTGATTATGCAGACTTTGGCCAGCATGGGGATGGAGAGCGATACAGATTATGAGGAATTGAGGTCGGATATTGGAATTATAATACAGCCTCTGCAAAATTCATCTATAAGCCAGATAAAAATTAGCAAGGTGATTGAAGAGATTCTTGAGATTGGCCTGCACCACAAAATAAAAATTCCTGCATCATTTGTCTTGTTTGGAAAAACAATTGTGACTCTTGAAGGCGTTGCGCTTGAGTACGACCCAAATTTCAGGTTAGCAGAAACTTCAAAGCCATTCATTGAAAAATTAATCAGGAAAAGAACAAACCCGCTGTATGTCTGGAAAGGCCTCATGCACAACATGAACCGCTACAGGAAGTTTGTAGAGGATTTTCCCGAGAAGGCTGAAAGGGCCCTGGACAAAATACAAAGAGGCACGATAAAAGTAGATATTGAAGATACTGATATAAGGAAGCTTTCGCTTGAAATTGACAGGAGTAGCAATCGCGTGGCTTACGGGCTGCTGATTTCCGCGCTGCTTGTAACTTCAGCCATTTTGATCAATGTAGAGAAAGGCCCAAGCGTGCTCGGGATTCCGTTGCTTGCCTTTCTGAGCTTTTTCTTTGCTTCCTTACTTGTGTTTATATTATTTGTATCAATTCTAAAGGAAAAATTAAGGCACTTTTAAGGCAGCTTGATATTTTTCAATATTCTCTTCAGATAATTTCGGAACTCTTTAATAATTTTATAATTAATACAACTAACAATACAATAGCTGCTGACGTAAAAATGCTACTTTTCTTTTTTTCATTCATGTAAACGATCATGGCAGACAGGGATATGCCGATTGCCAGCGCTGACCATTTCCAAACATCTCCAATATTAGTGTAGAATATATAAGCTTCCACCGCAGCAATTGGAACAGATGATTTCAAAATCAGAGTCCAGTTGTATTCTTCATCCATTTTTAGTTTAAAATTTTTTATTTAATTTTTTAATTTATAGTTTGTCAATATTTTATTTTTCATTGATTATGAACTACTTAAGCAGCGAATGTTCGTATTGCACCATATTCAAAATTATCATCCCTCCACCTGCCACTTAAGGTTTTGGTTAATTGTGCTACTCTATTACAGTTCCTTTGAATTTTTTCCCGTCTAATAAATCTTTCAAATTATTCAGATCCTTTCCAATAATGCTGACTTTCATTTTTGATTTTTTGGCTTCTTTTGCGGCTACTGGGTCGAACGGCACATTCAATCCCGCTGTCCATTTGGAGCCAATTATCTTGATGAAATTGCTCCAATTCATTTTTTCTATTTTTTTTGCATCACGATTCTTTTTCGGGTCCTTATCATAGACAAAATCAACGTTGCTCAAATTAATTACTCCATTAACTCCAAAAATTTTTGCAATCAGAACAGCATCATAATCCGTGCTGCATCCAGGCTTCCATCCTGAGGCAATCAATACATTTTTTTTGAAATTTATTTTTTTGTTTGGATTTGAAACAACAAATTCTTCTGAGCATTCATCAAATATTGATTTTACAATATGCGCATTAATTTTTGTTGCGTATATCCCGAGCCAGTCCAGCTCTTCATTGTCCAGTTTTGATGATTTAGATGCAATTTCCTGGAAATTTCTTGCAAGCTTCCCTCCGCCGCAAATAATTATAAATTTATAATCTTTTTTAATAAATTTTTCTATCAGGTTCTTAAATTTTTTGAGGAAATCAAAATCATAGTCTTCTGGGCATATCAAAGAGCCGCCTAATGACAAGACAATAGTTTTTTGCATTTTAATTTTAGTAAGAAGAATATTTAAAAATGTTTCTAATTACTCCCCAAACCCATAAAGCTTACGCCAAGTATTATCAAAAAAATCCCCATCCATTTGTATTTGTTCATTTTCTCTCCCAAGAATTTAACGCTCAGGAAACTGACCCATACATAGCTCAAGGCGACAAATGGGTACAGGACAGATAATTCTCCGCCTTTTAGCGCAAGGATGAATAAAAGCGTTCCGAACCCATATAAAGTGACTCCAAAAAAAAGATGATAATTCGTCAGCAGCGATGTAACGATGTATAATTTTTTTGCCGACGCTTTCTTGAGCATTATGGGCCCGAAAGCCCCAACTACTGTTGCGAGAATTACCAATCCTATTGACCAGAGGCTTGCTGCCATTTAAACACCAACTATCGGAACTTCTTCCTTGCTGCCGTAGCCAATTAAGATAATTCCTGCAATTATTACAAACACCCCAATCCACCTGAAAATATTCATTTGCTCTTTCAAAAAGTAAATTGACAAAATACTGACCCATACATAGCTTGTCGCGATTATAGGGTACAAAACTGAAACTTCTCCTCCCCTGAAAGAGATTATCATTAAAATTGCACCGATTCCATAAAGAGCAAGGCCGCCAATCAAATAATAATTTGTTAATATCCCTCTAATACTGAAAGTTAGCGAAGGAATGCTAAGTTTGTAAAGAATCTGCGCAGAAGATGTGAGAAAAGTGGTCAATAATATCAGCAAAATCGCCCAAGGTTTTGTTGTCATTCAGATAAAAAGTGCATTTGTGTTTTTATATTTATTGATTCACTTCAGCATTATTTCCACAAAAGAAGAATAAGCCGGCCTTGTGATGAATACTCCGATTGTGACTCCTATGATTGTCGTGATTGCAAATCCTTTTAATAATCCGGCACCTGCAAATATTAAAGGAATCATTGCGACTACAACGGTTGCGTAGGCAAGCATGATGATAATAAAAGCCCTCTTGACTTTTTCTTTCCAGTTGTAAATGCTTGATGTTTCCCCTTTCAAAGTTTCATCAGTTATGACAATCTGGTCATCAACCCCGGTTCCGATTGCGACAAGAATTCCTGCAATTGCAGCCAAGTCCATGTTCCAGCCGATAAAAGCAGCAACCCCGAGCAAAATCAAAACTTCCGAAAGCATTGTTATCAAAATAGGAATTGCGATGATCAATCTCCAGTAAATTATTCCCAGTACAATTGCTACAGACAAAATTGCAAGCAATGACATTAAAATTGCGTTGTTAATGAACTGCTCCCCAAGAACAGGAGAGACTGCATCTGTTTTCACAATGTTCAATTTTACCGGCAAAGAGCCGGTTATCAAGATTGTCTGAAGGCGCTTCATGTTGGCCTGGGTGTTTGTAATCGCATCCACCTGGTTAACACCTACTCCTGACCCGGATATGGAAATCTGAGTCTGTGCCTGCCCCTTCAAATCACATGCGATGCTAAGCTCGTCCACCATCTTGTCATCAAGATAAAGCTGGATTTTCTCGCTCAAATAACATTCTTTTGCGCCTGTGGAATCAGTTACCGGACTCAGGTCCGATGTTGCGTCTGCCTGCCGTTGTGCTGCTGCCTGAGTTAGTGAAATTACAAAACTGAACCTGCATACCCACTGGCTGGCACCTGAAGGGTTGCACTCCTCAATTCTGGCATCCTGCGCGCTTCTGCCGACATAAGTTATATCCTGGCCACCTCTGAAAACTGTTTTGTTGCCTATCTTTGATTCAAACTTCCCCTGTCTGGCAAGCAAATCCTTTATTTCTTCTTCTGTTGCCCCTGCAATTTCAACAATAATATATTGATTCCCGCTCAAGTCGCCGGCATCCCGAACCACTATGTCGCTTAATCCATAAACATTAAGCCTAGTTTTCATGTTGTCAATCAGGGTGCTTAAATCAGTTGGGTTGAGCTTCGCTTCAGGCTGGAGAAGAACTCTTGTCCCGCCCTGCAGGTCCAATCCTTTCCTGATATTTGTCTTCGGGGCTTCATAAACTCTGAATCCCAAATCCTGAATTCCCTTGCTAATCTGCTTTGTTTTTGGAGTAGTAATTATTCTTGTTACAGTTTCATTGATTAACTGTGCTGTGCCATTTAGCGTTACACTTTTTTGAACTATTTCTTCAACTGTTTTCTCTTCGGTTTCGTTTAATGTTATTGTTTCAAAATTTTCTTGAGTTAATAATTTGTATACTGCCCTGTTGGTTTTTACAGTTATCGTCCTGTTTGGAGCCAGCGTTGATGCATATTTATAATAATCATCAACTGTATTGATTGGAGCATTGTTTATTGCAATAATTCTTTCCCTGTTGACTGGAAGTATGTTCGGCTTTGGCTGCGGAATTCCTGCAAGGCTTGCAGAACTGTTTGTTATGACATTCCTTATTGCAGCTCCTTTGCTCAACGTTGGATGAATGGCGATTACTGATACGACTAAGAAGAATATGAGAATAATTACACGCCAGTTTGTTAATAATTTTTTAACTTTGTAGTTCATATTGTTATCCCTTTCTTGGCTTTTCTCTCAACATACAATCTCAACAATCCTACGTTCTGAATCCAAGTGTTGAAAATATCTGCTATCAATCCCCAAAACAGGATTATCATAATCTGCCTAATTACTTCTGACTGGGTGACTACCATGGCAACTACTATGGCAACAATTGCAGTAATTGTTTCCGTCATTCCGGTCTTGATTGAACTGTGAATCCTGTCCATTACGGTTCCCTCTTTTCTTTTCAGGACCCTGACAGTGAGAAGAATGTCAGTGTCAACCGAATAACCGATTAACATCAAAAATGCAGCAATGCCTGCTGTGCCGACTCTCATCCCCAGAATATTAACAACTGCGAGCGCAAAAACCATGTCAGAGAAAGCGGCAACAATTACTGCAACGCTGGGTATAAAAGTCCTGAAATAAATCATGATAACCAGCCCCATAAACAAAAATGCAACTGCCAATGCAATCAGGGATTCTCTAAAGAAGCTTGCACCCAAAGATGAGCCGATTATTTCTATTCCATAATCAATTTTGCTTAAATCGGCCTGCAAAGAATTTGCAATAGAATCCAAGAATTTTTGGACTTGGGCTTTGTTGTTGCCGTCAATATCCGCTTCCACGATTACTCCGACAACCGTGCCTGATGCCCTTAATGTCCTTACAACAACATCATTTTTTGGAAAACTTGCCCTGACCTGTTCTTCAAGATGGTAAATATCAAATGGCTTATCGTAGGGAACGGTAACGGTCACTCCACCTTTTAACGAAATGTCCCTGTTTATGAAATCTCCAGTGCTGTAAATCTGGTAGCCAATTTGTGCAATTGAGAAGAAGAGTATGAGGAAAGGAATTATCAATAATAATTTATATTTTTTATCGTAGAACTCCATTAAAGAATGCTTTAAGGATTTTTTTGGGAATTCTTTTTTAGGCTCGATTTTATGTTCTTCTTTTTTATGTTCAGTATGATGGTGTGATTCAACTTTAACTTCATTATTTTCTTCCATAACAACCCCAAATTAATTATAAAGTAAAGGATAAAAGAACGGTTAATAAAGGTTTTGATAATTGGTTAATTAATTTTAATAAAATTAGAATAGTGCAAATTTAATTTTATTTTAAGCATGCCTTCACAAAACCATAGAAAAACGGAGACGGATTTCCAAGCCTTGACTTGAATTCCGGATGGGCCTGTGTTCCGATAAAATATGGATGTCCTGGCAATTCGATATACTCCATTAATTTTGTTTTGTCGAATCTTTCATAATAGCCGGAAAACACCAATCCATTCTTCTCAAGAATGTCAACATATTTTGGATTGACTTCGTAACGATGCCTGTGCCTCTCCAAGACAACTTTCTTTCCTTTTTCCAATAATCCAATTCTAAATGCCTGAGTTTTATCCTTTGTCAATTCCTGAAGTTTTTTTGTATCTTCTTCAAGCCTTCCGGTTTCTTCATATAATTTCAAAACTTGTGTTTTATCTCTCAAAAGCGCGGCATAAACTCCCAGTCTCATTGTGCCGCCATACATGCTTTTCTCCAGAATTTCTTTTTGAGCAGGCTGCACGTCAACAACCGGGTGGGAAGTTTTTGAATTCACCTCTGTTGTATTAGCGTCTTTCAGATTGCAAACATTTCTTGCAAATTCTATCACAGCCATCTGAAGCCCATAGCACAATCCGAGATAGGGAATTTTATTTACTCTTGCAAAATTTGCAGTGCATATTTTTCCCTCAACTCCGCTTGATCCAAAACCGCCGGGAACAATTATTCCATCATAATTTTTCAATTCATTAAGATTTTTTTTATTTTCCTCAAATTTTTTTGAGTCAACCCAGGTTATTTCAACGCCTACATTCAATGAAGCGCCTGCATGCAAAAGCGACTGGTTTATTGAAAGATAAGAATCTGCCAATGTATAATCACCAATGTCAATATATTTCCCGACAATTGCAACTCTGACGGATTTTTTTGGATTTAAAATATTATCAACCAATTTTTTCCAGCCGTTCCAGTCAGGCTGTTTTTTAGATTTTATGCCGAATTCTTTCAGTATTTTTTCTCCGAGCTTTTCTTTTTCCAAATCAAGAGGAATTTGGTAAACACTCTCAATGTCCGGCTCTGAAATAACATGGTCAGATGGGATATTGGCATAAATTTCAATTTTCTTTTTCCTGGGCTCGTCAAGCGCTCTTTTTGCCCGGCAGACTATAAAGTCAGGAAAAATTCCATGCTCGCTAAGAAGCCTGATTGCCTGCTGTGTCGGCTTTGTTTTCATTTCTTCAATGTGCGAGGGAATTGGAAGATAGGTTACAAGAACATAGCTAAGATTTTGCTTACCAATATCTCGTTCCAAACTTTTTAAAGCAAAAAGAAACGGAATATTTTCATAATCCCCAATTGTACCCCCTACCTCCACAATAACGAAATCATTAGTATCTGCTGTCTTTTTTATCCTGTCCTTGATTTCTTCTATTATATGCGGAATGAATTGTACAGTCTGGCCAAGATATTCCCCTCTCCTTTCCCTGTCAATGACGGCCTTATAAATTTGACCTGTAGTCATATTATTTCTTTTTGGAATATCTATGTTGAGAAATCTTTCGTACGTTCCAAGATCCTGGTCTATCTCGCCCCCGTCATCCGTGACCCATACCTCCCCATGTTCCGTTGGCCTTAAAGTGCCTGCATCAAAGTTGAGGTAAGGGTCTATTTTTACTGAAGTAACTTTGTAGCCGTGCTCCTGCAGAATTTTTCCGATTGAAGCTGTCGTGACTCCCTTGCCGACTCCACTCATTACCCCACCGGCAACAACAATATATCTAGCCATGGAAAGTTTCACCTCGGGAAAATTTAGAAGTAAATTGCTTCAATTTAATTTGTCGCATTAATTGGAAATGAAACGAGGTTTATTTATAGTTTATGGTTTAGCGAATAAATTAGATTTGTTTTCAATATTGAATATAAATATAAAATATGCCTTAAAACTCGATAATAGGATTAAGATTAGATCAATTTCCAAAAATTTATATTTGTTACATTTCAACTTCTTTCAATGAAAACTTAGTTGGTTGTTGCAGGATATGTTTACAACAAAAACAAAGTTTTGTTTATTCATCATAAAAAATTAGACTTGTAGCTTCCGGTTGGGGGCCTATCAAAAAAAATGAAATTCCTAATGACGCCTTACCAAGGGAGATTAAAGAAGAAGTTGGGATTGATGTCAAAATAATTAATAATAATAAATTCAAAGGAGAAGGAAATGCCAAGAAAAATTTGGCAGTTCCGTTCAATATAAATTTGCATTCTGTAGGAGATCATGACCATTGCTGCTTATTTTATGTTTGTAAAACTATTAATGCGGATAAATTGAAAATTAATTACGATGAACTAAAAAATCAGGCGTGGTTTTCAAAAAAAGAGCTGAATCAGAATCATGTGCCAGTGGATGTCAGAGATATGGCTTTTGAAGGGTTTGAAATATTAAATTCTAAATGAAAAATATTTCTTCTATTTTAGTTTCAAGTGTTGATTGATTTGCGCCAAGAAACCCATTTTTGTTTTCAGTGGATTGCTGCCTTTTTACGTAAATTGGCCTAGCATACAATCCCGGCACAATGCCATGATACTTTCCAAACTTATTGTAGTTAGTTTTTTCCATTCAACTCACCTCATAAATGGATTAGTTATGGGTTTATATAAAATTCACGACCAAAATAGCAAAATTTATATAAAAGTAGCAAATATTATGAAATTATGACAAATTTAACCCAAGAAATCTGGAATTTCTTAGATTCAGAACCAAGTATAAATAGGGAATTGGGACGGGGGATAGTTAATGTGATGGCGCTTTCCAAGCATATTATCAAAACAAAACATCTCAAGTGTTCTGTTGATGCGGTGATAAGCTCTGTAAGGCGCTATGTCAGTGAAAAAAAGTTTGAAAAAAATTTTCCAAAGGTTGAAGAAATAATAAAATCAGCGAGAATCTCCACAAAAACAAAAATTGCATTGATAGCAATGAAAAGGGAAGCAAAAATAATTGAGTTGCTCCCGAACGTATTTCCGCTGATTGAGCTCAATAGGGGGGATGTGATGAGATTGTCAGAAGGAAAAGAATCATTAAAACTTCTGGTTGACGAAAAAAATCTGCAGAAGATTCTTGGAATTTTTCCAAAAGATAAAGTAGTAGCGGTAACAAAAAATTTGAGTGAGTTAAGCATGCACTTTGGTCCAAGCTCAATTGAGACCGCCGGAGTGCTGTCCACGATAATGAATGCGCTTGCTGTAAACAATATCCAGATTGTCGAATCTATAGGCTGCCTGCCAGAGTATATGCTATTTGTCGACACGAATGACATATTAAAAGTGCACAAGATAATGATTGACCTATGCGGCTGATAAGCTAATCAGTCATTTTAAAAATAGAAAAAATTTAGCAATAATTTGGGCTTTGCTTTAATTAAAAGCCAAGTAGGTCATTTTCAATTTTCTATAGGAATATTTAAATATACAAAATTAAATGGGCGTGCTATGCCCGAAAGAAAAGAAGCATGGATGAGAATTATTGTAGCGATTGTCTCTGGAATAATTCTGGGATTATGGAAAACTTTAGTTGTTGTGCTGAGTTTATTTCATTGGGTTTATGTCATATTTTCTGGAAATAGGAGCAGGGGAATTGCGGAATTCTGCAATATGTGGACGACGCAGGCTTACAGGTTTATAAGATACATGACTTTTGCAACAAACTCAAGGCCTTTTCCATTTTCAGAGCTTGGGAATGAAATGCATCCGGTTGAATTCAAAACCAAGAAAAAGTGACTAGATTCTCCCGCTTTTTAAATATTCATCAACATCCACAGAATTTAATTTTTTCTTTACAGAAAATTTCTTGTCGAATTTTGTTTTTTGCCTTATGAGATATAGCCCATACAACAGGCCAAAGCCCATGCCTGCAAGGTGCGCTATATTTCCAACACCGGATGGAAAGAAAACCCCAAAAGTGTCCAATGCAGCGAATATTATTCCACCAAGCCACAAAGGGGTAGGAACTACATAAAATAACAACAGCTTTAGGTTTGGCATGAGAATGATTAACGCCCCTATCACGCCCATCAAAGCCCCGCTGGCCCCCAATGAGCTTGAATAAAAGAAACTTGAAATGTATCCGGCGATTACTCCAGCAGAAATATAAAATGCTAGAAATCTTTTTGCCCCTATCCTTGATTCAAGTAGAGTTCCAAACATAAACAGTCCCCACATGTTATAAAATAAATGCAGCGGGCTGCCATGAAGAAAAATATGCGTTATCAAAATCCATGGCCTTGTGAATATATCTGCTGATGACAAAAGAAACGATTCAGAAAACCAGTCCCCTAATACAAACTGAAGAATAAAAACTGCTACTGTAACTGCAATCAGTGGGAAAGCAGCGGACCTTATTTCAAACTTCATATTAGCGAGGTATCTCTATTTTTTTTTAAATCTTTGTTTTTGCTAAAATATAGAAAGACAAAAATATTGATTCAAACCATTTTCTTAAAAATGCTGTACTTTTTTAAAGTCATAAAAATTTTTGACGTGTTTTTCCCATCATTATTAGCTTGAATATAATAATCAATTAGTTTAATTATCCGCCAAAATATAAAAACATTAATATACAATTACCAATTCAAAAATAATTATGACAGATTTGGTTGCATGCTTATCTTCGGGAGAAAAAAGCCAGAGCCACGTCGAAAGGCTGATTAACGAGCAGGACTGGTCGAATATAATCATAATTACAAACGAGCATGGAAGAAAAAATTTCAAATCCGCTAAAGAGATTGATTTTGTTATTGTTGATTTCCAGAAGCCAGTTTTTGAATTGATAGCAGATATACAAAAAGGAATTAAAGGAAAATTAACTGGCTTGGAAGTTGCATTAAATATTGTTTCAGGAAACGGGAAAGAACACATGGCTATTCTTTCTGCTTTATTGAAATTAGGATTGGGTATTAGATTGATGGCAGTTACTAAAGAAGGGATTAAGGAATTATAAATTCGAATTATTTTTTTATCCTTTAAATTATTAAGGGAGGGAACTTTATAATTGCACTAGAAGTGAATCGGATAACCCTCCACCCACCCTTGAAAAAACTGTTAAATTGTGCACTCTATTTCTCTTCAACCCTTGCCATTTTATCAATTTTTTCAGAGTTTAAATTATAAACTTCATCATATAAATTTTCATGAAAGCTTCCTGGACCTTGGGATTTTGCTGCGGCAAGTTCACCTGCAATGCCAAAGCACGAAAGAGCACATGCTGCAGCTTTGGTGTAATCTTTTTCAACTCCGGCAAATGCTCCAATGATTGATGCTGCCATGCACCCTGTTCCAACCATCGACCCCATCATTGAATGACCGTTATTAACTAAATAAACTTTTTTGCCATCAGTTGCAATATCCTGTTTTCCTGTAATGACTACGGTTGAATTGTATTTATTTGCCAGATTTTTTGCAACAACAGTTAAGTCAGCATCAACTTTTGTCGATTCAACACCTCTTGTTGTAACATTCATTCCCGCCAATTTGGCGATTTCTGACGAATTTCCCTTGATAATATCAATTCGAATTTCTTTTAACAATCTTAGCGCCTCGTTATCTCTTAATTTTGTTGCTCCAACGCCAACAGCATCAAGAACAACGGGAATTCCTTTTTTGTTCGCGCTCTTTCCAGCGATAATCATGGAATCAATTAATTCCGGTGTTAGAGTTCCGATATTCAAAACCAAAGAAGATGCAATCGCAGCCATATCAGCAGATTCTTCTTTTGCATGAGCCATGACAGGCAAAGCTCCAAAAGCCCTCGTCATGTTAGCGCAATCATAAATAGTGACCCAATTAGTAATATGATGGACTAATGGCTTGTTGTGCCGGACTTTTTCAAAAGTTTCTGATATCATTTTGTTGTCATTCATTTTTATTTAATACGGGGGGTTAGCTTGTTTTTAAAGGTTGTTAAAAATAAAAATTTATGGGGTTTTATTTTGGTATTTTTACAAGATTTTTATAATTCCAAGAATTGCGCCGGTTTTTCTATCAGGATACTTGAAAACAAAACCATCTTTTTTTGTCTCAGTTTCGCGATTCTTATACTTATAGATTACACGTTTAATTTTTGATAAATCATAAACAATTGCGATATCAGCCCTTATTGGCTTATTTCTTTCAGCAATAGGCCAAAAATAGAATGGCTCAAGAAAATGCCTAAAATATTCTCCATTCTTTTTGACAGTGAAATCTAATGCAAAGAAGTCAATGTGCTTGCCGTCAATATTTTCATACCGGTCTCCTTTAATTTTTGAGTCATATCTGTCATAGCCTAATTTCTTTATTATTTCAATCAATTCATCTGCACTTTTTCCTTTATGTTCTTCTGAACCGAGAACCCTGACTGCGACTTTTTTGACTAAAAAATTGGATTTTAAACATTTGTCAATTTTTCCTCCAATTTTTTTAAAATCTGGCCGGTTATCCCAATAAACTTTTGGAATCTTAATATTAAACCAAGGCGTCCCAGCATAAGTCATCTTTTTGGAATTGAAGGTGAATTTTTTTAGTTTGTATTCAGGAACTCCGGCCCGATAAACTGGTATTTTAACCATACCCGGCACAGGCGCAGCTTTGCTTATTAAATTTTCCTAGTCCAATTGCAGTAGAATTAAAAAATTATTCTTTAACACCCATATAAACAAAATAACCTGATTTCTTTGCAACCACTTTCACATTTCCGAAAACTTCCTCCATTTTATTGCTTAAAGTTTTTCCACCTTTATTGTGGCGGGCGACAATCTGCAAACTTCCATTTTGCTTAAGATAATTTTTTGATTCTTCAATCAGCTGAAAACACAATTCCTTCCCTGCCGTGTTGGGTGGATTTGAAACGACAACATTAAAATCATTGTCTTTAATTTTTTCATATAAATTCCCTTGATGAATTTCCGCCTTGACATTATTTAATTCAGCATTTTTCTTCGCAAGCATAACTGCACGCTTATTTATATCAGTCATAACAACAGTAGAACCAAATAATTTTGCCGCAACAATTCCCAAAACCCCGATGCCGCAGCCAACATCAAGAACTTTAGAATTTTTTCCAATAATCATATTTTCTGCAAGTGCCAAAGTTCCCCTGTCAATCTTATCTTTTGAAAAAATCCCGGACGCAGTATAGAATTCAAATGCGGTTCCTTTAATATTTTGGCCAATTTTTTTTATTTTAAGCTCTGATGTCTGCTCCTCCGAATAATAATGCTCCATTGTCACTCTTCTTTTTGCTCCATTATGTGGTAAAGATTGTAAAGCACCCGGTCTGCGCCTCTGACCAAATCGAAGCCGTTTCCCTCTATAACAATGCAATTGCTGTTGTAATAAACTCTTAGCCTGTCCGATTCTTTTACATAAAGAACAAGCTTATTTGTGTTTGAACATGTTACTATGGGGCGGGCCTCGCAAGCCTCTGTTTCATTCCTGTCGCAAGCTGCGACTGGCGCTTTATCAAAAACTTTTGTCATGTGGGTATCAAAATCAGCCACAGCCAAGCTTACGTACGACAAAGATTTTCCATTCGGATTAAAAGTCACATAAAACTGGGTTTCATTGTCAAATAAATTTGTGTTTAGTTGGCCCTCTATAGTTATATTTTTCAAATCTGTGGGCGAATAACGCAGGGCCATGTCATATACCTTTGTTCCTTTAGGAGATTTAAGCTGAGTATACCAGAAATTGTCAAGATTTACAAAACTGTAAATTCCCTTGTAAACATAGCCCTGTGAAGGTTTGAGCTTGCCCTGAAGATTAAGTACGTGCATATCTTCCAAAGTAAGGGGCTTGGGCTTGTAAAAAAAACTGAACGCAACTATGGCTGCAAGCAATAATAAAATTGCAATTATTGTTCCTATTAGTGCCTTATGAGAATATTTTTTTGTGTCTTCCATCTCTTCATTTGATTTATTAAGCTCTACAATGGTTTTATCAAATTTTTCTATTTCAGGATCAAGCTTTTCCTTTTCTGATTTATATTCTTCTTTTCCGATGATGCCTGATTCCAGGCTGCCTTTCAGAACTTCAAGTTTTTTTCTTGGATCCATCAGATCATCACTCCAAGTATCCCATACAACAATCTGTCCTTGACTCTTATGAAATCAGTGTCTGAGGATGCTTCGGCAATAACACAATTGTTTTGAGCGCTAATTGATGTTGAATTGCCGTGCCTAAAATAAATAACTGGCGTGTATTGTGTGGCATTGCTACATGAGATAATTGGCAGGCCAAATGAATTATTTGCTGTGAATCCCTTGCTTAGATAAATATTGTAACTTCCCAGCGTCAATCCCATTTGATGCTCTGCAAGGGCAATGTATTCCTTGTTTGTGCTGTTAACTTCTGAAGTTGTATCAATTTCATATTTGCCGGTCAAAATTTTTGAGAAATCGCCCGTTGAATTTATGTTTTGAACTTCGGCTGGCAAAAAACTGAAGGCTGCTTTTCTCCCGTTTATCTTTGCTGTCCAAATTTGGCCGTTAGTTGAAAATGTTAGTCCATTATATTTTATTTTTTCGGACGTCGGAGCAAATCCATAAAAAAGAGAGCCAACACTCAGGCCTACAAGTATGACTATCAAGAATATTATAGCCCCCCATTTTATTTTCGGTGTTTTTTCTTTCATTGAGTTTGAGAATAAATAAGTGTATTTAAAATTATCCTATGTGATATGTTTTCCTTTATATGTGTGGGATTTTAGTTTTATGAATGGTGCATTAATTTCAGAAAAATTTATATAGGATATATCATATCCGATATAACGAATTCGATATAGATTAGAATTTGCTGTGCAATTTCTTTGCACCAAAAACAAAATGATAACCGGCTATTTAAGGCTAATAGTTATGAGAAACCTTTCTAATAAAAAGCTTTCCGGATATGACCTGACCAAGCAGATAGAAAAGGATACGGGAACATGGAAGCCAAGCTTTGGCTCGATATACCCGCTTCTCGACAAGCTTCTAAAGGAAAATCTCGCGCAGGTTGAAATAATTGGCAGAAGGAAAGTTTATTCTCTCACAAAAGAAGGAAAGAAAGAGCTTGTAATAATAGACAAAAGCAAAAACTCCCTGGTGGATAAGATGATAGCGACATGGAAGGCTTTCGGAAGAATTGCAGATGAAAGTGACAAAAGTTTCATGATTGAGGTTTTCAATAGTGTCAAGAAAGGGCAGCTGCCGTTTAAGGAATTCAATCCAGAGTTGAGCCAGTTCAGAGGTACAATTTTTGAGGCATATTCAAGCGGAAAGAACCCGAAGAAAATCAAGAGCATATTAAAAAATTCAATGAGAAAAATAAGGGCAGTCAAATAAAATGAAAGAAAGTGTAATAAAACTGGAGAATGTCTGGAAAGTTTATAGGATGGGGGATGTTGAGGTTAATGCACTTCAAGGGCTAAATCTCGACGTAAGGAAAGGGGAATTTTTGGCAATAATGGGACCATCCGGCAGCGGGAAATCGACAGCTGTGAATATGATTGGATGCCTTGACGTGCCCACTAAGGGCAAAATCTTCCTCGAAGACCACGACATATCAAAACTTTCTGAATCCGAACTAGCGCAGATAAGGGGAAGAAAAATCGGATTCATATTCCAGCAGTTCAATCTTGTCCAGACACTTACTGCGATTGAAAATGTAATGCTTCCAATGATATTCCAAGGCGTTCCTGAATCTGCACGCCTGAAAAAAGCAAATGAACTCTTGGAGCTTGTCGAACTTGGCGACAGGATCAACCACAGGCCTTCAGAGTTGAGCGGAGGCCAGCAGCAGAGAGTTGCAATTGCAAGAAGCCTGTCAAACGACCCTGAAGTGATACTGGCCGACGAGCCTACAGGCAATCTTGACAGCAAAACGGGCGCCAATGTGCTTGATTTTCTTGAAAAGCTCCACAGAAAAGAAAGGAAAACAATAATTATGGTAACCCATGATCAAAACCTTGCCAAAGTTGCGGAGCGTACGGAATTTTTGAAAGACGGAAAAGTAGTAAAATCAACAAACAACAGGAAGGAGTGATACAAAATGAAAAAATATGTTTTATTGATAGTATTTGTTTTAGCTGCCGGCTTGGCCCTTGCTGCAGTCAATACACAATATACGGGGAAAGCGCCAGACTTAAAGATAAGTATATCGATTCAGGACCCAGATCCAGTAGAGCCCGGCAAGCAAGTTGAAGTAAGCTTCAAGATAGATAACGACGGAACCACAGCCAATAGCGTGATATTTGAAGTTTTGCCAGAATATCCCTTTTCATTAGTGCCGGAGGAAAATGCAGTCAAGACAATAGGCACAATTGGCTCCTCCCAAAATAGCAGGCAAAATATAATAGTTCGGTATAAGCTGAAAGTCGCGCAGGATGCAGTTGACGGAAATTATGAAGTGAAGGTTAGGTACAAAAGCGAAGGATTTGATTCCTGGGTTTCAATAGAAGATCTGAATGTCAAGGTGCAGAGCCGTGACGCCATAATCTCTGTGGACAGGTTTATCACAGAGCCCGGGGTTGTGGCACCCGGATCAAAGGCGAAGCTGATAATAGTGCTTAAAAATCATGCAACATCGCTGCTCAAAGACATAAAAGTGGTGCTTGATTTAGGAAAAAGCGGGGACGAATCCACTCCATTTTCGCCAATTGGCTCAACAAACGAAAAGGTTGTTGCTTACATTGAGCCAGAATCTACCAAGTCCATGGAATTCGAACTCATTGCTGATCCCGATGCCGTTTCCAAGTCTTATAAAATACCAATCAGCATAAAATATTCTGATACGCTCGGCAGAAATTATTCCAAGTCAAACATATTGACAATAATTGTAGGCGGTGAGCCCAATGTTTCTGTTGGAATCGACAGCTCGACAATTTATAGTGCAGGTGCAGCGGGAGAAATAACCATAAAAATTGTCAACAAAGGGTTGCCTGACATGAAATTTGTGAACGTGAAGCTTGACAAAGGCGACAAATACAGAATAATATCCCCTGCTGAAGTCTATATCGGAAATATAGATTCTGATGATTACGAAACAGCGGATTTCAAGCTATACGTGGAAAAGACCTCAGAAAAGAAAATAGTTCTTCCATTGAGTCTTCAATATAAGGACGCAAACAACAAGGATTACAAGAACATTATGAATATTGAACTGCCTTTATATAGCTCTTCAGAAGCAAAGAAACTTGGGCTTGTGCAGGGAAATGGAAAAGTAACCTGGATTTTATTGATTGTGCTTGCAGTGGCTGGATTTTTCGGCTACAGGATGTGGAAAAAACGCAGAAAGCACTAAAATGTTTAAAGATTATGCGGCATTTTCGCTGAAAAATCTTAGAAACAGAAGGCTTAGGTCCTGGCTGACTATGATTGGGATATTCATAGGGATAGCTGCCGTTGTTTCTCTTATAGGCCTTGGAGAAGGGCTTAGGCTTGCTATAACGTCGCAGTTTGGATTTCTTGGGCCCGATGTTTTAAGCGTGCAGGCATCCGGCCTTGCTTTTGCAGGTCCGCCGGGCACCGCAGTCGCAACTCCATTAACTGATGGCTTAGCTGAAAAAATAGAAAAAATAAATGGAGTTGATGCATCATTCAACAGGTACATATCATCAGGCACTCTGGAATTTAATGACAGGCAGAATATCGGTATTGCAGGTTCCGTGCCGGAAGGCGAGAACAGGAAGATATTTGAAAGAATGGTTAATTTGATAGCAGAGGACGGCAGGCTTCTTAAGGACGGCGACACAAGAAAAGTCATCCTTGGCAACGACTTCAAGGATAGTGATGCTTTTGGAAAGGGAATAAAAGTTGGCGACCGGGTCCTTTTTAACGGAGTTGCATTTGAAGTGATTGGGATTCTTGAAAAGAAAGGGAGTTTCATCTTTGACAGAATAGTTCTGATAAATGAGAAATCCATGATAAGTATATTGGGTATAGACAAAAAAAAAGTCAATATTATAGCTGTAAAAGTTAAAGACCGGAACAGAATTTCGCAGGCAAAGGAAGACATAGAAAAGCTGATGAGGCACGAAAGAAATGTCGATGAAGGCGAAGAGGATTTCCAAGTCCAAAGCCCCCAGCAGACTCTTGAAGCATTGAATTCAACATTATTTGCAGTTCAGCTTTTTGTCTATATAATTGCGGCAATATCTCTTGCAGTCGGTGGAATAGGAATAATGAACACAATGTACACTTCCGTTCTTGAAAGGACAAAAGAGATTGGAATAATGAAATCAATCGGGGCAAGAAATTCCGCGATATTCACAATATTTTTTATTGAATCGGGGCTATTAGGAACCGTGGGGGGAGTTATCGGCATAGCGCTTGGTATGTCGTTTGCATACGGAATTTCATTTATTGGGAGAATTTTACTGGGCTCTGAACTGATACAAGCTAGCGTAAGCCCCTACCTCGTTTTAGGAGCATTGGTTTTTTCATTCGTGCTTGGAACTTTGTTTGGAGTGCTGCCGGCCTACCAAGCATCAAAGCTTAACCCGGTTGATTCACTGAGGGAGTCAAAATGAACATTTACGAAGTAAAATATGCTTTGCAGAATTTCCGAAAAAGAAAATTGAGAAGCGGACTTACGATTCTTTCCATACTTATAGGAATTACCGCAATATTTGCATTGCTGAGCTTTGGAATTGGAATACAAAGATATGTTGATACAGTGGCAGACGAGGCAGGCAGGGACAAATTATTCGTACAGGCAAAAGGAATTGGTGCACCCGGGACTGATGAGAATTTTTTCCTTTCAAAGGACGATGTTGATTTTGTGAGCAAAATTAAGGGCGTGGATGAAATAGTTGGAATGTATTTCAAGGCAGGCGAGATAAAGCTTGACGACCAAAAGAAGTTTTATTATGTAATGGGTGTTGACACAAGCAATCTAAATTTCATAGAAGAAAGTTTTGCAGTTGATGTAATTAGCGGGAGAAGGCTGAAAAAGGGGGATATAGGCAAGGCAGTTTTGGGGTACAATTATCAATTAAAAGACAAAATTTTCAAAAATCCAGTCAGGCTTGGGGACAAAATAGAAATAAATTCCAAAAAATTTGAAGTTGTTGGATTTCACGGCGAGATTGGAAACCCCCAGGATGATGCGAATGTGTTCGTAACCAAGGAAGCTTTTGAAATCATGTATCCTGAATCAAAAAACAAGTTTGGGTTTATTATGATAAGCGCGCAGAAGGGAGTAATTCCTTCTGATTTGGCAATTTCGATAGAAACCAGGCTGAGAAAGCATAAAAACCAGGATGAAGGCAAAGAGGATTTTTTCGTGCAGACTTTTGAAGACGCGCTTGCGACTTTTACAACTATAATAAATGTCATAAACGGCATGCTGCTGCTCATAGCGCTTGTTTCACTAGTTGTTGCTTTTGTCAATATAATGAACACGATGTACACCGCAATAATCGAAAGAACAAAGGAAATTGGAGTGATGAAGGCAATTGGAGCTAAAAACAGCGACATTCTCATCATTTTTGTAGTAGAGGCCGGTCTAATTGGGTTGATTGGAGGATTGCTTGGAGTTTTTCTCGGATATATTATTTCCAGCATCGGCGGCTCAATAGCTGCTGCATCGGGATTTGCTTTATTAAAGCCGGCTTATCCAATTTCACTGATAATCGGATGCCTGTTTTTTTCTTTATTAGTCGGAACAGCTGCAGGCTTTTTTCCTGCGAGAAGAGCTTCGAAGCTGAAGCCGGTGGATGCGCTGAGGTATGAATAGAAAAAGCCTCTGATGGGATTTGAACCCACAGCCTGCGCATCTCCCTATATTGGATGCGATTTACGAGTGCGCCGCTCTACCAGGTTGAGCCACAGAGGCAATAAAGGAGCAGATATTAACTTTCATTTTAAAAACATTGTCAAAATTCTTCAGGGAGGGAATTTTATAATTGCACTAAAAGTGTATTACGTTGCCCTCCACCCACCCGATTAAGTGAGACAACAAAGTGCAACTTCTTATAGACAAATTCTAATTTAATTCATTTCATAGATTTCAAAATTTCTTCTTTTGAATCAAACTTTTTCTGGCATTCGAAACAGACAGGATGCAGTTTCCCATTCTTGTCTTTAACATAAGTTCCCATAATCTTGCCTAAGAAAGTTGTGTCTATTGATTTTCCGCACACTTCACATTTCATGAAATAGCAAGATTTTTATTTGTTTTATAATTCTTTCCCTTAATGAAGAGGATGATTTGTTTTTCGCTGATTATTTTTCTGTTGATTGCTGCCATATCCTATGCACAGCTATTTGGGCCACCTGTATATATTGCCAACCCAAATGCTATGGACTGCAAGTATTATTTTGCCGGAGACCAGAGACATTTCAACCCACGGCCAGAGAATTATACAGTCGATATAGGGTATATAACAGATTTCAAAAACCAGGAGCAGGCTTGTGAAATGTGGAGATGTGAATATACCAACGGCAAAATAAAAGCTGATTCAAACAGGCAGCCTCTGGAAAAAGATTTGTGCTTATGCGGTTCCGGCTATTACTGGGATGATGTTAATGGATGTGTTAAGCTAAACGAATCAAGCAAGGACATTACATTTCTTCAGTTGATATGGAATTGGATTACAAGAATTTTTTGAAATTTTAGGTTCGTAAAATAGAAATATTTATATCTTTAATCAGCAGATACGTTGTACTTGGTAAGATTATGAAAACAAAAAATATAATTATCGTGTTTATTATTTCGGCTTTAATTATCGGAGCGTGCGCCAAACAGTCGGTTAATGCTCCTCAAGCTACTCCAGCTGTAACTCCACAAGAAAAACCTCAACCGGAGGTTAACATCCCTCCACCAGTTCAAAATCTGACCCAAGCTCCCGTTGGAATTGCAAGTGATGTAAAAGATTTGCTTGCTAAATACAAGACAAAAGCGACAAGCATTCACTACAATTATAAAGGCCCTGAAACGGCAGACAATTTCTATGCATTCTTCATCAAGGGAAGTAAAATAAAATACCTTCCAAGCAGGGCAATCAAGACTCTTGACAAGGCTGAATCATGGGATACCATTTATCTTGACGCTTCAGCACGCACTGCAGCCTCGTACTGCGAGGATAGTTCCTGCTTATCTAAAGGAAAAAAAAGCGACCTGAATTTTAATGATGTATACATCGCAACGCCTTATGATTGGCTCAATGTCAAAGACGCGGCCAAAACCGGCGAGGAAATAATAGATGACAGGCAAACATGGAAGCTCGAGACAGACAAGGGAATAACATGGGTTGACACTTATTACGGTATTCCATCGAAAGCAAAATCAGGCACTTCATTGTACTATTTCAAGCTGATCTCCGCGAACGACCTTGATGACAGCGATGTAAATCCCAAATAAGTTTTTCCACAATATTTAAAAAGGAAAGGGCTATTTTGTATTCTATGGATTGCATTTTAAAATATTCAAAACAGTTTTTCTAGTAACTTTTATTAATTAAATCTCTAAAATGACAAGGCTAGCTATTGTTGATAACGAGAAGCTTAAGGACATGCAGCTGAAGCTATATGTTCAGAGCATCTGCCCGGTGAACAGAACCGGAAAGGAATGCATCAAGATTGAGGCAGACGGCAAACTGACAATTGATGAACATCTATGCACCGGATGCGGAATCTGCCCGAAAGCTGCCCCTAATTCTATTAAAATAATTAATCTGCCAGAAGAACTGGTGACAAAGCCAGTTCATAGATATGGAGAAAATAAATTCGTTTTGTACTCTGTCCCGACTCCAACTTTCGGAAATGTAACCGGAATCCTCGGGGTCAACGGAATAGGAAAATCCACTGCAATAAAAATCATTGCCGGCGTCCTTAAGCCGAATTTCGGCGACTGGAATGTGACAGAAACAGATTATGACAAATTGATTTCTTTTTTCAAAGGCACAGAATCCCAGGGATTTTTCGAGAAAATAAAAAACGGTGAAATCCAGGTGGCTTACAAGCCGCAGCAGGTTGATTTGATACCCAAAACTACAAAAGGGAAAGTAATAGAATTGTTAAGAAAAGTTGATGAAAAAAACGCGCTGAATAAAATTGTTGATGAGCTGCAACTGAAAGACGTGCTTAACAATGAAATTTCGGAAATTTCGGGCGGCGAGCTGCAGAGGGTTGCAATTACAGCTACTGTCCTGAAAAATGCAAACTTGTACATTTTCGACGAGCCGACAAGTTATCTGGATATCAAGCAGAGAATAAATGTAAGCGGGTTCATTAAAAATTTAATCAATGAAAATAATTCTGTTTTGGTTGTAGAACACGATTTGATAATTCTGGATTACATAGCAGACTTAGTTCATTTAATGTACGGAAAGGAAGATGCTTACGGCATAGTCAGCGGAATAAAGCCGGTCAGAAACGGAATAAATGTTTATCTTGAAGGATATATAAAAGAAGAGAATGTAAGATTTCGCGATTCTAAAATAAAGTTTGCAGAAAAGCCGCCAATCAAGAAAAAAAATATTAAGGAGGTTATAACTTCGTGGGAAAATGTTGAGAAAAAGCTTGGTAATTTCGCTTTGAAAGCGCAGAAAGGAATATTTCACAAAAATGAGATTATCGGGATTCTTGGAGAAAACGGAACTGGAAAAACAACTTTTATCAAGATGCTTGCATCTGCGCTGAAACAAGATAAAGGCGAAATTTCACACAAAGTTAAAGTCAGCTACAAGCCGCAATATCTGGAAGCATCTGATTCGCTTGTTGTTGATGTTCTGAAAGAAGCTTTCCGCAAATATGAAAACCAGATAATCGGTCCCTTAAACATCCTGCAGCTGTCATTAAAAAAATTAAATGAGTTAAGCGGAGGCGAGCTGCAAAAAGTTGCAATAGCTTATTGCCTCCAGCAGGATGCGGATTTATACCTGTTTGACGAGCCATCTGCTTATCTCGATTCAGAACAAAGATTAATTTTGTCTAAAGTCATAAGAGATTTTGTCGAGCACGAAGGAGCATCTGCATTAATTGTTGACCACGATTTGCTGTTTATTGATTATATTTCTGACAAATTGATTGTGTTTGAAGGAAAGCCTGCTATTTCCGGAAATGTCACGGGGCCTTATGATATGGAAGAAGGAATGAATAAATTTCTGAAAGAATTGAATATTACACTTCGACGCGACCCAACAAGTAACAGGCCTAGGGTAAATAAATTAGATTCAAGACTTGACAGGGAGCAGAAAAACAGCGGTAAGTATTATTATGCTTGAATTGATTATTAAAAATTTCATCTAAAAAATAAAATCTCATTCCCTAAACTCGATATCGTCTATTATCCCATCTGAATCTAAGTCAATGCCTTCCACTACTTTTGCCTTTACAGACGGATTATGAACATTGCCATCAGTTATTTTCTTAAATCCTTTTAGGAATGCAATGATTGCCGCTCGTGTTCCTGAAAATCTTTTTCCTGCCACCACTAAAATTGATTTGTCCGGATTGAATGGATTTTTTGCCTTAACTATTATCCCGCATTCATCCTGCGGATAAGTTTCATTTGAAACTGTGGATCGTATATTTCCTTCTTCAAACCTTATTGGCAGTTTTGCATTAACTTTATCCACAATTTTATTAACAACCGGACCGCCAATTAAAATCAGATTGTTCTGCAAGTCTTCATCCCTTACTTCCGTGTCTAATTTAACATTAAATTGGGGAACATAATTTAAGAAAGTTCCCAGAAACAATGCCAGATCCATCCCATAATATCCATCCCTGCTTCTTGCCTTGTCTGGGCCATGGGGATCGGGAGATCCAACAATTATTAATGAATCTAGCTGCCCATTACTGATAAACGGCTCAAGAAATACTGATTCATTTTTTATCTGACCGATTTTGCTTGTGGTTTCAAAATTTTTGAACCGGATTACAAAGGCAGGTTCTGTCAATCCATAGAAATTTGCCGTAGCGCCCTGCTTTGTTTCTTTCTTCACAACTCTTATTATTCCCGCTTTTTCAAGGTTTCTTATGTGATAATAGATTTTCTGCTCATGCATTTTTAACGATTTGGCAATGTCAATGGCATACATCGGCTCTTTTGCTATAAGATGGAGTATTTTAGAAGCTAGTCCTGAGCTGACTGATGCTGCATCATCCGGCTTGATTTCCTTTGCCGGCAATGAATAAACTTCGTTCTTTTGCTTGTCTATGACGAACATAAAAATAAAATTGTAGAACTACTATAAAAAGTTTTGTAATGGTGTTATAAATTAAATATTTACATTTTTCCTGCTCAAGACAGCCCAATAGTTCCCGACAAGAAGTATTATAATTTTTCTTATAATGGTGTTATAAATCTTTTAATAAAGTATATAAATAAGCTATGATATACTATGTTTATTCGTCGATAAGCACCTCCAAGTGCATCTTATCGTGAGGAGGCGAGAGATGCACATTATACTCACGTAAAATAAAAAAAGCCAAAAACCAAGTTCAAAAAAAACCAATGAACCGGACTGGCAACAGGATTCCGCCGCTATAAGCCCAAGGAGGAAAAGAAAGATTATATAAATAAATAAAAAATTTTAAACAAAAAGACGGCGGATCCTGATTAATATTTTGGATTCTATATTATTAAGGTGATAAACTAAATGTCAGAAATTTTAATTAACATCAACATTGTAAAAATTTCTGAGCATGCTCAAAAATCACTCGAAAAGTTCGCGAGAGTAAAAGTTATAAGCAACTGCAAAGGTGATTTTTGACATGTGCGGAATTGTTGGAGTAGTATCAAACAATAATGTCAACGAAAAGCTGTTCAAGGGCCTGTCCAATTTAGAATATCGCGGCTATGATTCTGTGGGGATGTGCTTTATCAACGGAAACGGATTCGACATTAAAAAAGGAGTTGGAAAACTGGAAGAAGTCCATAAAAAGCTTAATTTTCTCAACCTTGAGGGAAACATAGGTATCGGGCACTGCAGATGGAGCACACATGGAGGAGTGACGGAAAAAAATGCGCATCCTCATGTGGACTGCACAAATAAAATAAGTGTAGTTCATAACGGAATAATAGAAAATTATTCTGAATTAAAAGACGAATTAATCAAGAAAGGGCATAAATTTTCTTCTCAAACTGATACAGAAGTGATTGCGCACCTGATTGAAGAAAACATTAAAGGAAAAAAAATTGAAGAGGCTGTAAGGCTTGCTTTGAACCAGATTGAAGGAAGCTATGCACTCGGAATTTTAAATTCCAATGAACCGGACAAATTGATAGGAGCAAGGAATGAAAGCCCTTTGATTGTTGGAATTGGAGACGGAGAAAATTTTATTGCTTCAGATGTTCCTTCTATTTTAAGCTATACAAATAAAATTATTTATCTTGAGGACAAGGAGATTATAGTTTTGACTAAAGACAGCCATCGAATAATTGGACTGGACGGTGAGGAAAATAATAAAGAAATCCACACAATAAACTGGAGCGCTGAAGCTGCGCAAAAAGGAGGGTATTCCCATTTTATGCTTAAGGAGATATATGAACAGCCCAGCGCAATTGCAGACACTTTGAATGATAGAATTTCAAACAACGATGTGGTTTTCGAAGATGAATTTGGGCTAAGCTATGATTATCTGAAAAAAGTGAATAGAATTGTGATAATTGCGTGCGGCACCTCATGGCACGCCGGGTTGGTTGGAGAGTTTATGTTCGAAGAGCTGGCAAAAATTCCGACCGAAGTTGAGTATGCTTCTGAATTCAGGTATCGGCATCCTATTCTTGACAAGGATACTATGGTTGTTGCAATTTCACAGTCTGGGGAAACTGCCGACACAATAGCAGCGCTGAAAGAAGCAAAAAATCTCGGAGTCAAGACCTTGGCAATTTGCAATGTTATGGGTAGCTCACTAACAAGAATTTCTGACGGAGTTATTTATACAAGAGCAGGCCCTGAGATTGGAGTCGCATCGACAAAAGCCTTTACAACACAGCTTGCAGTTTTATATTTATTGACTATATTATTATCAAAAATAAAAGGCACTTTAAATGAAAAACAAGTTCATGATATGATAAAGGGAATAAGAAAAATTCCTCTGCAGCTGCAGTCCGTTCTGGATGAAGATAAAGAAGTATTGAAATGCGCTGAATTGTATTACAATAAGCCGAATTCGATTTATCTTGGAAGGGGCATAAATTTTCCGATAGCTCTCGAAGGGGCTCTTAAATTGAAAGAAGTCAGCTATGTGCACGCTGAAGGATATCCTGCTGCTGAGATGAAGCACGGCCCCATTGCATTAATTGATAAAAATATGCCAGTTGTGTTTATTGCACCGCAGGATATCTACACTTACAAAAAAGTTCTTGGAAACATTGAAGAGGTCAAAGCAAGAGGGGGGATTATAATAGCAGTCGCAACAGAAGGCGACAAGGAAATACCCCAGAAATCAAAACATACTATTTTTATACCTAAAACGCTTTATACTTTAAGCTCAATACTTTCAATTGTGCCATTGCAATTGCTTGCTTATCACATCGCTGATAAACTTGGGAGGGATATTGATAAGCCAAGAAACTTAGCAAAAAGTGTAGTCGTTGAATAAAAACAAAATATTTAATAACCGATACCATAAATTAATTAAAAAATGAAAATAAGAAGATCAAAACCATCTGATGCAAAGGGCATAGCCGATGTACTTGTAAAAAGCTATAACGTCAAGAACTTAAATGAAGGAATAAATGTTTTTAAAAGTGAAAGCGCAAAACAGCAGGTGTATATTGTTGCAGAGGACAAGAGAAAAATAATTGGGATTGCAACCTGGATTATGCATGGGCTTCCAAAGCACCAGCTCGCAGAGCTTGACAGGATCGCCGTGCTTCCGGAATACAGGGGACATGGAATTGCCAAGCCCTTGTTCGAGGCCTTGCTGAAAGATGCAAAGGAATTTTATAAAAAAAATAAATCAAAATTAAGGAAAATGTACATACTTACACATTATGATAATATACGAGCACATAGATTCTATGAAAAGCTCGGATTTGCGCATGAAACAACTTTGAAAGCACATTATTATGAAAATAAGGATGAGTATGTTTATAGCAGATTCTTTTAGTACCCAACCAACCTCAAAAATTCTTCCTTTGTCTTGCACACAAAGTAAGGATTGTTTTTCTTTTCATCACCTATTGTTGAAAATGGAGTTTCTCCATAGTCATGTCCCGGATATATTTCTATTTTATCATCTAATTTTCTTAATTTCTGCAGGCTTTCAAATAATTGGATTGCATCTCCGCCCGGCAAATCTGTCCTCCCGATTGCCCCTACAAATAAGGTATCGCCCGTGATTAACTTATTTCCAAACAGAAGGCAGACGGCACCAGGTGTGTGGCCCGGAGTATGAACAACTTCAATTTTTAGTTTTCCTATTTTGATTTCGTCATTATTTTTTATTTTTATTATTTTCACCGAATTATTCTTAATATGCTTTTTAACTGTATGGAATTCTAACTCGTGAAAATAAACATCAGCATTGGTTTTTCCAATTAATTCATTAACCTTCTGGACATGGTCAAAATGGGAATGCGTCAAAATTATTTTTTTGATTTTAAGCTTGTCATTATTTGCGTGTTCAATAATTTTATCAATATCCCACCCCGCATCAATAACTGCAGCTTCTTTTGTTTTTTCATCTCCAACCAGATAAACAAAATTCTGCATTGGACCAACAGGAATTTGGGCGAAAATCATTTTGTAACTTTCCTCGCGAAACTTAAGAAACCGCTATGGCCTATCCCCTGGCTTTTTGGCCTAACTTTCCTATCCTCCACTTCCCATTCCCGCTCTGAAATCTCGACTGTCTTGAGATAAACATAACTTTCATTTTTTCTTATAGCATTGACAAAATCCGCAACTTGTGGGATTGAAGGGCTGTAAGAAACAATAAATCCTCCCGGCTTCAATGCTTTAGAGCAATTTTCAATTGCATTCCATGGCTCCGGAATATCCAGGGTTATCACATCCATATTTTTTTCTTCCATTTCATTGTAAATATTTTTATTTTTAATTTTAAGATTTCTTATTGCCAGAAATTCTATATTTTTCTTTACGACTTCAATAAAATCTTCGCGTATTTCATAAGTCACAACTTCTTTTGCGATTGACGCAAGAAAACTCGACAAAGCTCCGCTTCCGGCTCCTGCGTCAAGAATTCTGCTTTCTTTGTTAATTCCAGTCTCTGCAATTATGTAACCGATATCTTTTAATGGGATGATTTGGGCATCTCTTTTTATTTTTCTGAATAAGTCAATAAAAGATGGTCCGAATATAAAAAATTCCTTTTCTGTATTTGACCTGATTAAATCTCCATCCTTTGATTTTTTCAAATCTTCCTTCTTGACAAAACCATACTGAGTATGCAGATCCTGCTCCAATTCCCTTGCATAGAATTTCCTGCCCTGTTTTGTAATTAATATTCTTTTAACCGAATCCATTGTAAGTGAAGAAAGGAGAACTATATAAAAAACCACCGACAAATTATTCCGGTGGTTTTCGTAAGGTAAAAAATTAAACTTACTTTTTGCCCTTTTTCATTGGCATATCTGACTTGCAGTGGCCGCAGCCCATTGGCATTGCTAATTTCATGATTCCTTTTAGAATCAAAAGCATACCAATAACGACCCAAATATCCCACTTAAACCACATCTGGTTGGCAACCAATACCAAACCCACTACCATATATTTCGTGGCCCAGCATTTGGAGCATACACCATCATGACACATTTCGCCCATATTGGACACCTCCTTACAATTACTTCTTAGAAAGCCACTATTTAAAGATTCCGAATTTAGCCAGAGTACGTAAAACGAAAGATTTAAAAATACTAAACATAAGTTCTTAATAAATGTTTGTTTAAATGTTAATTTTAAACTTAAATATTAAAAAAATAGTTATATAACTATAAAAAATAAACTAAAAAACTTAAAAAATGATTATATAATTAATAAAAATATTTGAAAGTTAAGATAAAACATATAATAATACATAAAAAATAAATAAGTGTTTATTAAAAAAAGACATGTTATCGTTATCGGATAATGAATTTAGTGTACTTAGTTTTCTTGTTAGAAATTTTACTGAAAGGCTGACGATAAGGAATATGGCACAGCGCCTTGATTTCAGCGCTGCAGGCGTTTTCAATATATTAAAAAAACTTGAAAAGCAGAATATTGTGAAAGGTGAAAAGCTTGGAACCGGGCTGTTTTATTCCATAAATTTTGAAAATAAAATTGCAGTACATCTGGCTGAAATTGTTCTTTTGTTTTCAGATGAAAAAATTTCTATTAATTCCGAGTTATTTAAGCAGGCAAAGGCTGCAATTTCCGACAAGAAAAATCTGCTTCTGTTAGTTGATCAGGTTACAGTTCTTAATTTAATCATTCCAAATGTAAATATAATTTTGAGATCAGAAGAAGAATTTACAGATTTGCTGAGAAGAAAAGATTTTGAGAGTTTACAGATTTTAAAAAAAGGAGTCGTGCTTTTCGGAGAAGAAAAACTTGCTGACATAATAAAAAATTGCGCTCAAAGGTTTTAAAGAAAATGGATATAAAAAATAATAGAATAATAATTGCATTGAATCTTTTAATTATATTCACATTATTATCCACAATAGCTTTTGCAAGGCCAGTTGCAGACGCTGCATTTGACAGCATGAGGGGCGGCTTATCCCAGATTCATAACTTTTTTGCAGGAAGGCAGTTTGAACCATACGCAAAGGCAATTGACTTTTTCTTCTTTTCATTTTTATTCATAGCCATATATATGATGGGCGCTCGTTATGCATTCAAAGAAATCAAAAAGCCTGAGCAAGTGATTGTTATATTACTTGGACTGATGACGGCATTTTTGCTTGTATTAGCCGACATATCTGCTGTGGCCTTGCTGCCATTCATTCACTGGCTGTTCTATATATTATTATTTATACTATATTGGTGGTTATTGAAAGGGATAAAGAATGGATTCTGGAGATTCATTTTGGCTTTATTGCTTACCTTGTTAACAATTGGATTGATACAGGGATTATTCAATACATTATCTAAACCTCAGATCGGAACGATAAGCGCGCCTGATACATCCGGATTTAGCCTGGGCGGCTTTGGATTTGGCAATTTCTTTAAGGACTGGGGCAATAATTTCGGAACAATCGGGATACCTCAATTTACAACTCCTGGATTTTCAGGAGTTTCTGACTGGGGTAAAAATATTCTTGGTGGAGTTGAAACTACAAAAATAACAGGACCTATAACTGAAACTACAACTCAGAAAGAAACTGTAACAACTACTACAACTGGTGGTGGAACTAGTGGCACAACAACGCCTACAGCAAGCAATTGGAAAAAATATTGGCCGTGGCTTTTGCTTTTGTTGTTGTTACCCCTCCTTGCATGGGGTGGCAAGAAATTGTGGGATAAAAGAAAACCTCGAGTTAGAGGCGGCACTGAGCTAACAGGTCCAGATGAAATAACTATACAACAAATTATAGACGAATTAAATGAAATAATTAATGAGAAATATGAAATAATAAAAAAAATTGAGGAGATAAGAAGACAAAAAAAGAAGGCAACTTGGGAATTCTGCGACTGTTATGCAAAAGTACTGCGATTTGACAGATCCTTCTGGAAAGATCCTGATTCAGGAGCAGCCAAGCAGTTTACGGGTCAAGGTAAGGCTGTTCAAGACCTACTAAATCTTGAAATTGAGCTAGAAAAACAATTACAAGGGTTAATGAAGATTGAGAATGAAATTCTTGGAGAAAAAGGCCCTTCAAAAAATAGCAAAGCTGTCAAATGGATAAAATTCCTTATAACCTATTACATCAAGAAAGGAAATGAAATAGAAGCAGAGTTAAGGGAACTTGATAGAGTAAGCCCTCTTTTGTGGTATGAAAAATTCTGGGGTAAGGTAAGCGAGATTTTCAAGTTGACTCCTGATGTCCCCGAGGATATAAAGAAAATGCTTCTAAACATAAGGCAATTAATGGAAGAATTAACAAGTGTATATGCGTGGGATTCAAAATTCTTTGAATTTATGCAAAGAGATGCTGATGGTAATGTAATAAGCATTTCAGGAGGGCCTTTCAGTCCATATGGGCCAAGTCCTTATAGCAGCCCGTATACTGGCAGTCCGTATACCGGACCAACAGGAACTATGTTTGCAAAATACACCATGAATCCAGAGGACCAGAGAATATTTAACAAATCTCCAGGGATATGTGAAGCGGCCAGAAGAATGATTGGATATTATTTCCACATTGCTGCAACTGAAACAACGAAACAAAAAACGTGGATTAAATTAATAAAATCAAAAGAGCTGGACAACTGGATAAAGAAAAAAGATAAGTGGAAATATATCAATTTATTATGGAAAGGAAAAAAAGAAGATGACATACCTGGTATATTAAAGGAGCATTTTGAGTATGAAGAAGTTTTTTTCATGAGCAGGTTCAAGCCTGTTCTTTACAAGCAGATGTCACATATGTTTAATTTAATAAAAATTTTAAAATATCTTGAAAGTGACAGAATAGATACTGTCATGCAGCCATTAAGAGCTGAACTTAAGGATATTGATCCTGCAACTGGTCAAAACATGCAGTATAATCACGAAGAGGCAGCTAATCCCGCTAATAAAATACCCAGGGATAAATTAAAGGCAATATTCTGCAGGCTCGCAACTGGCAAAGGGCCAGAGTTCAAGCTAGCAGTCTATGTAGATGGGAAAGTCATTAGAAGTGATGATTTAGTTAGAGATTCTACAAACAGATACTATCCAAAATCTAAGCCAATACAAAAAACAGAAGACCACCCCAGAATAGAATGGACATCTCAGGAGTTTATAATAAAAGGCATAGATTTGCTTACACCTGGCACGCACAAAATTACATTTTATCTTGTTGGGCGACAAGTCCAGGTTTCTACTTCACCTTATGGACATTATAGTCCTTATGGAGGTTCAAGAACTTCTGGACTTCCAGTACAAGATTTGCCAATCGTAGAAAGATACAGAGATTTAAAAGAGATAACTGTGCATATTGGACCAGCGAGTGGATCACCATATACTCCATATACGCCGTATACTCCTTACACCCCATATACCCCAATAGTTCCTCCAATTATTATAGTTACTTCACCATCGACAATTACAACTCCACCAACATCTGCTCCAGTAACAATAACCCCATATGCCCCTACACCAGTGCCTGCTGGAAGCTCAATTACGACAACCGTTACATTGCCTGCAGGAGTGATTATAACAACACCACCTGGCAGTCCGCCTGTGCCTGTTTCACCAGCTGCAGCTGCGACAATACCTGCTGGAAGTACTGTAACCACACCCCCAGGAAGCCCACCTATAACAATCCCTAGACCAGTTCCTCTAGTTATTCCTCCAGCTACACCTAAAATATTAGCTATGACTGCTGCAATAACAACTCCAGCAACATCTGCTCCAGTAACAATACCGCCAGCTTCTCCGACTCCACTTCCTTCTGGAGCTACTATCACAACAACAACTCCATTGCCCACAGGTGCAACTGTAACAATTCCATCTAGCAGTCATTCAGTTACTATCACCCCTTACACTCCAACCAGTGTTCCGGCGGGAACTACTATCTTAACCTCTGGAACTTTTACGCCTCCAATTCCCAAATCAGGTCCAAGACCGTTGCGAAGAGTATTGATGGTTAGCCCAACACACCCTCATTTAAGCAATGGAGTTTCGATGGTGGTAGACGGTCTAATCAAATCATTGAGAGTATTTGGAATAGAAGTAGACATATTGACTAAGTGGTATGGCCAGCCATTCTTTTATATGGCCAATGGAAGTACTTCTGCAATTCTGTTTAGAAGTATTGAAGAATTCTTGGCAACAAAATCACACGACTACTACGATTTCATACATGCACACGGCTTTACAGTTGCCGAACAAATACCTCATGGAAATCCAATGACGCCATGGGACAAAATATTAACCCATTTCAAAGTTCATTCAGCTTTCACTCTGCATTCATTAGATAGGCATGAAACTTTAACATGTAAATGGACAAAAATAGGGTATCAATATCATAAATGGGTAGGTGATCATCTTCAGCCTAAGATGTTTAATACTTCAAGTGTATTAATTCAGATTACTAATACATACAAGTTTTTGACTGAGCAGTTGTATCCTGGGAGCAATTATTCCGATAAGAGTGTAATAATCCCTAATGGGATAGACCTAAAAAATATCAGACCATCAAGAAAACCAAGAGGCAAGAACGTAAATTTACTTTACTTGGGAAGGTTTGAAAGAAGAAAAGGAATGTATGAGTTATGCATCGCATTTGCGCAGTTGTCAAAAAAATATCCTAATTTAAAATTACATGTTGTTGGCGGCGGCCCACCTAGAAATGAAAGCAAATTTACCAACGATTTCTCACGTGATGTAATGGAAAGAATTCTAAGAATAAACAAAGTTCCAAAAGATAGGTATGTATTCTACGGCACAAAAATGGGACAAGAAAAAGAAGATTTAATTGATAGTGCCGACTTTATAGTATTGCCAAGCTACTTCGAAACGTTTTGCATAGCCGGGCTTGAAGCAGTTGCTCACGGTGTTCCACTAATAATATCAAATGGTCCAGCTACAAAAGAAGTATTCATTGACACAGGTTTAGCTTATCCTATAGATTTTGGTGAATTAAGATACGGAAGGGACGTAAATTCAAAAGGTTACATCAAATTCCGAGTGGACAAAATAATTGAAGCAGTATCTTATTGTATTGAACATCGGGACGAATGTGAAGAAAGGGCTCGGTTAGCATATTCATTTTTACAAAAATATAGTTATATATTTGATTGGAGATCTATAGCAGAAAAAACAAAAGAAGTTTATGAAGCTTTAATTAATACCGGAAAAGTTCCAGACGTGGAAGTAACAATACCTAAAGAAATACCGCCAGTTGATCCTGGAATTTATAGGATGCCTGCTCCCCCGCCTACGCAAATAGCAGAAATAAAATTGATGGGTTATAGATCATCTGGAGGAAAGGTAGATTCTTGGCAAATGGGTTCCTTGTTTGGAAAATTTGAGAGTAGGGAGAATTTTAGAGTCAAGAATATAAAAATAAAAACTCCATTGTCAAGAAAACTTTTGTTTGAAGTTGTTGAAAGATTTGGATTGATACGTGAAGTAGATAAAATTACTAAAGATATTGCTTTTAATAATGTAGATATTTCGTTGGATTTTGGCGATGCATGGCCTTTGTCTGAAAGAGTACCTAGGAGTGAGAGCCAACAAGAATTTGATGTTAAATTGTTTCCGAATAATTTCCCTCTTAAGATAATTAAAATAAGTTTTGAAGAAGAGTATGAAAAACCAATTTTGGTTTTAGAGGCAAGCGTTAAGGGAATTTCTGAGCAACCAACAACTCCAACCCGCCCGTCAGCAATAAAACTCAACGAAGATCAAGCAAGACAGCTTCGCGCAGCAGCTGAGGCTGCAAGAAAAGTTTCTGTTGGAAGAAAAGGAAGATTGAGCGGAATCCCATGAGTGGAAAATGCAGCCAACAATTTCTCAACTCAAGAGTATTTTTGAACACAAGGTAGGGCTATTAAAAAAATTACTAACTTATGTAAAGCCTGTAAAGGAATTTGCAGAAAATACGGGAATTGTATGGACAGATGAATCAGAAGATTTGATTCTTGAACATCATCATTTCCATAAAGATACAGGATTATTGCCAATAGTTAGCGAACTGATTGACCTAAACAAGTTAATACTGATTTATGAAAAGCCAAGGCATATGGGGGAATTGGCTATAAAATATTATGATGAGATGATAAACTGGATTAAACATGAACAGGAATATCTAATTATTTTCCTGAGAGGATTAAATGAAATAACAAAACATAAAGGCTTTAAGGATTACTGGAAAGAAAGCTTTGAGCATTATGATAATCTTATTCAGATTGTAAGGGCAGATTTAATAAGCCTAAAAAAATTATATGAAACCACCGCTAAGATTGCAGCAAATTGGATTATAAACTTAATTGCAACAGGAAAATATGACGATGCAATAAGTTTTCTTGAAAATGACAGCACAGCTAAATCCCTTGGGGAAGAAGGTGAGAATTTTTTCAGAAGATTAATTGCACAGATAAAAGCCGGAAACCTCGAGGAAATTGAAAAAATTTCAGACGAAGGAAAAGAAATTCTAGACGCTGATGAATTTTTGCTGCTAAAAAGAGTTATAATTGCAAGAATAAAGCCTGCCATTGAAAGAAATATAAAGGAACCTGCTGGAGAAGCTGAGGCTTTGGCAGTTAGGCTTGCACAAGAAGCGGATGCTCTTGATGAGTTTAGGCGAGAGGCAGTGCAAGTGTCAGTCCCAGCTAATTATATTGATGATCTGGAAATCCAAAGAGGAAATGTAGGAGATGCCATTGATGCTCTCGTGGATACTTTTAGAGAAGTAAGTGAAATTCCTGAAGTTAAAAGAGCGCAAAAGTCAAGAACAAGAAAATTCAGCCAAAGAGTAAGAGTTCTACTTAAAAGAAATAAAAAAAAGATTAAAAACAAAAAAGCAGCTCTTGAAAACGCAATTAGAACATTGAATGAGTCAATAAACCTTAGAAGAAGATTATTAATAGTTATAAGGTCTCTTGGAAAGAAATTACGCGACCGAAGGAAAGTTTTGATTGGATTAGGCACGGCTGCTGCTGCTTTAACAGCTGGAGACTTGTTGTTTAAGAAAGAGGAAATTCCAGCAAATAACCGAAGGTTAGATATTGAACTTCCATTTGTTGAGCCAAATTTCGGAACAGTAACAATACCGGAAGTAAACAAGACAATCTACACAGAAGGAAAATATAGAAATGCAAAATATATTTTTGTTATACCTCACAGCACAGAACTAAACGCTTTGGATGCCGCAAGAGCTGTTGGAAATGGACCGATCACCTGGATCGATGATCCCGAGCATCTGAGAAATTTAATAATAAATTACAAAGGCAAAAAATTTTCTATAGACCCTAATAATGCATTCTGTCTTCCCGGAATGATGAAGTGCTTTAACAAATACAATGGAGATTGGGATAAAACAAGCCCTGACGTAAAAGAGTATATTCAGGCAGCTGTTAAGAAATTCTGTAACGAAACGTCCAAAAGAATTTTTCGTGGCATAATGGTATTGGCTCTGCATCAGAATACAAATGAAGGCTCGACTAAAATCGAAAATTATACCACTGGGGATTCTGCTGAGAATGTGACAGATCTCAATATTAACTCTAAAGAAGATCATGATGTATTTGCATTTGTTAACTCAAGGGGATGGTTTGAAGTGCTAAAGGGAGAAGGGTGGAATGTAGTATTGCAGAAAAACGATCCAAGCATCGATAGTGGATCAATAGCCTATGCTGCCACATGGGAAAAATTGCCTTATGTCAATCTTGAAGTTCAGGCAGGCGATGCCCGAAAGCAAATTCAAATGCTGGAAACTGTCAATAGATTTATCGATAGATATCCGCAGTTAGCAACAGACATGAATTATATTCCACCAAAAGGTTGGATAATAGTACAAGACCCGATAATAATTGGAAATAATCGAAAAGCGCTCACTCTAGAATATGCAAAATTTCATTACGGATTAGAAACGTATGAATTAAAAAATCCTTTGGCAATTGTAGTTCATTCAACTAACAGTTCGGATTACAAATCATCACACAATACATTTTATCCAGAAAATTTGCATGGGAGAGAGGACATAAAAGAAGGCGGAGATGTAAACTTAAGTGCCCATTTTATCATTGACAGAAATGGCAAAATTTACCAACAAGCCCCTCTTAATTTTATGTGCAGGCACGTGATTGGATATAATCATATCTCCATAGGAATTGAGAATGTTTCCACTCCAAAAGAGCTTATGACAGATGTACAGATAGAAGCCAATGCTTGGCTTATATCAAAATTAGTAGATGATATTCCTACAATAGCTCTGTTATTTCCTCATAAAGAATATGCTAATATTCCACAATCACTTTTGATAAAATCGATTGGGAATCCATCTTATACACCTGCAAATCATCCAAAGATTGACCCATATGGAAATGATTTTCAGAAAATATTTCGGTTCTTGCCCGGACGGATAATAAATGCATTAGAGGAGAGAAAAAATAGAATTTTTAGTGCACTTAATGCACAAAATGGGGAACTTGTCATGGATGATCCGGAAATAATAAAATTCATGGAAACTATGACACCGGAAGAGAAAGCTGCACAAATGATAATCAGCTATCATGGATTCGTTTCAAGACACTCAATTGGAGGTGTAATTCTTAACCAGCACAGCATGAGGGGTGAACTTATTACAAAGGCATTAATTAAATCGCAGAGCATGTTTTCTAAGATTCCCATGCTTTTTGGGGCAGACCAGGAGGGGGGATTGGTAAACAGACTTCAAAATATCAGTGGTTTCAAAAAATTGCCATCAGCATTTGAAATGGGAAAAATGGAAAACTCTAAAATAGGGGAAGTTCAGCAAAGGGTCGCAAGATCCATGAGAAATATGGGCTTGAATGCAAATTTCGCTCCATGCCTGGATATAACCACGGACTCAAGGTCTATCCAGGGCATATTAAAGAGGTCTTTTGGCCCAAGCTCAGCAGTTGTCATGGAAAAAGCGAGGGCATTTTCAAAACCTTTTTGCAATGAGAACATTGCGCTTTTTGCCAAGCATTTTCCAGGTTACGGTGATTTAAGGACTAACACAGATAACCAAATAGTCCAATACAATATTTCCATGCCAGAATTAAACAACTTCATGGAAGTTTACGGTGCAATGGCTGACTGCCTTTCTGGAATCATGATGTGCAGCGCGATTTATACTGCTGCAGATAATTTACCAGCTGTTCTATCTCCAAAAATTATAAGAATGGCAAGAAAACTTATAGGCAATGACAAGGTCATAATCACGGATGATATTGTTTCTGTCGGGATGCGCAGGTATATGGAGATAGAAACCGCGATTGAAAAGGCAATTTCAGCCGGCAATGACGTGATTTTAACCATGTCTGCTACTCAGGTACCAATTATTATTAGAAATGTAAGTTCATTGTACGCAACCAATGAAATTTATAGAACGAGGATAAATGAATCTGTATATAGAATACTAAAACTTAAGAAAAAATTGTATCCCGGATTTCTCGGGACTGTAGCCCCCGCTGCAGAAGCAAAAATAGCTAAAAACATATTAATAATTGGCAGCGATAAATGGGCAGGTAGAGAAGGAATGGGTGAAAGAGGAGATTCACTTATTGTAGTTAGCACAGATCAAAGCACCAATGCGGTAAATGTATTGAGCATCCCAAGAGATACATATGTTAATATTAATGGCAAAAAAGATAAGATTAATCATGCACTTACCTATGGAGGGTGGCAACTGCAGAAATCAGTTGTTGAAGAGTTCTTGGGAATAATAATTGACAAAGTCTTCTTTATTGATGGAGACAATTTAAAATCCCTCGTTTATGTTGCAAGATATGAGACTGGAGATACCCATATTATACAAGATGTTTATTCGAAGATTGGATTCAGCACTGGCATGGATATCACATTCGAGAAAGTATTTACTTACGTAACTAACAGAAAGCTTCCAGGTTCAGCTGTTGAAAGGGCAAAAAACCATGCAAGACTTATCGGTGCATGCATACAAACAATGATAGAATATTACAATGAACCAAACAAAAGCCATCTTTTTGAAAGGGACATGATAAATAGATTCTTGATGATGGTAAAGCATACTGAATTGAATTATGAAGATATCCTAGAAATCACAAAAGAATGGGGCACAAAACGCTACAATGTCAAGATTTTCTGCATTCCTGGAAAATCACAGGGGATAAAAGGTGTTTCATATTGGGTATCTGAGAATATACCGGGAAGTAATAATTATTTCACAAGAGTAATCAACAACACTATGAGTAGAATTGTATAGTTATCTAAATAACTTGCCATATTGAAATTAAAAAATAGGTATATTAATTGTGAGACAAATTTATAATTTTTTAATATTTAAATACACATTCATAGCTTTCTCGCTATATTCCTTGCTGGATACTGTCTCAGAGGATAAATAAGCCCTAATTCTGCTAAAAAATCCAAGTACTCTCGCATCAGCAATTATTGGCTGATTTATTTCTGAAAATCTTTTAACTAATTTAGCGTAATTCTTGCCCTTATAAAAAAGATTTATATTTTTTTTATTGATTCCGTCAATTTCTGATTCATCCAAATCGAGATTAAATGCTGAATTTAACCTTTTTAGCACAATTTTTGATTGTTTCCCAAAATTACCGTCAAGGTTTAGATGTGGTGACGGATTCAGATTCTTGTTCAACATATTTTGAACGGCTGCATTTCTGCAGGAATAAGGGTCAGCATTCCAATCAGCTAGAATAAAAGGCAGTGCTCTCTCGACTAATTTTCCATTTTGGGAATATATGCTGACAATAAAATCTAAATGCCTTATAGATTCAATTAATATAATCTTTAGTTCTGAGGATTTCTGGGCAGTGTCCTCATCTTCTACCTGCATTGGACCCTTTGAGCTATTTAAAAATTCTGGTACTGGTGCCCAAGCAAATAACTTTTTAATAGTTCTGAAACCTGTTTCTAAATAGATAATAGTCAAAATAAGATTCTCATAAATCTCATTTTGCCTTAAATTTCTACCCGTTGCACGTTGATATGCTTCGTCAATTGTTAGAGCCCATGCAAAAGTATCAACATAATTATTCATATTAGGAAAATTCTTATTATTTTTCATACTATCCATTTTTCTTTGTAAGCTGGAAATATAGAGGTTATTGACTTGTTTTGATTTATGAGTTCCTTTAGACAAATAATCGTAAATTGGATCTCCAATTCTGCCCACTATTGCAGCTCCTGCAACTGCTATTCCAGCTTTGATGAATCTCCGTCGTGACTTTATTCTTTCTACATCTCTAATAACTTTTTTCAAATCTTGATGAATTCCCTTAATACATTCAGTTGAAGCTTCAATGTGCTCTAGTTTTAAAATCAGATTATTTATATCCTCAATTTCTTTATTATATCCCGCACGATCATTATATTGGTAGTGGGAATTCAATTTCTCTAATATTGCGAGTATTTTTTCTACATCACTTTCCATAGCCTTAAAATCTCTCTTGACTTCGTCTGTCCAAATGTAAGCTAAATCTCTCCTAACATACTTAAGAACATCTTTCCATATAGAAATAACATCAGCTTCTAATATAGCTGCACTCCTCATAGCACTTCTATTAAAAGTAATCTTCATAACTATAGTATTTAAAATAATCTATAAATACTTTTGGAAAGCAGATGTAGAAAAAACAAAAATCAATCAAAAGCCAAGAAGTTAAGCAGAATACTATGATTAAATATTTTAAATAAACTAAAGTTCTATCTTGTAACAGAAGGTGCAACAGCTTTTTTCACTTCTTCCTGTACTCTTGCTATCAATGTCTTATATCTACCACCCAAAATACCAAATTTCTCAACTGCTGCTTCTACTATCGCATGTTCGACTGGATCATGGCTATCTCCTCTGTAAACCTCAGTTCCCCTCCTGTACTCAATTCCCTCCACAGAAGCAAAACTGACAGGATCTGCACTTCTTGCCGTCCTTGTAAATGTGTGTTTTAATCTGCCTTCAAGCACATTTACTTCATCTAACGTCAAATTATCAAGAGTGTCCCCTTTATGAAAATCCTTGTAATCCGCTACCCTGTTTCCAGCGTTATCAAATACTTCTAAGAAACCATAATCTTGCGAATCGAAAGGATTCAGCATAGAACCTTTGTTATCAACGTGAGTATATCTATAATTTCCCGGCAGACTTGGAATCTGGCCATAACCAAATAACTTCTTAGGCCTGCCAGAATCCATCAAGAAACTAGGAGGGTCATAAAGCGCGTAAGCAGCGACAGTCGCACCAGCTATCAGCAAGTTTCTCCTTGACATTATGGTTCCTAAATTTATTGGCATGAGTACAGGAGAAAATACTATTATTTATAAACCTTTCGTTTATGTTACTACTTGAAAATAATGATTAAATATTGTGATGTTGCTGTGGAAGTAATAAAAAACTTAATAAATTTAATATTAAGGAGAGAATTATAGCAATCTAATAGTCAAGCCATGGAAGATGGAATTGCTGCATTTTAATTTATTGAATGAATTAAGGGAAAATTATAAAATTGAGGTTCCAAAAGGAATAATAAGGATTAGCTGTAGCTGAGAAAGAATTCAAAACAATTCAAGAAAAAAGACCAATTAATAAAAGTCACAACGAACAAAAAATAAACCTTTATATATCTACTATTCAAATTCAATAAAAAAAGAGGATTAACATGCCACTCGAAGAAGAATCATTGCCGCCGCCACCAAAGAAGGGAATGCTAGGATTTGGAAAAGCTCAGCTTCCTCCTGGGCCGGATTTAAGCGGAGTTACAGGGGATATCAATTCCTTAAGCAGAAGGCTTAAGCTTCTTGAAGAGGGGATTACAAACTTACGAAGATTTTTTCAGGTAACTGAAGAGAATGTAATTGCCAAGAACAAGCATTATTCTGCAGAGCTAAAAACAATAAATTCTGACATAAGCGAGATGAGGAAAGAGATACAGGAAGTAAAAGACAAATTAATGCTTGTGATAAGAGAGCTGCAGTCTGTTGCGCGAAAAGAAGAAGTCAGGGTTCTTGAGAAATACATTAATTTATGGAATCCGGTCAAATTCATTAGCCAGAACGAGATTGAAGGAATAATCAATGAAGTTATTGATAAAAGGGAAAAGGACAATAAAAAAGAATAAAATTATACTGGAAGCAATAGTGGCGTAATAGAATAAGTCTTAAGGTTTGAGGATATAACCACTAATTCTGACATAATTATATTAATAGAAAGCTTTAAATATATTCATTTAAAGTATAATCAAAAAAGAGAGGTGCAGTAATGGCTTTATTTACTTTAGGCAAGAAGAAAAAAGAAGAACCTTTAGATTTTTCTTTGCCGCCACCGGATTCTGAGCCCCAGGCACCAAACTCGCCCGTGGAACAGGTAGTTATGATGAAACAGCAGGGCTACACCAACGGCCAGATTACTCAGCTTCTGCAAAGCCAGGGATACTCTACCACTCAAATTTCTGATGCCATAAATCAGGGAAACCTAAGCGGAAATTTTGAAAATGCAAGGCAGGAGATAGGAATGTCCGACTATGGGCAAAGCAACTATGATCAGCCTTATGCCCAGCAGCCCCAGCCACAGAATTTCCAGCCACCCCATGAAATTTCAAACCCAATGAATATGGATGACGAGAGAATTCAGGAAATAACAGAAGCTATTATAGAGGAAAAATGGCAGGAATTTGCGGGCGACATGCGCAAGGTAATAGAATGGAAAGACCGAAGCGAGGACCGGATTGCAAAGGTCGAACAGCAACTGATTGATTTGAGGCTGAGCATTGATTCCCTGACCAAAAGCATAGTGGGAAAAATTACATCTTACGACCAGAATATACTTGATGTCGGAACTGAGATAAAGGCAATGGAGAAAGTATTCCAAAAAGTTTTGCCGACATTGACAGAGAATGTGAATAAGTTGGATAGGATGGCCAAAGGGTACAGAGAGCCTGTGCAGAAAAGCAAATAAAATTTATTTTGATTTTAGAGGAGATTTTGGATTATAATTTTAATTATTTAAACTACAATGAATAATAAAAAATAATTTCACCCAAGCGATATAGCTATAAAATAAATTCTTAATTTCGGAAAGATAAAACCATCAAATATATTTCTAATGTCCGCCGCCCTGAGCGAGAAGAGCTATTGTAAAAATAGCAATTGCGAAAATCAAAACTACGCCCATGAAAGTTGGATTGAAGAGAATATTAACTGTTTTAGAAAGGTCTTTGGTGTCTGCCGTCGATGAATCAATCTGGCTTCTTATCTGAACCCCAACACCGATTATGATGACAAACACAATAAATACCATCATGACCCCTTTAAGCCCTGGAACTGCGTCACCATGGCCTCCGAGCATCTTCGAGGCAATGCTCATAAGCATTATGAGAACAAAAATAACTGCAAGGAAAGGCGCCGTGTTGGCTACAACACTTGTTGCAAGAGGGGATATCAATACAAAAATCCCCATTAACAAGCCTACGAGAACGGTCACAAGATTATTCTGGCCGAGGACTTTTGTCCATGCGAGAATTGCGTACACAACTATCCAAACGAAAAGAAAAACAAAAATACTGGAGAAGTGCTGAAGGCCAGTTACATCGAGAAAAGTTGCCATAGTGCCGGGACCTTAATGTCCCCCACCGCCACCAAACAATTTGCTGAAATCAACTCCCATTCTTTTCATAGCCGACTTGTCGTCAGTTTCCTTTGAATCTGAAGTTATCCACGCAATTACCATACCGAAGACAAGCAGCATTATAATGACCGCAATGCTCTCTGTGCCGAATAATTGTTCAAGAGTAGTCCCAAAATATCCAGACCACCATCCTGCTGAGCCGCCGAATACTATAACAATAACAGCGAACGAGAAAAATGCAACCCATCCGGGCATTGACATTCCAAGAAATATTTTTTCCTGGCCGAAAACGCCAATCATAATCAAAAGGAAAATGATTGCAACCAAGACTATTGAAATTGACGGAAGGGCATCGCCTATAATAATAACCGGGTCTGCATTCGGAGGAAATCTTCCGGTAACGTGGGGAATAACAACAAGCAAACCGACAATTACTGCCACCATAATATTGAGATTCTTTTTTCCTTCTCCAAGAACTCTAGTCTTTTGAAGAATAGCGTAGATTATGACAAATATAAGCAAGAAAATAAGAACTACCTGGATATTCCATTGATCCAGCATTCTTGCGAACTGGTCCGGTCTAAACGCCTCAGCAACCATTTTTACACCTCTTATCCATGAAAAGTTAGATGAATTTTACTCCTGCCAACATCTTTATTAAATCATATTTAGTTAATGAGTAGTATATAAATCTTGTGGATTAGTGCCCCCCTGATGAACTAACGCTGCTTTTGGGCGGCTCTTTGACGGCGTATACAATAAATATAACTATTATGGCCATAAGAATTAACGAGCCGGCCAACTGGTCATTGCCGGAGCCGGTGAAATCCCCCAGCCTTTGAAGCCAGGTTTTCCCGTCAGCTGTCTTGATTGAGTCAAGGAAAATACCAGATATTGCGAGAAAAACAATTATCTCGAAAGCGATTTTCCAGCCTCCCTGAAGATACATCGGCTCGCCTTCCTTGTGGAACGAGCCCACTAACAATAAAAATAAAACGCTGAAAAATAAAACAATAACTGCTTTTGCAACAGTCCCATTTATGATTGCAACTAATTCTTTCGCTGCTATGACGAGAAAAGCAATGACGAAAGATGCGATTGCATTAAGGTTCTTTTTTGTGTATTCGTGCCCGTCGTGATGCTCTGTGCCCAATACTTTTGTCTTTTCCATGATGGCAAAGACCACAGTGAAAACCAAAAGGAAAGGCAAAACAACATCAAACAGCCCAATCTGGGTGAAGAAATCTATAACACCCCTAAAAGGAGTAACTGCCGGAACTGGAGTTGGGATGACTGGAGGAAGAGTAGTAGCCATAGTGTTCTTAGTCAGATTTATGTATTTAAATTTATCGTTTTTTGAATTAATTCCTGCCTTTCATGGAAATGTCGTACATAACTTCTTCCAGTTTCTTTAAGTTCCATTTGATGGAATCAGATTTTTTCCTTAATTCGCCGTTTCTTAAATTTAATTTGAGAAATTCACCATAAATATCATGAACAAGCTCTTTGATTCTTTCAGCTTCATCAAATTTTTTGTGGATAACATCGTAGATTGCCCTTCTTCCCAATTCTCCCGTTAAGTCGCAAAGGCCGCTAAGGTAATCTTCAGCAGAAACTCCAAGGCTTGCTTTTGTTGGTATTTTTTTATTTTTTACAAATTCATAAAAAGCAATCGCCTCTACATATTCCTGAAATGCAACAGCATGAATGTTGGTATCTGTGATTATATTTACTTTTTTTAACTTCTTAACTTTTTCTTTTATATTTTTTATTGAATTTTCTGCCTCTTTCAAATCATTTCTCTGCGCTGCATAAATAATCTGCTTGGAGACACTTATAATTTCCCTTGAAAGCTGTATGACTTCTTCTCTGCGCAAGTCAATCTTATGCATTTCTTCTCTTATCCTGTTAAACTCCTTTTTATTTATCATTTTACTTGTATGATACGGCTAGCATAACTGTAATAACCACAATTACGACAAACATTATAATGAAAAGTGTTTCATCTCTAATTTTAATCACCTTTAGCCACGAAGTACTTACCTAAATTTAAATCTTATCATATTAATAATCAACACCAAACATTTAAATAATTTCCATAAATCCGTATGCCTATGAAACGAACCCACACTTGTGGAGAACTGACTGCAAAAGATGTCAACAAGAAAGTGATTTTGGCAGGATGGTGCGCAACAAGAAGAGATCATGGCGGAGTTATTTTTATTGACCTGAGAGACAGGTACGGAATAACACAAATAGTTTTTGACCCTTCCAATAATATTGAAAGCCACAAGGCTGCCGAGTCTTTGAGAAGGGAAGATGTTTTAATAGTCGAGGGCAGCGTAAGAAATCGTCCGCAAGGAATGGCGAATAACAGAATGCATACAGGCGAGATTGAAATTCTGGTAAGCAAAATTATCAGCACAAACAGGGCGCAGACTCCGCCTATAGAAATAGACGACAGGCTTGAAGCTTCCGAAGAGACTAAATTAAAGTACAGATATCTTGACTTAAGAAGGCCGAAAATGCAGAAACAGCTCATGTTCAGGCACAAAATCGGGATGGCAATAAGGGAATACCTGACAAAAGAAAATTTTGTTGAAATTGAAACTCCGATGCTTATCAAGACAACTCCAGAAGGAGCAAGAGATTATCTGGTGCCGTCAAGAATTCATGCCGGCAAATTTTATTCATTACCGCAGTCGCCCCAAATTTACAAGCAGATTCTGATGATTGCGGGGTTTGATAGATATTATCAGTTTGCGAGGTGCCTGCGAGATGAAGATTTAAGGGAAGACAGGCAGCCCGAGCATACCCAAGTGGATTTGGAAATGTCGTTTGCGGAAGTTGATGATATTCTGCATCTGACTGAAGGCTTAATGAAGCATGTTTTTAGGGCTGTTCTTAACAGGGATATTAAAACCCCTTTCAAAAGGTTCACTTACCGTGATGCAGTGGAAAGATACTGCACAGACAAACCAGATATAAGATTCGGGATGGAATGCTGCACCGTCACTGACGTCGCAAAAAATTCTGAATTCAAAGTTTTTTTGGATGTAATCAAAAAAAATGGAATTGTGAAAGTGCTGAACGCAGAAGAATGCGGCGATAAATTAAGCAGGAACCAAATTGATGAGCTGATTGAATTCTCAAAACAAAATGGCGCTGCTGGTTTAGCGTGGATGAGAGTTACAAAAGACGGATTGGAAAGCAATATTGTAAAATTCTTTTCTGCTGATATTCAGAAAAAAATAATTGAGAAAACAAATGCAAAAAATGGCGATTTATTATTATTTGCCGCTGACAATGAAAAAATTGTGAATACTGTTCTTTCAAGATTACGACTGAAGCTTGGAAAGGATCTTGGGCTCATTAAGGATGATTTTAATTTTTGCTTTGTAACCGACTTTCCTATGTTTGACTGGAATGAAGACGAGCAGAAATGGGATTTTGCGCATAACCCGTTCACAATGCCGCGCGAAGATTATCTGCAGTATCTTGATTCAGAACCAGGAAAAGTAATTTCATACCAGTATGATTTTGTGGCGAACGGAACGGAATTATTTTCAGGCTCTGTGCGAAACACAATTCCGGAACTTCAGGAAAAAACTTTCAAGGTAACCGGAATGCCGGCTGAAGAAGTCCGCGAAAGGTTTGGATTTTTGCTCGAGGCTTATAAATATGGAGCGCCTTCGCATGCAGGATTTGGGTTAGGATTTGACAGGCTGGCTGCACTGATGCAAGGTATGCATGACATCAGGGAGGTAATTGCATTTCCTAAGAATAAATCCGCAGAAAACCCGATGGACGGCTCGCCTTCTGAGGCTTCGGAAAAACAGCTGCAGGAACTGCACATCAAACTGGATTTTGTAAAGGAAGCAACAAATATTATATTTAATAAAATTAACGAAGTGCTTAACAAAGAAAAAATGGAATTTGAAGTTCTCCAGCATAAGCCAGTTTTCACCAGCAAGGAAGCTGCTGAAGTCCGCGGAACAGAATTAAAACAGGGCACTAAGGCACTTGTTTTGAGGACGGATGAGGGATTTATTCAGGCATGCGTTGCCGGCAATAAGGAATTAGACATTGAGAAACTGCAAAAAATCACTTTATTCAAAAGAATTGAAATGGCTGATGCAAAAGAAGTCCGGAAAGTTACAGGATGCAATATTGGTAGCGTTCCTCCATTTGGAAATTTATTTGGACTGAAAGTTTATTTTGACAAAAGTGTGGTTGAAAACGAGGTTGTTGCTTTCAATGCCGGCTCGCACACGCGAAGCATTAAAATGAAAGCAAAAGATTTAGTTAAAATTGTGAATCCTATTGTTGGGGAGTTTAGCAGATAGTTTAATTTGATTTCTTTTTGTTGTAGTAATACCAGTACAATCCTAAATAGATTATTGTCGTAGCAATTGCCATCCCCTATTTTATGATAAGCGGCATTTGGTTTATCAATAAAGCGTACGCAAGCGCAATTGCGTTTGCAACCAGAAATATGATAAACAGCATTAGGCTGACACCGCTTGTATCCTTGAGCTTAATTGTTTTGACCATCTGAGGGATTATCATTATAGAAAATAACAATGTAGCAGTCCAGCCTAATATTTGTGATAATTCCATTTTTAATTTTCAATAGCACAAAGTCCAAATAATCATAAATAAAAAAAATCTAAAAAATTAATTACTAAAATTTAACTTCCGGAGCATTCTCAGAACCGGGAGCTGAGTTGAAGTAAGTTCTGTCTGAATATCCAAGTTTTTTTGCAACAATGCTTGATGGGAATGTTTTTATTCTTGCATTAAAGTCGCGCACAGCATCGTTATATCTCTGCCTTTCAACTGCAACTTTGTTTTCTGTGTTTGCAAGCTCATCCTGCAGCGCCTGGAAATTTTTTGTCGCTGTCAATTGCGGATAATTTTCCGCAACAAGAAGCAGTTTTGACAATGTCGATTCTATCTGATTTGCGGTTTCAACTTTTGCATTAACGTCCGGAGCTGTTTGCCACTGGCTTCTTAATTTAGTTATTTCTGTCAAAGTTGATTGCTCGAAATTTGCTGCGCCTTTCACTGTTGAAACTAAATTTGGAATCAAGTCAACTCTCCTCTGGTATTGCGTCTCAACCTGAGCCCACTTGCCATTGACTCCTTCATTCAGTCTTATCAATGAATTGTAAGTTCCAATATACCAAAATACAATTAATAGAATAACTGCAACCGGTATTCCAATCCATAATAATAATTTCTTGTTCATTTTTTCACCTTTGATGATTTTTTTGAAAAATGATATAATAACTTAACTTCATTCCTGTCAAGCCACATGCCTCCACAGCGGTCACAAGCATCCAAAACCGCCCCTGACGGATGCTTTATTTTTCGCATGAATTTATTGTGCCACAGGCCTGAGCATCTCGGGCAATGCATTTTCTTGTTCATTTTAAATTTATTGTATGATATTGAATTGTATATTTAAGCTTTGCCGTCTACCAGCCCCCCCCTCCGCCTCCGCCTCCAAATCCACCACCGCCTCCTGAAAATCCACCGAAGCCCCCTGAACCACCACCGCCAAATCCCCCCCTTCCGAATCCGCCCATAAACAATCCGGCGGCAGCACCATGATAAAAGCTGTTATCTTGTTTTTTGGATTTAGGCAAATTTCTTGTTGCCTTAAAAATGCTTATCACAATCAATAAGATAAAGACAATAACAAATACGATAATAAATGAAGGAATCTTGCCTGAACTCTGGCTCTCATTTTTTAACGCAACAATGTCCGCATCATTTGAATTAAGCAACAATCTTTTTACCACATCTTCTGCCTGCAGAACTCCTGTTTCATAATCCCCGTTTCTAAAATTTGGAACTAAATAATCTCTTGAAATTCGCCCTATCAGTGGGGAATTCAAAGTTGATTCAACACCATAGCCTACTTCCCACCGGTATTTTCTGTCTTTGACTGCAATATATAATAAAATTCCGTTGTCATTGCCTTTTTTTCCAATATTATTTTTTTCAGCAATTTTTAATGTGTATTCCTCCAGAGAAAAATCTTTTGGATACTCATTTTCAATGTAGATTATAAATTGAACGCCATCGGTTTCCTTTTCAAGACTTCTCAAATCATTTTCAAGCTGCGATTTTATGCCCGGGGATAGAATACCGGCATCATCTGTAACATAAGAATAAATAGCAGGAATCTGGGCTGTTGAAAATGGGATTACTAACAACAAAACTGCGATTATCAAAATAATTTTTTTCATAGGTATGACTTAATCATAACAATATATAAATATAACCATTATAAATTAATTACATGCCAAACAAAAAATTAATTATTAATTTTGCAACCAGCAATCTTGGTAAAGTTCGCGAGTTTAAACACATTCTTGAGCCAGAAATTAAAGTCAACCACATCAAAATCTCCTATCAAGAAATAAGAAGCGATGATTCTGAAGAGATTGCAAGGCATTCGGCAGAAGAACTTGCACGTAAATTCAATAAAAATATTGTAGTCGAGGATTCTGGATTGTTCATTAAGGCCCTTAATGATTTTCCCGGGACTTATTCTGCAACAGTGCATAAAAAAATCGGATTGGAAGGAATACTTAAGCTTTTAAAAAATGTTAAGGACAGGGAATGCACTTACAAGAGCGCGGTTGCCTATTGCGAGCCGGGAAAAAAACCTATAAGTTTTATCGGAATAGAGAAAGGAAAAATTTCCGAATCGATAAGGGGAAATTTCGGCTTTGGACATGATCCGATTTTCATTCCAGAAGGCAGCAGTAAAACCTACGGCGAAATGGAAAATGTCGAGGAAATTAAGAAATTCAGGAGAAATGCTGTTGAGAAGCTGAGAAATTACCTTGTAAAAAAGTAAGCTGTAAAAATTTGATCCAAAATTGATTAAATGAGGGTTCCAAGCATGAGTTCATTTCCGAAAGATGAAGTATACTGGCAAACTTTCAAAAAGCCAAAAGTTATGCCATTAAAAAAAGATTCACGCGCTGACATAGCAATAGTGGGCGGAGGCGTTACGGGGCTTTCAGCGGCGCAGTCCTTTGCAGAGAAAGGGTTTGATGTGGCTATAATCGAGAGAGACTTCTGCGGGGCAGGGGCAAGCGGCAAAAGCTCAGGATTCATAACTCCTGATTCTGAGTTTGGATTGAGTGATTTCATAAAAAGGTTCGGCAAAAAGCCGGCAAGAAAATTATGGGAATTTGGAAATGATGGTGTTGAATTTATTAGAAGAAATATAAGGAAAAACAAGCTTGAGTGCGACTATATTAAGCAGGATGCTATTTTTGTGGCAAATAAAAAGAAGCATTTGAATTCTGTAGAAGAAGAATTTAAAGCAAGAAAGGAACTTCACTATACAACCAGCATATATTCTAGTGATAGATTAGAGAATGTAATCGGAACAAAAGGCTACTGCGGCGGTGTAAGGTATTACAACACATTTGCCATGAATTCCTACCTATATTGCCAAGGAATGAAAGATGCATTAAAGATAAAAATTTTTGAAAAAACTGATGCTGTTGGAATAAAAGACAATTGCATATCAACAAACACAGGATATAAAATAAAAGCCGACAAAATAATTGTATGCGCAGACAGATTTACTCCAGACTTAAGAAAAAATGACAAGGATTTTTATCAGGTACAGACATATCTTTTAGTCAGCGCTCCTTTAAATAAAAATGTGATGCAAAAGATTTTTCCTGAGAAGCAAATTATGGTGTGGGATTCTGACTTGAACTACCAGTATTTCAGGCCATTAGGCGGCAACAGGATTCTTCTTGGCGGCGGCGATATTATAACCCTGTATAATAAGAAATTAATCCGCAATAATAAAAGGGTTTTTCAAAAACTTACCAGATATTTTTCAAAAAAATTTCCAAATATAAGGATAAGATGGGAATACATGTGGCCGGGTGCATTAGGAATTTCAAAAGATTTTCTTCCAATAATTTCTGTTGACAAAGAAATGCCTGATGTATATTATCTTGGCGCAGGGGCAGGACTTCCATGGTCTGCTGGCATAGGAAATTACATAGCGCAGAAAATTACGAATGGAAAAAATGATTTTGATTCTTTTTTTAATAATACAAGAAAATTTCCGCCTCCATCGGCATTTCAAAACATACTGGGCAAAAAGATTGCTTTTTCCTTATGCCACGGCTACATAAAATTTCTTGAAAAATAAAGTTCAAGAAAGAACAGAATAGCTAAACAACACGCCAAATGCCTTGCACCAGACTAAAACCTTGTTGTATTTAGAAGTGTCGACTCCTTCTGGAATTTCATAGTTGACATTACCTTTTGTGGCTTTTATTTTTGAAATCTCGATAAAATCATCATCACTTAAGTCAGATGCAAGATAGATTCTCAGGTCAGGCCCATTTATTGTATCAAAATCCTCAAATCTTACAGTCTTTTTTCCGTCCTTTTCTATCAATAGTGCCTTGCCGCTTACATCATGCGCGCTTGCTTTAAATTCTCCCTGTGCAAGTACTTTAGCAGAAGGCATCTGGTCATTCATCACCATAACTTTATCTTTCATTTCCTCTACTTGGCTTTCGAATTCAGCCTTTGCCGCAGCATCCATTGAGTCCATTGCATCCTTAACTTCCAGCGGTGATGCGTCGTTCTTCTCAACAACCCTAAATATAGGAGAAATTGTATAGTAGCCGAATGGTATAGCAACTACCAATAATATAATGGCAATAATCCATATTTTTTTCATATTTAATATAGTTCATACCTATTATTTAAAATATTATCGGTTTGGAAAACAAAAAGATTAGTTAATAAACAATAAATATAAAAAGAAATGAATCAATTTAAATTTATGACACGTTTGGTTTTACTAGTTGTTGTGTTTCTCGTTAGCGGCTGTATGATCCAATCCAACGAAAGCGGCCAAAGTTCTGTAAAAAATCTAGAACAATGCAATCAAAATAATGAATGCCCAGAAGAATATTTTTGTTATAATCCATCTGAATGTGGCCTTGGACCTAACGGACCTGTACCATGTTCTCTTAAGGACGATGCTTGTCATAAATCCTGTAAAAGTGACGATGATTGCCCGAAAGAATCTCCAAGATGCTTGAGTGCACCATGGTCAGATACTGTAATGGCTGAAGAATCAGCCAAATACCACCTTTGCTTCAAGTAGAAAAATTTAAATAATAATTAAAATCCTTTCTTGCCATGATAACAAGAATAAAAGAACTGATGAATGTAAAAGACGACTTGGTTTTAATAAACAAGAATATTGACGAAAATAATAAAATCATTTCCGAGTTAAAGGCCGAATTAACTGCATTAAAAAATGAAGTGAGCGAAACTAAAAGCATACAGCAGGATTTCTTAAATACATTCAAGGAAAATTTAACTGTCATAAAAAACTTAAGAGAAGATTTCGGCAAGGAACTGTATGAGTTCAAATTATTAAAAGGCCAACTGCAGAGAAAGATTTTGGATAAATTCGAGGAAGAGCTGCAGAAAGACTTGGAAATCAACAGAGATTCTTTAAGGAAAGACGCTAATGATTACAATGAATTGCGAGAAAAAGTTTCTGAAGTTTTGTCAAGATTAAACTTAACAAGCGACGAGATAACCAAGTTCACAGAAATAAGCAAAAATATCAAGAAAGAAGACTTTGAATTAACAAAATTTGCAAAGCAGATTGCTGACATGGATAGGGAGAAACTGGAATTGATGAGGAAGATTGACAATCTCGAAAGGCTTGTTTCAAAGATTAGAAGAAGAGAAATAATAAGATAAAATTATTATGTTAGACTATTTCATTCATCAAATTTTATTTCTTTAGGGAGGGAATGTTCTCACCGCACTTGCTTGGGTTTGTCCTCTCTCCACCAACCCTAAATACGAAGATTTAATGTGCAACCCAAACAAAAATATATAAACTTTCATTTTATACGCACTTTTATGGAAAATCAGAGCAAAATAACAGTTGACAGGAAGCTTCTGGAGCACGTTGCCGAAGTTGCAAGGCTGAAACTGACGGAAGAAGAAATCAGGAAATTCCTTCCGCAATTAAAGGAAGCTTTGGAATTCTTTTTGCAGTTAGGCGAAGTTGACACAAGCAATATCAAGCCCAGCTTCCAGCCGGTTGATTTGAAAAATGCAATGCGCGATGATACAGAAAAAAAATGTCTGACGCAAGATGAAGCGCTTTCGCAGACGGAGCACAAAAAAGATGGATACTTCAAAGGGCCAAGGGCAATTTAGATTTTTTAATGTGGTCATTTTTTTATTACTATTAGTAGTGCTTACTTCATCATGCTCATCAAAAAATACCCAAGGTGAAAAAGAAATGACAAAATATGTTACAATTGAAACGGACAAAGGAACAATCAAAGCAGAGTTGTATGCAGAAAAAGCGCCGATAACCACAAAAAATTTCATCGAATTGGCAAATTCAGGATTTTACAACGGATTAAAATTCCACAGGGTTGAAAAAGATTTTGTAATACAGGGTGGCGACCCAAAAGGAGACGGAACCGGCGGCTCTGGAAAGAATATTCCGCTTGAAATAAATTCGGATTTGAGACACACAGAAGGCGCGGTTGCAATGGCGCGCTCACAAGATCCGGACAGCGCAAGCTCGCAATTCTATATAACTTTGGCGCCAACACCATTTCTAGATGGTAATTACGCTGTATTTGGCAAAGTAATTTATGATATGGACATTGTCAAAAAAATTGAAGTCGGTGATAAGATGAATAAGGTTTACATAACAGACAAGTGACAATTCATGAAAATAAATGAGTTTATCCAGCAGGTGAAAAATAACCAGGTGGATATAATCGAGCACACCCACAAAGTTATTGAAGAGTGCAAAAAAATAAATCATGAGTATAATTACTTTAATTTTATTTCTGAAGAACTTGCATTAAAACAAGCAAATGAAATTAAAAAATCAATTAAAAATAATGATAAAAGCATCAAAAACAAAAAATTGCTTGGAGTTGCCATATCAGTAAAGGATTCAATTTGCGTCAAAGGTGTCGAATCTACTGCAGGCTCCAGAATATTGAAAGGCTACAAGCCATTATTTAATGCCACCGTAATTGAAAAAGTAATTGAAGAAGGGGGAATTGTAATCGGGAAAACTTCTCAGGATGAGTTTGGATTTGGAGCGTTTTCCACGAATGTGGGACTGGGGTTCAAAATTCCCAAAAATCCATTTGACAAAGAGAGAAGCTGCGGCGGCTCATCGGGAGGCGCTGCAGGATTAAGCCAGAAATTAAACAACCACATAGCGCTCGGTGAATCCACCGGAGGCTCGATTGTTGAACCATCATCATTCTGCGGAGTTTATGGTTTGTGCCCGACGTACGGCCTGGTGTCAAGGTACGGGCTTATGGATTTTGGAAATTCCCTTGATAAAATCGGGCCGATTGGAAAAGGCATACAGGACGCCGCCCTGTTAATGGGAACAATTGCCGGCAACGATAAAAATGACAGCACTTCCTTAAATTCTGACCATATTGATTATCAATCTCTTTTAAAAGAGCCTGTAAAAGGAATGAAAATCGGCATCATAAAAGAATCGTTTGGGAAAGGAATAGAAAAAGAAGTCGACAAAGCCGTGCGGAAAGGAATTGAAAAGCTGGAGGACGAGGGTGTAATAACCGAGGAGATTTCGCTGGAGCTTCCAATAAAATATGGGATTGCAACTTATTACATGATTGCCACATCTGAAGCAAGCACAAATCTCGCCAAATACTGCGGAATGAGGTACGGAAAAAGCGACAAGCTGGAAGGAAATTTTAATGAATATTTTACAAAAGTCAGGAGCGAAAATTTCACCGAAGAGGCAAAAAGAAGAATTATGCTGGGCACATTTGCAAGAATGGCCGGCTACAGAGATGCTTTTTATCTCAAGGCCGCCAAAGTGAGAACGATAATGATTAATGAATACAAAAAATCTTTTAAAAATTTTGATGCCCTTATCAGCCCAACCGCACCAATGCTGCCACCGAAATTATCAGAAATTGAAAAATTAACACCGCTTCAGAATTACCTTGCCGATGTCATGACTGTTTCACCCAATGTGGCCGGGCTGCCGCATTTAAACGTTCCAGTCGGAAATTCAAACGGATTGCCGGTTGGAATGTTATTAACTGGTGATCATCTGCAGGAAAGAAAATTGCTGCAGCTTGGAAGCGTTTTTGACCGTAATTAAAAATAATTCAAGAAGAAAATTACATAAAAAAATTATTATCAAAAAACTTAAAATGAAAAACTTTACAGCTGACATTGTTATCGGACTTGAAATTCACGTGGAATTAAATACAAAAACAAAATTATTCTGCGGCTGCCCTACTAAAGGCAACGAAGAGCCCAACACTAGAACCTGCGTGACATGCCTTGGTATGCCCGGATCAAAGCCAGTTCTGAACAAAAAAGCAGTTGAGTTTGCATTAAAATTATGCCTGGCACTTGGATGCGAAATTTCTCCTGAATTAATTTTCTCGAGAAAATCATATTTTTACCCAGATATGGCAAAAAATTACCAGATATCGCAGTACGAAATTCCCCTCGGCAAAAAAGGAAAATTAAAATTAAAGGAAGGAAAAGAAGTCGGGATAACCAGAGTGCACATGGAGGAAGACCCTGCATCTTTGGTGCATCCTGCCGGAATGAAAGATTCTGCCTATGTATTGGTGGATTACAACAGAAGCGGTAATCCGCTTGCCGAAATTGTGACAGAGCCGGACCTGGAAAGCCCTGAAGAGACGAGAGATTTCATGAAGCAGCTTATTACAGTCCTGGAGTATCTTGAAATTTTTGATGTGAATAGCGGAATAATAAAAGCAGACGCAAATATTTCAATAAAAGAGAGCGGATACACAAGAGTGGAGATAAAAAACATAACCGGGTTTAAGGAAATTGAAAGTGCATTGGTTTATGAACTAAATCGTCAAATAGGCGAAGCAAAAAACCACCGAACAATTCACCATGAAACCCGCTCATGGGATTCTGAAAGCGGAGTTACTTTCTCCTTAAGAAAAAAAGAAACGGAGGAGGATTATGGATATATTATAGACAGCGATTTGACAGTTGTTGAAATTAAAAATGAATGGATTAATAAAATTAAAAAAGGTATGCCAGAACTTGCACAAGACAAAGTAAAAAATTTTGTTTCCAATTATAGAATTAAAAAAGAAGATGCAGAGATAATTGCTGCCGATAAGGAAATGGCAAAGATGTTTGAGTCTGTAGCAAAGCAAGTTGATGCAAATCTCGCTGCAAAATGGATAAGAAGGGAACTAGTAAGGGTTCTTAATTATAATAAAAAAGAATTGAATGAAACCGGCGTGAATGAAAAACACATTATTGCTTTGCTTAAATTAATTCAAAATAAAAAAATAACTGATAATATCGGGCAGCAGATTATTGAAAAATTAGTTGAAAATCCCTTTGATGTAAATGAATACGTCAAAAAAGAAAAGTTGGAAGCTGTTTCAGATGTTTCCGAGCTAGAAAAATACTGCAGAGAAGCTATTGCAGAAAATCCAAACGCCGTTGAAGACTACAGGAAAGGAGAAGCGAAAGCGCTTAATTTTATTGTTGGCTCGGTGATGAAAAAAACTAAAGGAAAAGCGACACCGAAAGAAGTTAATGAGATAATATTAAAGTTGATTAAATTGTAAAATTATTTTAGTATTTATTCTGCCGGAGTTGAAATTATTACTTCTAGAAATGGAAGAGGTATACCATCGTATGGGCATTCAGGTTTATTAATTAATTCACAATTACTACACATTGCTCCTTTAATATCAACTTCTTCTCCTAATAGGTAACTATTACAATATCGTTGAGCTATAGTGCTATACCTATCTAATCTTACGTCAGAACGCCTTCTAAGCTCAATCATAGCTAACTGACCTAAATGATATCCATGAGGAGACTTTCTTAATTCTGAATATTTTTCAACTGTCGCTCTAAGTTCCGAATCGCTTAATCTGCCAACATCTCGCCTCATTTCACCCAATTTTTTATCTGCTTTTAATCTGTCCATTAAAACTCAATCTCCAATATCCTTCCAACTTCTTCTTTCATTCTTTTTTCGAAATCAGGAACTGTCTCGCCTTCCTGTTTTTCTTTGAGCAAAGCTTCCATCAAACTTTTTATCAGAATTTCCTCTTTTTCAGCTGTCAAATTTTCCAGCTTAATCTGTCCCAAATGCCCCTTAATCAAAAATGACTCGACATCCTCGACATTTTTAGCGTCTGATTTGATTTCCTCAAATTCTTTTGAGACAACTGCATGCGAGCTTTTCATTACAAAATATGCAGACCTTTCGTATACTTTTGCAAATATCTCCTTGAAATCAATATCGCTTGGCTTCCCGGATTCCAAAATTCCGTGCAGCCTTATCAGCACTATAGTGTTGTTGAATTCCTTTGTTTTTATTTCGTCCAGAAGATCATTTTTAATTTGCTCCGGAGTTTTGTGATCACATTTTTTATCAATTTTATAGACATTATAAATCTGTATTGGCTCCCATCTCGGCTTATTATCCTCGACAATGTAAAATCCGCCTCTCTCTAATTTTTCCAGTTCAGCAAAACTGTTGGGAAACAGTGGTCCTGGATAAGCTATCAATCCGTAGCCTTCAATCTGCTTATCATCAACAATATGGACATGGCCCCCGGCATAATAATCAAATCCTTTTGGCAGGAGCGACAGCGGCTGCGAGATTATATTTTCCATTTCTTTCGGCTTGAGCTCGTCAATTCCCGAATGAAAAATAAAAATCTTGTATCCTTCCTCATTTTCCAGATTGTCTAAAATTAATTTTTCGTAGTATAATCTTTCCAAAGTTCCCCTCTTGCCAAGCATTCCTGTAATTTTCGCTCCTGTTTTTTTGTCAACAGTAAAATTAAGCTTTAATTTTCCGCCGTCTACAGTTCCCCTGAAAACATTTATGAACATGCCGGCTTCTTCCAAAACATCCAAAATTGTTTTTCCGCTTGGGCTGTAATCATGCGAGCCGGGGACAATATAAACAGGAATATCCAAATCTTTCAGCAGTTTGAATTTGCTGACGACGGTTTTTAAGTTATCCAGCCTCGGAAAAGAAGTGTTAAATAAATCCCCGGCAATAATTATGAAATCCACTTTTTCCTTTATGCATTTATCTATTGATTTTATGAAAGCATGAGTGCTTGTGTCTTTCAGTTTCGGATCACGCCAGCTACCGATGTGGCAGTCTGCCATGTGAGCAAATTTCATACTCGTGGTAATAGATTGGGTTTTTTAAATGTTTATGAACCACTGGACATCCCCACATCAAATTTATAAAGAAGAAAATATTATATAGTTATATAGAAACTTATAAAGAAAGTATGTCAAGACTTGAAAGTATTCAAATAGAGAAACATTTTATTGAATTAGGGGAAGTTACTGTGACAAACAAGGAAAGATATTATGGAATGAAGTTGTAGAATTTAATTCTGGCAATTTGAATTAGCTTTCAAGATTTTTAGTGTGTCTATTCTGTTTGAACTTGAAAATTGGTGATTTCCCTCTTCAAAACCGCAAACTATATAAGCAAATTGTCGTTCACAGCCATAAAACAATTAAAAGGTGATTTAATGGCAGAAGTAGTATGTAAATGTGGGCTTAAGAGAGAAGGTGGGTATCTATATTTTGTAAATAAGGACGGCAATGCCGCGAGAGTTCAGATGGCAAGGGCCGGAAAGAAATCAAGCAAGAAGCAGGAAGTGCTTCACAAGTGCGGCGTAAAAAGAAAAGCTGGCTACCTTTACTTTATAGACAAGAAAGGAAATGTCGCAATGACAAAGATGAACCGGGGCGGAAGAAAGAAAAAAAGATAAATAATTCTTTTTATTTTTTTCTTTTTATTTTTTATAATAAGTGTTTTGATTTCTAAGGAATTATTAAATAATTAATTCAGTTCGCTGAACTCGACAATTTCCTGCTTAACTTTTGCTGCGCTCTTCGCAATTTTCTCAAAATTTGGTATGCTAACTGGAGTTACGAACTTTGCGAAATTGCTGGTTATCAGCGCTTCCCCAACATCCAGAGAAGCAATTGTCCGGTCGTCATTGCTTAAATCCTGAGCGGCGCTGTCTATAATTGCCTGCCGCTCGGGCCTCATCTCAATGCCCAGGATTATTTTGGTGTTTATGTTTGCCAAAATTTCTCTCGGAATTAAAGACGGGAGTTGAGTTATTGCAGTCAGGCCAACCCTGAATTTGCGCCCTTCTCTCGCAATTGTTGAAAAAATATTCGGGCCGGCTTCAAGAATTTCCTTGCTGAGAACTCTTGGCGCCTCTTCCAAAACTATTGAGATAACCGGCTTTGAATCCAAAGTTCCGTGCATTTTGTAATTTTTGTATTTATTGAAAACTTCATTCGCTATTAAGCTTCCAATCAATAATTCAATGCTGCCTGAAAAATTTGATGTGTCCACAATGACAAGTTTTCCATCCTCAAGATGCTTGCACATGTCGCTTATTGCTGCATGCCCGGCATTCAGCTGGAAAATTCCGTTGCAAAAAAGCTGATTATTTGAAAAATCCAAATCAAGAAGATAAAGCATGCGCCTCTTAACAACTGCAAGAGTATCTGATTTAAATGCATCCTTTATGCTTAATGTTTTTTCCAGAATTATTGATTCAATCCATTTATTTCCATATTCCTTGTAATAAAGGTTTAAGCACTGCCTCTGCGCGTCTGAGAAATCAACAACTCCGTCAAAATGATGCGGCCTGATTGATTCAAGATTTATTCTTAAAGTGTTTGTCCCTATTGGCGCATTTCTTGACGTGTAATAAACAAGATTCTCTTTGTCAGGATGGTCTTTCAGCCCGAATTTTGCTGTGCCGTAATATTCATTGTGCGGATCCAAGACCAAAATGCCGCAATAATTTTTTCCCATTACGTTCCACAACAAATTTGAAACCAAAACTGATTTTCCGCGGCCGGTTGTCCCAGCTATCAGAATATGATGTGAGAAAATTTTTTCTCCGTCAAGATAAATCGGAACGTCAAGAATTTTTGAGCCTGATCTGAGATTGCCGACAAGCAATGGATTTTTTGGCTTTGACAAGAAAGATAAATCTTCTTCTTTAAGCTCCCTTATTTCGGAGAAAAAATTTGGGAGTGATTTGCTTACTGATGCAGTTTTTCCGTCAATTGTAAGAAGGCTTTTAAGCATTGCAAGCATATAGTTTCTCAGGTTTGGGTCAAAGAAATCCAAATCTGCGTTTTCTTCAAGTTTCATTCCTGCAATCAATTCAAGATTTTGCTGGGATATCTGGCTTCCATAAACCAAGTCATAAACCTGCATTAGAATCTTTCCATCAGGCGAATCAGAAATCAACAGCTCCCCGATTTCCATGGACTGGCCGGCTTTCTGCCTTGCCACTATCCTTCCAAACTCTCCAGAAATAACTTGGCCTTTAATCAACATTCCACCAAACCTGAAGAATAGGTATATGATATATAAAAGTTGTTGTCAGATGTGTTGTGCAATCTGCAGGAATTTTCTCATTTGACCTAAAAGTTTTTATATTAATTAACAACTATGAGTTTATGACCCCATTAGAGCGTATTAAGTTCGCTAATTTTATTTGGTATTTTGGATTATCTTTGTCAATTACATTATATTGGTTCTTTAAACAAAGAAATCAAATGAAAAACCATCTCATAAATGGATTTGGATAGCTTTGATGATTGTTCTTTGGTTTCAAGCGATATACTCACTTGCCCACTTCTACGGATTTTTTTAATAAAGTTAGCTACCTATTCTTTATTTTATTTCCATCCTCAGAATCTGTGCTATCTCATCCCTTGAGACTGCGCAGCCGCCGATTTTTACTCCCCACAAAACACTTTCAAGCAAATTTCTTTTTGCATCCGGCATTTTGGTTATATAACCGTCCAAAATGCCATGCTCGTAAGCAACTGCAACAAGCTCTATCGAGCGAATTGCCCTCATGTTTTTTGTTCTGCTTCTGAACTCTCTTAAATTCAATTCATTCACGCTTATTGAAGTATGCAAAGTTTTTTTCAGGATTTCAAGAAGCAGCTTTGGATTTTCCATAATCAATCGCGTGGTTTTTTCGTCAATCGCAACAGAATCTGAATTTACATTAATAGCTGCTGCCAGTGTTGACATTTCCGCGAAATGAACAAGCTGCATGTAATTGTTGAAAGCCCTGAAAGTTGTATTTGCCATTTCCAGCAGCTTCGGGCTTTCATTTCTTATAAAATCATTGTCAATAATTTCAAGAATTCCATCTTCAATTAATTTTTCAATCTGGATAGCTTCAAACTTGAATTTTTTTATTTCAAAAGGCCTGTCAATCAGTTCTTTTTTTACACTTAAGGTAATGTAAAACTTGCCGTTGAAAATTTTTTTTAACGGCGGAAGAATAAACAGTAAATTGTTAGTTGCCAGGCTGATTATGGGCCCTGCATCAAATATTATTGACTTCATTCAAACAAACCCCTTGCAAATTTTAATCTGTTGGCAACGTTCGCTAAGTCATTGTATTGGTCAATTATAGTTGTTTTTCCAAGATAATGCATCAATTCCCATCTGGAAATTCCCAAAACCTCCGATGCTCTTGCGACAGAAATGCCATGCTCGCACAATTTGCAGCCTTTTTTTATCTGGGCTTGGTTAATAACTTCATTTATGTATAATCTCAAGCCCCTGTCGATGGTTCGTATGAAATTAAATAAATTTTTTATTGATCTTCTGAATTCATAGTCATTATTATTTTTCAAATTTGAGACAGCCGAACTAATTAAGTTTGTAATTTTATTAAAATCCACTTCTTTTTCCTTTCTTTCGATAATTTTTGACAATGAGTAAATCAGTATTGCAACAGAAATTGAATCTTCATCCTGAAAAACACTGGCATTATGAATTATATGGTTGCTCAAGGATTTTATTTCAGAGACGTCAGTTTCTCTCCTTTCCCTCAGAGTCTGATTTAAATCCGATAGAACAGAAATCAGGTCTTTTTTTATTAAATCATTCATAAAGAAATTTCCTGGATAGAAGTTATTTAAAGGTTTCTAAATTTATTTGGAATTTATCAAAAACTAATAAATTATTCAGGGAGGGAACTTTCTAGCTGCACTTTATGCAAACTTTGCTGCCCTCCACCCACCCTAAGAAGTAAAATTTGAAAGTGCGTGGTTAAAAGTTAAGAAAAATCCAGCAATTTCTGCACAGACTGCTTGACCTCCTGCTTTCCCTGTATCAGTAATTTTCCATTCCTGTAAAGAATGATCGTGCAAGGTCCTTTCATGACTGCCAATTCGTGCTGTGACTTGGGCTTTTCGAATTTATATCCAAAATCCTCCAGTTTTTTTAAATCTTCCAAAGTGTGGCCTTTGTGCTTCTTTTCATCCTTGAGAAACTGGCCGAAATCCGACAAATTGCTTTGAAATTTTTTATTTACCAAATCTTGATAAGGGAACCAGCTTTTCCTAAACAGCTCTGGATATTTTTCAAAATTTTTCTGGAGAAATGCAACTGTTTTTGGGTCTGACATGTAGCCGGAGCCGAAATCTATTCCCAGTTCTTTTTTTGTGATTTCTATTTCACGGTCGCCCGTGACTTTTGCAATTATCGAGGCAGCCGCAACTAATGGATATCGCTCTGCTTTGTGCTCAAGAATTAAGTCAACTTGCTTGTTTTTTAATAGTTTTTTTAGATAAATTCTGTAAGAGTCAATGTTGTTGCTTGGGCAGTCGATTATTGCCTGGTTTGGGTTGAACTCATTCAGAATATCTGCCTGTTTGTGTGCTTCTAACCTGTTTAAGTTTAATCCATCTGTGCCTTTGACTGCTTTGTCTATTTCATCAGGCTGAATTATAAGAACGTGATAATATTTTAGAACTGATAATAATTTTGGATATAATTTTTCACGCTCTTCTTTGGTCATTAATTTTGAGTCTTTTGGCTTTAGCGCGATTAGTTTAGGCAAATCTTTTTCTTCCATCATGGCTCCGCACATTACCATTGGGCCTATGATTGGGCCTCTACGCGCTTCATCAATTCCGCAAATTAACATTTAATCACCTTTTTTACAATTTAAAGAATTAAAGTTATTTTATAAAAATGTTTGGGAAAAAAAGCAAAATTAAGCATATTTTGCTAGTGCTCTTTCCAAGCGCTCTTTATGCATCTGAATAGAAAATCCTATCTTGCCAAACTCTTTTATATTTTCTTTACCATATATGGAAATTCTGTACTGGATAGTTTTATGGGTGCCACCAATCCGTGTTTTGACAATGGAAGTAATATTTACACTTTCGAGCAATTTTTTCAAGTCGTATGCATAATTTTTATCAACAGTAATAAATCTAATTTCATACAGTCTTTTTGACATATAGGCTTCCATGTCAAATGCCGCCCTCAAATAAGCGTATTTTACTGAAAGAGAAGAATTGAATATCCAACTAGGAATTCTTGTTTCTTCATCAGATTTCCTGATGTCCAAGATATAGTAAAAGAAATGAGCTAAAGTTTTGGAATTAGTATAAGTCTCAAAAGCATTCTTGTGTTCTCTTACAAAAATAGTGTTAGAAGGAGAAAATGTAGTTAATAGTAAATCTCTAAATAAATATATTTTTGACACATCTTTCTTTTGAGTAAAATATATTCTTCTTAAATCTTTGATTAAGCTACCATCTGGCATTAATCCAGCTAGAGTTGCAACGTTTTCATTTAAAGTAAAAGGAATATTTATTTTTATGGAATTCACTCCATAAGGTATTCTAACTGTAAATTCCTTATAGTTAATTTTTGAAATAATAAAGTGTTTCTCTAAATTTTTTCTATTTATTGTTAAGTATTCCATTTTAATCAACCTCCAAAGTTTTTTGTTTTACAAAGACTTTGGAGTCTTAGGAAAAAGAGAATGTTAAGCGAAACTGCGTAATTGATTTTCGTGCTGAAAGCCGAAAAGCATTATTTGGCAGTTTTGCGTATTCTCTTTTTTAGAATTTAGTGGATGTTGTCCTTTATATATCTTAGGCGGAGATGTCCAGTGGTTTAGACAATTGTAATAGCTCAAATCAATATTTTTTATTTTAAAATACAAAGGATTAAATAAATATACAAATAAATTGTTAAAATGAAAACAAATCAAAAAAAGCCTCATAATGAGGAAAAACTTCGTGCATTAGGAGTTTATTGCAGAAATATAACGTGGGTTGTCTGGAATGCTTGTGCGCTTAAGCTTATAGAAAATAGTAGATTACTGGAGGCTCACAAGTTATCTATGCAAGATTTATATGAAAATTTTGAACAAAAGTACAGCAAGCCCAAAAAATCAAATATCCACACAAAACAGATTTTGTATCCAATTCTAAGTTTGACAAGTGATGCACTAAAAGGTACAAATTTGATAAAACTTCAATACAATTATTGTTTAGTGGCTTTTGTTTCTTCTTTCGAAGTTTTTTTTAAAGATACTTTCATAGAATTAATTGATAAATCATCCGAATATAGAGAAAAAGTGTACAAACTATCAAAAAAAATTAATCTAAAATTTTTAGAGGATTACAAAAATGGAAAAATCAAAATTGGTGAAATAATAGCCGATGAATACAATTTCCAAAATTTGGATTCTATTCAAGCTGCTTATAAAACTATAGGACTGGACTTCTATAAACTTTTGAATAGCAAAGTAATCTTCAAAAATAGAAATATAAATACAATAAATTGCATTCATGACTTATTGGAAAAAAGGCATAAACTGGTACACAATGGAAAGATTGATAATTCTATTGACCTAGATGAGATTGGAGATTATTATCAAATTCTACTAGGAATTGGAATTGATGTTCTTTATCACTGGAAGTTCCCATTACGAATTAAAGGGAATACCCACAAAAATAGATATTTAAAAATTAAAAGAGAACCGAGAGATTTTAACTCCCAGTCCTCGTAGCGGGAGGAAGATTTGAACTTCCGACCTATGCCCTTAGCTTTTGACTAATATGGGTGTCTAGAGCATGATGTGCTATATGAGCCCATCGGGCACTCCTGGCTCTTAGGTCTACGGTCGGTTAAGGCCGTAAAAGCCCTATCCCGCTATAGACTTTCAGAATATGTATTTTATTTATAAACGTTGCTGAAAAAAACTTAAGAATCAGTATTCCAGTTTTTCCATTATTTCTTCTCGTGTTATCTGCTTTATTTCCCCTACATTTAATTTTCCCAACTGCAATCCTGCAATCGAAACCCGCCTGAGATAGACCGCTTTATTTCCGATTGACTCAAACATTAGCCTTATCTGGCGTTTTTTGCCTTCTGAAACTGAAATATAAATTTCTTTTTCACCGACAATTTTTATTTTGCACGGCTTTGTCTTGTATTTTTGCTCGTCAGTCTCTATTTCAATTCCTTTCTCCAATTCTTTTGTTTTTCCCTTATCAACCCTATTTTCCAGCATTGCATAATATTTTTTTATAATTTCACTTTTAGGCTCCATTATTATGTTGGATAATTTTCCGTCATTTGTCAGAATCAGCAATCCTTCCGTGTCCTTGTCCAGTCTGCCAACAGCGTGCAGCGACAGGACAGATTCCCTGGGCAGGCTTATGTTGTTTAACAAATCATAAATATTTTTTTCTGCAATTGATTTTTGTGATAAGTAACCTACAGGCTTATTCATGATAAAATACAGTTTTGGAACTGTTTTTAGCTTTTCATTGTCTAATTTTACTAATTCAGTTTTTGGATTAAAAAAGTGAGAGGGATTGGTTATGACTTCATTGTTCAATGTGACTTTTCCGTTCTTTATTGCCTGAACGCAGTCATAAGTCTTTTGGAACCTTCCGCTTTTCATCAGGAACTGCTTTAAGGAGAGTTTTTTGGACATTTTCAACGTGAAAGTCAGGAAAACTATTTAAACTATTACACCAATAATGCAAATGGGTGGTGAAGATGAATAATGTAAACATAAATGAAATGCAGAAATTCGTTGAGCTGATAAGCAATGACCCGTCTCAGGCAAGGAAAAACAAGAAAGTTACGGGCACATGGAATTTTGATGAAGGAAAGCCACAATTTGTTTCTAATATTGAATTTTCCAAAGGGACAGTTTCGCTTAACTGCGAACTTCCTCCTTTTGCCGGCGGCTATGGAACAAGCCCTGATCCGATTCAATATTGTCTATACGGATTGGCGGCATGTTTTGCCGTAACTTTTGCAGCGTCTGCAACAAAAGAAGGCGTAAATTTAACTAAGCTGGAAGTTACGGCAGAGAACTGGATGGACCTGAGAAAGCAGATGGGCGTGTCAAAAGATAATATAATACAAAAAGTCAAGTTCACAGTTCATGCAGAAGGTGCATCAAAAGATGCACTGATGAAAATTCTGAAACTTGCAGAGGAAAGATGCCCGGGAACAGAGTGTGTGACGAAAATAATTCCGCTGGAAGTTGAGATGAAATAATCTATCTCTTATCACTTATTAAACTTGCCTGATTTCATAAGAAATAATTTAATAAATTTTTTATGGCAATTCGTTTACAAGATTATAAGGGATAGGTTTAAAAATGCATAATAATTATTTCACCTCAAAACAGAAATGTCAGAAATTAAAACGCCGGTGCAAATGAGCGCAATAGAGCTTGCCGAGTATCTGCTAACTTTCTATAGCAAGGATGATTTGGATAAAGTCGGAGTTGGAACTACTACGAAAGGAAATTCAAATGGGCAGCAAATTAACGTGTTAACTGTGGGATCTAGAGATTACCGTATGCATGGCGGTTTCTTGTTTTTTGAAATTATGGTTGGCGATGGAACCCCAAAAATTGAGACAATGAGCGATAGATTTAGTATAAAGATAAATTACGACATACCGTCGGAACGCAGAGCAGAATTTGACCCATCAGAA